>ENA-OREN01001382-OREN01001382.1-marine-metagenome-genome-assembly--contig:-NODE-1382-length-28733-cov-4.345896_pt1 | contig 28733 bp, 29 predicted proteins | sample MGYA00248624_ERZ508555 | MGnify/ENA primary metagenome ERZ508555 (study PRJEB26222, sample SAMN06267773) | marine metagenome | isolation source: Saanich Inlet, British Columbia, Canada | place...
CGAATAACCCATAACAGTCTAGTATCTGCTGGTGCATCGGCTACGTAAGATAGTCCATTTATATTCAATACAGCCATTAATATTTCCCCCCTAATTAGATTATTTTTCTTCTTTTTATAACTAAATATATTATAAAAAATAAAATAATATGTTAATTACAATACGTATTCTAATATTAGGATGAAAATAAATATATAGTCAAATTAAAATAATCAATAAATCACAGAGGTATGCCATTAAATAATTTAGCATTCCACATAAAATGAACAACTATACTTGCTACATAGCCTAAAATAATTACAGGAGTCCATTTTAAATGAAAGAAGAATGTATAAATTCCTTTAGTTTGCCCCATAAGGGCAACTCCGGCAGCTGAACCAATAGACAACATACTTCCCCCTACACCCGCTGTTAATGTAACAAGCAACCATTGCCCTAAATCCATTTCAGGTAACATAGTTAATACTGCAAACATTACTGGTATATTATCAACAATAGCAGACAACACCCCTACTAAAATATTTGCTGTGCTTGGCCCTAAGTCTCCATACATATAAGAAGCAGTTAAGGACATATAACCAAATGCAGACAATCCACCAACACACATTAATACTCCATAGAAGAAAAATAAAGTATCCCATTCCGCTTTAGAAATTTTATTAAATATATTAAAATTACTAGAATTAGATTTATTCTTTTGTTCTTTTTTCTTTAGTATATATCCATAAATAGAAAGTACTCCTAATCCTGTCATCATACCAAACACTGGTGGTAAATGTAAAAATTGATGTTGAACAACAGTAAAAGTAATAGTTCCTAAAAATAGGCCTATTATAGTGTAACCACCATACTTAACAGAAATTTTTTCTTTGCTGGCAACTGGCTTTTCATTGCTAATAGCAAAATGCATAATAGCAGCGGGAATTAAAAAATTAACTACTGACGGAACAAATATATAAAAGAATTGACTAAATGATACTATACCTTTTTGCCATACCATTAAAGTTGTAATATCTCCAAAAGGAGAAAAAGCACCGCCAGCATTTGCAGCCACGACAATATTTATACAAGAAAGTCCAATAAATTTAGTATTATTTTTTCCAACTGCCATTACTACGGCACACATAATTAATGCGGTAGTAAGGTTATCTGCTATTGGCGAAATGAAAAAAGAAAGTATCCCTGTAATCCAAAATATTTTTCTAAATGTGAATCCCTGTCCAACTAACCATGATCTTAATGCTTCAAATACATTTCTTTCCGTCATAGAGTTTATAAAAGTCATCGCTACTAATAAAAAAGTAAACAACTCAGCAAACTCTAAAAAAGTATGCTTAAACGCATAAGATGCAGAATGACTATCAAAGCCCATTTTCATAGCCATATAGGCTACAACTCCCCATATAAAACCAGCAGCAACAATAACAGGCTTAGATTTTCTCAAGTGAGTGTATTCTTCAGCCATTACCAATAAATACGCGAGAACAAATACTATTACTGCTATTATAGCAGGAAAACTATTTGTAATATCTAAATTTAATAGCTTATCATCCGCAGAATATGCCGAGGGTATATAAATAATAAATGAAAAAAGGAGAGCACTAATAGGTTTTAATATTTTATGAATCAGCATTGAATTCCCTAAATTTGAAAAGTTAATTTATTTACTAAATTAGTAAATATAGATAGTATAAATATAGCTTATATGAAAGGAAAATGTACAAATTATGGATGATTTATTAGACAGCCTAGATCATATTACCATTATTACAAAAAACTTAGAAGAAACAAAAAAATTTTATATAAATATACTAGGGATGGAAATTGATAATAATAGACCACCATTTAATTTTGATGGGGCCTGGCTATCGCTAAATAAAAGACCAGTAGTTCATATCGTGGTAAAAGAAGAACATAAAAACAATATTGATAATCCAACACTTGATCATGTAGCATTTAGAGCTAATAATATTGAAAATATTAAAAATAAACTAAACCTATTAAATATCTCTTATGATGAGAGAATTACTCCAGATAATAAAGTACACCAAATCTTTACTGTTGATCCTAATGGCATAAAAATAGAATTATCAAAACAACTTAAATAAAAAAAACGGCCCCCCGAAGAGGACCGTTTAATTTCATATATCTAACTAGTAGACTTATGCGCCTTTTTGAGCTGCTTTAATTTTTTCAGCTGTAATTGGCCATGAACGAACTCTTGCTCCTGATGCATTAAATATAGCATTTGCAATCGCTGGTCCTACACAAGTAACTACTGGCTCACCACAACCTGCAGGATAATGACCATTTTGAATAATAGTCACATCTACTTCAGGCGCTTGGTGAATACGGATTGGTGTCCAAGTATCAAAGTTTTGCTGATCAATTGAACCGTTAGTCATAGTTACATTTTCATGTAAAACACGACTTGAGCCAAATAATGCTGACCCTTCAATTTGAGCTAAAACTCCATTTGGATTAACCGCAGTACCAACGTCCATAGCTACTGTAATTTTCTTAAGAGTTGGCTCTCCTGAACTTGGGTCAACATGTACTTCAGCAACCACTGATGTCCATGATGGTGAACCACGTTCTTGAGAAGCAACAGCCGCTATACCCATTGCAGTATTTGCAGGCATCGGTTTAACACCGTAACCAGCTTTACCTGCAGCAACTACTAATGCGTTTCTAAGTCTGTTAGCACCACCTACAGTGTTTGGAGGAGTACCAGCATTCTTACCTGTTGCACTTAGCATTGAAAGTCTCATATCTAGAGGATCTTTACCTATCTTATGAGCTACCTCATCAATAAAGCTTTCATTTGCCCACCAAGTCCAAGTAGGTGCAACTGCACGAAGTTGTCCTGGAGGAGTTGCAGCCATAGCTGTTGTGTTTTCTACAGATCTTACATAGTGATTAGGTATATCGTACCAGTGATCAGAACCATTAGTTGAGAACTGGTCAATTTTACCCTTTTTATCCACTGATTCTGCTAAGAAACCTGGAGCCATACGTTTTGTTGCCCAACCTGAAGCTACTACATGTGACATAGAATCAATTTTTCCCGCAGCATTCACACCAGCTTTAACTTTTTGTACTGTATGTGTTTGATGGAAATCAAATGATAAATCATGCTCACGTGTGTATATTAGTTTCACTGGTCTACCAATTTGTTGAGCAGCAAGAGCAGAAATAACAGCTCCATCTGGCTCTAATCTACGGCCAAAACCTGTTCCACAATATTGCTGATGTAAAACTACGTTTTTAGCATCAACACCAAGAGCTGCTGCAGTCATAGCAGTAAAACGACCTTGGAATTGTGAACCAGTATATAAATGCCATACGCCATTAGACTCAGCGGCAACACAATTGATTGGTTCCATTAAGCCATGATAACCTAATGATGTTTCATATTCAGCTTCAACAACAGTTGCAGCTTTGCTCATTGCACCTTCTGGATCACCTTCAAGAACCCAAGTAAAACCTTGAGCTTCATCAGCAATAGAATCTCTAGCAGCTTGAACAATATCAGCTGAAGATACATTTTTATTTGGTCCAGAATCCCAAGTTACTTTCATTGCAGCGGCTGCTTTTTCAGCTGCCCAATAAGTTTCACCTAAAGCAACTACATAGCCTGTATTAACTCCAGTTGGATCTTCTTTAATAACAGCAACACCTGCATAGCCATCAATACTTTTAGCAGCAGAATCATCTGCTGATAAAGGAACTGCACCATAACGGGTTGGATTTGTTACTAAACGTCCATAAACCATATTTGGTACGAATACATCGATACCATAACGAGCTACACCTGTAAGTTTATCAGGAATATCTAGAGCTGGGATTGACTTTCCAACGATTTTATATTCACCAAACTTTTTAAGTGTTAGCGCTTTCATTTCATCTTCACTGAAAGTACGGTCGATTGTTGTTGTACTTAAGATTTGAGAATAAGTTTTTGTCGCACCAGATACACTATCAGTTACAACTGAGTTACTTGCAGAACATTGTGCTGCAGGAACCCCTAGCAACCTAGCACCCGCTTCAACTAAAGCTATTCTCGCTGATGCTCCTATTCTTGAATTACGATCGAAAGTCCAGTTCACTGACCATGAACCACCTGTGATCATAAAACCCCATTTTTCAGCAGTATCTGGATAATCAATTCTTACATCATTCCAGTCTACTTCTAACTCTTCAGCAACAGATTGTGCTAAAGCAGTACCAACATGTTGACCAATTTCAGCTTTTGTAATGTGCACAGTTGCAATACCTGAAGCATCCATAGTTAAGAACACTTGGTGATCAAATGTACCAGCAGCAAGAGCTTCACGAGCTCCACCAGTTACACCTGAAAGACCAGAGTAACCAACTACTAAACCTGTTCCAGCTACAGCAGAACCCACAAGCATTTCGCGTCGTGTGATTCCTTTTAAATTTTTATCAAATTTAGTCAAGTTCTATGCTCCCATTATTTCTGATGCACGACGAACACCTTTTTTGATTCTTACATATGTAATGCAACGACATAAATTACCTTGCATTGCATCAAGTATTTCTGAATCACTTGGTGTCGGATTGCTATCTAAGAAAGCAGCCGCATTCATCATTTGACCTGACTGACAGTAACCACACTGTGGTACTTGTAATTCAAGCCATGCTTGTTGCACTGGGTGTTGACCCTTTGGATCTAGACCTTCAATAGTAGTTATTCTAGAACCCTCCGCGTCTGCTAATTCGATTTGACAAGAACGCACTGCTTCACCATCTAGATGAACAGTACATGCTCCACATAAACCCATGCCGCAGCCAAACTTAGTACCAGTTAAACGCAAATGTTCGCGAATAACCCATAACAGTCTAGTATCTGCTGGTGCATCGGCTACGTAAGATAGTCCATTTATATTCAATACAGCCATATTACCTCCACTGTGTGAACGTTAATTTAAGTGGGAACTAGAAAAAACCTATATTTCAAGGCCTGCAATTAGAAGGACCTTAAATCCTTTAAACTACAACTTCCTCCCTTAACTCCCTCGTAGAGCATAAGTTAACGCATGATAATAGGCAGATCAAGTTATTTTTAATTTTATTCTAAGCGGTATATATCATGTTATATTGCGCTTTAAAGTTCTAAACACATCTTCCCCCATCAACCTCTAACATTACCCCCGTTATAAAGTCAGCTTCATCAGAAGCTAAATACAAGGCAGCATTTGCCATATCTCTAGGTTTACACAAGCGTCCTAAAGGAACTGTAGAGACAAATCTATTATAAGATTCGTCTTTAGGACCATCTCCTAAAAACCCATCAAGCATTGCTGTATCCCCTGCAACTGGGCATAACCCATTAACTCTTATATTATCTGATGCCAATTCAAGGGACAAACCTTTAGTCATAGTTACTAAAGAGCCCTTGGAAGCATTATAAGCTGTTAAACCAGGTCGAGGTCTAATGGCGGCTGTTGAAATCGTATTAATAATTACTCCAGGTGTTTTCTGCTTCCTAAATATTGGAACAGAATGAACCGCTCCTAAATAAACAGATTTTACATTAATTCTAAATAAAGCATCAAATTCTTCTTCTGAAGTATCAACTAGAGGGGTAGGCCTCATCCCAATAGCAGCATTTTGAATTAAAATATCCATCTTTCCAAAAGCCTCACAACTTCTATGCATCATTTCTTTAGTTTGACTACTATCTGATACATCCACACCAAAGGCTATTGCATTACCACCATCTTTATTAATCTCAGATGCTACATTTTCGGCACCATCAAGATTGATATCTGCAACTAATACTTGCGCTCCTTCTTTTGCAAAACGTCTTGCAATACCCTCTCCAAATCCAGATGCCGCACCAGTAATAATCGCTACTTTATTTTTAAGTCTCATTATCAATCTCCTTAAATTAATTATTTAAATATTTTTATTATTGTTTTTATACATTATTATTGTTCTTATACATTAAAAGTATTATTCAGATAATAATATTTAAAATAACTTATAGAAAATTAAAATGTTTAAAAATAAAATTCTAATAATATTCATTTCAATGTTTTTGTTACTTAATATCAAAAACAGTTATTCAAATAATATAGAATGTATAAATGAATCAGAAAACATAATCTGTAATTATGAAATTACAACTGAGAATAATAATGCATCTGATTTAGGTACGTATAATATAAATATTAATTTAATAAAGATTAAAAAAATTACTGGCATAATAAATGGCAATATGCTTATAAGCGCTGGTTTATGTAAAGAAGAATTAAAAACAAGAGCCAAAGAAAAAATTCAAATTGCACAATCATTAAAAAAGCAATCATATAATTTTCCTTTATTCTTGCATAAAAAAGCAATTATTGCTGATTTTTGTGTAAATATAGTCATAGATAATTGTATTGACAGCTGTGGAGACCTAATTAGATTAGAAGGCAATATATCGGCTATTATGAAGATGGAAAAGAGAAACTAAATATAAAAAATATATGGAGAATTAAATGAAAAAAATAAAAAAATACTCTAGAAGAGAAGTTTTAAGAACAAGCGCAAGTATAACTTCTGTTTTAACTATAGGTGCAGGATTTCCTTCAATTCTTAAAGCTGAAAACAATATTAAAGTAGGTATTCCCACTATATTATCTGGAAGAGTTGCTCAATTAGGTATCTCTGTTACTAATGCAATAAAAATGGCAGTTAATAATTTTAATAATGCTGGCGGTTTAGATGGACGTAATATTGAATTAATAATACGTGATAGCAGAGCTAAACCTGATGAAGCAGCTAGAGTCTGTAGAAATTTTATAAATTCTGATAAAGTTGATGTAATTCTTAATGCTGAAGCCTCTGGCGCATCTTTTGCTGTACAAGAAGTAATTCGTGAAAGTGGTACTCTTTGCCTACACACTGTATCAGAAACCTCTTCTCTAACTGCAGACCCATCCATAAGAGCATGGAATGCCTTTAGATTCTCCAGAATAGGTATTCATGATGCAGTAGGAAGTGCAAAGTATGCAGCAGAAATTGCCAAAGGAAAGGGTTTGAAAACATGGATGTCCGTAAATCCAGACTATGCATATGGAAGAGATAGTGATGATACATTCTTTTGGGCTTTGAAGAAGTTTTCTCCAGGATTTGAAATTATAGGAAAAGGATGGCCTAAAATATTCCAACCTGATTATACAGAAGTTATCACACAGATAGCCAGGAAAAAACCAGATGCAATATATACTAGCCTATGGGGAGGAGACCTTGTATCCTTTATAGATCAAGCTTTATTATATGGAATTTTTAAAAATACTGAACTTTTTGCTATTAATTTGGCTGATTATACTACAATGAGTGCAGTAAAAAATCTTCCAAAGGGATTACATTCTGCTACTAGATATGTCGCCGCTTGGCCTAACACGCAAGATAATAGAGATTATGACAAATCTTATACAGATATTTATGGAGATCATCCAACTAATTGGTCATGGGAAGCATCAGTAGGAATAGATTACTTAATTAATGCCTTAAAAGAAACTAGAAGCACAGATACGAAAAAGTTAGCAGAAGCTATAAAAGGCAAAACTAGAAAATCTTTTATGGGCGTAGGTGATGGTAATACGGTTTCTATTAGAGATAGAGACCAAACTATAGTAGATTATTCAATAGGTTGGGGAACAACTATTTCAAACGAACCTTATATGACAGGAATTCAAGGAGCAGATTGGAATACTATTAAAGAACTTGAAAATGAATGGCTAACAGATAAAGGATGGCTGTAATTTTTAAATTTAAGACTCGTATATAAATAAGGCGATTTTATGGAAATTTTTGCTCTCTTCGATTGCATTATGTCCCCTGCTTGTCTTCTATCTCAAGCCGCCGGTGGATTAAAAATCGGCATGTTACTTTTTCTTGTAGCATCTGGTTTAACTTTGGTTTTTGGAGTCCTTGGTGTCATCAATTTTGCTCATGGAGCTCTATATATGCTTGGGGCATATTTTTCCTGGCAGATAATGTCTATAACTGGTCATTTCGGTTTATCCGTTATTCTAGGAGCATTAGGCGTGGGTCTATTTGGGCTTCTATTTGAAAGAATACTTATAAGTAGAGTTTATAATGCTGAACTCCTTGTCCAAATACTATTATGTTATTCAGTAGTTTTAATATTAGATGATTTAGTTATGATAATTTGGGGAGATGAATTTTTATCAAGCGTTGGAGTACCTGAAGTTTTTCAAGTTCCTCCACTATTTATTTTTGATGCAATAATTCCACCTTTTCATTTAGCAATAATTGCAATGAGTTTTATAGTAGGATTGATTTTATGGTTTATTATGACAAAAACAAGATTCGGAAGATTAGTAAGAGCTGCTGCAGTTAATCCAAAAATGTTAGAAGCTTTAGGCATAAATATTAACTTGCTAAGAGCAAGTGTTTTTATGCTTGGTAGCTTTTTAGCTGGATTAGGTGGTGCCTTAGCAGCAAGTGTCGGTAGTGTCGTTTCAGGTATGGGGAACTCCATAATAATAGAATCCTTTATAGTCACGGTTATTGGTGGAATGGGTTCTATTAGCGGTGCATTTTTAGCTTCATTAATTATTGGCATGGCAAGATCTTTTGGTGCGGTTGCAATGCCTTTATTTACTGATGGATTAATGTTTCTCATTATGGTTCTTGTTCTTGTATTAAGGCCACAAGGGCTAATGGGTAATAAAAAATAATGCTTTTCTTAAATAAAGATAATTTTCAAAGAGATGTTTTTTTAGGACTATTAGTATGGCTTATACTAATAATGTTTTATTTTATTTTTCCTGACCCGGGTATCCACGATATAATTCAAAAAGTTTTTATTCTAGGTTTATTTGCTATGTCTTTAAATATTTTAATAGGCTACCTAGGTTTAATAGCCTTTGGACATGCGGCATTTTTTGCTTCAGGTGCTTATACATTAGGATTATTTTTACAATCTGACTTTGTATTAAATTTAGCAAGCTTTTCTATTCCTGTAGCTATGCTTTTAGCTGTATTAGTGTCTAGCATTTTAGCTGCTCTAATCGGAGTAATATGCATTAGACTAAAAGATATATATTTTTCTTTTCTTACACTTGCATTTCAAATGTTAATTTATAGCATCATTTTAGCGTTAGTAAATATTACAGGTGGAGATCAAGGATTAATGGGAGGTTTTCCTAAGCCTCCTTTCTTGGGAATTGACCTGGGAAAACCTTTTGATTTTTATGCATTCACAATATTTATATCAATAATCACGATTGTCCTGCTTAGACAAATAATAGAATCTCCGTTTGGATATGGTTTAAGAATGATTAGGGATAATTCTGAAAGACCAGCTGCCCTTGGTTTTAGCAATCAAAAACATAAACTTTTTGCTTTTATTATTGCGGGTTCTATAGCGGGGCTAGCAGGATCTCTTCAAGCCCTATTAGATGTAGGTGCATATCCAGAATGGGCATTTTGGTCAAAATCAGCGGAACCTTTATTTATGATTTTATTAGGAGGAATGCATTCTTTCTTAGGGCCACTTATGGGGGCGTTAATATTTGAAATTCTTAATGATTTTGTAACTGCTAATACGCGCTACTATGGATTAGTTCTAGGACTAGTTATTTTATGTTTTGTTTTAGGTCTAAAAAAAGGCCTTTTAGACTGGATTTTAATAAAATTCAATAGAAAGTAATATCTTTAACTATGTTAAAATTAGATAAATTATCAAAAAGTTTTGGGGGCATACTGGCTACAGATAATGTTTCCTTAGAGTTGAAACCAAATTCTATAAATGCTGTAATTGGACCTAATGGAGCTGGAAAGACTACTTTATTTAATCTAATTACTGGAAAAATTTCTCTTGATAAAGGTCAAATATTTATAGGAAATAAAAATATAACTAACCTAACAGAATCAGAAATAACACATTTAGGTATTGCTCGAGCATTTCAAATTACAAATATATTCCCCACGCTCTCTGTAAAAGATTCAATTAAAGTAGCTTTGCTAGCTAAACAGCATGGATTAAATAATATGTGGAATAGATTTAAAACTCATTCAATTAATAACGAGGCTGAAAGTATAGCAAAATTATCTGGATTAACAAAATCGTATGATACTATAAGTTCAGAATTAAGTCATGGTGATCAAAAACTATTGGATATAGCATTAGCGTTAGCTCTTAAACCTAAAGTACTGCTTTTAGATGAACCAACAGCAGGAATGGGTCCAGAAGAACGCTGGAAAATGATTGATAGAATACAAAAGCTATGGAAAAAAACAAAAATGACTGTACTTTTTATCGAGCATGATATGGACATAGTATTTGATACTGCTCAAAATATTTATGTACTTCAACAAGGGTCCATAATAGCTGAAGGAACTCCTAAAGAAATCAAAAACAATAAAAAAGTTATCGAAGCATATCTCGGTGGAGGAAAAAAATAATGGAACTACTAAAAGTGCAGAATATAAATGCTTTTTATGGTAATAGCCAAGTTCTTTTTGATATGAATCTTAATATTACAAACAATAATATTATAGCGTTACTAGGAAGAAATGGTGCTGGCAAAAGTTCTACATTTAAGGCTATTAATGGTTTAATAAGCGTGAATTCTGGTTCTATATTATTAAAAGGTAAGGAATTAATCAAACAATCTACAAGTAAAAGAGCTTTATCAGGAATAGGTTATGTTCCTGAAGATAGACAAGTTTTTCCTGAACATACAGTTGAGGAAAATCTTGATTTAGGGAAAAAAAATAGTTCAGAAGGCAAAAATAACTGGCCAATAGATAAAGTATGGGAAACATTTCCCATATTAGCCAAATTAAAAAATAGAATGGCAGGACAATTATCCGGGGGAGAGCAACAAATGCTTTCTATTGCGAGAACTTTAGTTGGAAATCCAGAAATTCTTTTACTTGATGAACCTTCAGAAGGACTTGCTCCAATAATTGTAGAGGATATAGCTGCAATTTTAAAAAATTTAAAAAAGCTTGGAGTTACAATTCTACTTGCTGAACAAAATATGCACTTTTGTTTAGAAGTTGCAGAAGAAGCAATAATTATTGATAGAGGAAAATCAGTATGGAATGGTTCATTAAAAGACCTGCAAAAAGATACTAAAACGAGAGATAAATATTTGGCAATTTAATAAAAATATTAACGCGACAAAGTTTTCATTGCTGCTTCAATTCCAGCTAAATTTAACTCATACATTTTTTCTTCAAAAATTTCACGTATCATTTTATTAGATGCAGAAGAATTCCAAATATTTTTATTTTCTGGATTTAGCCAAGCAACAGAGTCAAAATGAGAAGTAATTCTATCTAGCCATAAAGCTCCTGACTCTTCATTCCAATGTTCTATAGAACCTCCGGCATAAGCAACCTCATATGGGCTCATAGAAGCATCACCTACAAATAAAACTCTATAATCACTTCCATATTTTCTAATTACATCCCAAGTAGAAATAATATCATCAGATGACCGAGGATTATTTTTCCATAAGTTTTCATAAGGACAATTATGAAAATAAAAATGTTTTAAATCCTTAAACTCACTTTTAGAAGCAGAAAATAGCTCTTCACATGCTTGAATATATGGATCCATAGAACCACCTACATCTAAAAATAATAATAATTTTACTCTATTTTTTCTTTCTGGCATCATTTTAACATCAAGATAACCACCATTATTAGCTGTTGCAGAAATAGTTCCATTCAAGTCAAATTCATCTGGTGTTCCTGTTCTCGCAAAATGTCTTAACCTTCTAACAGCAACTCTTATATCTCTTATTCCTAAAGTTTTTTTGTCATCAAAATTTGTCCATAACCTTTTCTCCCAAACTTTTACAGCTCTACCTTGCCTTTGACCTTCATTACCTATTCTAATACCCTCAGGATTATATCCACCTGAACCAAAGGGTGAAGTTCCACCTGTTCCAATCCATTTGTTCCCACCTTGATGCCTTTTTTTCTGCTCCTCAAGCCGCTCTTTTAATGTTTCTAATAACTTATCCCATCCTCCTAAAGATTGTATTTTTTCTTTATCTTCATTTGTAAGGTTTTTTTGTAAGGCATCTTTAATCCAATCTTCTGGAATATTCTCAAGTATTTCTCCTCCTACTTTTAAAGCCCCTTCAAAAAATTCAGAAAATGTTTTATCAAATTTGTCAAAGTACCTCTCATCTTTTACTAAAGAAGCTCTAGCAAAATGATAAAAAGAATCTGTATCTAGATTTGTTACACCTGCATCTAAACCTGCAATGAAATCTAAATATTCTCTAATAGATACAGGAACACCTGCACCTTTGAGTTGATGAAGAAAACTTATAAACAAATCACACCTTCAATTTTTATTTAGATCTTTTTACTCTTTTTTCACAGTCTTCAGCAAATTCCCAGCTTTCTATTTCTGGAACACATTTTCCTGCCTCCCCTTTTACTCTAAAACAAGCATATGTGATTAGATCAACTGTGGTAGTTTTTTCATCAAATGAGCAAACATCTTTAACATCGATATTCTGAATAAGTGCCTCTGTTTCATTAGTTGTAATACACCTACCCCTACGTGAATCTAGCCAGTGCATAGATTGTCCAACTACCATAGCTACAGGGTCTTTCCCAAAATTTGTTAAACACACTTCTTTTGCGAAACTATTTGAGATAGAAAAAATAATAATAGTAAAAAAAGATATGGTTATAAAAAATAATTTTAGTAAGTAAGTAATTCTATATTTAAAAAACAACATTATTAACTCCTTAAGTTTAGTTATTATCTCGTCTTGCCATAAAAGCTAAACGCTCGAACATATGAATATCTGCTTCATTCTTTAAAAGAGCTCCATAAAGAGGAGGAAGAGCATTCTTAGAATCTTTTTGTCTTAAAATTTCAGGAGAAATATCCTCAGCTAAAAGCAGCTTAATCCAATCTAATAGTTCAGATGTAGTAGGTTTCTTTTTAATGCCGGGAACCTCTCTTACTTCAAAGAATGATTGAAGCGCAGCATTTACTAATTTAGTTTTTATTTTAGGAAAATGAACTTCAATAATTGATTTCATTGTTTCTTCATCTGGAAACCTTATATAATGAAAAAAACATCTACGTAAAAAAGCATCCGGTAAATCTTTCTCGTTATTAGATGTAATAATTACTATAGGCCTTTTTTTTGCAACTATATTTTTCTTAGTTTCATAAACATAAAATTCCATTTTATCTAATTCTAATAATAAATCATTAGGAAATTCAATATCTGCTTTATCTACTTCATCTATCAATAATACTGGCTTTTTATCAGCAACAAAAGCATCCCACAGAACACCTCTTTTAATATAATTATTTATATCTTCTACTCTTGCATCACCTAACTGCGAATCTCTAAGTCTCGAAACCGCATCATACTCATAAAGGCCCTGTTGTGCTTTTGTAGTAGATTTAACATGCCATCTTATTAAAGATTTCCCTAATGCCTTTGCCACTTCTTCAGCTAGCATAGTTTTACCTGTGCCAGGTTCACCTTTTATAAGTAATGGTCTTTCCAATGTAATAGAAGCATTAACAGCTAATGCTAAATCTTCAGTAGCCACATACTTATCTGACCCTGTAAAAAAATCTTCCAAAATCTTCTCCTTAACTAACTTAATTTATTATTTTCTATATATATAGATAATGTTAAAAATAATATAGTAAATTAGATTAAGAATTAGTATAAATTAATTACACTTGAGATTGTAACCAATTTTCTTTTCCTATTTTTTCTACAAGTTCTAGTTGTGTCTCTAACCAATCATAATGTTCTTCTTCTGAAGCCAATATTTGTCTAAATATATCCCTGCTTACAAAGTCAGAAACCTTTTCACAATGTTGAATTGCAACCTTTAAATCTGGAATAGCCTTAACTTCTATCTGAAAATCACAATTTAAACATTCTACTGGCTCTTCACCTATCATGATTTTATGCATTTCTTGTACATTAGGAATACCATCTAAGAATAATATTCTTTCAATAATCATGTCAGCATGCTTCATTTCATCTATTGATTCTTCATACTCTTTTGTACCTAGTTTTTCATAACCCCAATCTTTGAACATTCTAGAGTGAAGAAAATACTGATTAATAGCCGTTAATTCATTAGTTAAAACTCTATTAAAATGCTTGATAACTTCTTTATCACCTTTCATAAATACCTCCTTTAAATCTGTTTACGTAAATAATATATGGGATAAAAACACTTTAAAATCAAGAAAAATTGTTTAAAAACAAGAGGTTGAGATGCATTCTCATTCTCAATAATAATAAAAAAAATTATAAAAAAATGTAACTAAACTAACTTAAAGAAATAAGAATTATATATTTATAGGAGATAAATTATTAAAATCTAGTGATTTATTCGCAAAGGATTCTTTAGATTGCTCTTCTTTTAATACATTATCAATAGTTTCTAAACATTTCCCACACTGCATTCTACAGCCAAGTTTCTTATAAACTTGCCGCGATTTAGATACTCCTTGAGATTTAACCCTTCGGACATCCCTGCATGTGAATGCGTTGCATATGCATACGTACATATTAAGTTTCCTTTTTCATGACTATAATAATTACAGTTGATAATGAAAGTCAATCTCAATTTGAAATTAATAAAAAAAAAATATTAATAATAATAAATATTTGTTAATATATGGAACAAAATAATTACTTAAAGAGTAAAAAATGGATAAAAGATTAACAGTTCGTGATATACGAAAAAGAAAACTAAAAGATAATACTCAAGAGCCTATAGTATCCCTGGTATGTTATACATCACAAATGGCTAGATTAATTAATGATCATGTGGATATAATTCTTGTAGGTGATAGTTTAGGAATGACAATATACGGATATCACAACACATTATCTGTTACGTTAGATATGATGATAAATCATGGTGCTGCTGTAGTCAGATCTACTACTAAACCACATATTGTTGTTGATATGCCTTTTGGAAGTTATGAAGAATCACCACAAGTAGCTTTTAAATCAGCAAGTAAAATAATGAGAGAAACTGGTGCACAATCTGTAAAATTAGAAGGTGGAGAAGAATTTGCAGATACTATTAAATTTATGACTCAAAGGGGAATTCCTGTAATGGGACATATAGGCCTTATGCCACAAAGAATTCAAACTTTAGGAGGATTTTTTACTCAAGGTAAAACAGAAAAAGAATCTGTTAGACTAATAAATGATGCAAGAACAATATCAGAAGCTGGCGCTTTTTCTATGGTTGTAGAAGCAATACCTGAAGAAGTGGCTACTAAAATAACTAATAGCGTTAAAGTTCCTACCATAGGTATTGGTGGTGGTAGAAACTGTGACGGACAAATTTTAGTGTCTCATGACATCCTTAACTTATATGGAGAGTTTACTCCTAAATTTGTTAAAAAATATGGAAATATTAACGAGAATATTATAACTGCCGTTAAAAAATATTCTAAAGAAGTCAGAAGCAAAATATTTCCAACAGAAAAACATATATTTACAATTAAGAAATAAAAAAATATTTATTCTATACCCTCAACAATTACAGAAGAATTATTTCCAGCCTCCATCCTAAGCATTTTTAGTGGTTTATAATCTTCTGAATTATAAAAGTCATTAGCATGTTGCTTACTTGGAAACTCTAACAAGACAATTCTATGTTTAAAATAATCACCTTCAATTATTTCTGATTCTCCACCTCTTACTAGATATTTACCTTGATACTTTGTCACTAGCTTTGGGACTTGCTCTCTATACTTCTCCATTAATTCTGGATTTGTAACCTCTATATGAGCTATTAAATAAGCCTTCATAAAGCCTCCTTATTTTTTCATAATTAAAAAACTATGCTATTTTAAGAAGATGTGCTTTGCAAGAGATCTTTAACTCTTTTTTCAACCATTTCTACAGTTAATGTTTTCATTAATGAAAAAGATGTTCTATGATTAAAATCAGGTATATTCATTAATTCTTTAGGGCTTTCAGGGGTTCTAACAAACATTGCATTTTTTCCAGAAGGTGCATACAAATGATCATCTGTTGGACCAAATAAACCCAAAGTTGGAATGCCTGTGGCAGCAGCAAGGTGCATTAAACCGGAATCATTTCCAATAAATACTTTAGATAGTGAAAAAATGGCAGCAGTAGCTAATATAGGTTTTCCTATTAGGTTTATTGGCTTAATACCTTTTAATTGACTAATTAAATCTTGACCTACTGATTCTTCACCAGGGCCACCAACCAAAATTATTTTAGCTCCTAGTAATTCTTTATAAGCTAATAACTTTTGTATTAAAAATGCAAAATTCTCAGTAGGCCATACTTTTGCTGCCCAATTTGCAGTAGGACCAATAACTAGAAATGGCCCTGATATATTATTTATATATCTTTTTGCTTCAACATACGCTTGTTCACTTATCCATATTTTAGGCATTGGTTTTTTGCCAGTAGGATTAATTTTACTCAACCTAACTATACGATGTTCTTTATCTCCACTTGATCTTAAAACTATTCTTTTTTTAGACCTCACCAACCATATAATAGGGGTGCTTCTTAAATCACAAATTATATCCCATCTTGTGAAACGTATTTCTTTCCAAATATTTATCCAATGAAGACTGTAATTTTTTTTTTTTATTGTAATTACTTTATCAACAATTGGACAATCATCAAATACTGGTGCCGCCACTTTACCGCAAACTACAGTTGCTTTTGCTTCATAGTATTTGCATAAATCATTTAAGAGTCCTGTAGACATAATTGCATCACCTAATCTAGTATTTCCAATAAATAGTAATTTTTTCATAATTTATTTTTACCTAATATTTAAATACTTGTATGAATTCTTCTGCAACCTTATCCCAACTCCTCACTTTATGCATAATTTTAGATTCTTTATTAACTCTTTTAAAAGAAGATAAATCACTTAAGAACCTTGTAGCATATTCTACAAATTGGGCCTCATCATTTGCTATAAAACCTGTTTTACCATTATATATTTTCTCTACAGCCCCACCTAAAGGTCTAATAACAGCGGGCATTCCTAATATTTGAGTGTCTGATAATGAAAATGCGGACACTTCAAATTTATGAGAGGGGTATAAATGCACCCTCATATCTCTAATTTCTTGTAACATTTCAGTATCTATTTTTGGAAGATTAATTTTAATATTACAATGCAAGTTATCCTCTACTAATTTAAATATTGACTCATATATGTCCGGGATTTTTTTTCCTGACAAAGCTTTATGAAGAGTGTAAGAGTATATATGTAGTTCAGCCCAAGGAAGCTTAGTATGTATATGTTTTACCCATAAATTTATTATCCAATCTAAACCCATTAATGGATGAGTAGTCACCAATGCTTTAGGAGTAACTGAGGGTAACAAATCTTTATTCTCTATAAAATGAATACTATTTCCTGAGGGGATAATACTCGCATCTAATGATTTTAATCCATCAGGTATAGAATTTATATGGTTTTCACCTTGGATTATAATAGTTGGCTTATACTTCATAGATGCTAAAAAGTTTTCAGGTCTAGCTAATTTAAGGCCAGAAGATGTTAACCATAAAATTTTTTTAGTATTAGAGGGTGCTAAATCAAATAATTTAGGATCATTATGAGCTATCCATACATCTGAATGGTTTGCGTCTATATTGTTAATTTTATTCCAACTTACATCATTAATTACTTTTGATTCTTCACAGTTGTTGTAAACTCTTACAACATGTCCTATACTAGCAAGCGCCTCAGTTAAATGGATTAGAGATTTCTCTGCACCATCTAGTGGCTTTATATTAATAGTGGACCCATCATATACATGATTTTTATCTAAGAATGTTATTAACATGAATAAGGGTTTACGTAGGTAACTAAGTGATTGCAAGTATTTTTAAGTATTCAAAAAATAAATTGGCATTAAAATGTATGAAAATATAAAAAAAATAAAACTTAATGATCGAATCATAATAGAGCTAATAGGAACAGACACAAAAGATTTTTTACAAGCATTAGTTACAAATAATATAAATTTAATTTCTTATAAGAAGTCGATTTATGCAGCTTTATTATCTCCACAAGGAAAATACATATTTGATTTCTTTATTTTTGAAAACCCTATAAATAGGCTAATAAGTATTGATTGTGCAAGTAATAGATACGAAGAATTATTAAAAAAATTAAATATGTATAAATTAAGAAATAAAATAGTTTTTAATATTAATAAAAATATTTCTGTTTTAGGTATTTACGGTTCAAATTATTCTGAATTGTTATTGGACTTAGATATGAACCACTTTGAAGGTAATACTAAGAAAATTAATAACACCATAATTATTATTGACCCAAGAAATAAAAATTTAGGTTTACGAATTTATTCCAATATAACTTGTGATATAAAAAAACTTGATCAAATACCAAATGGAGCATTATCTGAATTTGATTACAATAGACTTAAACTTAAAGTACCAAATCCAGAAATAGACTTAGAAATAGAAAAAAGCTTTTTAATAGAGAATAATTTTGAATCAATTAATGCTATAGACTTTAATAAAGGCTGTTACATTGGCCAAGAAAACACAGCAAGACAAAAATACAGAGGTACAGCAAAAAAGAAATTAGTTCTTGTAAGAATTTATGGCCAAAATATAATTAATGGAACAAAAATTTACGTTAATGAAAAAATTATTGGTACTATGAGGTCTTCATGTAAAGATCTAGGATTGGTAACCATTAAAACAGCTATTTATGAAGAATATAAAAATAATAAATTAACTATTAAAACCCTAAAAAGTGAAATAGAACTTTTATAAAATCTAATTGTTATTTATTTTTGCTTGAGCTGCAGCTAGCCTTGCTATAGGAACTCTATAAGGAGAACAAGAAACATATTGTAAGCCAATGTCATGAAAAAAACCAATAGATTTTGGATCTCCACCATGTTCTCCACATATTCCTAATTTAAGAATGTTATTAGCCTTTAAGCCCTCTTTTACAGCAGACCTCACTAGTACTCCTACTCCATCTATATCTATAGATACAAATGGATCATTTTCTATTATTTTATGCTCTAAATAATCTGGAAGAAATTTTGAACAATCATCCCTGCTAATACCTAAAGTAGTCTGCGTAAGATCATTTGTTCCAAAACTAAAAAAGTCGGCATGCAACGCTATATTTCCTGCACATAAGGCAGCTCTTGGCAATTCCACCATAGTCCCAAGTAAATACTTAGGAGTTTCTCCATATTCTTTTGCTATTTTAATAGCAACATTTTCTATAAGTTTTTTAAAAAACAAGAATTCTTTATCACTAATAATTAAAGGAACCATAATTTCTGGCTTAATCCTAATTTTCATTTTTTTAGAAACATCTAATGCCGCTTCAAAAATAGATCTAACTTGCATTTCATATATTTCAGGAAATGTGATACCCAATCTACAACCCCTATGGCCTAACATAGGGTTTTGTTCTTCTAATTGTAAAGACCTAGAACGTATTACAGATATATTTTTTCCTAAATGTTTTGCCAATTCTTCTAATTCTTCTTTCTCTCTAGGTAAGAATTCATGTAATGGTGGGTCCAATAGTCTAATAGTAACTGGTAAATTTTTCATTAATTTAAATATTTCTGCAAAATCTTTCTTTTGCATAGGAGCTATTTTCTCTAAAGCTTTTCTTCTTTCAATTTCAGTATCAGAATAAATCATTTCTCGCACAGCTAATATTCTCTCACTATCAAAAAACATATGTTCTGTTCTGCATAAACCTATTCCCTCTGCACCAAATTCTAAAGCTGTCTTAACATCATTTGGAGTTTCTGCATTAGCCCTAACATCTAAATCTCTAATTTCATCTGCCCACTTCATTAATTCTGAAAAATCCTTGGATAATTCTGGTAAAATCGTAGAAACTTCTCCTAAAATTACTTCTCCTAAGCTTCCATCAATAGAAATCAAATCACCAGCTTTAATAATTCTATCACTTATAGTAAAGATATCTTTAACATGATCAATTAATATTTCTCCAGCTCCTACCACACATGGTCTCCCCATACCTCTTGCAACCACTGCTGCATGACTGGTCATACCTCCTCTACTTGTTAATATTCCCTTAGCCGCATGCATTCCATGTATATCTTCAGGACTAGTTTCCATTCTAACTAAAATAACGTCTTCTCCATTTTTTGACATTTCCACGGCATCATCTGAATTAAATACTACTATACCAGATGCCGCTCCTGGAGATGCAGGCAAACCTTTAGACAAAATAACCTTATTAGCTTTAGGATCTAAAGTTGGATGTAATAATTGATCTAGACCTAATGGATTAATTCTAGAAACTGCTAATTTTTTATTAATAAGCCCCTCATTTTTCATTTCTACTGCTATTCTTACCGCTGCGCCAGTTGTTCGTTTTCCAGATCTAGTTTGTAATATCCATAATTTATTTTTTTGGACTGTAAATTCAATATCTTGCATATCAAGGTAATGGGATTCTAATTTAGCAAATATATCAACTAACTCTTTATAAATATTAGGAATAGATTCTTCCATAGATAACTCTTCTGAATTTTGATCTAACTTTTCTTTTATAGTTAAATTTTGAGGAGTTCTAATACCAGCAACAACATCTTCTCCTTGAGCATTTATTAAATATTCACCATAATAATTATTCTCTCCAGTAGATGGGTTTCTCGTAAATGCTACGCCTGTACAACAATCATTACCCATATTTCCAAAAACCATGGCTTGAACATTTACAGCTGTTCCCCATGATTCAGGAATATCATTAAGTTTTCTATATGTTATGGCTCTTTGATTCATCCATGAATTAAATACTGCTCCAACTGAACCCCATAATTGATCTATAGGATCTTGTGGAAAATCTTTACCTGTTTTAGCCTTCACTAAGTCTTTAAACTGATTAGTTATTTTTTTCCAAGATATTGCTGAGACTTCTGTGTCTAATCTAATATTTTCTTTATCTTTTTCAAACTCAATTATTTCTTCAAATTGAGAAGATTCGATTTCTAAAACAACATCTCCATACATTTGAATAAATCTTCGATAACTGTCATAAGCAAACCTATCATCTCCGCTTTCTTTTGCTAAACCTTCCACAGTAATATCATTTAAACCTAAATTTAAAACAGTATCCATCATGCCAGGCATAGATGCTCTAGCCCCAGAACGTACAGATAGTAGCAAAGGCGAATTTAAATCGCCAAATTTCATTTTTGTAATATTTTCTATATTCCCAAGTGCCAACTTAAGTTGTTCTTTTAACTCTGAGGGATAGTTATGAGAATTGGAATAATAAAAATTACAAACTTCTGTAGTAATTGTAAACCCTGGAGGAACTGGAATACCAATATTATTCATTTCTGCCAAATTAGCACCTTTACCTCCTAAAAGATTCTTGAGTTTAGCTTCTCCTTCTGCACTACCTGCTCCAAAACTATAGACCCATTTATTCATTCAATATCCATCCAATGTAATGTTACAATGCTATATATTTACTTAACTTCATTTTCCACATCAATCAATGAAAAATCTGCAAAATTTATAAAAGTATTTCTAATCAAAGATAAGAGCATTAATCTATTATTTTTAATATCTTTATCTTCAATATTAACTTTAACACTTTCAAAAAACTTCTCTAAAGAAATAGCAATTCCAGAAAAAACTTCCATTGCCTTTTCATATTTTTCATTTTTCAATAAATCTCTTACTTGCTTTGAAATTTTAAGATGATGAGTATATAAAGCTTTTTCTTCTTCCATATCTAACAAACTTTCACTAACTTGATCTCCAATAGGCATTCCTATTTTTTTTTCTTCTATACTCAATATCCTCCGTACTCTTTTTAAGGTATTGAGAAACTCTTTCCCATCATCATTAATAAATTTATCTAATGCTTCAACCTTATTAAAATCATCATATATATCAGAAAAATTAGATGCATTATAAACAGCTTGTATACTTGGTTGACTTAAACCCTTATCTCTCATAAAAACTTTTAGTCTATCATAAACAAAATCTATATAAGATTTCTTTGTTTCTTCTTCAGAAAGTATTAATTTTACCCCTTGTTTCTTATAAAACCCATAAGAATCATTTGCTAAACTTTTCATAGAAACTCTAATATTATTCTCTAAAATTATCCTAATGATACCCAAACAAGACCTTCTTAAACCAAAAGGATCTTTAGATCCTGTAGCTTTCATATCTATGCCAATAAAACCTATTAAACTATCCAACTTATCAGAAAGAGATAATAATGAGGCTTCTGAACTTGTTGGGCAATTATCAGATGGGCCTAATGGTGAATAATGTTCTTTAATAGATAAAACAACTTCGCTACGCATCCCTTGCAGACTTGCATAAACACTTCCAATATTTCCTTGCAACTCTGGCATTTCATAGACTACTTCACTACATAAATCTGCTTTACATAACTTTGCAGCAGAAACAACTAACTCACTGTTAGCTTTGAATATATCCGCATAATTCTCTGCTATAAATGACATCCTTTTTACTTTATTTTCCATAGAGCCAAGAGAGCGATGAAAAATAATATTTTTTAATTTTTCAGATAATTTCACTAATCCACTTTTTATATCATTATCAAAAAAGAAACGAGCATCTGATAATCTTGCTTTTAAAACTCTTTCATTCCCAGAAACAATTTGTATATTATTGTCAATCGGGATATTTGAAACACCAATAAAATTTTTACTTAGAGCTTTATTTATATTATACAAAGGGAAATATTTTTGTTGTTTTATCATAGTTAATTCTAATATCTGTTCAGGTAAAGATAAATACTCTTCGTCAAATGCTCCTATAAATAAATAGGGATATTCTATGATATTAGCGACCTCACATAACAAGTTTCTATCGGGCTTAAAAACTAAATTATATTTTTTTGCCAAATTATTCCCTAACTTTAATATTGTATCCTGTCTTGCTTTTGGATCCACTAATACATTAGAATCTAATAATTTTTTTATATATTCTGCTTTGTTATTTACTATTATTTCACTAGGTGAAATATATCTATGTCCATAAGTTTTGTTATTACTATAAACATTTTCAATATTAAATTTTAAAACCCTATTATCAAAAACACATAAAATTTTATGAAGAGGCCTAATCCATTTAAGTTTATTAGTTCCCCAGCGCATAGATTTTTTCCAAGGAAAGTTTATAATTAAATGTTTAATAGCCTCTTCAATAATAACTGAAGAGCTTATTCCTTCTTTTGTGTTTTTATAAAAATAAAATTCTCCTTTATCCGTTTCTATTTTACTTAGCCTTTGTACATCTACCCCTAAACCTTTTGCAAACCCATTAATAGCCATTTCATTCGCATCAACTCTTGGACCTTTTTTATTAATCTCTATATTTGAAGACTTTAAAGTCAACCCTTCTACACAAACTGTTAATCTCATGGGGCTCCAAAACACTTCTGAAGCCTCATAACTTAAACCAACCCCTTGGAAATATTTAAGAAGCATTGTCTCAAAAGTTTTAGCTGATGATTCTTGTAATCCAGCAGGAATTTCTTCAGAATATAACTCTACTAATAATTCTGCCATTTTTATTTTTCATCCAAATTATTTATATATAAATCTGCACAAGATTTAACCATTGCCCTTACTCTTCCAATATAATCAGCTCTTTCATTTACGCCTATTACACCACTAGCATCTATAAGGTTAAATATATGGCTTGCTTTAATACATTGTTCATATGCAGGCAACACCAATTTATCCTGCACTAATTTAATATTTAAATTTTCTAATTCTTTAAAAGTCATAATAAGAATTGAAGGATTTGATTTCTCAAAATTATATACAGATTGCTCCTTTTCATTTTGTAAAAAAACTTCACCATATTTTGTACCATTATTATCCCAAGCAAGGTCATACACGTTATCTATACCTTGAATATACATGGCCAGCCTTTCTAAACCATATGTAAGCTCACCTGTGATAGGGCAACAATCAATACCACCTACCTGTTGAAAATATGTAAACTGTGATACTTCCATTCCATTACACCATACTTCCCATCCTAATCCCCATGCTCCAAGAGTAGGGCTTTCCCAATCATCTTCAACAAAACGAATATCATTTTGTTTAGAATCAATACCAAGAAAACTTAAACTCTGAAGATATAACTCTTGGATATTATCAGGAGAAGGTTTTAGAACGGTTTGAAATTGATAATAATGCTGAAGTCTATTAGGGTTTAAACCATAGCGTCCATCCGTTGGCCTTCTACATGGTTGAACGTACGCTGCTTTCCATGGTGAATTTCCTAATGCTTTAAGAAAAGTAGCTGGATGAAAAGTCCCTGCACCCACCTCCATATCAATTGGCTGAAGTATGAGACAATTATTTTTAGCCCAAAATTGTTGTAATTGGAATATTATAGATTGAAAAGAATTATCTTTTAGAGACATATCATAAACCTGTTCATTTAATAGGATTGCACTCAGAACACTTTAAACCTGCTATGAAATAATTACTACACACAGGGCATTTTTCTAAATCTTGGACATTATCTGCCTTAAATTTACTAGCACTATTTTTTTTATTTTTATTCGAAGATTTATTTTTATTTATATGAGTTTTTTTTTCAATTATTTTAAACCCATACCAAACAAATAATATTATAAAACATAATAATAATATTTTTGGCAAACTAAAACCTAACATTAAAACTCCTATATTATTTTAATCAAAAGTTACTATAATCCAAACTTAGCAAATGCAATTCTTTCTTCTATATAGTCAATTATTCCATAATAGCTTGATGAAGATAAACCAAGTCTTTGTCCTAATTTTTTTCTTCCAGAAATTTCTTTAAAAATTACTTTTTCATTAAAACGTTCTCGCATTACTTGTTTTAGTTCTCCCAATGAATCAGCTAAACCAATTTCGCAAGCTTTAGTTCCAGAAAATATCTTTGCTTCAAATATACCTTCTGCTTTAACAACCTCAGCATTTAGTCTATTACCTCTTCTCTTACTTACCCAATTTTTAAACAGCTGATGTATTTCTTCTTGTAAATCTGTAATTACTTTTACATCATCAGAATTTTGAGGTTGAAAAGGGTCTAACATACCTTTATTTTCTCCTTTAGAAAAAACCCTTCTTTCCACTCCAATTTTCTTAATAACCTCTACAAAACCAAACCCTGCAGATATAACTCCAATAGAGCCTACTATTGATGCCGGCATAACAAATATCTCATCTGCTGCACAGGCTAACCAATAACCCCCAGAGGCCGCGACATCCTCTACAAAAGCAAAAACAGGAATATTATTCTTTCTAGATAGTTCTATAATTCTTTCCGATATAAGAGCAGATTGAACTGGAGAACCTCCTGGAGAATTTATTATTAAAGCAACACCAGCAATTTTTTTTCCAGAAAAAGCTCTTTCAATTTGCTTTTCTAAGCTTTCTAAAGAAAGGTTACTTGATCCAGGAAACTTAGAGCCAGTAGCTATAACTCCATTGAGTCTAACCACATTTATAACCGATGATTTACTTTTAAAAAATTTAGAAATAAAACGCATTAAAATATCCTCTTTCTCAAAATAATTATTTATTGTTAATCCAGTTGTATATCGCTTTTATTATTTAGTATACTATTACAAGCATCAGTATAACTTCCATCATTATTATGTAATATTAGACCAGGCAATATTTGTACACCTGATTTAGCATTTTTTTTTGCCTGCAATATCATTAATTTAGATTTAACATTTACTTTGGGCCATAATGGAAATATCTTTATCTCCCCCCATGATCCATTTAGTTTGCTTAAAATTAAAGCTAAACTTTCCGTTCTAAATACAAAATTCATATAACCTTTGGGTTTTAACTTTTTATATGCAGCTTCAAACCATTCGTTTATATTAGATTCATATCGTGCAGAGGCTTTAAACTTATTATTTGATTTAATTACACTATTTGAGATAAAATATGGAGGATTCATAATTACTCTATCTAATTTATTATTATATTCTTGTAAAAATGGTTTATTAAATAAATCCTTACAGAGAATTTTTGAATTTATATTATTAATATTATTTTTTAATAAATTTTTTTCTGCTAATTTAACTAACTCTATATTTTTTTCTACACCTATTATATTCGAATTCGGGAATTTTTTAGATAGATAAATTATTATAATTCCTGAACCTGTTCCAAACTCCATACAATTTGAATATTTTTTAATAGAAGAGGATAATAAAATAGAATCTATACTAACACGGAAACCTTTTTTAGGCTGGAATATAGATATGCTTCCATCCAAAATTCTATTTTTTGATACTTCTAATTCACTTTTCGACACAAATCACCATTTAGATAGCTCCTAAACAAATATATTAAATACTTTATAGAGAAAAGTAATAAATTAAATTAATATTTATATTTATATTTATATTTTTATATTAAATATAAAAATTTTCTATATAAATACTTACAAAACAATTATCAAATAAGAATGATTAAAACTATGAATAAAGCATACCTCAATATTAATGAAATTCAGAAAATGGTAAGTGTAGATTTACTTGCCGTGAATAATATCATTATTGATAATATCGGAAACGACGTTCCTCTGATAAATGATTTATCAAAGCATATATTAGCCTCAGGTGGAAAAAGAATTCGCCCAATGATAACTTTGTTGACTTCAAGTATATGTAATTATAGTGGCAAAAATCATCTTTTTTTAGCTGCTTGCATTGAATTTATCCATACGGCTACCTTGCTTCATGATGATGTGATAGATGAAAGTAAAATGAGAAGAGGATTAGCTACCGCTAATGATATTTTTGGAAACAAGGCCAGCGTTTTAGTTGGTGACTTTTTATTTTCACGCGCATTTGAAATAATGGTAGCAAATGGGTCAAAACAAATTTTAGAAATTTTATCTAAAGCTTCTTCAACTATAGCTCAAGGAGAAGTTCTTCAACTTACAACTATAAATGATTGTAATACGACTAAAGAATTATACATGAAAATTATTAAAAGAAAAACAGCAAGTTTATTTGCTGCCGCAGCGGAGATAAGTGCAGTTTTATCTGAAGAAAAATTTGAAATTCAGAATTCTCTTAAAATATATGGGGAAAAATTAGGAATAGCTTTTCAGCTAGTAGATGATGCTCTTGATTATGCAGGAACTTCTGCCTTAGATAAAAAAATTGGTGATGACTTTAGAGAAGGCAAAATTACTCTTCCCTTAATTATAAGTATAGAAAAAGCTACTCCTGAAGAAAAATGTTTCTGGACAAGAACAATTGAAAACTTAGAACAATCTAGTGATGACTTAAATAAAGCGATTGAGCTGATAAATAAATATGACGGAATTGATGCAACTCTTAGAATCGCTAAAAAATATAGTATTGAAGCTATAAAATCATTAGATATCTTTCCAAAATCTGAAGCAAAACTAGCATTAGAGTCCATAGCAATTATAGCAGTTGATAGAAAAAAATAATAATTCTATTGTAAAAATTTATAAATTGTTTCTAATATAAATTAAGGAATTGCTATGAAACTCTTTTATAAAGCTTTTTTATTAATATTTACGTATATTGTTTTTTTAATAAATTATGCATATTCAGACTATGTCATAATAAACTTTTATAAAACTAATGGAAAAATAATAGGCTCAGCAGATGGTGTTGATAGTTGGTTTCTTAATGCACCTGCCTTTAAATTTAATTTAAAAAATTTAGAATCTGGTAAATATAGATTAGCTCTTTATGACGGCACATCCTGTAAAAAATATGGGGCACCCGCTGAAATAAATAATCCTAAATTAAAACCTTGGAAAACTTCACACTTAGTAATATTTAATGTTACAGAAAATGGAGTCTTTGATACAACACTTGGTATGAAACCCGATAAATTTACTGAAGAAACTAGAGGTTTAATTTCTATTGGATCACTAAGAGGTTATCCTTTATTAATTTTTAAAGATAATGAAAAATATTTAACAGGATGTGGCATGGTTCCAGTCCTTAACTAAATCAATTAAATTTATAATGATTGGGCAGGCAATCTCCACCACCCTATAAATTCAACAGAACTTTTTCCTGAAGTAAAGATTTGTTCCATATGAACCCTTGCTGTTCCTGAAACACCTGAATATTTTCCTATGCCGGACATAAAATCCATTCTACCTTCACATCTAACATCTAGAGACGCTGTCGCTCCACTAGAACACTCTAATTTAGCTATTAAAGAATCTCCACTTTTATCTTTAATTACACAGTATCCACTAACATTTTCCATTTGGGAAAATCCGCAACTAAACCCTCTTCCAGGTGCCGCATAGGCTGTAATTTTGCAATCTATAAATCCATCTTTTAACAAATTATCATTAACTATTAATGCTGAAAAACTTGCCATTGCAATTTTAGTATCACCTATAGTAGTTTCATAAATATCTGCTTTTTTAGTATATTCCGCTATAAGAGATATTTGCTCAGCATCTTCTGGAATATTGACTGTGTCTGCAAAAGACACCTGCAAATTAAGAAATAATATTATAAGAGTGTTACTAATAATTTTTATCAACTTTTTTCCATAATAATATTGATGGTTATCTTTACATCTTGCATAATGCCGTATGATTAAACTTTCTGCAAATTTGTCATTTTTGTTTAATGAACTTCCTTTT
>ENA-OREN01001389-OREN01001389.1-marine-metagenome-genome-assembly--contig:-NODE-1389-length-28677-cov-6.953706_pt1 | contig 28677 bp, 25 predicted proteins | sample MGYA00248624_ERZ508555 | MGnify/ENA primary metagenome ERZ508555 (study PRJEB26222, sample SAMN06267773) | marine metagenome | isolation source: Saanich Inlet, British Columbia, Canada | place...
GTTGCGACTGCACTCAGGTCGGATGTTGCCGTATAACTAGCTAACGTATCATTGGTAGCATAGACGGAAAGATCCGGAGAATTTGATAAATCATCATAATCATTGGATGTTGCAACTGCACTCAGGTCAGATGTTATTGTATAACTAGCAAGAGTGTCGCTTGTTAAATACGAAGATGGGTCTGGGGCATTGTCCAAATCATCATAATCATTGGATGTTGCGACTGCACTTAGGTCAGATGTTATAGTATAACTAGCTAATGTATCATTGGTTGCATAAGTGGCTAGATTGGGTGCGTTCGTTAAATCATCATAATCATTGGATGTTGCAACTGCGCTTAGGGCTGATGTTATTGTATAACTAGCTAACGTATCATTGGTGGCATAAGTGGCTAGATTGGGTGCGTTCGTTAAATCATCATAATCATTGGACGTTGCGACTGCACTCAGGTCGGATGTTGCCGTATAACTAGCTAACGTATCATTGGTAGCATAGACGGAAAGATCCGGCAAACTGTCAAGATCCGTATATAGATTACTCGTACTAACTAGCGCAAGGTTTGATGTCAAAGTATATGCACTCAGGCTATCAGTCATAACATAGTAATTAAGTGTGTCACTCTGATCCAATACATTGAGGTCTGGCAGGTTATTTAAATCATTATAGTCGCCTGTGTATGCAACAGAGTCAAAACTCGAGCTAAGTGAATAATTGCTTAGTGTATCCTTATTTGCATAAACAGATAGATCAGGCAAACTATCCAGGTCAGCGTAATTAGCATGTTGAGCATATTTAGCTGTGTCTGAAACCATTGCATAGAACACTGATGTCATCTCCTGTCTAGGTGATAATGTGGTCCCTTCAATTTCAATTTCAAGGTAAGCTTCTGTTGGGATGGCATCTATTGGCACAGTCTCGCCAAGGGTCACACTGATAACACCATCATCAATAGCCACATCTTGGGTTTCTTCCCAAAATGGTGTTTCGCCATCTATTTCTGGGTATAGCCTGAAAATAATCTGGTATGTCCCATCTTGCACTCCCTTGCCGTTGGTCTTGGTTAGAAGTCCCTGGTAGGATAAATGCTTGGGCACATTACCATCAAGGGTTTCAGATTTGTTATTGATTTGTCCCACATGAACCGAATGATTGGACAGTTGTTGTCGTTTCTGCCCTATAACCACCGCGGTCATTAAAATTAGGATGTATATTACTTTTTTCATGATCAACTCCTATAGCGATCTATTCCAATGATAATTGAATTTTTGTTTAGCCCTATTAAAAGCCCGGAAAATCCGGAGGCAGGTCTACTCCCAAATCTATGTTTGCGGATATACTCTGATTTATCAGGATCAGAAGCAGGGCGAATAAAATCGGACGTTTCTTAATATAGTCAGAGAGCCGTTGATTCCTTTCCCTCAGTTTTTCCACTATTGTTTTTTTCTCTGCAGGCATAGCCAATTTTTCTTTCAAAACAGTAGAAAGAGCTAAGCCAATTTCAGATTCCAGACCATAGACTCCATTTTTTTCTATAATGTATTTTGGACTATTTATTTTAGTCTCTGCACGCCAAGGGAACACACGATTTAATGAAATTCTCTGAATCTGATGCTCCATAGGTTGGGAAATAAAAATATTGGGACTTGAACCCTTAGATACTCGCAAGTCACCAATGCCATCAATTTTATTATTTATTCCAAACAAGGTGGTAATGATTCCTAGGCTATCTACTCTGCGTACCAATCCAAACTTGTTATCTCCAATATATAATTGGTCAGCACTATCAAAATCAATTGCTACAGGTAGCCCTAAGAATGAATCAGTAGCTTTAATATTATTCTTTACCATGCCATCTGTTTCGTCCATACCAGCAACGGCTATTACGGTAGAATCATTGATAACCTGGTATACCATATTGCTTGAAGGACTCACAACAAAAACACTATCCTTACTGTTAACTGCAATATCTCTGATTCCATTAACTATACTTGGTTGAAGAACAAGACTGCGATCGTAATTCTTGTCAACTTTTACAACGCTGTCATTTCCTTCGTATAGCACATATATATCACCACCTGGCCCAACGGTGATCTTTGTTGGAAAAAATGCCTGTCCCTTGCTAATGCTTCCATCTTTATTTTTCCTTGGGCTTAATAAGGATTCAAAATAATTACCCAACACAGAAAACATGCGATGATTATCTCTATCGGATACGTATACTTTACCATTGGGGCCAACATCAATCCCAGATGGATGGAGCAGTTTTTCTCCCAAAACTTTATTCTCTATCAGGGTAGACGCATCTTGATTTAAATTTAATTCATACACAGTTTGATCATTCGCTGCCGCTACCAATAATTTGCCATCATCAGTAATAGCGAGCGCTTCGGGATAATGCAATTTTTCAGATATATCCGGATTCAGAACCACTGGCGATGATGTCCAAACGCGGAGTGGCTCATTATTTAAATGGCTTGATGCATCGAAAAAATGAACTTCAAGTTGGGAGAATTCATTGATACCCCAGGTAAGCACTTGGCCTACCCCTTCTAATAATGCATTCTCTGCCGCACAGGAGTCATTTATACAATTAAAATTATAATACAAAACAGTATCAACTGTCTCACTATACATGAGCGTGTCCAAGGTAATTGATGTGTCGATTGTTTCATAGACAATCATTGAGTCTATTGCAATTGTCGTATCAGTTACCACACGCTTCATATATTTCTGATTGTATTTTTGATTTCCTTCGGAAAAAAGATTTCCTAACGCTTTGCTTTTGTCTTCCAAAGTATCAGCTATGGATACAGAATCATCAGACAAGAAATCGGTATTATCTGTTATCAAACCAGACAAAGCAGTTGTATCTAACTCCGCCCCAGATGAACCTGATGTATCAATATCTTCAATTTCACCCGTTTCAGGATCAAAGACGGGCAGTGCATTAATATCGAATGGAACCAAACTGGAATTGATTACCGTATCAGCTTTAATCAATGTATCTAGGACTATGATATTTGATGCAGAAAGATCAATACCTGGCCTGGATGATTTTTTTTCAATATTGATCAGCGTGTCAATATCAAATCTTACTCGTTCTACTAGTTTAAGGGTTTGTATTGAGTCAGGTATAAATCGATTGGGATTAATTACTTTATCAAATCCTAATTTTTGAGTTTCATTAAAAAGAAAAGCATTTATTATTTCTACTTCCATGGCCTTTAGCAAGCCCTTATTTATGGGCTGAATTGAAATGTAGTCCAAATTTACTTTTGATAATAAATGGTCCTGTTGTTCATCCTTTGTAGTGTATATGAGAGCTTCATCTTTAGGATCCGTAACATCTCCATCTTCCAAAAACTCTTCAGTGTGTGTGTAGTCTTCGTCATATTCATTTAGGTCGGTTATTTTTATCCAAACTAAATCAGAATCATGGCTACCTTTTAAATCTACAACTTTGAGAACAACAGGAAATTTTGTCCCAACAGGCATCTCGGGCAGAACTACTTCAATAAATTTATTTTTGGTGATTACTTTTTTGATACTTATTCGTTCATCTAACCCCAATTCATCAATAGGTTCACCTGTTTCCGGATCAAAGACGGGCTGTGCTTGTGTCTGGCCTGCATCTGTTATCCCAATTGTATCTTGATTGAATTCATACAGAATCACTGAGTCTGTTTCGTTAAAGATATAGTCATCTTGGAAGATTATGCCTTCTTCGAAAGACCATTCATAACTATGTATCCCCTTTTTGGGAGTTGAATGAGACGCATCTAATAAAATAGTTGTACTGGGTGGGGCTTGAATATCTTTGCCAGCATCAGCGCTTACTTCTTGGGACTTACTACTGAAAAGTTCATAGGCAAACCGGCGTTCTTTTTGAGCATTCAGAATGCTAAGAATAATGGTTAGAATGCAGCATATCCGTTTTACAGCCATATATATATTTTTATTCATTTAAATCCCTAAAGATGTATAATCATTTAACTTAATTGCAAAAATCTGATTTCTTTGAAAATTTCCTATTATAATAATATTAATATATTACCTATTATATTCTACGCTGTTACTACTCATTTTATTGGATAATGATTTTTAATAGCATTTTAGGTTATATAACATATTAAAAAAGCCACTAATAATTAGCGGCTGAGTTTGACCCTGAAAATGAGTTACCTGGCTGTTTAGCAGGTAGTGTGGGCGATGACGGAGTCGAACCGCCGACCTCTACGATGTCAACGTAGCGCTCTAACCAACTGAGCTAATCGCCCTAATAATAGTCGAAAAAGTTACAAAGAGAAAAAGTTGTATTAAATAATATACTTGGAGAATTGCACTTGGAAGAAATTAGTCACCAGTAACTGTATCGGATTCTAATTGGGGTAAGAAAACATTTTCAATTGCGACTGGATCGTGTAAAATCATCATTGCTTTTTGGATATCTTTATCTTGTGTAGCAGACTGTTTTACCCGTCCTTCATCTCCATGAAAATAATCAGCGAATTCTACAAGGAGCCAATGGTAAAGTTTGTCAGATTCTGTCTCAAACTGGGTAAGAGATTTTTGTTCAAAGTAGGTATCAATAATTTCTATAGCACCCTGGATTTGGATATCAGTAGAGTCTAATTCCCATAGCATATCTTTCATATCCAGATAATTTGATTCACCTTTCATAAAAATATCCAGGTCACTGGAATAAATATATTCTTCAAATTGTGACATGATTGTTGTGTCTGCTTCAACCTCATCAAATGAATTGTAATCTATTTTATGTTTCTGAACATAATTAAAAAACAATCCCTGTCGCCAACTAGCAGATAAAATAGGAGAACCTGATCCTAGCTCGACTTCATGATCCGGAGTGATTCCACCAGCACCGGAAACTTCACGTCCGCCTTTGGTATAGAAAAGACTGTCTTGTTTTGTAGTGTCTGCTAAAATATCATCTGGTAAATATCCGGGTTTTTGAATAAGGCGTCCACTAGGGATATAATATTTTGCTGTAGTGATCTTTAAAGCACGATTTTTGTCTAAATTAAAAACAGTTTGGACCAATCCTTTACCAAAGGTGGACCTGCCCACAACCACAGCACGATCAAGATCCTGAAGAGTTCCTGCAACAATTTCACTGGCTGATGCACTTCCCTGATTCACCAGTACAGTAATGTTCAAATCATTGGGTACAAGTGGAACAGTTTTACTTTCATATTGCCGTTTCGATTTTTGAGTTTTACCTTCTGTCCAAACAAGCATCTCACCCTTATCAATGAACAGGTCAAGAATATTCACAGCTGCATTCAATAAGCCGCCTGGATTATCTCTAAGATCCAATACCAATCCAGTCATATTATTTTCCAGTAATTCTCTCAATGCTTGTTTCATTTCCTTATCCGAATTTCGAGAAAACCGTGTTAATCGAATATAGCCTGTTTGTTTATCTAACATACCGGAATAGGATATGTCTTTAACCTTAATATCTTCCCGCGTTAATTCAAATTCAATAAGATCTGCTTCTCTAAATCGTTCAACGCTCAAAACCACCTGAGATCCCTTTTTCCCACGAATCAATTTTGCTGCATCATCCATAGAAAGGCCTTCTGTTTCCTGATCATCAATTTTGATAATCTTGTCTCCACTAATAATTCCTGCACGTTTAGCCGGTGAATTTTCCATGGGTGAAATAACAGTTAATACCTTTTCTCTTCGACCAATTTGAATCCCGACACCGCCATATTTTCCCTTGGTGAGCATTTCAATCCCGCTTCTCTCCTCATTCTCCATATAAACTGTATAAGGGTCAAGATCGAGGAGCATATTATTGATGCTCATTTTCGTAAATGCGTCCAGATCTATATCATCTACGTAATTCGTGACCAAATGACGATACACATCATTGATCAAGGATTGATTTTTGCGGACTTGTTTGTAAATATCTTTTTTTTCAGCGCCTAAAAAAACCAAGGAGACGGACATCAAGATTAAAAATTTTATATTTCTTTTTCTATTTTTCATTTTTCTCGTATTGTTTTTATCTCTAGCCGAATTATTTGATGGATTTCTTCTGCTGTCTTTTCACCATCTAAAACAATGAATCGATCAGGGTAAATACGCGCCAATTTAAGATATTGTTCTCGGACTTTTTCCTGAAATATTTTTCCGGCACCTTCAATTCTATCAGGATTCTTTGAATTTAGACGTCTATGCCCTTCATCTGCAGTAACATCTATAAAAAAAGTAATATCAGGATCAAGTTCAAAAGTGGCAAAATCATTTAGTTGTAGCAAATAGTTAATATCCAATCCCCTTCCACCACCTTGATAAGCCAAAGTTGAATCCTTAAATCGATCTGCAATTACAATTAATCCAGAGTCTAGACTCGGAATAATAACATCATGGGTAAGTTGTGCACGGCTTGCCGTCATAAGAAGCGCTTCAGTTCTCTCGGCCATATTCTCATTACGATTTTTTAAGAGAACTTCCCTGATTTCTTCGGAGATCTGTGTACCACCAGGCTCACGAACCAATAACGAATCAATTCCATCCGACTCAAAGCGATTCATAAGCATCTTTACTTGTGTGGATTTACCACAGCCATCAATACCTTCGAAAGATATAAATAATGATTTATTTGAAATAGACATTTGGGTCATCTTTTCCTACGAGAATAACACATTCTCCTTTTGGTGGGTGTTTGGTAAAGTACGTTAACAAATCAGAAAGTGTTCCCCGTTTTATTTCTTCGTATAATTTTGTTAATTCTCGAGCAACTACTGCTGGGCGATCGCCTAGCCCTTCCAGTAAATGGTTCAAGGTTCGCTGAATCCTCTTGGGTGATTCATAATAGATTAACGTGGATTGCTCATTTTCTACACGTGAAATCCGCGCTTTACGCCCCTTTTTTGGCGGTAGAAAACCTTCAAAAAGGAATCGATCAGTTGGGAGACCAGAAGATACTAATGCAGCCAGAGATGCTGAAGCTCCAGGGATGGGTTCAATTGTAATATCATGCAGCAATGATTCCCTGATAAGTTTATATGCCGGGTCTGAAATACCAGGAGTTCCGGCATCAGTAATTACAGCCAAATCTTTTCCACTATTTAAATGATTGATTATTTTTGGAATCCGAGTAAATCGATTATGCTCAAAATAGCTAATGAGTGGCGTAGAAATTTCATAATGAGATAAAAGTTTCCGAGAATGACGTGTGTCTTCTGCTGCTATCAAGGGTACATTATTTAAGGTTTCTACAGCTCTATATGTCATGTCGCCCAGATTACCAATAGGAGTGGAAACAATGAATAGTTTACCTTTTGCTTGTTCCACTTTTATAGCTTTGCCAGCGCCTTCTTTATCATGGATATTCCAAGATCGATTTCATCAGGAGTAATTATCAAATGAGGGCGAAAACGTATAGATTTAAGCCCACAGCCTAATATTAATGCGCCTTCTTTCGCTATGAGATTAGCTAATACATCTCGGTCATCTCCACTCGGAAGATCAAATGCACAGAATAGCCCTTTTCCGCGAACATTGGTTATGTTTGAATATTCTTCAGATAATTTTTCTAATTGGCATAAAAGATAGGTTCCAGTTTCTAATGCTTTGGCAACAAGATTTTCCTTTTCAATGATTTCTAGATAAAGAGTAAACCTTACCATATCTACCAAATTCCCTCCCCAGGTGGAGTTTATACGACTGGATTCATGGAACACATTGTTTTCTACTTCGTCCACTCGATTGCTGACAAATACTCCACATACTTGGGTTTTTTTGCCGAAACTGATTATATCAGGCCTTGCCTTTTCACCATAATATTCGTGGGCCCACATTTTACCTGTTATCCCCACACCTGACTGAACTTCATCGTATATAAGCATTATATCGTTTTCATCTGAGACGGTGCGTAAATATTCCATGAATTCTTTTCTAAAATGATTGTCGCCTCCTTCTCCTTGAATAGGTTCAAGAATAATTGCTGCAATATCGTGAGGGTTTTCTGCAATAGCATTTTCAATTTCACGTTTGGCTTTATCTTCCAATGCTACAGTAATTGCAATATTATCTTCAGTGAGTGGAAAGGATAATTTAGGTGTTGTTATTCTTGGCCAATCAAATTTGGGGAAATATAGAGTTTTCCTTGGATCGGGAGAATCAGTCAATGATAGAGTGTATCCGGTTCTACCATGAAAACATTCATCAAAATGGATTACTTTTGTACCTTTTTCTCCATTCCCTGCTTCAAGGTTCTTTCTGACCTTCCAGTCAAAGGCTACTTTTAAAGCATTTTCAACAGCCAAACCGCCGCCTTCTATAAAAAAAGCGTAAGGCAAGTAATCTGGCTGTGCTACTCGTCCAAACGTGTCCACAAATTCAGCCATTTGAGTAGAATAAATATCTGAATTAGTTGGTTTATTTAAAGCTGCTTCTGCTAAACGATCCCGATTTTCTAATATATGTGGATGATTATACCCAACAGATAAAGACGCAAACATAGAAAATAAGTCTAAATATTCTCTTCCATCCTTCCCATCTACCAGCCATGAACCATGACTAGATGTTAAATCAATCACAGGATCCATTCCGTCAGCTAGTATATGCTTCCCAAGTGTTTCGTGTACTTTTGTTGCGTGTATCGTCATTTATTTTCCTTTATAAAAAAGTAATAATTGTTAATTCAAATCAAATTTAATACCCTGGGCCAAAGGTAGGTCTGTGCCCCAATTTATCGTGTTTGTCTGCCGTCGCATATACTGTTTCCAACTATCGGAACCAGATTCACGTCCTCCGCCCGTTTCTTTCTCACCGCCGAATGCCCCACCAATTTCAGCACCTGATGTACCGATATTGATATTAGCGATTCCACAATCAGATCCAACAGAAGATAAGAATTTTTCCGCATGTCTCATATTTAGCGTAAACATAGCTGATGATAATCCTTGTGGGACATTATTGTGCATTTCAATTGCTTGATCAAGATCAGAATAAGTCATAATGTACAAGATACATGAGAAAGTTTCTTCCTGAACGATTTCCCATTCATTTTCAGCTTTAATAATAGTTGGATTAACATAATTCCCATTACCTTCGATAGATGATCCTCCATAAAGAATTTCTCCACCAGCAGCTCCTGCTTTTTCTATAGCTTTTTCAAAATCCGAAACTGCATTTTCATTCACCAGTGGACCCATGAGCGTTCCATCTTCTAATGGATTGCCGATATTGACTTGATTATATGCACTGACCAAGCGATCCCTTAATTCTTCATATTTAGAATCGTGAACAATAACTCGGCGAGTACTGGTACATCTCTGTCCAGCAGTTCCCACTGCGCCAAAAGCTATGGCAGGAATAACTAGATCCATATCTGCAGTTTCATCCACAATAATGCAATTGTTTCCACCTAACTCAAGAATGGTTTTGCCAAAGCGTTTTGAAACGACTTCGCTCACATGACGTCCCATTCGAGTGGAACCCGTAAAGGATACCATTGGTACCCGAGAATCATTAATCATAGTTTCGCCCACACTTGAACCAGGACCGATCACTGTACTGAAAATATGTGGTGCATCATTAGCCGAGAGAACTTCATTGCAAATATTTTGAACCGCAATTGCACAAAGTGGTGTTGTGGAAGAAGGTTTCCAAATAGTTGTATTTCCACATATTGCAGCCAGAAATGCATTCCAGCTCCATACTGCCACAGGGAAATTGAATGCACTAATCACACCAACGATTCCCAATGGGTGCCATTGTTCATACATCCTATGGTCCTTTCTCTCAGAATGCATGGTATTTCCATAAAGCATTCTGGATTGACCCACAGCAAAATCAGCAATATCAATCATTTCCTGAACTTCACCATCGCCTTCCTGTTTTATTTTTCCCATTTCCAGAGAAACCAAACTTCCTAAAGGATCTTTATAATCCCGAAGCGCATTGCCCATTTGACGAACTAATTGACCTCGTTCCGGTGCGGGGACTTTTCGCCATTCTTTATAAGCTTCAAGTGATTGTTGAACTACTGATTCATAATCATCTGTGGAGCAGTGATAAACCGATGAAATTAACTTATCATTTGCAGGATTAATTGAATCAACTTTCCCTTCTTTCGTTGTGGCATTCCAGTGTCCGGGGCCTGCACAAGCACCAAAGTTATTTTCTTCTATACCAAGTTGTTTTAAAATATCCATTAATTATCCTTAACTATGATTGTCATTTTTCAAAATTCTATATATCACCTAATAAACTATAAACTTTTTACAACAGATCTGATTGCTTCTGATAAAATATCTATTTGAGATTCATTAATTGTTAATGCCGGCGCTAGTCGGACAGTTGAATGGTGTGTTTCCTTCGCATAAACACCATGATCCAATAAGCCTACAGAAACAGCATGGCCATCTAAATATGGTTCATCGTACATTTCAAATGCCGTGAGTAGTCCACGACCGCGAACTTCTTTGATTTTATCTGGATAATCACCTTTAATAGCATTCATATTACCAACCAATCTATCACCCATTATTTTGGCTTTTTCTGCAAGCTTTGCGTCAACAAGGACTTTGATAGCATAAGTTCCAACCACGGCAGCCAATGGATAACCGCCAAAGGTAGAACCTTCAGATCCCGGTGTTAAAACATTTATAACTTCATCCCGTCCTGCAACAAAAGAAACCGGAAGAATACCGCCACCTGCAGCTTTACCGCAGCCCATAAGATCTGGTTTTACACCAAATAGTTGGTGCGCAAAATTCTCTCCCGTTCTTCCAAAACCGGTCTGCACTTCATCCATAGCTAAAAGAACATTGTGCTTTTTACACAATTCAGAAACCCGGGGGAAGTAATCATCATCAGGCACTATAACACCAGCCTCTCCTTGTATTGGTTCTACCATGAAACTTGCGATTCGATCACCTTTTTTTTCAAACAATTCTTCAAGTGCATCACAGTCATTGAAGGGAACCAATTCTATGCCTGTCAAAAAAGGTCCAAAATCTTCTTTCGATAGATCATCATCTGATAATGATATGGCGGTCATGGTTCGTCCGTGAAAATTCCCTTTTGCTGCAACAATAATGGCTTCACCTTTGGGAATTCCCTTAATCCTGTATCCCCACCGACGGGCAATCTTAAACATAAGTTCCGGTGCTTCCACACCAGCAACCTTGGGAACGACTCGATCCATCCCTGTGATGCCTGTCGTAGCAAGAAGAAAAGCACTCATATATTTATGACGAATAGAACGGGGTACCGTGGGTAATTTTTCTTTTGTAAGATGAGTGACAACGGAGTCAACAATTGTTTGATTGAGTTGCCCCTGGTTGACTGCAGAATAACAACATAACCCATCAATAATTTCTGATTCGATATATTTATCAATATCTTTCGGGTCAGGTTTTCGCACTATTAAAGTAGAAGAGTCGTTTACATGGGAAACAACTGCATTTTCAAGTGGAGCATAATTGCGTCCACCTTTTTCGTTTTCAATAGATTCGTGGGCTGCTGGAGAAAGATCACCAATTCGAATTCCATTAACAGATAAATCATCACCGTGACCTATAATATTCACTGATGGCATATGTGGACTTCCTTTAAATATTATGATTAAAAGCCAGCAAATTTAATCATAATATCAGCAGGTTTCGATGAGAATAAGTGCAGGTAAATCTAATTTCTATCTAGGCAGTGGTTCGTCTAAATCTGCCACGACATAGGCCATGATTGCCATTGCAGCAATACACCGATTGAATTCATTGAAATCAATTTTATCAAATGTATCTGCATTGGTATGGTGGTACCAAAAATACTTTGATCCGTCAACCTTAAGCGACATGACTGGCACACCTTCGTCATTCAGGGGTGCTACATCTGCCGCCCTACCTCCTTCTGAGATCGTATTTGCACCAATGGGCTTCATAAGTTCGTGTATTTCTTCAACTATCTCTCGCGCAGATTCATTTCCCGAAAATCCAAAACCTTCAGGAGAGAATACCCCGCCATCAGATTCAATAGCTAATACATGTTTATCCATTTCATCCATGTGCATATCGCGATAGCCTTTGTTTCCTTTTCCTCCATTTTCTTCATTTGTCCACATGACGCATCGTATGGTTCTTTTTGGTTTTAGACCCAATTCTTTAATCAGGCGGAGAACTTCCCAGGAAGCAATACACGCACCACCATCATCATGGGCACCCTGCCCCACATCCCAAGAGTCAATGTGCCCACCAACAACAACTACTTCTTCTGGGTATATTGAGCCTTTAATCTCACCTAAAACATTATGAGACCACCTGTCAGCCACCATCCGTGCATTCATGTCCAATTTCACAATAATCTTACCATTACGATCATGAATTCGGCTTAACATCATGACATCTTCCATAGTAAGTGCTGCATGGGGAATTTTTTGTACATCATCCTTGTAAGCCATCACGCCAGTATGAGGTGTATTCATTGACCAAGGACCGATAGATCGAATTAAACTCGCCACAGCGCCATGTTTTGCAGCCGCACTGGCACCTGAATAACGATATGCGACCGTCTCACCATAGGATGTGAAAGGTGCATTGAATAATACAATCTTACCGGGTACTTCATTGGATCTTGATTCCAATTCATCCCAATCATTAACTACAATAACTTCTGCTTTTAGTCCTCCTCTTGGTGTAGCAATGCTACCACCCAAACCGAGCATAGATAATTCTTTCATAAATGGACTTAGCAATGTGGCAGACTCTTTACCTCGTATCCAAGTTGGTACTGCAACTTTTTCTCCTTTTACATTCTCAAGACCATCATTATTCATTTCTTTCAAAATCCAATTAATTGCGTTTTCAAGATTTTTTGACCCGCTTAGCCTTGGCCCAAAAGTATCACACATATAACCCAGACGATTGTATGCCGTGGAATCTGTTAACGATTTAGAAATAATTTTCAATGATGTTTCTACATATTTAGATTTGATTGATTCTCCAAATGATTGTGAGAGCATTACTGCTATGATAAGTATAATTTTCATTATATTCCTCTAATTTAATTATTTGAAAGGTTATGCTAATTTAGTGAATCACATGCTTATAAGATGATTAAGAAATAATAAAGAGAAGTAACCCATTTCTCTTGACGGTCCCCCCTTTTCAAAGGTAATTCTTTGCACCTATAGCAGTCCAGTAACACGCCACCCCACAAATAAAAAACCCCACGAATGTGGGGCTTGATGTTGTAGAAAGAGTAAATCTATTTAAGTATTAATTATCCACCTTCTTGTTTCTTCGGGTCTACCAGACGATCCAAAGGTGGTAGATTGATGATTTCCCTGCTAAAATAATCCGCAATCGTTGTAATAATATCACTGATACTGATCAGTCCAACTGGTTTAAGATCATCATCAACAATTGGGACATGACGGAAACCACCAATATGCATTTTATTTAATGCGTATGCCAAAGGGTCTTCGGGTGACAAATGTTCAGGACTCTCAGTCATAAACTCTTCTACGGTAACAAGATCCAGATCAAAGCCTTTCCCGGTAACTTTAAGTAAAATATCTCGCTCAGTAAGAATACCAGTTAAAGACTCATTATCTACGACCAAAAGGCAATTCTGTTTTTTCTGCTGAAGTTGTTTAAGGGCATTTTTCATGCTAGTGCCAATTTCAGCAGTTAGAGGTGCAACTAAACCAAAAGTTGAAATAGGGGCCTGAATACGAACCGCTTCTTTCATTTCTGGTTCATCATTAGTTGTTTCGAGGCCTTCTGTCCATAGGTCTTCATCCTCGGAATCAATATGAAAATCAAAATACATGAATAGGAATATATAAGGTCAATTGATTAAAACCAACACTCTTAATCATTATTTGGTACTGGTTCTATGATTACGGCGGTCCCATAGGCTAAAAATTCTGCCATACCGGACATGATAGTTGATGTGGTAAAGCGCATACAAACAATAGCATTTGCACCTAATTCATCGGCTTCTAATTTCATGCGATCTAATGCTTGTTCCCTCGATTCAGCGAGCATTTTTGTATATTCATGTACTTCTCCACCGACAATATTTCGAAGTCCAGCTAAAATATCAGTCCCTATATGGCGGGCTCTAATGGTACTCCCCTGCACCATGCCTAAAGTATGTTTTATATTATATTCTTCTAATTGGTCTTGTGTTGTAATAATCATGGCTTATTTCTCTATTTTACTTGAATAATATTTATCTTCCTTACTGGTAAATCGATCAACTAATACCAGAATAAATAATGATGCAATGCCCGTGACGAATGAAATTCGTATCCAAAATTCGGATGGTTTAAATAAATCGACATATAGGTTCAGTATCTGAATAAAAAAGAGTCCCAAACCAGTATAACCTACAATTCTTAATAAAAGCCTCATAGTATTCATAATCAAAAGTTACACTGCAAAAGCCGTCATATATGTAAAAAAGTCGGGGTGGGGAGATTTGAACTCCCGACCTCGTCGTTCCGAACGACGCGCGCTAACCGGGCTGCGCCACACCCCGAAGAATCATAGTAATAATTTTATAACTACAAAACCGCCTATTAATAATGCAGTGAACCCAATCGCCAGTAGATTAAAATATTTTTCAATGAATTCACGAATGGGGTCGCCATACTTATTAATTAATCCCGCAACCAGGAAAAATCGGGCACTTCTACTTATAACACTTGCAAATATAAATAAAGGGAAATTGACGTGAAATGCACCAGCACTGATAGTAAACAGTTTAAATGGAATTGGTGTAAACCCGGCTGTAAAAACTATCATAAAATTATATTCATCATACAACGCTTTTATTTTCTCGAAACCTTCATGAGAAAAGCCAGGTATATGGTCAAAAAATAATTGAGCGAAATCGGAAAATGAGCCAGTTGGTGCCCACCATGCCCACTGTCCTATTCCATAACCGATACAAGCGCCTATGATTGATCCTATACTGCAGATCAAGGCAAACTTGAATGCTTTTTCACGTTTTCCCAATGCAAGAGGTATTAGTAATACATCTGGTGGAATTGGGAAGAAAGATGCCTCTGCTGTTGAAATAAGACCTAGCGCCGCAGGACCGGATGGTTTATCAGCCCATGATAAAACCCAATTGTATAATTCCTTAATGTAATTCATGGATGTTAATTGTGGTAGAAAACACCAATCGCAGACATGATCTCACGTTGAAAAATCATTCCTCCTGGACGATTCAGTAACCGACTGTCAGCCACCATTGCACTCGATCCACCACCGTCTAAATTTAATGCTTCAATACAATGAAATTGTTTCATCATGATTGCCAATTCTTCTAAATATACACCACGACTATCTGGTTGTCTCCCATCAACAACCATTAAAATAAGTTCATTTTCTTTTGTATATCCGATGGCGGAACGCGGCTGTACACCTGCAATGGGTGTATTGAAAAATACTTCTTCTTCTACCGTAACATTGATCAATCCGTTGGTAATTAAAACGGGTCCCGCATGAATCGCATCTCTCACATCCCAATATTCTGCTTGATTGAATGGAAGAGAATCTTTTGGTAATCCAGGTCGATTTTGAAGCGGTTCTTTCCATTCAAAGATGGAATCATTTCTTGTTGAGCACCAAGCAATGTCAACTGTTCCATCGTTTTTTATTCCAAAAGCACCACGGTTGATGAAATATCTAGACTGGTCCCTGATAACTGATGGACTGGCAGGTTCTTCCAATTTTCCATTTGTTTTTAGCAAACCTACATGCTGTGTGGGGTCATTACCCATCAAAAAATACCCACCATTCAATACAATTCGAGCTCCAGAATTTTCTAGAAAATGAAGTGGTGTTTCTTTGCGATCTTTATCTGTGGACGATAGTATACTTGCTGAAATGTAATCATGAGATAAATCAACCTTTGCTACCCAGGCTTTAAGGGGCATACTTTTATTATAACCTTCATAAATAACTATACCTTCTGGAAGATCCAAATCAAATTCAGTCCAATTCATTTGGATCTCTTTTTTTTGGATAATGGGGCTGCAGGCAATAAAAAATGCCAGTATGAATAAAATTTTGTGTTTCAAAAGGTGAACTATCTTGTGATTTGGAATTCTTTTGATCCAATAATTTTACCGGCAGAATCTTGGACGTCTACACGCCAATGCCCTACTTGATGTGGTAAAATAGTCTTTCTTGTCCAAGAACGATATATATTGGATTTTTTGATGTTATACCGTATCAGCGTCATTAATTGATCTTCATAATACCACACATGCTTTACTTCTTGTTTTTTACTTTGATTTTGAATCCTTGTATAACAATATAATGAATCAACATCGTTATTAAAAAAAACATCTGTCCCTTCAGGCATTCTATTAACAACATTTTTACAAATCTGTATATCGCGAAGACGGAGGGTATAAACTTCAGCAACCTGATTTTGATTTTTTTTGACTTTACGTTTATTCAGTGTTTTAGGCGGCTGATACATTATTCTTTTTTTTACTAAACTCTTTGTAGTTCTTCCTGAATCAAAAGTTAAGGGTGTAGGTTGTATGGTAGCTTCCAACGGTTCAAAATTTGTACTGGACTTATTCGCCGCTTTTTGTTCAGTTACCAAAGTTGAATTTTTGATTGGCTGCAAATTTGGTAAAGACTTTGGAGATGGGTCACTTAGCAGTACAAATAATAAATAAACTATTGATAGTGGAATGATGACTTGTGGGACTCTCATCCAATAAGCTACACCAGCCAGCAGCACAAGGCTGATCGTAATAAAAATAATTTCAGGATTGAACATAAATTGTGTTAAATAATGACTAGAATTTACTTTTATACAAAACCTAAAAAAGGCACTTTTAAGATTATTTTAAGTCGGGGCGACAGGATTTGAACCTGCGACCACTTGACCCCCAGCCAAGTGCGCTACCGGACTGCGCCACGCCCCGAAAATTTATTCGGTAATTATGTTTAAGATCGCTGTTAAATCGTCCTTGATTTTACCGAATATAACTTTCTGCTTTTCACTAAAAGACTCAGATATATTATTTTCTTCAGGGGCGGTTTTTCTTCCAGAAATAACGGATCGAGCGCCATCGATTGTAAATTTTTTGGTATAAAGAAGATCCTTGATATACAGGATCATATCTATGTCTTTTTGCCGGTAAGTACGATTCCCTGCGCGATTTTTTGGTGGTTTTAATTGGGAGAATTCTGTTTCCCAATACCGCAGAACATATGCCTTTAACTGAGTGAGTTCGCTGACCTCCCCAATTGAATAATAGAGTTTTTTTACTTTTGGTCTTACCTTCGCCATTGTCAATGTTACTTCAAGTTATACTTTAAATTAATGACGAGAACAACTTCGGACAAGGAAAATGAATTATGCTACAGTTGTAAATACGAATTATACAATTCAGATAAAAGTTGAGGCATTTTCTCTATGAGATACATTGGCTCCACCATAGCCACACGCATTTGGGTTTTTCCCTTGTCTGGATCAGAATAGAATCCAGCCATAGGTGCCAATAACAAAGTGTAATCCTTTCCTTCGATGGGTACTTTCCCTTTTAAAGCACAAAATTGTACAAAATCTTTTGCATTGAATGAATCATTGCAAATATCCTTGAAATCAATAATAAAATAAATGGCAGCTTCAGGATTTGTTACGATCAATCCGGGAATCAGATTCAATAAATTTTTCCTTAAAGGTAACATCAATTCACGATAGTAATCTCGTTGGCTTTGATACCATTTTTTGAGATCATAATGAGATTCGTGAGCTAATGCACCAAAAATTTCCTGGCCAATAACATTTGCACATAAGTTTGCAGTGTATTCAGATACTGCTTTTTTATGGTAATCTTGATTATCTGTAACTATTCCGCCAATTCGTAACCCGCATGCATTCCAAACTTTTGAAGATGATTCGATACTTATTCTTGATCCAATAATACCAGGTACATCATCATCCGTAATTCGCCAAATACTAGAAGAACCGCCATCTTCATAATAGAGCTGTCTGTACGCTTCATCACTCACCATCCAAATGTTGTGCTTTACACAGATTTTGGCTAGATCATTCAACTGGTCTTGATGTAAATACTGCCCTGTGGGATTGTCAGCAGGAATTACTAACATTGCACTTGGATTCTCTTTTTGAACAATCAACTCAATTTCATTCAAATTCAGTGAATTAAAAGACCCATTCGCAAGAATTTCACGATTTGCAGAAACAATTGGTATGGAGAGTCTTTTGCCAAATTCTATGTAATTTGTGTATGCAGGGTCAAGCAGCATAAGCGGTCTTTCTGATTTAGGGCCACAAACACCTAACATCATAATTTCCATGGCTTGCGAACCTCCGTCTGTAATCATACAATACAGATCAGACGTTTCCACACCTTCTGAAGCAATGATATTTAAGAAAGCTTTTCTGGCTTCATCCGTACCAACACTCGGCGAGTATTTAACCACGCCATCACTGAACCTATTCTCCCCCAATTCATTCATTCGCTTTTGCATGGCAGGATGCATTGGCAAGGATACATTACCAATAGCCAAATTTACAACTTGGACTTCATTCTTATCTGGGCGCTGTGCAAAGATTATTTGTGCTTGGCGTATAGCGGAAGGAAGTCTTTTTTCGAAGTGAGATGATAAACTTGGGACCATATTATTAATTGTACAATGTATAATGGATAGATCCAAAAACAAAAGCGGTGAAAATGTTCACATCTTCACCGCTTATTTTAATTGAATCGCATTGTATTAGAATCGACGTTTCTTAAACGGTTTTCGTCCGCCACGGTTACTATCGCTACGGGGTCGCTTAGGTCTTTCTACATACCCTTCAGGTTTCTCTATAAGTGCTTTTCGACTGAAATCAAGTCTCCCCTGATCGTCAACTTTGATCAGTTTCACTCGAATTGGGTCACCTGTTTTTACAACATCTTCAACTTTATCAACCCGATTCCATTCTAATTCAGAAATGTGAACCAAACCTTCACGACCAGGTACAAATTCTACGAATGCACCAAAAGTCATCATGCGCGTAACGGTACCGTCAAACTCCATTCCAACTTCGGGTTCAAATGTAAGCGCTTTGACCATTTCGATTGCTTCGTTGCATTTATCTGTATTCATACCAGCAACTGTCACAATACCATCATCATCTACATTGACCTCGCATTCAGTATCTTCAATGATCCTCTTGATATTTTTACCTCCAGGACCAATCAAAGCACCAATCTTTTCAGTATTGATGGCTATTGACATGATTCGCGGTGCATAAGGTGAAATATCATTCGGTTCAGGCATGGCTTCTTTCATTAGTCCAAGTATATGCAATCTACCTTCATGGGCTTGCTGTAAGGCCTGCTCCATTAGATCAAAAGAAAGACCTTCTATCTTCAAATCCAATTGGATGGCAGTAATGCCATCTGCTGTGCCAGCAACTTTAAAGTCCATATCACCCAAATGATCTTCCATACCAAGAATATCACTCAAAATAGCGTGACGTTTTCCGTCGGTAATCAATCCCATAGCAATCCCAGCCACATGACTTTTTAAGGGAGCTCCAGAACTCATTAATGATAAGGATCCACCACAAACTGATGCCATAGATGATGAACCGTTAGATTCCATGATTTCTGAAACAATCCGAATTGTATAAGGGAAATCGTCATAGTCAGGCAAGGCGGGTTTTATCGCCCGTTGAGCCAAATTACCATGACCAATTTCACGACGAGATGTAAATCCGATACGTCCCGTTTCACCTACACAATAAGGAGGAAAATTGTAATGTAGATAATAAGATTTTTTATAATCTTCATCTGCAGTATCAATGATCATTTCGTCTCTTTTGGATCCTAAGGTTGTTATCACCAACGCTTGAGTTTCTCCACGAGTGAAAAGCGCTGAACCATGTGTCCTGGGTAAAATATCCGTATCAATAGATATAGGTCGAATATCTGCTGTTGATCGACCATCACTTCTTTTTCCCGTTGCAAGAATCTGCTCACGAAATCCCGCTTTAAAGCGATCATCTATTAGAGATTTAATTGTTTTACTTTCCGATGGATAGGATTCTTCAAGCGAATCAAGAATGGATGAAACCATTTTATTTTTCGCACTTGATCTTTCTTTTTTATCCACAATTTTAACTATATCATCAACTTGGGAGCCGATTTTTTCATCAATAGCCGAGACCATTGCATCATCAGGTTGTGGAATTACCACTTCGTCTTTTACAACATCCATTGCCGAAAGTAATTCATTCTGAAGATCAATAATTTCTTTAATGACTTCATGAGCTTGCTTTAATCCATCTAGGACTTCAGACTCAGTAACGCCATCAGCTTCACCTTCAACCATTACAACTGTTTCTTGATTCCCTGAAACGACCATTTGTAAGTCACAATCCATGATCTCAGAGCGAGTTGGATTAATAATATATTTTCCTTCGATTCTTCCCACACGAACTGACGCTATTGGTCCATTCCATGGAATCGTTGATGTTATCAAAGCTGCCGATGCACCAACTCCTGCAAGTACATCCGCCATATTTTCACCATCACTTTGTAAAACAGTGATCATGATTTGGGTTTCATTTTTAAACCCTTTAGGAAACAAGGGGCGAATCGGACGATCCGTTACTCTACTTGTGAGCACTTCGTGTTCAGCCGGTCTTGCTTCTCGTTTGAAAAAACCACCGGGAATTTTCCCGCCGGCATAATGTTTATCACGGTATTCAACTTGTAATGGGAAAAAATCAATATCTTCCCGTGGTTCTTTGGCGGCGTTGACTGCTGCCAAAATTGTTGTCTCTCCATAGGTTACCATTACGGAACCATTACTCTGACGGGCAACTCGGCCAGTCTCTAAACGCATTGTTTTTCCTGCGATTTCTCTTTCTTTTATTATCATTTTATTATTTTCTTTCTTCTATTTATGAGTTCTCTTGTCTACTAACCTCTGATGGACAACTCTTTTATTATGTTAACATATGATTCTGCATTCGTACGCATAATGTACTTCAGCATTTTCTTTCTTTGTGAAACCAACTGAACCAAACCACGACGTGTGTGGTTGTCTTTTTTGTGAATTTTCACATGATCAGTCAATTCTCGAATACGGTGAGTTAGAATAGCAACCTGTACTTCTGGTGAACCTGTATCGTTCGCGTCTTTACCAAATTGCTCAACGTATTTTTGTTTATCTTCTTTTGAGATAGGCATTTTCTTTATTACTCCTATTCGTACTTACCCTGTAACTCAAGGCATTTTTGTTTATCTTTAATTAATTGTGATTTTAAATCTTCCGATGAAGGAAATTTCTTTTCATCTCTTATTCTTTCTAAAAACTCTACTCTGATTTCATTTCCGTATAGATCAATAACCTTATTGTGAAAAAAATGTATTTCCATTACAAGGTCTTCCTCATCGAAGGTAGGTCTAGTCCCGAAATTACACATACCATACAGTTGAAGTCCATTAATCCTTCCTCTAGTAAAATAGACCCCGGGATTGGGCATTAATTGGTTTTTCTCCACGGGAATCACGTTTGCTGTTGGAAATTCAAGCTCTTTTCCTCGACCTGCCCCATGAATAACAGTTGCCATAAAGCCAAAAACTGAACCCAATTCAAAGTTGGCACGGCGCACAAAACCATCCTTGATAAGTTGCCGAATGTGAGTGCTTGATATAACGTTACCTTCATCGGAAATTTTATGAATGATATCAAGGCCGATGCCTTTTTGTTCACAATATGATTTCAAAAATTTTGGACTTCCCTCCCTTTTGTAACCAAAATGGTGATCATATCCTACGATCATGAATCTGGGATTAAAATTTGGAAGCACTGTATCATTTAAAAAATCAGTAGCGGATATTTTTGAAAATTCATCTGTAAAATTGATAACATAAACCAAATCGATTCCTAATGATTCAATAATCTCTAATTTTTGGTCGAGACCCATTATAAGAGATAATTTATCATCGCTTGGGTCTAAAATGTGGCGCGGATGAGGTTCAAAGGTTATCAAAACCGGAGGTATATTTAGTGCGTTTGCATGGTGCACAACAGATTTTAATATCTCATGGTGCCCACGATGAATCCCGTCGTAAGAACCGATGGTTACTACCGAAGCGGGTAAAACTTTGATTTTATCTATTTGGTGGACAATTTCCATGATGCTTCAAATTCTTGAATACTTTGGGATTCATCAATGGAATATCCTCCCACTTGAGTGCGAATAAGAGATGTCAGGTATCCAACGGTTTCTAATTTTTCTGCAATTTCTTTTCCCAACACTCGGATATAAGTTCCTTTGGAACAAATAACGGAAAATGTAATAGTAGATTCATTAAAATCATCTAGACTAATATGTTTAATCTGAATTTCTACAGGTTCTCTTTTTACTTCAATATTTTTTCGAGCTAATTTATAAAGCCGTTGCCCATTTACTTTTTTAGCAGAATACATAGGTGGAACCTGAAATGAACTTCCTAAAAAAGAATTCAAAATATTTTCAATTGTCACCTGGGATAACTCAGGTACTAATTGTGTTTCAATAATTTCGCCTTCCGTATCCAGCGTATTAGTTATTTCACCCAATTTTATTATAGCAGTATAGGACTTATCTTCTGTTGTAATGGAAGTAAGCTTTTTAGTATCCTGACCAGTTCCTATTATTAAGACTCCTTCAGCAAACGGGTCTAGTGTTCCCCCATGTCCTACTTTTTTCTCCTTAATAATCCAGCGTACTTTTTTCACAACGTCAAATGACGTCCAGCCGATTGGCTTATGTATGTTCAGAATCACTTTCGTCTGTATTTTTTATATCAATATCGTGTATTAGTTTATTAATCTTATTACCGTAAAGTAGGCTTTCATCATGATAAAAATGAAGATCAGGCGTGCTTTTTAAATGAAGTTCAGGTCCCATATATTTTTTGAACGCTTTTCGTTTTTGGTTAATAGCGATGTTAATCTCTTTATCTGATTTTTTCCTTCCTAATACGCTATAATACACCTTGGCTGTTCGAAGATCTGGTGCAACATCTACATGAGTAAATGTAACGAATCCTAAATGGGAGAGATTAATATATTTTGTAAGGATTCCGCATAAAATTTCCAGGACCTGGTTTCCAACACGATCCATGCGGTTATAAGGCTTGTTTGATTTCAATTTAGTTCTAATTTACGTTTCACCTCACGGATCTCGTAAACTTCTATAATGTCACCTTCTTGGAATTTCTTAATACCGTCAACACCTATACCACATTCCAGACCTTCTTTTACTTCCTTCGAATCGTCTTTATGGCGTTTCAATGAATTGATCAAACCTTCTGCTATTATTTCGCCATCACGCGAAACCCGGGCTTTGCCGTTTCTAATAATGAGACCTTCAGTAACTTTACACCCTGCAATAAATCCAATTTTTGGAATTTTAAATTGCGTCAACACTTCAGCTTTCCCAATACTACTTTCAACTTTCTCTGGTTCCAGCATTCCTTCGAGCGCTAAAGTTAATTCTTCTACAGCTTGATAAATTACGTTATAGGTACGTATATCTACCCCAGCTTGCTGTGCCTGCAATCGTGCATTTGAGCTTACTTGCACATGAAACCCAATTATGACTGCTTTGGATGCTTCTGCTAACAGCACATCCGATTCTGTTACCATTCCTACTGCTTTGTGGATCACTTTAATGCCGACTTCAGATGTATTCAGTTTTTCAAGTGATTCAGCCAATGCTTCGACGGATCCATCTACATCACCTTTGATTACCATAGGAAGTGTATTAACAGCGCCATCCTTGATTAGGGACGACATATGGTCTAAAGAGAAAGCCATTTTCTTATGGGAAATTTCACGACGAATACGTTGACGTTCACTGGATATTCGCTTTAATTCTTTTTCGTCATCCACAACAGCAAATAAATCTGCAGCTTGTGGAACATGATCGTACCCTTGTATCTGAATAGCATCAGAAGGCCCCGCTTCTTTTAAACGTACGCCATGTTCGTTAGAAATTGAACGAACTTTACCAGAAAAATCTCCACATATAAATGGATCACCAATTTTTAAAGTTCCTTTCTGGATCAACACCGTTCCAATGGGCCCTAGACCTTTGTCTAACCTAGAATCGATAACAGTACCGCGTGCTTTACACTCTCTATTTGCTTTTAATTCAAGAACGTCTGTTTCTAGTAAAAGACTCTCCATAAGAGAGTCCATCCCTGCACCCGTTTTGGCACTAATCTCAATATCTTGTATTTTTCCTCCCCATGACTCTGTCAATACTTCATGCTCTGATAGTGAACGACGTACTTTTTCTGCGTCAGCGCCTGGTTTATCCATCTTATTAATAGCAACCACCATAGGGACGCCTGCTGCTTTTGTATGACTAATTGCTTCTATAGTTTGTGGCATGACTGCATCATCTGCAGCAACGACTAAAATTACAATGTCTGTAACTTGTGCTCCTCTAGCACGCATGGCTGTGAATGCCTCGTGACCAGGGGTATCTAAAAAAGTTATTTTTCGGTTATTATATTCAACTTTATATGCACCAATATGTTGTGTTATTCCTCCGGATTCACCATCAGCTACATTTGTTTCACGTATATGATCTAACAGGCTGGTTTTTCCATGATCCACGTGCCCCATTACAGTAACGATTGGCGATCTAGATACAGCATTTTCTATATCTGCTTCAGAATCCTCAATAGAAAATAAATCTTCTCCTACATCCGTTATTTTTTCTGCTGTATATCCATAATTATCAGCAAGGAGTTCAATTAAATCCCAATCAATTCGCTGGTTTTTAGTAACAAGCATTCCCAGTTCAATACATGTCTGAATGATATCACTGGATGTAACTTCTAATATTTTAGCTAATTCTTCTACATTTGAAAATTCAACAACTTTGATTGTTGGCTTTTCTGTAGAATCCAATATCTCTTCATCTTCATGAGTTCTGGATCTCTTATGAACTTTTTTCTTGGTTTTTGTGTCCATCTGCGCCAAGATACCTTTTACTTTGGTCTTAACAGATTTATGGACCTGATCTTCTTTTTTCACTGTTTTATTGGATGGCTGTTTACTGGTCCCAGCACCAATCGCAGTTTGAATATTTCCTAAATTAATTGAACGGAGTTTCTTCGTGGATTTGAATTTTTTCTTGAGAGCTTTTGCTTTCAAATTAGATGAAGTTTTGTGCTCTTTCTCTTTCTCTTCTTGTATCTTTTTTCTGTCTTCAGTTTCCTTTTTTCTTTGTCTTAATTCTTCATCCTTCTTTTGGATTTCTTGTTCCTGTTCTTTCTTTTTTTCTTCAAGCTCCTGATTTTTCTTTTCACTTTCATTTTTCTCCAATTCCCGTTGATCGGATAATGATAAGAGCTCAAGCTTTTTAGAGCTACTTTGTCGCTCTTTTAGTTTAGTATCATGAATCTCCTTACGGACTTGTTCTTTGCGAAATCGGTCAACTTGCTCCTTATCTTTTGAGAATTCTTCCATGATCATCTGATGAACAGATTCATCAACGGGTGACATATGGCTCGAAACTTCAACTTTTCGAGCTTTAAGGAAACTTAGAATATCTGTATGTGAGATATTTAGTGCTTTTGCAATTTGAAAAATGCGAGTTTTGGCCATGAATTAATCTGCTTTCTCTACTATAGGTTCTTCTTCACTGTGGGAATTCTCATCATTGTCTGTAATAGAAACATCTAAAACATCATCTATATCCTGAGTCTTTTTTGAATCTACTTTTGTTACTTCCACTTCAACTTCTGATTCAACTGATTGATTAGTTTCTAATTCAAGATCATCTTTAGCAACTTCATCATCAGGGTCAATATTTATATCTTCTAATCCTTCATCATCTGATGGGATCTTCAATTCTCTTTCTACAAAGGATTGAACTGCTTCATAGATAGTATCGAGGGAATCTTCATCGGCGCCACTTGCTGATAGAAGAACATCCATATCTGCATCTAATAATTCTGACACCACATTGATTCCAATGGCAGAAAGTCCGTCAGAAATTTCCGGTGAAATACCTTCAATTTCATTTAAGGAAGTTTTATGATCTTCTTGAATTCGTTCATACTGCTTAACACCATATGCATCAATTCTGTATTCTGTTAATTGAGATGCAAGATTTATATTCATTCCATTACGGCCAATAGCAGCATCAAGGTTTTCATCATCAAACAAAGCAATACAGTAGTTTTTATCATCATCGATAAAAAGTTGAACAGGCTTAGCAGGAGATAATGCCCGACTTACCAAAATTTCCGGTTGTTCGCTAAAATTCACAATATCGATTTTTTCGTTACTTAATTCACGAACAATGGCTTGGATCCTGCTTCCACGCATACCTACGCACGCACCAACCGGGTCAATTCTTCGATCGTTGGAACGTACAATTATTTTCGCCCGTTCTCCCGGATGACGTGCAATGGATGTGATTTCAATGATCCCATCTTCAATTTCAGGAACTTCCATTTCAAATAATTTTAAAAGGAAGTGGTTATCACTTCTTGAAACAACAATATCTGGACCTTTTGGTGTCACTTCCACTGATTTAATAATAGAACGGACAGTATCACCACGACGATATCTTTCAGATTTAATTTGCTCATTTTTAGGCATTCGAAGCTCAGCTTGTTCAATATTGATAAAAATACTGTCACGCTGCACCTGATGGACAACTCCAATAACTATCTCACCAATCCGGTTTGCATAATCTTCGTAGATATAATTCCGTTCTACATCTCTAAGTCGCTGCGCAAAGAATTGTTTTGCCGTTGTGACTAGTCGTCGTCCAAAAACTCGAGGATCAATTATTTCAACAAACACATCGCCAACTTCAAGATCAGTAGCATCGGGTTCCTTTGCAATGGCTTCCGCTAAAGTGATCTCAACTTTATAATCATCAATCTCATCCACAATGGTTTTTTCCGCATAGATTTCGATTTCACCTTTATCAAGATTTACTATGCAACTGCAGTTCGAAGAATCGCCATATTCTTTTTCGATCACATATAAAAATAAGTCTTCGAGAATAGTTGCAAGTTCTGAACGTTCAACATTCTTCTCTCGTGCTATTTCAGAAAATACTTCAATAAGTTCTCTATTAACCAAAATGCCTCCTAAACATTAATTGAATGAAATTAGTACTTTAGCTGAATTGATTTGATCATAACGCAAGCTGAATTCCTGACCACTCTCCTTTATGGAGACACATGTATCATTTGCGTCAATCAATGTGCCCGTGGTAGTCTGTGTACCATCACCATTTGAAAAGGTAATCTTTATTTTACGGTCTATATTTTTCCGAAATTGGAATGGAGACTCTAAACCTTTATCCAAACCAGGTGTTGTTACTTCCAGGCGGAATCCATCAGGAAACCGGAAATCAAGCTCATCGTCATTTCTTAACTTTTTGGAAAGAGTTATGGTATCATCCAGGGTCACTGGTCGCTCTGCGTCAATTACCACGCGGATAGAATTACCACGTGTATTCTCGCTGATATCCATCAGAATCAAGTCCGATGATAAATAGTTTTCTACGATTTGTGTTATTTTATTCATTTCAGATAAAAGAAAAGCGGGCTCTCACCCGCTTTTCAGCCTGAAAATCTACAGGAAATCTATATGTAATACAATAATTTACCCGGGAATTCTACCCAATAATTCTTCAGCAACTTGTTTCTCAATTACAGTGACATCTTTATTGGATAATATACCATCTGTAATAGCGCGTGCACGTTCAATATCACCCTGTGATAAAATGAGTTTTGCTTTCTCAAGTTTGATCATTCTCCGGGTATGACTATCCTTACTTTTTTTAATTCCTTTATTTAAAAATGATATGGCTTCTTTAGTATTCCCGGCCTGTAAAGAAATATCAGCCAGCATAAGCGCCGTAGACGATACCATTACATCCACGGGCTGATCCTGCAAATATTGAGAAAGGTAAATTTCTGCTCCAATCTTATCTCCCGATTCATATTTCATCTTCCCCAAATGATAACCAGCGATTTTTGCACTTTCTGAACCGCTGAATTCACTAATGACAGTTTCCAATTGGAATTGAGTATTCTCCAGATCACCACGATCCAATGCTACCATGGCTTGTCCTAAAGCTGCGCTGGCATCATTATTTGACTGTGATTGTTTTTCTGAAATAATATTGTAGCCGATTAACACAACAATCAATCCAAGAGCGATTTTCATATAGTCTGATCTTTTTTCCTGTAAATGAGCCTGAGCCTTGTTGATAGATTCTAAAAATGGATCTCGCTCTATCTCTTTTTTGGTGATAGTTTTCTTTGGTTTTAACATGTTTTTCCTTTTATAAGATGAGTGTTAATTGTGTACCCTCGGCAGGAATCGAACCTGCATCTAATGCTTAGGAGGCACTTGTTCTATCCATTGAACTACGAGGGTAAATTCTTAATTATTATAACGAAAAGCACTCAATATTAACCAATCAATTTACTCTATTTATTTTCTAATAAAACTACCAATGATTTTAATCTTCTCCCCTCAGCTCTCGTGTCATGAGATCTGTGACAGATAGCTTTGGATCTTTCCCTTCAAATAGGATCTGGTAAACAGCTTCACATATCGGCATACTTATATTGAATTTTTCTCTAAGTTGGTGAACTGA
>ENA-OREN01001393-OREN01001393.1-marine-metagenome-genome-assembly--contig:-NODE-1393-length-28628-cov-9.095934_pt1 | contig 28628 bp, 20 predicted proteins | sample MGYA00248624_ERZ508555 | MGnify/ENA primary metagenome ERZ508555 (study PRJEB26222, sample SAMN06267773) | marine metagenome | isolation source: Saanich Inlet, British Columbia, Canada | place...
ATGCGAATTTTCAGTTGGAATGTAAATGGCCTGCGCGCCGTAGTCAAAAAAGGTTTTTTTGATTGGTTGGAGTCCGAAGGACCAGATGTGGTGTGTTTGCAGGAAATTAAAGCCCGAACCGAAGACCTCGACGAAAAAATACTCAATCCAAAGGGTTATCACGCATTCTGGAACCCCGCGGAGAGAAAGGGCTATAGCGGTGTTGCTATATTTACAAAAAAAAAACCAGTAGCAGTTCATCTGGGGCTAGGGATTGAGCGGTTTGATTGCGAAGGACGGGTTCTCAGGATCGAGTTTAAGGACTTTGATCTTTTTAGTGTATATTTTCCCAATGGAACAAGCGGAGAAGAGAGACTGCAGTATAAAATGGAATTCTATGATGCCTTTCTTGACCATTGCGAAGAGTTGCGTGGGCAAGGAAGAGAGCTTGTCATAACAGGTGATGTGAATACCGCCCATAAGCCCATTGATTTGAAAAACCCAAAAGCCAATCAAAAAAACTCAGGATTCTTGCCCAAAGAAAGAGCTTGGGTTGATAAGTTTATTGAGCATGGATATGTAGACAGTTTTCGTGCCTTTAATGAAGACCCTGATCAGTATACCTGGTGGAGTTATCGTTTTAATGTGCGCGCTAAAAATGTTGGTTGGCGTATCGACTATTTTTTTGTGACAGAGGGGTTGATGAAAAAGGTAAAAGACTCTTTTATTACCCCGGAAGTCATGGGCTCCGATCATTGTCCAATCGGCCTGGATATTAAGGCTAAGTAGCTAAACTTTATAGGATCGTTCGGAAACCAAAAGCATCTTATGCAATACAGTGTATTTTCGTTTTATCCTACATCTTTTAAAACTGGAGAAAGTAATTTATGAGTTTTGAACTCAATCAAAGTTATAGCGGTTTCAAATTAATTAAAAAGGAAGAGATCGCAGAGTTGAAATCGCTCGGACTTTTTTTTGAACATGAAGGGACCGGCGCGGAAGTGATGGTCCTGGAAAATGATGATGATAATAAAGTTTTCAGCGCAACCTTCAGAACTCCCCCAACAAACGATGCAGGTGTTGCCCATATTCTAGAACACAGTGTTTTATGCGGATCAAAAAACTTCCCAGTCAAAGAGCCTTTTGTTGAATTGATGAAGGGAAGTTTGCAGACTTTTTTGAACGCCATGACCTTTCCAGATAAAACCATGTATCCGGTAGCCAGCAGGAACCGAAAAGACTTTTTTAATCTGATGAACGTGTATATGGACGCGGTATTTTATCCTGCAATTTCTGAAGATACTTTCAAGCAGGAAGGCTGGCATTATGAACTGACGAAACCGGAAGACAAAATTATATATAAAGGTGTGGTGTTCAATGAGATGAAGGGTGTGTTTTCTGATCCCGAAAGTTATATTGATCGGCAACTTGCTCATTCGTTATTTCCATCTACAGCCTATGGTTATGAATCAGGAGGCGACCCTAAAAGTATTCCTGATCTGACTTATGGTGATTTTAAGGCGTTTCATGAACGGCATTATCATCCTTCTAATAGCAGAATTTTTCTGTATGGAGATGGCGATACGCTTGAATATCTTACATTTCTAAATGAGAAGTATTTAAAAGATTTTGACCGTATTGAAGTGAATACCGCCATTCAACATCAACGCTCCTTTAGGAAGCCGAAAAGAAAAGCTTTTAACTATCCAGTGTCCAGTCAGGAATCACTAGATAAAAAGACCTATGTATTAATGGGCATCAAACTCGATAAGGCCGTCAACCATGAGCATTGTCTGAGCTTTAGTATTTTAAGCCATCTCTTGCTGGGAACGTCTGCGTCACCGTTACGCAAGGCACTTATTGATTCGGAACTGGGTAGTGAAGTTATTGGCGGTGGATTTGATGACAACCGCGCAGACACTTTGTTTGCAGTTGGATTGAAAGGCACAGAGGCAGAGCATGAAGAAAAAATTCTCGGCATCATTGATTCCACTCTAAATGATCTGGTTAAAAACGGAATAGAAGAAGATATGGTGCGGTCGGCTGTCAATTCGGTGGACTTCCGGCTGCGCGAAGCAAACTTCGGTGGTTTTGCGAAAGGGATTGTTTACAATATTCAGGCCTTGAGTTCGTGGTTGTACGGTAATGACCCTTTTTCGCATTTGAAGTTTGAAAAAGTGATGCGGAAAATTAAGAATAAATCCAGTGAGGGATATTTTGAAGATTTGATAAGCCGCTACTTGATAGGCAATAGTCACAAAAGCGTTCTCATCGCCACGCCACAGGCTGGGCTGGGGAAAAAATGGGAAGCCCGTGAAAGGAAAATACTGAAGGAAGTGAAAAACGGGTTGAGTGCAGAAGAAATTAAAGCTCTGATAGCTGAAACGGGCCGGCTTCAGGAAAAACAACTGCAAACAGACAGCCCCGAAGCATTAGCAGCCCTTCCTTCCCTGGAAATTAAAGATGTTCCCGATACTATAGAAAAGTATCCATTGGAAATTAAAAACGCTGATGGAAAGAATATTCTATTCCATGATTTGTTTACCAATCATATTGCCTATACCAAGATTGGTTTCAACATCAATGCTGTACCTCAAGAAATTCTTCAATATGTTCCGCTGCTAGGTTCTCTGATTTTGGGTATGGGCACTAAACGAAATCCTTATACTGAGATTTCAAAGAGGATTGGCATTCATACGGGTGGAATTCGCAGTTCTCATTTTTCATCAGCAACGGTTCAAGATAGGCAGTCCATCATTTCCTATGTGTTTTTTAATGGCAAGGCTCTAGTGGAGAAAGTGGACGATTTATTCGACCTCTTCGATGAATTGTTGACAGAGCATAGTTTTGAAAACAGTAAACGGCTGATGGAAATAGTTCGTAGTGCCAAAGCGGATATGGAAGACGCGATTGTCCCTAGCGGAAACCATTATGTTTTATCGAGACTGCAATCTTATCATTCCCGTCTTGGAAAATTTGATGAGTTGACCGATGGAATAACCTATTACCGTTTTTTGGAAAACCTGCTGGAGCAGGTAGAAAAAGATCCGCAGAAAGTAGCAGGCCAATTCAAAAAGGTTGCAGAGCGAATTTTTACCAAACAGAATGTTCTTTTCAATATTACTTGCGAAGAAAAGGATTATGCAAAAGTTGAAAAACGCGTTAACCATCTATATGACCTTCTTCCGGATGCTAAGTTTGAAGCAGAGGAATGGGAGTTTAAGACGGTTCCTTCCAATGAGGGCTTTTTAACCGCTAGCAACGTACAATATGTGGGAAAGGGTGCTAACTTATATGAAATGGGGTTTAAATATTCTGGGCAGTTCGAGGTGTTGAAAGGGCTCCTTCGTACCGGTTATCTTTGGGATAAAGTTCGAGTGCATGGAGGGGCGTATGGAAGCAGCAATTCTTTCGATTTTTTGACAGGGGATTATGGTCTCGTTTCTTACCGTGATCCTAACTTGTCCGAGACATTGAACGTATACGATGAGATTGCCGATTTTCTGGAGCAACTTGCAATCCCGCCAGAGGAGTTAAAGAAAATAATTATTGGTTGCGTTGGGAAAATGGACCCACCGATGACTCCAGATCGGAAAGGATCAGCCTCTTTGCTTGATCATCTCACGGGGAGAACGCATGAGATGAAGTTGCAGTTCCGTCGTGAACTGTTGGCGACCGAGCCAGAAGACCTGAAAAATTATGCGGACCTTTTTCAAAAAATCCGCGATGAAGGAAGCGTCTGCGTTCTTGGAAACGAAAATAAACTTAAAAAAGAAAAGGCAGTTTTCAGTGAGTTGGTAAAAGTATTTAACTAACCGACCCATGCCCAGTATGATTTTGCTTTTTTAAAGGTAATAAAAGGCTCTTCCCTTGAAAGCTTAAAGTGAACGGGCAAATTCCATTGCTTTTTCCATGTCAGGAAGTTTTGACAGTTCGGAAACAATTTCCAGATACCTGACGGTTCCTTCAGGGTCGAGAATGATAATGGCGCGCGCCAGCAGACGATTTTCTTCGATAAGTAATCCGGTTGATTTCCCAAACTGGGCATCCCGATAGTCCGACAAAAAAGTTATATTCTGCATTTTGGTTTTGGTGGCGAAGCGTTTTTGCGCAAAAGGGAGATCGCGACTGATGGTTATCAGGTTGGCGATTTTATCCAGACCTTTATTTTCTTCGCTGAGTATATGAGTTTGTTTGTCACAGGTGGGGGTATCCAGCGAAGGAACGACACTTAATAGGGTTACTTTGCCTTTGAACGATTGCAAGTCAACCATGTTCAATCCAAGATCCGGAAGTAAGACGGTTGGGAGCATTTTCCCCGTCTGCAACTTTTCTCCCATTAAGGTTAAAGGTTTGCCTCCTAAGGTAATGGTTTGCATTTCCCCACACCATACCGAACTAGAAAATGTTAAAAAGCCTATCAAAAATAAAGATAAAGAAGATAGAAATTTTCTGTTCATTTTGTTTCTCCTTTTATTGATATAGAATCATGAATAAATTTAACACAATCTCTGAGCTTAAAAAAAATATCAAAGCCTGTACTCTCTGTGAGGCCGATCTTCCCAATCCTTCCAAACCCATTTTCTCATTTTCTGCAAAATCAAAAATTCTGATTGTGGGACAGGCTCCGGGAATCAAGGTGCAGGAGTCCGGGATTCCCTGGAACGATGCTAGCGGTGATAGATTACGTGAATGGTTGCAGGTATCGAAAGAACAATTTTATGACACGAAATACTTTTCAATTGTGCCTATGGCATTCTGTTATCCCGGCAAAGGTAAGTCTGGCGATCTGCCGCCACCTCCCAAATGTGCAGAAACATGGATGCAGCCCATTCTGGATAAAGTGCCTGAACGGCGGCTTACTCTTTTAATAGGTCAATATGCTCAAGCCTGGTTTTTGCAATCTGATAAAAAAGCCACCTTGACCGAAACGGTGAAAAACTGGAAAGAGTATCTACCTGAATACTTTGTTTTGCCCCATCCTTCGCCCCGCAATAATATCTGGCTTAAGAAAAACCCGTGGTTCAAAAAAAAACTGGTGCCGAAATTGGCAAAAAAGGTAAAAGGATTGATTGCTTGAAGATCAAAACTCCACAACGGTAACGCCAGTACCCCCTTCGTCTCGTCTGCCTGGAGAGAACTGTTTGCAAAGACCTGCTTTTTCTAGGTAATTTTTGACGAGAGCTTTTATTGTTCCCATCCCATGTCCGTGAATGATTGTTACCCGTGGCGTTTTAGTGACGATTGCACGACTGATGAAGTCCTCCATTTTTGTTGCAGCATCTTCAGAGTTTAATCCTCTGAGGTCGCAGGAAGACCCACCTTGTGACTCGGCTTCGATGTTCATCGAAATTTTTTTGTTTTCTTGCTTTGGATTGTTTTTGCGCTGGGGGTTACCACGTATCGAAGATGTCTGGACAACGGTGGTTATATTTCCCATTCGGACTCTTACTTTTTTCTTTCCTGCGGGAGATTCAAGAAGCGTTGCCGTTGCGCCCAGGTTAATAAGCAATATGGTGTCTCCAGATTTCAGATCGTCTGGGCTGAGATTCCATTCCTCAAGATTGTGATCGGATGTCAGCGAGGCTTTGCCCATCGTTTGAATTTTCTTTTCTACTTTGCGTATTTTGGGTAAGCTTTTTTCCCCTTTGATCTCTTGGATCATTTTGTGGATTTCCGTTTTTCCGGCTCGTACTTCTAATTGCAGTTTTTTGTTTTTATTCTTCTGGAAATCCTTTTCTTCTTCACGAAGGCTTTGAGTGATTCTATTCTGCTCCCGGTTCAGCTGTTCAACTTCTGCTTTGAGTTCTTTGATTTTTTCTTGGTCCTGGTGCATTTGCAAGCGTTGTCGGGTCAGGTCTTCCAGAAGATTTTCAGCGCGCTTATCTTTTGCTTGATATAAACTGCGTGCATGATCAATGATGTTTCGCTGCAACCCCAATCGCTCAGCCGTGTCGAGTGCGGCACTTTGACCGGGGGCACCGAATATCAGCCGATAAGTGGGGCTGATCGTGTCTATGTTGAATTCAGTGCAGGCATTGAGAAACCCTTCCTGGGTCTGCGCCAAGATTTTCAGAGAAAAATAATGCGTTGAGACCAACGTCATTACATTTTTTCGTTTTAATTCCAGCAGAATCGATTCTGCGAGAGCGGCCCCTTCGTTGGGGTCGGTAGCTATCCCCAATTCATCCAGAAGTACTAAAGAACCCGAGGTGGCATTGTCAATAATACGGATAATTTTTTCGAGATGACCCGAAAACGTGGATAGTTTTAATTGAATATTCTGATCATCGCCAATATCCGAATAGATTTCTGAAAAAAATGGGATTTGAGATTTTTTTTCCACAGGTAGAAAAAGTCCAGCTCTCACCATTAGCGACAATAGGCCCAAAGTTTTTAAGGTTACTGTTTTGCCACCTGTATTGGGGCCAGAGATGATGACAACTTTTGTTGAGTCTTCCCATTCAATCGAATTGGGAATGACGGTTTCTCCATCCAGCGTCAGCTCAGGGTTGCGCGCTTCCTTTAACTGCATTTTGGATTGCAGGTTCATTGGACAATTAACAGCATCCATGGATTTTGCCAGACGGGCCTTGGCGTAAATAAGATCGAGGGTCGCCAGATTTTCCATGTTTTTTTTCAGAGACTCTCTGTGTTCGTTCGTTTGCATTGCAAGTGACTGTAAAACTCGAGCCTTTTCCTGCGCTATTTTCAATCGCGCTATTTTCAATTGATTGTTGAGAGGAACGACGGATGCCGGTTCTATAAAAAGTGTCTGTCCTGTTCCTGAAATGTCATGGACGATTCCATCTACCTTCGATTTAAATTCCGCACGGATAGGGATCACCATTCTTTCCTGACGTTCGGTGATATAGGAATCCTGCAATGCTTCTTTTATAGTTGTGCTGGAAAAGAGCTTGCGTATTTTTTCTTCGAGTTTGTTGCGAGCGGCTTCGGTATCTCGAATCGCTTGTTTTAATTCGGGTGTGGCATTTTCTTTTATATTGCCTTCATCGTCGATACAGCGGATCAAGTCATCGAGAAACTCCTTCAAGGGATCAAGTTGCGAGAGCCAGGCCTGGATATTGGGGAAGGCTCCTTTTTTATCCAGATCTTTGCAAAGGTTTCTGCAAAGTCGCAGCAGTTTCATAATGATGAGGCATTGGCTTGGTACAATCGTGCGTTGCTCGTCTACATCCTTGAAAATGGGATGGATATTTTCAAACCGATCCATAGGAAACGATTCCAGAGAATCCAGCAAAGCCATCATCTCCGCCGTTTCGTCCAGCCGTTTTTGGGCAGTTTCAAATTCCGTTTCAGGTGTTAATTGCAGACAACGATTGTGGGTGTATGGCGAGCAAGTGTGATTGGCGAGAGCTGCGGTGATTCGCTCCCAGCCAAGGAGCTTCATTGATTTTATTAAAAGCGGTGTCTCGCTCATAGCCGGGATTAAACCAGAGTGGTTTCCAGAAGGATGTTGACCCTCGCATCGTAAAGACGATTCGGATCGCGAAGTTGTTTGTATCCATAAAGTAAAACCGCAAGATCCTTTTGTACTTTCTTTTGATAGCTGATTTTTTTTTCGCCGGGAACCAGTTTGTTATTTTGATTCTGTATTTTTTGCGTGGTGATGGTGACCGTTTTGCTGAAGTCTACTGTTTCAGTATTTAAAAATAGATCGTACTCGACTAAATTTTCTCCCATAATCTCAAACTGATTGTTGCCTTTTCGAAATGCAAACAGAGTAGCAATTTTTCCATTCTTGTTGTTTGGCCTTGGGCTTTCTGGTCCGGGGAGTTCAAGAGAAGCAAGGTTTTTACCCTTATTCAGGCGCGCCCAATGGATCGCACCAAGGTGATTGTTTTCCCGGGTCATTCTCACCACATCCGGATTCGAAACTCTTTTCTGCTTTTTAATCCACTCCAATAAATCGGGTATCTCATTTTCAGGAAGGAAATGCCCTCCATGAGCCATACCCTTTTCTCCATGCTCACGATAGATCACGGGATATTTCATGTCAGAGAGAATCTGATTCACCCGGCGACTCAGTTTTATTGGAAAAATAGGATCATGGGCTCCCTGGATCATATAGATAGGAGTGTTCCTTAAATTGATAAGGAAGTTCATAAAACGCGGAGTGATACTTCCGGCAATCGGTATCAGTCCGGCAAACCGATCCGGATAAAACATTCCAATAGTATAGGTGCCGATGGCACCATTGGATAATCCGGCGAGAAAGATTCGATTGGTATCCACGTTGTATGTGGATTGGGTGTGATCCATTAATGCTAAAACCATATCCTCCGCGGGGCGTGCCCACCAGGCACCCATGGGATAAGACGGGCATACGACAATAAACTCGTTGTTCAGCCGCTTGGCCCATTTAGAAACTGTGGTGTCGCCGTTTCCCCCCATGCCGTGCAAGACAATAACCATAGGTAAAGGAGTATCCCTAGTTTCTGGGTGATACAACGCATAGGAATATTCTTTGCTATTATTTTTAAATTTCAATCCAGTTTGTAACCCGCGCTTTCCGTTTGCTGGATTTTGTCGCTGTCGGAGCAGACCCTTCACCGATTCGTGAGTGACCTTTGCGCTTTTTAAGCGTTGTAGTATTTTTATTTCGACATCGGGATCCGTCGTGGATAAAAAAAGGTCAACATCTGCCTTGAGATCGTGGCTATCTGGAATCCGGTCTAACCCCGGCGAGCATGAAACGAGCAACATCATCAATAAAATAAGATATTTCATAACTACCACAGTATCGAAAATAAAAATTTTTGTAAAGTTTTTACGACCCCGTAAATGATTAATTTTATTGGATTTTTTTTCCCCCCTAGGGTAGTATTTCAATCAGTTTAGCTGTTTTGAAATTTCTTAACTCTTCTCACGGCCTACCTGATGAATCAAACACGAATACCTGTTCAAAACCTCATAAAAACATTCAGTTTGGGGACTTTATCGCTGGGCGCAAACCGCAACGGCACACAAGAGTCGTTGACTCGAATGTTCATTCTTAAGAAGAACGGCATGGAATATGTCGGTCAGTTGCGGGTCAGCCCCGATGCTCCAGTTGTTAAAATTGAAGTGTTCAACGAAAATTATTTTGATGAATTCGAGCAACCTCAGTCAGCGGTGCTGGAAAACCTGACTCAAAAAGTTTTGAGCAAGGTGAAGAAAGAAATTGAGACACCTGAATCAGTGAAAGAATTGATTAAAGACTTTACTGAAATTCGGGAATTAGAAGATATTGAATCGGAGTTTCTCGAGCCCATTTTGCAGGCAGAAGAGCGAGATATCGATGCGATGTTTGGTAGGCTCAATCGGGAATATTTTGATGATAAAATTAAAGCCACTGTTAAATGGGGTCGCGATGTGAAAACACAGAATAAGAGTGGTTTCCGTTACGGCTCTTACGACGAGAATAAAAAACTCATCCGCGTTCATCCGCGTTTGAAGCAAGACTTTGTTCCTATCTATGTTCTAGAATTGACCCTTTATCACGAAATGTGCCATCAGTTTGTTCCCCCTTACAAGAAAAACGGATCGTGGCAGAGTCATCATCCTGAATTCAAAAAGAAGGAAAAGGAGTATCAAAATTTTAAAGATGCCCGTAACTGGGAAAAGAATAACTGGCACAAATTATTGCTACCAGCCAACGAAGATTCTGAGGCCGTAAAAGTCTGAGGGTTTCACCTTGCGAAAGCTCGCTGTTGGGACTAAATTGGTTATAAACCATGAAAATGATCAAGTGCTTTATAAAACATAAAAAGCTCGAAGAGGTTCGAGAGAAACTGTTCGAGCTAGGAGTGCCAGGCCTGTCAACCATTGACGTGAAGGGCATTGGCAAGCCGATGAGCCATATGAAGTCGACCACCGATTCCAAAGTCCCACAATTCCATCCTTGTGTCGAAATTTCAGTTGTCCTTGAAAACGAGGCGGTTGAAGAGGTAATTGATATGATGGTCAAGACGGCGCATACCGGAAATTTGAGTGATGGGAAAATTTTTGTCCTGCCAGTTGATGATGCAGTTCGAATAAGAACCGGTGAACGGGGAACCCAAGCCCTTTACTGACCCAACGTCGGACAATTCCATTGATAGCTGATAACCTCGCATCGGTAACACACCATATCGGCGAAGCCGCCAGAAAAGCGGGAAGAGATCCCGATTCCATCCATCTTATTGTTGTTTCTAAACAAGTATCTTCTGAAAAAATAATTGAGGCATATCAAGCAGGTTCAAAATATTTCGGTGAAAATAAAGTTCAGGAAGCCGTTTCCAAAATCGATGAGGTTAATGCTCAGGATGTTAGTTGGCATTTTATCGGGCACCTGCAAAAAAATAAGATCAGATACCTCGATTCCCAATTCGATTTGATCCATTCTGTTGACAGCCTTGCTTTAGCAGAAAAAATAAGCGCATATTGTGAAGGTCAAAACCGAAAGCAGGGCGTTTTGTTGCAGGTTAATGTTTCGGGAGAAGAGGCCAAGTTCGGCATGACACCCTCTGAACTTGAAGAGCAACTTCCATCTTTCGGGCAATTGCAAGGGATTCTGGTTCAAGGATTGATGACCATCCCACCGCAAGACTCCGATGCTGAAAATTCGCGACAATATTTTTCCGCATTGCGCGAATTGCGGGATAAATATCGGGCTATGAATATTGAAGGTGTCGAACTCAACGAATTATCTATGGGAATGACCAACGATTATCCCATTGCGGTGGAAGAGGGTGCAACATTCGTTCGTGTCGGCACCGCCATATTCGGCCAACGGTGAACCATCGCAGGTGAAACGGATTGATAAAATTGATCAGGAGGAAGTCTTGTGTTGAAAAATAAAAAAATAGGATTCATTGGCGGCGGCAATATGGCCGAAGCTATCATTAAAGGAATGCTTTCATCTTCATTGATCAAGGCATCCAATATTTTTGTTTCAGAGCCTAACAAAAACCGCCAAACCTCTTTATCCTCCGAATACAAAATAAAGATAGTGAAAGACAATCTTGATCTGGTTAAAAAATCAGATGTTCTTATCATCGCGGTCAAACCGCAAATCATCCGTGAAGTACTAAACGGTATTGCCGATCAGGTGGATGCCCAAAAATTAGTTATATCCGTCGCCGCTGGGGTTCCTATCTCTCAAATAGAAGAAGCGTTACGTGGTGAAAAAAAGAAAAAGCTTTGTGTGGTAAGAACCATGCCCAATACTCCCGCCGTAGTGCAAGAGGGAGCTACAGCCATAGCTGCTGGTAAGGGCGTTAGTAAAACCGATTTTAAAATTTCACATGAAATATTTCAAGCCGTGGGTCAGACTGTAGAGGTTCCTGAAGAACAAATCGATGCGGTTACTGGATTGAGCGGTAGCGGTCCCGCCTACATCTTTATGATCATCGAAGCCCTTGCCGATGCTGGAGTGAAGATGGGACTTTCCAGAGATGTGGCAACCGAACTGACCGTTCAAACGGTGCTAGGCTCAGCCTTGCTGGTAAGGGAAACAGGTACATCTCCAGGGGAATTAAAAAACCGCGTGACCTCACCAGGTGGAACCACTATCGCCGGACTGCATGCCCTGGAAAAAGGCAGCCTGCGCGCCACACTCATGAACGCAGTGGAAAAAGCCACTCTCCGCTCTAAGGAATTAGCGGAATAACGTTATTGGAATGTTTTTCCGTCGGGCGTTGCCCGATTATTTGCAACGGGCTTTTTTGATCTCACCCCAAATGACAATGCCGAATCCGGCGAAGAGTATCCAAGTAGGATGAAGGACATGTTCCGGTTTATTGAAATATAGGAACAACATTAATGCGACCCCGGCCATACTTATTAAGAGTCCGCTATATACAATGCCCAGGCCACTGGCAAACCCATCGGGGTCTTTTAATCCTTTTCTTGCTTCTGGTCGTAACGTTACTTTAATCATGTTCCCTTTTTTTTTCCAGTGTTTCGTTGAGGCTTCCCATTCGATAACCTTTTGGGTCGAGTAGTATGGTTTGGAACCCCAGTGCCTGGAATTTTTCCGTCACTTTTTTTTCAATAACCGAGGTGAATTGCGGTAGTTCATTTTTATCCAGTTCAATGCTTGCGGTGTCGCCATGATGCCGAACACGTAGTTGTTTGAATCCCATAGACAATAAAAGGTCTTCGGCTTTTTCTATCATCTTGAGTTTTTCGTGAGTCACCGGTTCACCGTAGGGAATGCGTGACGACAAGCAAGCCATTGCAGGCTTGTCCCATATAGAAAGTTCCATTTGCCTAGCTAGGTCACGGACATTTTGTTTGTTGAATCCTGCTTCGACCAATGGACTCCTCACTGCATTTTCACGTGCCGCATCGATTCCGGGTCGGTAGTCTCCCAAATCATCCGTGTTAATTCCATTTAAGATGTAGGGAATACTTTTTTCGTGAGCTAAGTTTTGCAGGCAAGAGTAGAGTTCAGTTTTGCAGTGGTAACAACGGTTGGCAGGGTTAGCCTGATAATTTGGATTGCTCATTTCATTCGTTTGAATAGTGAGATGCTCTGCTCCAATTTCCTGAGCCAGTTTGTGGCAAGCTTCCATTTCTCGGTTGGGCAGACTGTCTGATTGAGCTGTTGCCGCGAGAGTGTTACTTCCCAGTACTTCCTGAGCGATAGCGAGAACTAGGGTGCTGTCCACTCCGCCGGAAAAAGCCACGAGAACACGATCCATTTCTTGGATCAAGGATTTCAGTTTTTCAGTTTTTTCGTGCAACGACATAATAGCCAGAAAATAATTTATCAGGGCTAAGAGTATCACAAAGGAAGGGACAAAAAAAATCCGGGAACAGACTCTGTTCCCGGACTCCGAGGAGGAGAAAATTGTCGAGAGGGATAAATCTAATCCATTTCTCTCAAATATAGTTTATCGAAAGCCTGTGAGAGTGTCGCGGATTTTTGGATAAATACTGGGCCTTCTGGAATCGATACAAGACCGAAATGCAGGTCAACCTCTAATAGGGCTATTAAATAAGGGTAATTCAGGAGAGTAAGTAGACGCAGCCTTATAAGACTGTAGTACAAAATTTGCAGTTACCGCCCCACTTACAGATGATTACTAGCTAAGATCGGCTTTCAGTTTGAGTTCCTTCAACTGTTTTTTATCCACCTCGGAAGGTGCCTGCGTCATCAGGCAGGTAGCTTTCTGAGTTTTTGGGAATGCAATTACGTCGCGGATAGAATCAGCGCCAGTCAACAGCATGGCGATGCGATCGAGACCCATGGCAATACCGCAATGAGGCGGGGCGCCATATTGCAATGCATCGAGCAGGAAGCCGAATTTTGCTTCTGCTTCTTCTTTGCCGATGCCGAGGAGCTTGAACATTTTTTCCTGCACTTCTTTTTGGTGGATACGAATGCTACCGCCGCCAATTTCGTTACCGTTTAAAACCAGATCATAAGCGCGAGCCTTGATGGAGCCGGGATCGGATTCAAATTTATCCATATCTTCTTCCCGTGGAGCGGTGAAGGGGTGATGCATGGCGGTATGCCTTTTTTCTGCTTCGTCATATTCAACCAGCGGGAACTCGGTTACCCAGATAAAGGCATTTTTCGATTCATCAACCCGATTCAATAGTTTGGCAATGGCGAGACGCAAATGCGCTAATGCATCGGCAACAATTTTAGGTGTGTCGGCGATGAACACAACGGTGTCCCCCTGTTTACTGCCCAGCTTTTCTAACATTTTATCGAGCATTTCCTGCTCAAAAAACTTGATGATCGGTGACTGCAATTCGTTTTCCTGAACCTTGATCCAGGCCATGCCTTTTGCGCCGTATGTTTTGGCAATTTCTGTTAAATCATCCAGAGCTTTTCTGGATAAAGAGTCTGCACTGTTTTTGATGTTCAAGGCGCGAATCTGTCCGCCCGATTCCAACACCTGTGCGAAAACCTTGAACTTGGTTCCACGAACAATTTCAGCGAGGTCAACGATTTCCATTTCAATTCTCATATCTGGTTTGTCTGTGCCAAATCGATCAATAGCATCTTGATATTTTAAAATCGGAAAGGGAGTTTTAATTTCTTCGTTCAACACTTCTTTGTATATCGCAGCCATCATCTCTTCGATCATCTGAAAAAGTATTTTTTCATTACCGAAAGACATTTCAACATCTATCTGGGTGAACTCCGGTTGTCTGTCCTGTCTTAAATCTTCATCACGAAAACATTTAACGATCTGGAAATATTTATCCATTCCCGAAACCATGAGAATCTGTTTGAACAATTGTGGTGATTGCGGCAGTGCATAAAACTTTTGTGGGTTCAACCGACTGGGAACCAGATAATCACGTGCCCCTTCAGGGGTGCTCTTGGTCAGCATTGGGGTTTCCACTTCCATGAAACCATTCCGATGCAGTTCGTTGCGGGCGGTGCGAGTAATGTCGTAGCGAATTTTTAAATTTCGTTGTAGTTCTGGTCCGCGAAGATCGAGGAAACGGTATTTCAAGCGCAATGCTTCCGATGTGTCTTGAGGCTCCCAGGGAGAAATGGGCGGAGTTTCCGATTTATTCAGAATGCTCAATTCATCGACATAGACTTCAATCTTGCCGGTTTTTAATTTGGGATTGACCATGTCCTCGGGGCGGGCACGTACTTTTCCTATTACGCCGATGACAAAATTACCGCGAATGGACTGAGCATGTTCGTGTGCCAGTTGGTCGATTTGTGGATTCAGTACCACCTGGGTCAAACCATATTTGTCCCAAAGGTCGACAAAAATTAATCCGCCATGGTCGCGGCGCGTATGTATCCATCCACAAAGAGTGACCTGTTGGTCAATATCTTTATCCGTTAATTCTCCACAATGATGTGTTCTTTGAAGTTCGCTACTCATTTATGACCTTTATTTTTAGACAAGAGATTTTGCCAGCCAAGACGCAATGCGACAAAATCGATAACTTACTGAAAACAGAGGGTACTTGCAAGGGATAAATCGATGGAATACAGGAAGTATTAGGACTCAACGCTTTGAGTGCTTGTTTCGTCTTCGGCATCGGCTTCTTCCTGCTCCTTTTCTTCTGCGGCCAGTCGTTCGGCTTCGATTTTGGCTTTTTCCAATTGTTTTTTATGTAGTTGATAGTCGATGACCATCTGCGGTTTGATCTTGATGGCCAGCGGAATATTAACCGTGCTGCAAGAACGCATACAGACTCCACAGCCCGTGCAAATATTTTTATCGATAATGGGTTTGTCGTCTACCTGATGAATCGCTCCAGGAACCGGGCAGTCGATGACACATTGCTGACAAAATGTTTCACCATAAGCCTGGCATTTCTTTTTGTCGAGAATGGCATAACCCATACTCACATCTGTCAATTCCTGGACTGGTAACAGTGCCCCATCTGGACAAGCGGAAATGCACGGCAAGTCTGTGCACATAACGCAGGGGGTTCGCATTGCATCAATATAGGGAGTGTTGTGGATGAGGAACCCAAATTTTTTCGGAGCCCTTTGAATAGCATCTTTCGGGCAGGCATGAATGCATTCCTCGCAACGTGTGCAGGCCTGCAAAAACGCTTTCTCCGATATCGCTCCAGGCGGTCTCAGCACCGGCACTCTTTTGGTGATTTTATCGACGGCTTTGTTGACGTTGTCTATTTTGCCCTGAACATTGTCGAGTGCAGGTTTGGCAAAGAAGTGGAATCCCTGACGCAATAAATTTCGTCGATCGTATTCCGGGTCTTCTTCCTCACCCTCCTCCAACGCGAAAATATTATGACTCGGCAGTTCCTGTTCTGCTGTTTCAAGAGTCTCTGCAAAAGACTCTTCCTTCTTTTCTGTTTTGTCGCTTGGTTCAATGCAGTCGTCTGGGGTGGGGTCGGACTTGAATTTAGAAACCAGACGTTTGAAAAACCCCGGTTTGGGAGCGTCTTCTTCTGCTTGCAACGGTTCGGTAGATTCTTCAGCGATTACCGGTTCATCTGCTTCCAGTTCTTCCGACTCTTCGTTGCCGGCCTTTTTTTCTTTGTTTTTTTTGGGTTGTTTTTTTCGGTCCTCTTCAACCGCTTCGGCAAAATCGGTTACTCTGCCAAAGGAAAATAAATCGCGACGCGAAACTTCTTTCGGTTCTTCAGGTTCTACCGGAGTGATGGTTTCTTTGTCCAGGCTTAATGGACTAGAAACACCACCGCTGGAATGGTTCCCTCGCTGATCTTCATCGATGAGGTCTTCGACCCCTCGCTCGACGACTTTTTTACCCTTAAAGGTTTTTTTTGCAAGGTTGTATCTAAACTTCATGGATCTATAACAAAAAGGTTAGTGAAAAATCAGCTCATTCAGAAAGCCAACCTCGCTCTTGTGCGATGTTGTTATAGTCATGCCAGTTTTGAGCATCGGCGTTTTCCAGCATGTACTCATCCATTGCCAGAACCAGCGGGTGTCCCTTGTTAACGAAAGACTGAACAGTTGGGAATCTGAGGATGAACGTTGTGACAGCGGCCTTACTCAAGACCATGATGTTTTCATTTGCCAGTACGGTGTTTAATACTTCTTCGCCATTTGTTTCAGTTATTGATTCAAACAGCTTTGCCGTTTCTTCTTCCAGTTCGGGGTGTTCATCGCAGACGATGGCGGCATTCATCTGTAATTCGAGGATTCTCTGGTAGTCCGCTTCATCATACTCGCCTTCCATGCGGCCTTCTTCCCAAGCCGACCCATCTGCTTTGCGCTCGCCGGCGGTGTCCTTACGTTCGGACGTTTCCGAAAATGCCAGGTTTGCTTCATCAAGCATTATTTTCACTTTCACTTCTGCGCTGGTTTCAGTTTGTGACATAACTCTTTTCTTGCTCCATTTACTATAAGGCCGGGCAGTATCTGTTAAGGCCACAGGAGAAAACCCGGCACACTGTTAAATTTTGATTTTGAAGGTATTGATGCCAGTATGTTAGCATTAACTCATAGGATTCCAAAAGCTTTAAAGCGGATTAGCACTTCAAGGAAAAGTGCGTGTTTCTCGAAGTACGCAATCTGAAGTCTGGAATCAAATTATGATACCATAGCGCTCTATCGAATAATCGGCGTTTTGAGGAATATATATGAAAAAAGTAATGTTGATATTTCCACCGGAGTGGGTGCCCACGGCTCCTTATCTGGCATTGCCCAGTCTTGCCGCAGTGTTGCGTCAAAACAACATCGAAACTGTCCTCAAAGACATCAATGTCGAGATGTTCGACCATTTTTTCACACCCGGATTCCTGCTGTTTATAAAAGGAAAGATTCAAGATCGTTTCAAAGATCTCAAGAATCAACGAGATCCTCTCAGTCCAGAAGACGTCGAAATAAAGCAAATGCTCGATGACTATCAAAGGATAGACCTCGATCACCATATACAAAAAGTGACCCGCGCAAAGATCATCATGCGCAGCGAAGAGTTTTATGAGGTAGAGAAAGCCGAATGGGCGCTCAACGCTTTTCGGGAAGTGATGGAATATATCTCTGTTGCCTATTTCCCGGCCAGTATCCAGTTCTATCCGATCGAGAGCAACCTCAACGTTTACCGTCCATGGGTTTCGGAAGATTTATTAAAAGTGCCTTTCGACAATAAGGTCAATGTCTACGCCGACATCTGCCGACAACTGGTTTTACGATCCATCAAAAAAGAAAAACCGGAAGTAGTAGGCATCTCTATAGGCACCCCGGTTCAACTTATGGCGGGGATCACATTTGCCACATTGATTAAAGAAGCCTACCCGGATATTCATGTCACCGTGGGTGGCAATATCATCACCCGATTGAAAGACGAGTTTTCTAAATTGCCGCATTTCTTCGGCAAAGCCTTCGATTCAATGATCACTTACGAAGGCGAACACTCATTGGTCTGGTTGGTGGAAGCGTTATCGGGCAAACGCAAAATGTCAGAAGTGTCGAACCTCATCTATAAAGATGAAGAAGGTCAGATACATGTAAACGAGACCTATCAAGAGCGAGTCGATCAATTGCCGCCGCCCGATTTCGACGGCATGCCGTGGGAAAAATATTTCTCACCAGTAAAACTGGTTCCCTATCTCGGCACAAGAGGATGCTATTGGGGAAAGTGTACTTTCTGCGATCATGGTGCCGGTTATATCGATCAGTTTAGAGCGAAACATGCAGACCAGATCGTTGATGAACTCGAATACCTGAAAAATAAACTCAACACCAAACATTTTATGTTCACCGACGAGTCGTTCCCTCCGGCGCTGTTCCTTAAATTGCCGCCGATGATGGTTGAGCGTGAACTCGATATCTATTGGACAACGCTCATTCGCTTCGAATCACAATTGCTGGAACCAGAAACCTGGGACATGGCACATAAAGCTGGTTGTCGATCACTTTATTACGGATTGGAATCGGCCAACGAACGCATCATCAAACTTGTTAAGAAAGATACCGACATCGAAGCCGCCAAGATCAATCTCGAGCAGGCAAAACGAGTGGGCATATGGAGTCATGTCATGTGCTTTTACGGGTTCCCAAGCGAAACCGAAGCCGAAGCAGAAGATACGCGAAATTTTCTCATTGAAAATCAACACCGCATCCCGTCCGTTGAGATGTATTTCTTTGTTCTTTATAAAAACGCACCGGTGATGTTTGCAAAGGATGAGTATAAAATTGATGTGAAGGTCAATCCCGAACACGACTTGGCGTTGGACTATTACTATACTCCCGAATCGGGTCAGACCACCGAAGAAGCGATGCAGCGTTACGAAAAATTCTATCAGGAAGATTTCAATCCCTGGGCAATGCGCATCAACGCCCGTGAACACGTGTTCCTCTATATCACCAAGTTCGGCACAAGCGACCTGCCGCAACTTTACGTTAAAAACAATCCCGAAGCACACCACCTCGAAGCCGAAGTAATGCTCTAAGTGGCGAGCCGACCCGGGTAATAGGTCGGTATCTTTTTAGCAAAACCAATACTCTGAAGATTTTGAGACAATTGAGCATATAAAATTAGATAGGCTGCCCAAAATTGATGAAGTAATACTTCGATTTCTATTTGAGCAATAATAATTACTTTAAATCAATCTCCCTTTGTCAGAGGAGCAGTCATCAAAGTATTGCGCTTGAGTACTCAGTCGGCTTGACGGGTAAATGCAGAGTAGGCTGAGATGACTCATCTCTGGAAGCCGCGCATTTGTGGGATGGTGCCGTCGAATTCTTCTTCTGTTGTGGCTAGGGGTTCGGCTTTCTTTTCTTCGCCTTTTTTCTGTGCGAGAAACACACATAGATCGGGATTGACCTGATTTTCCGGGCACATCTTAAGGTGTTGACGGAAGAACGGCATATTGTAGACGGGGTCGTTGTACAACGCATCGAGTTTATAATGATCGAACAGCCCCTGCAACTGGCGTGGCCCAACGAGGAAGAGGAACCCTTCTGGCTCCAGTGCTTCGGACAGGGCCGTTAACATACTTTCGCAGGCTTCCCTATCCTGGTGGTACATGAACGGAATCCATTTAAAGATCAGCCCATATTTCTGGCTGTATGAGTCGACGATATGATCGGCTTCTTTGAGAAACGAAACCTTTTCGAGGTTGCTCAACTGGTTCTTTGACACGGCGTAGTTCCATAAAAGTTGTGCGTTTTTCTGTGCGAACTCCGGGTCACTGTAAAGAACGGTGTATTCCCGATCTTTCGAGCTGTCGATACAACCCGCAAGAACGGTGTCAAAAGTATGAATGAGAACCTTATCGATTTTCTCCAGCTTTGATGCCATTGCCGGAGCCATTTCCATATAGTGAAAAATCTGATCAAGCACCATCGGTTGTGTGGAGGATTCCTCTATATCTGCCTGTCCTTCTGGATAGAAGGGAACGGTGTATAAAGATTTTACGGGATCAACGTTTGGCGTCTCGCCGTTAAAAAACCATTCCCATGTGAACGGATGTTTTGCAGGAGATGATTTGGAATACACTTGAGGCTTTAATCCCCAATTGTCTTCGAAAATAATTTCCCGTCCCTCAACGCCTTTGAGCAGAGTGAACGATTGATTGCTTATCCGCACTTCGCGTTCGAGAGGGGGTTTTCTGCCGCCGCTACAATTGGTGAACGGAAAAGTAATAGGGTCATCGAATACCGTGACTTTATATAGAAAGCCGCCTTGTGCAGTGAGTGCAATTTGTTGTGCATCATTGAAGTAACGCACAGGTGGATGCTCTTGCGGTGTCCACGTGATTTCGTGCGATGTATGTGGGTCCATGAATATTTTTTGGATGTTTTTCCCTTCAGGGCCTTTGGGTTCGAAGAAAGCCGAGAAAATATTAAACGCTTCCTTGGAAGGGTAGGTTGGCAGGCCTCGGTATCGCAGAGGCGACAACTCTTCTTCTCGCGACTGATCGTTGAAAATCCCCCAAATGAATTCGAAGACGGCACCCCCGGTTCCCGGCAATGTGGATTGAAAGAGTTCCACCACCGGGATTAAGTCGAGTTTGGCCCAGTTGACTTGAAACATAAAGCTGATGAAAACAGCTTTATCGAACGTGCCATCGGGCAATGCGTAAAGTCCGTCTTTAGTGAGGCGGATATCGTATTTGCCTTCGCCTTGATGGACCATATGTTGATCATCATAAAAATATTTTATTTCAGAGACAGGTACGCGCCAGGCTTCTGCGGCTTTTTCGCGTAGGTCATCCAGTTTCATTTTTTCCCAACCTTCATGGGTGCTGATGTCGATTTGCGTCGAAAAGGTTTTAGCGCGTGGTTTAATGCCTACCCATTGTTTGCAGTCGAGTTGCATGCGGGCGAGGGCTAGTTGTGTTTTGCCATCTTCCTGGGTCCACAACGCTTCGTGCAACGGAGTGCCCTCGGGATCGGTGTAAAGAAAGCGTCGACCTTCTCTATTATAGAAGGCAATATGCCGTGTTGGGAATATCTTGACTCGGGTATTTAAGATAGTGGGCGCATCTTTTTCAAACCATATCTCGCAACCGTCTTTTTCTTGTGTTTTTAGATTGGGAGCTATCTTTTCTAAATCTGTCGCGTAAGACAGGTTATCGGCGAATATGAGTGATCCTTCTCGGGTCAATGCTTGGATGATTTTTTCAACTTTTGTCACAACTTGTTCCTTTTAAATTTAGTCTTGCTGGGTGATTTCTCTCGAATGAGGATTATAGTTAGCTGCATTCCAGTCTGTCAACCAATGTGGAGTTTCTTTGCAAATTAGCTTAAAAACAGGGCTTTTCATTAATGGGGCAATGATTGACAGCGGCCTCAGAGAACTTTATAATTCAGTCTAATCAAAACAACTCATTAAGCTGGAAATACTTAAGTTAGCGGTGAGATCATTTTTTGGTCTCGGGTAACTTTTTATTTGCGGCATAAAATAGAAGTATAAAATTTTTTAAGAGGCAGGATATGAGCGAAGGTAGAAAATTTGAAAAACTCGGTTATGAGAGTTTAGAGAAGAACAATATTCAAGAAGCGGAGTCCAATTTCCTCGAAGCTTTGAAAGAAATGGAAAAAGAGGGTGATGATACCGGTCAGGCTTATGTGTTGGGTAACTTGGGTAATATTTGTTTTCAGAGCAAACAATTTGAGAAAGCTGAAGACTTTTATTCTCGTTCTCTGACCTTTATGGAAAAGCTAAAGGATGCCAAGGGCATTGAAAGCTCATTGGGTAATCTTGGCAGTGTTTATTTTTATCAAGGCAGTTTTGACAAGGCGGAAGAAAATTATCAAAAAGCCATGCAGATAATGATTGAGGCTAACGATCCCTTGGGGCAGGGGATATACAGCGAGTACCTTGGCAATATCTTTTTGAAAAAAGAAGAAGCGGAAAAGGCCATCGAGTATTACCAGAAGGCAAAAGAGTTTATGTCTACGGCCAAACAGGATGAAAGAAAAATCAAACAACTAGATGAGCGCGTTGAGATGATTAAAAAATCTCCTCTTTATTTAAAGAAAAATGAAGACGGGCTACTTGCTGATGTGGATTCCCTCATCTCTACCGGACAGAAGACCAAAGCCATTACCAAATTACAGGAACTGGAAGAAATATATTTCCAGTGGAAGCGGATGGACAAGGTAGTTGAAACCATCCAAAAAACCACGACTCTTCTGGAAGAGATCGAAGACAAGGCCTCAGCGGGTGTTTGTTATGCCAATTTAGCGGGTATCTATTTGCAGATGGCATCTGAAGGGCAAGCGGAAAAAGTAGATGAAGCCGAAACCTATTTTAAAAAAGCACTGGAGGCGATAGGCGATTCTGATAAACGCCGAAACTCTTACCTTTTGGGTAGTCTGGGAAATATTTATCTCAATAAAAATCAACTCGAATTGGCGTGGGAGAATTTCGAAAAATCTCTCAAAACTATGCAGGAACTTGGCGATGCGCTGGGCGAGGCACGCGGTTATGCCAACCTGGGTAATGTTCGTGGTTTGCAGAAAAATTGGGATGCGGCTGAGGAGCAGTATCTACGGTCTTTGGAATTGATGGAGAAGAATGAAAACCGTCCGGGTATTGCCCAACAATGCGAATCGTTGGGGGATGTGTATCTTAAAAAAGAAGATTTCGACAAGGCTGAAGATAATTTCATGCGTGCCAGTGATCTTTATGAGGAGATGAAAGAACAGACAAGTGTTCAGGAAGTACAGAGCAAACTGATGTTCATTTTCTCGCAGCCGAAATATTTGGAAAAACGGAAACAAGATCTTCGAGAAGGATTAAAAAAGCCGGAAGCTGAAAAAGACCCGAAGCTCAAGCTGATGTTATTGAACGATTTGGGAAATGTCTTGTTCATGTCCAATGATTGGGAAGAGGCTGCCAGCGTGGCGAAAGAGACGATTGCTCTTCATGAAAAGTCAGGGGATAAGCAAGCACTCGGTGGAGCCTACGGCAACCTGGGAAGTATTTTGATGGAAACGGAAGATTTTAAGGGGGCTGAAGAAAATTATTCTAAAGCGATCAAGATCAAAGAAGAGTCGAGTGACAAGAGTGGTCTTAAAGATTTATATGGGGGTTATCTGAATATTTTGATTTTGGCAGGGAAGATTGAGAAGGCTGAAAAACTGGTGGGCAAATCCTTGAAGATCAATACAGATGCCAACAATATTAATGGCCTTGTTGCGGATTATCGAAATCTTGGCAATATTAGTTTGCAGAAAAAAGACTGGGCGGGGGCAGAGAAAAATTATCTGCAAGCGTTGGAATTGAACACCAAGGCGGATAATAAACCCGAAATGGCAGAAGATAATCGAAACCAGTACAACCTTTATTTGCAAAAGGAAGATTGGAAAAATGCAGAGAAATATGCGCTGAAATCTTTTGCCCTTGCTGAGGAGATTAAAGATAACCGCAATACTTTGTCAGACAGCCGTGTGTTGACGAAAATATATGTTGAGAAGAAGGAAAGAGCCAATCAGGACAAGTTTTATCATAAGTCTCTCGAAACATCTGAAAAGATCAAAGACCCAAGGGAGATTTGCGCGGATCTTAGAGGACTTGGAAAGTTTAATATGGAAAGAGGGTACCGAGAAAAAGCCAGCGAGAATTTTCAGAGATCGTTTGAAATTTCGAGCAAGCTGAATGACAAAAAAGAATTTGCTGAAGATCATCGAAATCTCGCTAACCTAGCATTCAGCAATGGAAAAAGAAAAGAAGCCGAAGAGTTATATTTAAAGGCCCTGAAACTCACCCAAGAGGTGAATGACCCGAAAGGTGCAGGTCAAGACTTGACGTATTTGGGCAATCTTAAGTTTAAAGATGCAAAATATGATGAGGCTGAAAACTATTTTTCGCAGGCGGCGGTATGTTTCAAGGAAACCAACAGTTGGTCGAGTTTAATTCAGTTCAATATGACCGTGGCTAGAATGCAAATACTTGTTGGAAGGTTTGATGAATTTGACAGGTATTTGAAAGATGCCAGAGAAATTGCCCGCGACCTGGGAGACCCGAAACCGATCATGGAAGCGATTCGCGCTATGGAAAAACTGAAGGATGAGATTGATAAGAAGTAATCTTATAGCGGGCCTCTCTAGAGAGTGTGAAAAATCTGGTGTTATTAAGGCAAAAGGTATAAAGTAAGTATTATATCCTAAATTTTTTGAAGCGTAACTCCCAAAAAATAAAGGCCTTTTGTCTTGACATAGGCCTTTAAAAGGGGATAAGTTGTCTTGATAAAAGGTTATGAAGGGGCGATTTATGCCCTGTTAAAAAGATAAACATTTATTTAGATTTGATCTGATTTTATGAAAGTTAGTTATAGTGCCCAGTTGATGGAAGAGTCGGTATTCCGGCATTTAAACCATTTGGAACGATCAGGTTATCGTTCTGATTATGATGAATTCCATTCTCTTGCCGATCCCATATACGAGCTCCCTGAAGATGATCGAGAGATTGCCTTCGAGAAAGTAAACCGCTTATTCTTTATGGAAAAATTGAAGCTGGGCGACCATGTGTTGCGAGCTTTGGAAGCGGTGGGTCTCATTCCGAAAAGAAAACGAACATCAAAAAAATCTGCTTTATTGAAGGAGAATCAGGCTCTGAAATCGGATGCAGATTTCGCGGTAGCGGACGCTGCTATTTTACCTGGTGAGTTTACTGAGGAAACTGAATCGGATGACGTGGAACAAGTTGATGAGGAAGCCGTGGCTGTTGTTGAAGAAGAGGCTCCTCCAGAGGATAGTGACGAAGTTTCCTACGATTTAGCCCGTGAATTTGAAGAGCGCATCAAAGAAGTTATTGTTAAAAGGGCGATCAACAAAGTAGACGAAGGTTCCAATGTGCTCAACAGAGTTTCAGGCAATCCGATCATAGAAATGCGTGTTCTCGCGAGTCGATTCAGTAATCCTGAAGAGGCTCTAGATTTGGATGCCTTTTTGATTCAGGAGTTCATGCATGCGAAGGATATGGTTGATCCCGAGTTTGACTATGAGGATGCGTTCATCCCGGGTAACCCTTCGGTAAAGAATCTTATTACGTCGCGTTTTCGCCTTCTCTGGAATATGTATGTTGATTCCCGGCTGGGCCGCATTGGTGTAGTATCTGTGCTACCCAAGGAAGCTCGTTTTAGGGAGTTTGATAATTTTTATCGCAAAATTCCTGATAAGCAAAGACGAGGAATATTTGAAGGTATTTGGACGGCAGACAAGTTTACCCATGAAGAGCTTCTGTCCATGGCTACTGATCTCGACACATTGATGAGTAAATATGTCGATCCTGGGGAAATTTCGGAAGAAGAGAGGGACTTTATTCACCTTCAGGGGTCGCCTTGTCCGTTATGCAAGTTTCCCACATACAACTGGGTGGATGATCCTGAGAGTATTTGTGATGAAATGGTTCTCGAAGCTATCCAGATTGACTTTCCCGACTGGGAAAGTAAAGATGGCGGCTGCGATAGATGTATTGAAGTTTATGAATTGCGGGCCGGTGTGGGTTAACCGAGTAAATCAATTCAGACATCAGGCGTCTGATAGAGTAAATTAAGATTTCTGAAAAAATATGGAGATTAAGTAATATGGGAGATACTACTCAAGCTAAATCAAGTGACCCGATGCTCGCGGTTCTTGGTCAGACCGGTTCTCTGGAAGAGTTGAAAGAAGAACGTATATCTTTGCAACTAGCGAGAGGTCGTTGCTACGACATTCTTTCCAGTGCTTTTAGTTATCCATGGAATCGAAAATTTTTCCGGCCCAAGTCTTTGCTTGAGCCAATGGATATTGCACTCGTTGATGAAGAAGACTGGAACCATGTAAAATCTATCATCGAAGGCTTCGATAAGTATTTGCCTAAAATGACAGTCAAGCAGGTGCAGCAGGAATATGTGCAGGTGTTTGGACATGCAGTGTCTATGGAATGTCCTCCGTATGAAATGCAATATGGTACAGAAGGGGGTATCCAATCACAAACCGATGTGTTGATCCAGTTGGGTGGTTTCTATGAGACCTTCGGATTTGAACAGCCTCGTAACCGGACTAAAGAAAGAGTAGATCACCTTTCTATCGAATTGGCTTTCATGTTTTTCATGTGTTTTAGAACTGCGTTTGGAGTGCAGAATGGACATGAAGAGCGCAACATAAACGTTTTGACCAGCAACATGAAGAAATTCATGCGTAATCACATTGGTCGTTGGGGCCCGTTGTTTTGCATTTTTACCTCGCGAAAAGCAGAGCGTGGACTCTATAAAGATATTGTTGATATCTTGGCTATTTTCTTGAGAAATGAAAACCTGCTACTGGATATTAAACCGGTTAAAGTTGAAGAACCTGAATATCGTTCATTGTCCTACAGTATGGAAAATGATCTGATCGCTAATGCTCCCGCAGAGTGTGAGCCTAGGTAATATATAGATAGCTCGTTTAGATTTGGATGTGTATGCATCTTTGACCCAGAAATTAAGTTTGAAACTTACTTTCTGGGTTTTTTTTGCCCCAAAATCGCATTCTCGCCTACTTGCCTGCCGAAAACTTTGCGTGGCTTCTAGTTATGCGGAGCTTTTCGGAGCACCTCTCCTTTTGTTGCCATACTGCGAAAATTCATATGATTTAAAAAATCCTCCGCCTTTCGAATAGCATCTAATACTTATATTGCATGAGTATTTCTTAACAGGTTTTCAATGTTTATTTATGACTCCATGACACAGGGACTTGAGCTTCTCGCCAGGCGGGAGTTGCAAAGCGCCGAAAGTTTGTTTTTAAACGTTATCAATGACCCCTACTCGCAACCCGAAGAGACAAAAAGGGCAAGAACCTTTTTAAATGATATTCGTGCCTGCCAGACAGGTAGTAAGAATCTGGACTTCAGTTTATACAAAAAGCTCATAAAAAAAGTAACCGTTTCTTTAGACTATGTAGATGATTTGCTTTCTGATGTTTACTTTTCTGATGCAAGTTCCTACGAAGCGATAGACCATGAGCTCTCTTCTAAAACTCCTTCCCTCATCAGTCGATTAAAACAAATAAAAATTTCTGATATTTCAGGGCGCGATAAGTTATTTGTAAAAATGGAAAAGAGTGGACTGAGTTGTGTTAAAAAAAGGCTGAGAGAAGTAAAAAAACAATCTGGCTCTGGTGACTTTGACTCTTTCCGCTGGAAAACGATATTTAGAAAATTTATTGAACAGATCAATCCTGTTCTTCTTGAGCGGCATCTGGAATTGCTCGACTATATTCTCGCCACAGGTGAAATTCAGCTTCTCGATGACCCCAAACTTCCTGCTTTAACTCCAAAGTATATCTGGATTATTGAGTCCACTCTTGAAAGTGAATGGTATTTGTTGCGGAGTTATTTTTTTAAAGCTAAGTCTGAAATCCAATCGCAGTTTAATAAAAAAGAAGGTACGAGAAAATACTGGGAAGAAATTAAGTATAAAAAAATAAAAATTTTCGAAGCTTGCCAGTTCAGCGAATCAAATATTCAAAAATTTCTCTTTATTGATAAGCTGAATTATAAAACCCTTGAAGATATCTATGAGTTTTCTCAGGAGTTAGGGTTGGACCTGATGCCAAGAGATGTAAGTCTTGCTCTAAGAGGAGTTGATAAGGCGAAAAACCATATTAAAGAGCGCGGTGGATTTTTAATGGGAAACCGTAAGGTTTTTCAAAACCAGTTACTGGATCTTGGGTTTACCAAGGACAATGCTTACATCATTGCCAAACAGGCGAAACGCTCTAACAACCACCAAATTAGTGAAGCTTTTCAAAATTCGTTGCAGGTCGCAAGGGATGAAATATACTGGTATCGCATTCCCCCAGACTGTCAGAGAATAAAAATTGATGTTGAAGCGCAATGCGCAAAACATCTGAGCACAGTTCGAATCCACTTGTTTGAACGGGGTCGGTTTAACAAGCTGTTGTTGCAGGCAGGCAAACCATTAATCCGAAAATACCTTGAGAAAGTTTATGGAGATAAAGTGTCTGAGTTGCATTGCTATTTTCGTCTGGAAACCGTTCATCAATATTACAAACTCAAATTTTTTGAGCATCACAGTTGCCAGATACCCAGTGTCTCTGAATTGATTAAGGTCAGTCGTAAAGAGTTTCAGTCTGTTTTGTTAGAGGGCTATAAAACTTTTTTGAAGAAAAAGCGGCTTGATATTCCTTCAAGCCTGTATAAAACGATAGCCGCACATAAGTCTATGACTGAATGGGAAGATGCATATACCACACCCGAAGAGAAGATACTCCTACGATTTTGGTTTTTAATGGATCACGGGGTAACCATAAACCAGAAAATTGTTAATGCGGGTGTTTTGAAGCCAGGAGCAGATATTTGGGCGTTTGTGAAGGGTCAGGGTGAGGAGTGCAATAGTTGATTCATTCTGTGCTGCATGTCCTTGAGGGGCATGAGGTCCCCTTTTTTTGAGGCGATGGCGATACCTTTTTTATAGACATCGATGGCTTTTTCGTTTTCAGCCAGTTTTTCCAGGGTTTTTCCTAATAATAGATAGGCCGCTGAATAGTCTTTGAATTTTTCAACAACGGTATTTAGGGGGAGGAGTCCTTCTTCATATCGACCGGTTTCAAGGTAGATGGAACCCAGACCGAAGTTTGCCACTTGGTCCACGGGATCGATTTCCAAAACCTTTTTGAACATTTCGACTTTTTCTGCCATTTCTTTTTTTCTTTGCTCGGCCTCTTTTTTCTTCATTTTCTTAGCCATACTTTTTTCCACCGCCTGCTCGAATTGTAAAGCGGTGGCTTCGGCTTTTTCGTTTTC
>ENA-OREN01001394-OREN01001394.1-marine-metagenome-genome-assembly--contig:-NODE-1394-length-28616-cov-8.518729_pt1 | contig 28616 bp, 25 predicted proteins | sample MGYA00248624_ERZ508555 | MGnify/ENA primary metagenome ERZ508555 (study PRJEB26222, sample SAMN06267773) | marine metagenome | isolation source: Saanich Inlet, British Columbia, Canada | place...
GCTGAAGATTCGAACTGGTACTGCCACCTCCAACGGATTGAATTTACCTCCAAGTGATTCAATCCGTGGCGTGCCAAAATCGATGGCTAACAAGCTTTTTTCTCTCCGGCTCCCTTTTAAGGGAGCCGCCCTCCTCCCTTCTCCAGCGTGACGCTGGACCCTACTAATCAATACCCATAAAGCGAAACTATTATCTTCAAGCCTTTTACTATAATATGTAAAAAATAGCGTACGATATCGACGGCGTTCTCAAGCGATCAACTTAACACTATAACCTTTTAATCTTTGCTGGATTATAGCCTTCTTTTTCTATGAAATTTCCTTGGCCTGATTCGCCGCCGAATACATGAATCCACCCGTTTAAGAATTAGGAAGTGATGCCACTGCGGGCCGTGGCCAAGGGAGCGTGTTTCGTCCATTTTTTAATTTTCGGATTGTAAGATTCATTGGAGTTGAGGTTGTTGTGATAATTCACATCGATGCGTCCGCCGATGACGAATAGCTTGCCATTAGCCTCGGTTGCGGTGAGGTGGTCTCGGGGTGTGGGCAATGGCGGTAAAATTTCCCAGTAATCGGTTGCAGGGTCATACACTTCGTGGGCATCGCTGTTGACGAGATTGAATGATTTTTGGTGCGCTCCCCTTGCGGTTAGCATGGGAGTTTTGTTAGACCATCTGTGTAAGTCGGGATCGTATTCATAAGTGGTGTTGACCGGCTTCCAGAGCCCACTTTTGAATCCACCAATGACATAAATTGTTTCTTTCACCGCTGCCGCTGTTTTGTGGTGCAACGCTTGCGGAAGCGGTACAGCCATGCCCCAATTGTTTAGCAATGGATTCCAGATATCTTTACGAGTGGTAGCGCCTTTAGAAGTGAACCCACCTAACACGTATATTTTTCCGTCAAGAAGGACTGCTGAGTTTTCTGTTCGGGTGGTGGGTGTTACAGGCAGTTGCTTCCAGGTTCCATGCGCAATAACTTGCGTGGGGTTGTAAATAAGGGAACCCAAAGTTCCCATGATCAGTATGGCAACGAAGCGTTTCATGATTTTAGTTTGAGTGAGACGCGGTTTTACCTTTTACGACCTGATCGAGTGTTACCAGTTGTTCGAGTAGCTCTGGGAGCAGATCGATTTTCAACATATTGGGTCCGTCTGAGAGTGCTTTGCTTGGATCGGTATGGATTTCCATGAATAAGGCATCGCAACCCACGGCTACGGCTCCGCGAGCCAGATCGGGGACCATCTCACTTTGTCCACCGCTTGTCGTGCCTTGTCCACCGGGTTGTTGCAGGCTATGGGTAGCATCGAATATCACCGGGTAGCCGTGTTCTCGCATTAGAACCAGCGACCGCATATCGACGACAAGGTTGTTGTAACCGAAAGTAGCCCCGCGCTCGGTGAGCAAGATATTGATGTTACCGCTTTCTTCAAGTTTAACCACCACATTTTTAATATCCCACGGTGCGAGGAACTGGCCTTTTTTAACGTTGATGGGTTTACCTGTTTGCGCGGCCTTGACCAGCAAGTCGGTTTGACGACAAAGGAACGCGGGAATCTGCAAGATGTCGAGGACTTCTGCCGCCGGATCAATTTCTTCTTCTTTATGAACGTCAGACAGAACTGGCAGGTCGAGTTCGGTTTTAATTTTTTGCAGTATTTTTAATCCGTCATTCAGCCCCGGACCGCGAAACGATTTTATGGAGGTACGGTTGGCTTTGTCGTAAGAAGCTTTGAAGATGAATGGGACGTGCAAATCTGTTGTAATGCGTTTGAGTTTTTCAGCGATCTCCATTGCAATCTTTTCCGACTCGATCACACAAGGCCCAGCGATGAGAGCTAAAGGATTTTGTCCTCCTATTGAAAGGGGACCAGCTGCAATTGAACGTGTTATTTTTGGATTCATTCTGGCCTCGGTGACAATGCCGCTTGAACTTCATCCGAAATAGGAACCGGGTGAGGAACTTCGGTGCGCGATGGCAACCCCTCTGGAGCCAGAAGGCCGAGCATGATTTCTCTCACTTTTTCATTATTGGATGCTTTGTAGGGAGAGGCAAAACCATTTTCCTTTAGTTCTGTAAGGTTGATATCTGGAAAATCATTATTCAAAGAAAGAATGATCGGTATCTGGCGATATTTTTTTTTTACATTGAACAGGTGTTTGATTTCGTTTTTATCTCTTCGGGGTGCAAACACAATCAGGTCGCAACGGATGAGATCGGGACGCTTGAAACAATCGTTGATGTTGATAAACGTCATAACGGTAATGATTTCTTCACTGAGAAATTTTGCCATTTGAATTCGCTCGCCGCGAATTGGGTCGACAATAAATACTGTTTTATAACTCATCCAACCTTCTTGAAATTAAATTAAAAGTTAACTCATTTTAGCATTTATTTTTCGGTAAAACCTCTTTGATTTGCGCTAGTCGCTATGAAACAATGATATGAAAGCAAAACTTCAGGTTTTCTATTATGCTGAATAAAAGCTCCTTTCTCTTTTTAGTGTTTCTCTGGTTCGCATCTCCCGTCTTTGCGGCAAATCAAATCGTTGTCGTCAAAATTTCCGGTGCTATAAACCCTGCTGTAGCGGAATTTGTCTCGCAGGAAATCCATCAAGCCAATAAGGAACAACAGGCGCTGATTGTTCTTAACATGGATACTCCAGGCGGACTGGATACTTCGATGCGGCAGATCATCAAAAAAATTCAAAGCTCGCATGTGCCAGTAGCTTCTTATGTTTCACCCAGTGGGTCGCGAGCCGCTTCAGCAGGAACTTTCATTACTATTGCTTCGCATATTGCCGCGATGGCTCCGGGGACGAATATTGGAGCGGCGCATCCGGTAAATATGATGGGCGGTAATAACGAGCAAGAATCGACCATGGATAAGAAAGTGGTCAACGATGCGGCAGCCTATATACGTTCTCTCGCCGAACTTAGAAACCGAAACAGCCATTGGGCAGAGCTTGCCGTAGTGAAAAGCGTTTCGATTTCTGCGGAAGAAGCGAAGCGGCTGAATGTGATCGACCTCATTGCCGGAAATGTGAAAGCCCTCACACTTGCGATTGACGGCAGAGAAATTCAGACCGCATCAGGACCGATGACATTGAAAACTGGGAGGCTGGAAATCGTGTATCACGAAATGAGTCCACGACTGAAAATGCTGGATATTATTTCTAATCCAAATGTGGCTTACGTTCTTATGATGATAGGAGTGGTGGGTCTTTATTTTGAAATGTCCAATCCCGGACTGGTTTTTCCAGGGGTGATCGGTGCCGTCAGTATGGTGCTTGCTCTTTATGCCATGCAAACTCTTCCCATTGACTATGCGGGGCTGTTATTGGTTTTACTCGGAGCTCTATTCTTTATAGCGGAAATTGGAGTGATGAGTTATGGGCTTTTGTCGATCGCGGGGGTGGTGTCGATTTTTCTAGGATCGACGATGTTAATAGACAGCGACGACCCGGCGATGCAGATTTCTCAATCTATTCTTTATCCTACTTTGGGACTGACAATAGTTTTTTCTATTGGCATCATCGTTTTTGCGACCCAAACTCGTAATTTGAAAATGCAGGGCGGAGCAGAGGGAATGCTTGGCGAGACGGGCATTGTTAAGGAGAATTTGAATCCACACGGGCGCGTTCTGGTGCATGGAGAATTGTGGGAAGCGGAATGCGAAGGCGAGATAATGGAAGGCGAGCATGTTATTGTTGAATCGGTCGAAGGATTAAAAGTAAGAGTGAAAAAAAACTCCTTATAACTTTTTCTAAACATGAAAGCGCTGATGACAATTTTTCAATCCATAGGGATGATGGCATTACTGGTTCTCCTTTATACGGTGTTGTTAGTCGGTTGTGAAAAAAAGATCATTTTTCATCCTGCCAAATACCCTGAAGGTTATTGGAACCCCGTTTCTTTAGGTTTAAAAGTTCAGGACATTTCATTTCAGTCTGAAGATGGAGTGAACCTGCATGGCTGGTTTGTTCCAACTTCGGGTGCGAGAGCGACTCTGCTATGGTTTCATGGCAATGCGGGTAACTTGAGTCACCGTCTAGACAATATTCAGCGATTGCTTCCATTGAACCTTAATATTTTTATTTTCGACTACCGTGGTTACGGTAAAAGCGAGGGCGAGCCGGATGAGCAGGGGATATATAAGGATTCGCAAGCGGCTTACAATAAGGTTCTTGAACTGGAACGGGTGTCGGTCGATTCGCTTTTTCTGTTCGGTCGTTCACTGGGGGGTATTTGCGCAGTGGAGACTGCTCTTAATAACTCGGCGCGTGGGTTGATCCTCGAATCGGTTTTCACCTCGGCCTCTGATATGTCGAGAAAAATTATGCCCCTGATTCCACTAGGGTGGGCCATCCGCTCCAAGCTTGATGCTATTAATAAGGTGCCAGAACTCAAGCTTCCCAAACTATTCCTTCACGGCGATATGGATGAGATTGTTCCCTTTGATCTGGGGAGAAAGCTTTATGAGGCGGCGGCGGACCCTAAAAATTTTTACAACATCCGAGGCGCGGGGCATAATGACACCTACATCATGGGCGGCCCCGATTACTATAATTCCCTTGATGAATTTATTACTGAAACGCTTAAAATTCCCATGACCTTGCAGAAAATTTAAGCTACATTGATCTCTTCATTTTAAAGCTAACTGCATTCAACATATGATTCGACAGGACATTTTAAAAAATATCAAGCGGGTGGTTATAAAGATCGGTAGCAGTGTTATCTCTAATAAAGATAAGGGGCGATCTTCACTTGAGTGCGGATTGAGCAAAGACTGGGTGAGGCATTATGCCCGCCAGATAAAGCTGATTCAAGATAAGGGATACGATGTGGTGCTGGTCTCTTCCGGCGCTATAATGGCGGGGCGCGAAAGATTGGGGTTGAGCCGAGCCGATCTTTCTATCCCAGAAAAGCAGGCTTGCGCTGCTATCGGCCAGAGTTTTCTCATGCACACCTATGAAAAAGCTTTTGAGAAAAAAGATATAAAGGTTGCGCAGATTTTGTTGAGCCACGATGATCTAGGCAATCGCCGCCGTTACCTGAATGCAAAACATACGATAGAAGCTCTTTTAGAACGCAATGTTATTCCCATTATCAATGAAAACGATTCTGTCACTGTCGAAGAGATCAAGATTGGGGATAATGACACGCTATCGGCCACGGTTGCCTGTTTGGTTGATGCACAACTTTTGATAATTCTTTCAGATGTTGAAGGGCTGTTTAACAGGGACCCTTCTATAAAGATAAAAGGTGAAAAGGCAGAGCTACTTTCACATGTCGCCCGTGTGAATGATGAGATCGAGCGTACAGCGGGAAAGAGTAATAATAAACTGACGGTAGGGGGAATGTATACCAAGGTGATTGCAGCAAAAAAGACAATGAGTTTTGGTATTCCCACTCTGGTTGTGAATGGGCTGGATGAAAAAGTGCTGGAAAATATATTTTCGGGTAAAGATGTGGGCACTTTGTTCTGGTCGGGTAAAGGAAAAATTCGCGATCGAAAACATTGGATCGCCCACACCCTCAAACCAGCAGGAACTCTTGTTGTCGATGCTGGTGCGAGAAAAGCCTTGATAAAAAGAGGCAAGAGTTTACTGCCGGCCGGGCTGATAAAAGTTAAAGGTGATTTTGAATTTGGCAAAGCGGTCATGATTGTCGATGAAGAGGGCAAAGAAATCGGCCGAGGTCTCGTCAATTATAATTCCAGCGACTTGCTTAGAATTAAGGGAATGAAAACCCCGGCTATCAAAAAAATGATCGGTAAATCATTTTATGAAGAGGTAATTCATCGCGATGATTTGGTGATTTTTTGATTTTTTTCTTTAAGCCTAGAATTCTTTTGTTCGAAGAAAAGGTTTTGCGAGTAACCAACGGAGGTACTCCGTGAAATGGTGGGAAAAAGAACCGCTGCGTTTTGAATGTCAGCCTGATTGCTTTAAATGCTGTACCAAACCCGGCATTGTTCATTTTGATCGAGAAGATATAAGAAACGCTGCCGACTATCTGGGTATCCCCCTTGCAGAGTTTAAAAAAGCCTTTCTAATCCGCGATGATGGTGAATGGGTCCTCGAAGTCGGAGAAGACGGCGCACCCTGCAGTTTTCTAACGGATAAAGGATGCGGTATCCACGAAGGGAAACCAAAACAATGCCAGTCTTACCCTTTCTGGCGTGAGAATATGGATTCCAAAAATATGTGGAAACTGATTGGCGGGTTTTGTCCGGGTATCGATATAGGGCCGATGATAAAAGTCGACACCATTAAATCCTTCCTCAAAAAATTCAGGCACTGACCATTCGGCGTGGGGCCAATAGGTCGGGGCCTTTATGCCGCGATATCCTTGCCCACGAGCTTCTGGATGTAAATTTATAAAAAAGCCCATTTCTCATTTTTAAAAATAATAACGATATTTCTCTGTTTTTTATAGAGTTGGGGGCTCGGCTCTTTGGCCCTACGCCGAGTAGTTGACAAGGGGAGAAGTGGTAAGCATAATACCGGGTTGGCTTTAGACATAATGGTTTTTTTAATTTTTTTGGAGTGATTCATGCCGGTTTTAGTGGTGGTGGGAATGCAGTGGGGAGACGAAGGCAAAGGCAAGATCATCGACTTGTTTGCCGAAAATGTCGATGTGGTGGCTCGTTATCAAGGAGGGCATAACGCGGGGCATACCATTTGTTTTGATGAAAAAGAATTTGTTTTGCACCTCATTCCTTCAGGAATTTTTCACGCTGGCAAACTCTGTGTGATTGGTAATGGAGTTGTGGTTGACCCTATCGCGTTGGCAGATGAGATGCGTCAATTGGAAGAGATGGATGTCGAGCTGGAAGGCAGACTGGTTATCAGTGATCGGGCCAATTTAATCATGCCTTACCACGGGGTTAGTGATCAAGGTCGCGAAAAAGGCGATGGGAAGTTTGAGAAGATCGGCACCACAGGGCGAGGTATTGGCCCTTCCTATGCAGATAAGATTGCACGCTCTGGCATTAGAACCTGCGATTTGAGAGATGAAAAATATCTTCGAAATCGTTTGGAAGCGAACTATGAAGAAAAAAGTCAGGTGCTTAAAAGTCTTTATGGAAAACAATTGCCGGGGTTAGATGGTCTCTTTAATGATCTGATGGTTTTTCGAGAGGTTATTCTAAAGTATCTTGTAGACACGAATGTATTGATGAATGACCTGATCTCGCAGAATAAAAAGATTCTTTGCGAAGGTGCGCAAGGCACCATGCTGGATGTTGACCATGGAACGTATCCATTTGTGACCTCTTCGAATTCATCGGCAGGAGGTGCATGTACGGGACTGGCTATACCCCCTACAAAAATTGATCGAGTGCTTGGGGTAGTTAAAGCTTATACCACTCGTGTTGGCGAAGGGCCTTTCCCAACAGAACTATTGGATAAAGACGGCGAACAACTGGGAAAAGTAGGGCATGAATTCGGTGCCACTACTGGAAGACAAAGACGTTGCGGCTGGTTCGATGCGGTGGTTGCTCGATACGCTATCCAAATTAATGGAATCGATGCATTGATTCTGACAAAGATCGATGTGCTTGATGGATTCAAAACCATAAAAGTTTGTACTGGATATAAGTTTGAGGGAAAAGTTTATCCAGATATGCCCGCTGATCCTAAAATTCTTGAAAGCTGCGAGCCGGTTTACACGGAGCATGAAGGCTGGATGGGAAAAACCGCTGGGATTCAAGACTTCGATGCATTGCCACAAAAAGCCAAAAACTATGTAAAATATCTCAGCGATTTACTGGAAACTCCTTTTTTGATTGTCTCAACAGGGCCGGATCGCGAAGAGACAATTCAACTCGGTCCCTTATTTGCCGATTCTTGATTCTCCCCCTGCCAAAGAAATTCTGATAGCCCCCCGCCATCAAGTGAGTATAATATTCATGTAAACATTTGATCCATTTTGAGGCTGTATTTTATGCTGACAATCGGGATACTGCTGTTCTCCTGCCTGTTTTTTTATTTTATCGGTTACCGTTTTTATGCGGGGAAGTTGGATAGCGAACTCATTCAACCGAGTGACCAGAAAGTCACGCCAGCGGTAGAACAAAATGACGGCGTAGACTATGTGCCCAGCAAGCCTCTGGTGCTTTTCGGTCATAACTTTGCATCGATCGCAGGAGCGGGCCCTGTTATCGGACCTATCATTGCCATGCACCATTTTGGTTGGGCGATCACCCTTGTGTGGATTTTGCTCGGCAATGTTTTCATCGGTGCCGTGCACGATTACCTGACCTTGATGGTTTCTGTTCGCAACCGTGGCAGTTCCATTGCGGATATCGCTGAGACCACGATGGGCTATCGTGCCAAGGCGGTGTTCGCCGTCTTCTTGGTATTGGCAATGCTGTTGGTGATTGCGGTGTTCGGTGTCGTTGCGGCAAAGACCCTGATAGCTCAGCCAGAAATGGTGTTCCCCACATTCGCGATCATCCCTGTTTCGGTCATATTAGGATGGTGTATTTATAAAAAGAACCTCAATTTGCAAATCGTGTCGGCAGTAGCTGTGCTGACCGTCATTCTAAATATCTATATTGGATTTCAGATCCCTGTTCCTATCCCGGAAGAGGGAGTGTTAGGTCTTTCCCCTTTGATATTCTGGTTTGTCATACTGATGATTTATGCAGGGGTGGCATCTGTTTTGCCCGTGCAAACTTTATTGCAACCGCGCGATTATCTCTCTACTTTCATTCTTTTTGGTTCGATGGCCCTCGCAATTTCGGCTCTGTTGTGGGTCGGACCCGAATTAAATACGCCAGCCTGGAGAGGGATGATGTCAGAAGGGCAGGGGCCAGTTTGGCCGATGCTGTTTGTGCTGGTGGCATGTGGTGCGGTTTCTGGTTTTCATTCGCTTGTGGCGGGTGGCACCACTTCTAAACAATTGGCCACTGAAACACAGGGGAAAATCATCAGCTACGGCGGCATGCTAACCGAAGGGGTTGTGGCGGTTGTTACCGTGTTGCTGGTGGGCGGCGGACTCTATTGGGTGGCACCGGAAGGCGGCGGTATCGACATGACAACGCTCGGGTTCCGCGAAACTTTACAATCGGGCGGTTGGATTCTCGCTTTCGGAAACGGATTTGGAAATATAGTTCACCAGATGTTGCCGATTTTAAGTTTTACCTTTGCGTCTATGATCGCGGTTCTAGCTTTGAATACCTTTGTGTTAACGACTCTCGATACAGCAGTGCGCATCACTCGTTTTTTGGTTCAAGAATCGTTGGGAGACAAAATCCCTGTATTTAAGAATAAATTTGTTGTAACCGTCACGGTGGTGTTTGTCGCATATCTGATCGGGGCTACGGATGGATGGCAGAAGATATGGCCTATCTTTGGGGCGACGAATCAACTCATTGCCGCTGTGGCCTTATTTGTTGTGGCTACCTGGTTGATGGCGGTTAAAAAACCGACTCAGTATGTTCTCTATCCTGCAATTTTAATGGTCATTACGACTATTGGCGCACTGGGGTGGCAGGCCTGGCGGTTTTTCAAAGCACCGGAACCCAACCTGTTTTTGGGGGTTACAGCGGTGATCCTCATTGGGCTTGCGGTGTTTGTTGGTAATGAGGGCATGCAAGCATTGCGAGGTAAGCGGGAGATCGAGATCTCCACAACTGAGATTCCTTCTCGCGCAGAATAAGAATATTTCTAAACATTATCTGCAGTGGTTGGAAATCTTGGAATAATGTATTACGATATCTGCATCTATTAAATTTAAAGAATAGGTTTGTTTTGAAAATAAGTGAAGTCCTTGCCATCCAGGCAAAAGTAAACGAAAAAACGGCGGCAAAATCCAAGCCAAAGCCCAAAGCCAAGCCCAATTTGAAAAAGGCTTTGAAAGTTGTGCGTACTCGCGAGACTCCGAACCCGAACGCCTTGCAGTTTGTTATCAACGCGGTGATTCTTGATAATGGTAATATTTCCTTTGCCAATAAAGAGGAAGCCAAGGACGATAAGATGGCGGCGGCGTTGTTCGAAAAGCCAGGAATAATTAATGTTTACGTCATGGAAAACTTCATCACTGTAACGAAAGACGACAAAACAAGCTGGATTCCTTTAAAAGACCGTGTCTGGAAAAGCATCGATGATACGGCGACAGTTTATCAGTCCGAAAAGAAAGTTCAGTTGAGCGGGGTTGATGTAGTTAACTTCGCAAAACTGGATAACGAAAAGAAATTGCAGGGCATTGAAATGGTTCTCGATCGTTCGATTCGCACCAACCTCGCCAAAGACGGCGGCGGGGTAGAGTTAAAAGGTATCGAAGGCAACGAAGTCAGCATCCATTACCAAGGAGCTTGTGGCAGTTGCCCCACCTCCACCAGTGGAACCCTAAAATACATCCAAGGTCAACTACGCGAACAACTCCATCCCGAATTGACCGTAAAGCCTGTTTAACTCCGTAAAAAACCTCAAGGCAGGAAATGATTTTTTAGTTGCTGCAGACTCAACTTGACGTCAGTAGTGGGCTTGACCCCTTCATGGGATTGCAATTCCATTAATTTTTACTGTAAAACTCTTTTTTTGCTTCCCGAATGTATTCAGAAACTGATCTTCTAGATTTTGAATATCGTGATTTATATTCCCTATTAGAAATGCTTTCTACTGCAGTGTGAAGGGCATCGGGTGCTAAAATTTTTGTGATTTTTGCGTTATCCACTAGTTTGGAAATTGAAACATCATCATTGGTCTTGAGAATTTCAAAAACCTTGCTTTTGACGAGTTCTTGTAAGGGTGAGTTTTTCTTTCCTTTTTTTTCGGGAGGAATGGATGAGTCGAGAGAGGGTTTTAGTGATTTAAAAATTAAAGAAACTTTTTTAGGAGTTTTTATCTCAAAACATTCAAATTGTTTTTGCGTTTTTGAGTGATTAATCCATGACTTAAATTCTGATGGGGAAAATAGTGCTCGAAGGGTAAATGCAAAAGGTTTGTCTGAATGAGAAAAAGAAACAGTTTTGTTAAGATTGATTAGTTCCCCCGAATCTATCGCATTCGTTAAATATTTTAGAAAGTTTTTTTGTTTGCGTGTGCGTCGATCTTCAAATGCAACTTCGTTAATAAAAAATAACCGTTCGCAATCTTCACCTGACCAGTATAGTTTGGCTAGATACTCTTCGGGATTAATGGTGGTCGATTGGTGATATTCTTCTTCCTGCTCCAAGGCAAGCTTTTGATTCTCTATTGCTGATTGTAGCTTTTGAGTTTTCTTGGTCATTTTATAAAGGGGGCCAGTCTTTTCTTGGCTGCATCTCTGATTCAAAAAACCAATATTATATTACTTTACATAGGAACAAAAGGGGAGGCTCAGGCTTGATACCCGATCAGGACCCTTCACTTCTATTTTAGCTTCGTAAAATACGAAGGCTGGGGATTTTAGGTTTTTAAACACACTTAGGGGTCCTTCTGCATCACTCCGAGTGGATTGAGAAGTTCAGTTTCATTCCATCGATGGCGAGTTCTACGCCTTTGGGCAAATCTTTAGAAATTTTTTCGAAATCGAATTGGTGATTGATATGAGTGAAGATGGTTCGCTCGGCTTGGATAGTTTTTGCTGCGTCCAAAGCCTGGCTGAGATTAAAGTGGGTTGCGTGGTCTTTGAATCCCAGTGCATTAAGGATGAGCAGTTTTAACCCTTTTAGCTTTTCCATTGTGTGATCTGGGATGCCACTGCAATCGGTGATGTAGGCACAGTCCTTAAAACGAAATCCGTTGATGATGAGTTTGCCGTGTTGAATATCCAACGGTGTAACGGGGATGCCTCCAAAATTATAGGTCTTATCTTCAAAGGTATTAGGGATTATTTGGGGAATGCCACCGCCGATCTGTTCGGCCTGACCAAAAATGTAGCTGAAGTTTTTTTTCAGGTTATCGAGTGTATGTTGATTCCCGTAACAGGGCAGGGCGGTCTTATTGAAAAAATTAAAACTTCTTAACTCGTCAATGCCGTGGACATGATCCGCATGATGATGGGTGTACAATACGGTATCGATTTTGTTGATGTTGTAACGCAGACATTGCTGCCTGAGATCGGTAGAAGTATCTACCAAAATCGTATGACCGTTTTCCCGAACCAGAATCGATGAGCGCAGGCGTTTGTTCCGCACATCGTCAGACTGGCAGACTTCGCAATTACAGCAGAGGGATGGAACGCCTGTGGAGGTTCCAGTGCCTAAAAACAAAATTTCCATAATTCTCGTATCGATCCGGTCAGGGTTAAAAAAATCAGTGTTCTAGCTGGTTGTTCATTGTAAGAATAGGGTTTGTGCGTGTCAAGGAAGGGGCTCTTATTTTCCTCGTTTATGGCAATTGAATGAGTCTGGAAAACTATGGTAGAGTAGGCCATCATATATTACTGATTCTATTATTAGGAGTTAAACATGTCTGCATTAGTTGCCAAACCTGCACCAGCATTTAAAGCGCAAGCGGTAATGCCTGATGGCAGTTTTAAAGAAATTAAACTTTCTGATTATAAGGGAAAGTATGTCATTTTATTTTTCTATCCCTTGGATTTCACCTTTGTTTGCCCGACTGAGATCATTGCTTTCAGCGAAAAAATGGATGAGTTCAAGAAAAGAAATACGGAAGTACTTGGTGTTTCTATCGATAGCCATTTCTCGCATCTGGCGTGGAGAAATACCGATCGCAAGAATGGTGGATTAGGTGATATCGCATATCCTCTCGTTGCCGACCTTAATAAGAAGATCACTTACGATTATGGCGTCATGCACGAAGCGGGAATCGCATTTCGTGGCCTGTTTCTCATTGATAAGGAAGGTGTGGTTCAACATCAGTTGATCAACAACCTACCGCTTGGAAGAAATATTGACGAAGCTTTACGGATGGTAGACGCGCTTCAGTTCCATGAGAAAAATGGGGAAGTTTGTCCAGCTAACTGGAGCGAAGGTTCTGATGGAATGAAGGCTGATCCTAAAGGATCAAAAGAGTATTTCGAAAAGAATAACTAAGGTTTTTGTAGTTAATGTTGAAATAGGGCGTTCCGAAACGGTGACGCCCTATTTTTATTTGTACCGGCGTAACCGGCAACAGAATAGGTTTTTTAATGATTCTTCTTTGTAACGACGATGGATTTAATGCCGAGGGCTTGCGCGCTTTGCGTAAAGAACTTCTGGCTTTCGATGACGTGATGATTGTTGCACCTGAAACGGAACAAAGCGCTATGGGGCATGCTATTACTCTGAATCAACCTCTAAAAGTAAGAAAAGTCGAAGAGGAGGGTGAGTTCATTGGCTATGCTGTCAATGGAACTCCTGCCGATTGTGTCAAACTTGCCATTACTGTTTTGCTGGATGAACCTCCAAAGTTGGTTGTGTCGGGAATCAACCTGGGCGGCAACCTCGGTATATGTGCCCTTTATTCCGGCACGGTCTCTGCGGCCACGGAAGCGATGGTTATGGGTGTGCCCAGCATTGCTGTTTCTCTGGACACCTATGAGAATCCAGATTTCATTCCAGCTGCAAAATTTGCTCGCAAGTTTATTCCGCAACTGCTCAAAAAAGGTTTGCCGGATGGAGTTGTTTTGAATATCAACGTGCCACCGGTTCCCGAATCTGAATTCGTGGGAGTGGCTATTACCCGACAGGGAAAATCGCGAGTGATCGAAGAGTTTGATCGCAGAGAAGATCCGCGTGGCAGAACCTACTACTGGCTAGCTGGGGAAATGCTTTTTGAAGAAACGGAAGAAGGTGCGGATTGCGTGATGATAGCGAAAAAATATATCTCCATTGCCCCTATTCATTTTGATCTCACACACTATCCATCTATTGATAAATTAAAAGACTGGAAGATTGAACTGTAAAAGGTAAACTTGCCCCTGATAACTCGAACAATAGAATACGTTTTGTTAGATGGGATTGAGGGGGTTACTTTAATTAAGTGATTTTGAATAAAACCCCCCTAGCCCCTCTTATCAGAGGGGGGATATTAAACCGGGGCTTGCTGGGTGTGAAAGTGGGTGGCTTGTTGGAATTTGTGACCGACTGCGATCAAACTCGCTTCATCAAAATGTTTGCCCATCAATTGCAGGCCAACCGGAAGGTTTTCTCCGCCTACAAATCCACAAGGAATTGACATCGCCGGGATGCCAGCCAGGTTGGCTGAAATAGTGTAGATATCTGCCAGATACATTTGTAACGGGTCATCCATTTTCTCGCCGATTTTGAACGCGGGATACGGAGTGACCGGAGCGGCAATGACATCGCATTTCTCCAATGCGTTTTCGAAATCTTGTTTGATTAACGTTCTTACTTGCTGGCCTTTTAAATAATAAGCATCGTAATAACCGGAACTGAGCACGAAGGTTCCTAGAATGATGCGACGTTTGACCTCTTCTCCGAACCCCTCTTCGCGAGTATTTTCATACATGTTGACGAGGTTGTCAGATTTCGAAGATCGATAGCCATATTTAACACCGTCGTAACGCGACAGGTTGGTGCTGGCCTCGGCACAGGCAATGATGTAGTAGGCGGCTACGGCGTAATCGAGATGCGGTAACGAAACTTCGACCGTTTGCATGCCAAGAGATTCCAAAGTGCGGATGCCTTCTTGCACAGCTTTTTCCACTTCAGGTTGCATACCCCCTGTAAAATATTCTTTTGGGATACCGAGCTTCATCCCTTTAACATCTTGATTTAGAGCTTGGGTGAAATCGGGTAGGGGTACATTTGCAGAAGTGGAGTCTTGTATGTCTTTGCCACCGATCACATTCAATAAGGTTGCGGCATCAGCAACGGATTTTGTAATGGGTCCAATTTGGTCTAGAGATGAAGCAAAGGCGACCAGTCCGAATCGAGACACGCGTCCGTAAGTAGGTTTGAGTCCGGTTACCCCACAGAACGCTGCCGGTTGACGAATAGAGCCACCGGTATCGCTACCCAATGCGGCAATGCATTCGTGTGCAGCAACCGCTGCGGCAGAGCCGCCACTGGAACCGCCGGGAACCCGGTCGAGTGCCCATGGGTTCATCGTTGGGTGTTGTGATGAATTTTCGTTTGAAGAACCCATCGCGAATTCATCCATATTGGTTTTGCCAACGATCACCGCTCCTGCAGCATTGAGTTGGTTTACTACCATAGCGTTATAAGGAGCAACAAACTGATCGAGAATTTTTGACGCGCAGGTGGTGCGACTGCCCTGAGTGCAAATCAAATCTTTTAATGCGATGGGTACACCGAGTAAAGGCAACTCTTCTCCCTTGGCGATTTTGGCATCGGCGTCTTTAGCCTGTTCTAGGGCTTTTTCTCGCATCAAGTGGGCGTATGCTTTAACCTTGTCTTCGACCGCATCGATGCGTGCAAATACGGCTTCCGTCAATTGTACGGAAGACAGTTTTTTCGAATGGAGCAGTTCTCTTGCCTGCGTAATGGTAGTGCGGTGCATGGAATTAAATTATTTTGGGCACTTCGTAATGCCCCTTGCTATGTGCGGGGGAATCGTTAATAGGGGCTTGGTTCGTGAGGGGTTTCGTTGCCACGTCTTCTCGGAAAACGTTGCTCAAACCCAACAGATTAGCGGTGGGTTCGACGTTTTCAGTATCCAGTTCGCTGAGCTTCTCGATGTATTCGATGATGGTTCCCATCTGATTCGAGAATTTTTCTTTTTCCGCATCGGTTAACTTCAGGCGAGACAGTTTGGCTAAATGTTCGATATCCATATTCTTTCCTAATTAAAGCGAAACACGCCAAATAATTTTTCTAGAAGCAAAATATTAACAGTTCAAAAAAAAGGGTATGACCTTTAGCGCGATACCCCCGGATGCAAATAAACCTGAATGTTACAGCGCTCATTAATGCTAGACAATCTAATCAATTGTGTTCTTTGGGTCCAGCGTCACGCTGGCTATTCGGAGGTGGTTTTACGGTCTTTTTTCTTTTTCTTTTTCAGCTCAACCATTTTCTCGGTAGCGGTGATTTTGGATGCTTTGCGCGCTAGCCGCTTGGTCTTCTTTTTCAAATTTCGAATTTCAACAGCATCGCCGGCTTTTTTAGCCGCTTCTGCCAGATTGGACTGAGCTTTTTTGAGATGTTCCTGCAATTTTTCAACGGTTGCCATTTGGTCATTTCCAATATTAAAGGGTTCAGGTAAACAGTTCTTATACCATAATGGGGCTCTATCTGGCAAGAAACCTCTGCTAGGAGGTTGACTGAACTTCGAGGACGACGAGAGTGAAATCATCGGTGAATTCACAGCCATTCAAGTAGGTTTGCACATTATTTTTCAGTTCCTGACGCAATTTTTCAGCCCCAGAAGGCCAGCGATGAATGCGAGCAGGAAAGGTAGGATGGGTGGAACAAGCGCTCTGTCGTGAATACTGGCATTTTCTGAGAAAAACCATTTTTTCACGAGTGATTTCATGGCTCTCCCAACACCTGCAGATCGATCTGTCGTCTGGAAAGATCGACATTGATAATGCGCACTTTTACTCGATCACCTATCTGGAATACGCGATGCCTTCTTTGTCCGATCAGTTTATGTTCGGTTTCAATGAAGAGGTAATAATCATCCATAATGCTAGAAATTTTGACGAGTCCTTCTACAAAAACATTTTCCAGTTCAACAAAGAATCCAAAGCCTGTTACTCCCGTGATGATTCCGTAAAAGGTCTTGCCAATTTTATTTGCCATGAATTGCGCCCGCCGAAGACTTGTGATTTCTCTTTCGATGGACATGGCCTGGATTTCCATCTGTGTGGATTGCTCGGATATTTCCGATAGCGAAGCTTTAAGAGCCTTCTTATCTTTTTTAGAGCATTTATGTTTTAAATATTTTTTTATGATCCGATGGACGATCAGGTCCGGATATCTGCGAATGGGCGAAGTGAAATGCGCGTAGTGAGGAAACCCAAGACAATAATGACCGGGATCGGACTCGGAATAACGTGCTTTTTTCATTGTCCTCAGCAACAGGGTGTTGACCACTCTTTCTTCTGGAGTGCCTTGAATTTTTTTTAACAAAGCGTTCAAATCCTGTGAACGAATTTTATCAGGAGAAGGAAGCCGTATGCCGAAGGAGCCTATGAACTCCTTGAACTCTGAAAGTTTGGTGAGGTCCGGGGATTCGTGGATTCGATGAATACAGGGTATATCTTTTTCATGCAGGCTAAGGGCGACGGCCTGATTGGTTACCAACATAAACTCTTCGATCAGCTGGTGCGCGGCGTTGTGTTCGACAATGCTGATTTGTTTTACTTTACCTTCTTCGTCAATGAGAATGTCTGATTCCGGCATATTAAAATCAACACTGCCATTTTTAAATCTACGTTTGCGAAGTGTCTGGCTTAGGTGGTGCATGTCTGACAACGTTTGCATGAAAGGCAAGTCACTCTCCTTATCGCTGCCTTGTTCAAGTAGTTTCGCAACTTCGTTGTAAGTGAAACGTCGTTTACTTTTTATAACCGATTTGTGGATTTGCGTTGCCAGAGGATTGCCCTGACGGTCGAAGTCAATGAATGTACTCAGAGTCAAGCGTGTCTCTTTTGGTTTCAGACTGCAGGCTTCGTTGGAAAGAATTTCTGGAAGCATGGGGACCACTCCATCTGCATAATAAACGCTGGTGCCTCTTTCAAATGCTTCCTCATCGAGATGCGATTTTTCTTCTACAAAATGACTGACATCCGCAATGTGGACACCGAGCCGATACCCTTCACCTAGATGCTCCAGTGAAACCGCGTCGTCAAAATCTTTTGCTCTTTCGCCATCAATCGTGAAAGTCATGAGGTCGGTCAAGTCTTTTCGGTTTTGCAAAGACCCTATATCTTTTGCCACAGCTTTTGCTTCTTTAATTATTTTTGGCTGGAAGCCCTGGCGAATGCCAAACTTTCGTAGAATCGATTGCACCTCCACTTGCGGGTCGTTGGATTTGCCAAGAATTTCGATGACTTTTCCAACAGGCGGTTGATGTCGGGTGGGATAGGTTTCGATTTTCACATCGACCACTTGACCATTTTTTGCATCTTTACGATTTTTCCCCGGTATGAATACATCATGAAAATGTTTGCCTTCGGTAGGAATGACCCAGCCATCGCGACCAAATGTTTGGTAGGTTCCGACTAAATTTGGGGTGTTGCGTTGCAGGATTTTTATGATTCGCCCTTCTGGGCGGCCGGGTTCTTTTTCTGATTCTACGCGAACCACTACATGGTCTTGGTGCATGGCCTCATTCATACATTTTTGGTGAACATAGATATCGTTGGTTTCATGATGCTTGTCGGGAATGACAAAGCCAAATCCGTTCGGATGTCCGTGCAATTTTCCAGTGATCAGGTTCATTTCATCAGGGAGGCCGTAACGACCGCCACGGATTTTTATCAACGAACCTTGAACGGCCATGTCTTTGATGCGGTTGCGGAACTGACGATGATCTGCCTCTGTTACTCCTAATTGTTTGGATAGCTCGGAGATTTTCATCGGGCGGCTGACTTTTTTCTTCAGCAATGCCAGAATTCGCGCGTCGGTGAGTTTCATAAGGTTGACCGAATGATAGATGTGAAACCCTTGATATCCTATAACGAGAGGAAATGCAATGCCGAGATAGCGTAGATTTTTGAAAATGCTTCGCTTATAATCCCCCAAGGCTACGCCTTGAGGAAAGGTGGGCTGACTTGGTAAAAGGCCAAAAAGTAATTGCCAGTTTTATATAGAATAGACCTATTGCCTCCCGCATTAGCGGGAAAGGGGAAAGATGAAAGTTCAGGTAGATTGGCTGAAAGAATATGTGAAAATTGACGCGCCTGTGGCAGAGCTGGGCCATGTGCTCACGATGGCGGGTTTAGAAATTGAAAGCCACGAATTACTCGACGAAGAAAAGGGTGATGTGTTGGAACTGAATGTGACTCCTAATCGTGGCTATTGTTTGTCGCATCTGGGTGTGGCGCGTGAAGTGTCTGCGCTGATGGGAGGAACGTTTAATCCCCCGGATGCTTTACAAGCGTTGGGGAAAAGTTGGGGTGCAAACCCTGTTGCAGAGAAGATTGCTGTTGAAAATTTGGAAGAAAGTTTGTGTCCGCGTTATGCCGCGTTAGTAATTGAAAATGTTAAGCCGGGTCCTTCTCCTAAATGGTTGTGCGACCGATTGCAGGCAATTGGGTTGCGGCCCATAAACAATATTGTGGATATCACCAACTTTGTAATGATGGAGTACGGTCAACCTCTGCACGCTTTTGACCGTGAACTGCTTTCTGGAAATAAAATCATTATTCGCAATGCAAACAAGGGCGAAAAATTTACCAGCCTCGATGGCAGCGAATTGAAACTGGATGTGGATGCGCTGGTTATCGCTGATGCGGAAAAGCCTGTTGCTCTAGCAGGGATCATGGGCGGAGCGAATAGTCAGGTTTCTGAGGCAACGAAAAATATTGTTTTGGAAAGCGCGTGTTTTGATTCGTCTGCGATACGGAAGGCTTCGAAAAAATATGGCTTACGGTCTGACTCGTCTTACCGCTTTGAAAGAGGCGTGGATATGGAGGGAGTCATCACCGCTCAGGCTCGAGCGGCTTGTTTGATCCAGGAACTGGCGGGAGGGGATATCTGCAAAGGCAGAATCGATGTTTACCCAAAAACCCGTGAGAACATTCAAGTTGCATTGCGAGTTTCTCGTGTGAATCAGTTGCTGGGTTCTGATTTTAGCGCGGAGCGGATAAAAGAAATAATTTCCCGTTTGGGGTTAAAAGTAGAAGCGGCGATAAAGGATGGAACCTTGCAAGTAGAGATCCCTGGCTTTCGTCCTGATCTGACGCGTGAAGTAGATGTTATTGAAGAAATTGCCAGGGTCGATGGGTTCGACAAGGTTGACACTGTTTTTCCTGTAGCTTCGGTGAGACCGGTGCGTATTGCTCCCCGGCAAACTATGTTGCGTAAAATAAGGGAGGTGCTTTGTCATACAGGGTTTTCTGAAACAGTTCATTTCAGTTTTGTTGAACGCGAACAAGCCGAAAATTATTTGTCTTCGTTTGCATCTACAGAAGATAAAGTGATTTCGTTGAAGAATCCTTTAAGCTCTGAAAACGACACTATGCGCACAAGTTTGATTCCCGGGCTGCTGAAGACCATTCAGAATAATTTGAGTAAGGGGCAAAAGCCTCTCAAGCTTTTTGAGATTGGCAGTGTTTATTTTATAGATTCTCAGGGGAAGCGCGTTCAGAAAACTGTTTTGACGGCTGCCGTGTTGGGGCCTTATGAACTTACGCCTTGGAAGCCGCGTGGCAAGGAATACGATTTTTATGATCTAAAGGGAGCGCTGGATAATTTATGTTCCCATTTCGGATTGCAAGTGGGTTTCCCCGCAAATGCCAACAGGTCCTATTTATTGGCGGAGAAATCGGCAAACTGTTATGTCGATGCAAACGAGCTAGGCTATATGGGACAGCTTTCACCTGACAAAACGGAGATTGCAGAAAAAGTTTTCGTTTGGGAATTGGATCTGCAAAAACTTGAGAAATCACTTCCACCGCGTCCGCATTTTCAGAACATTGCGAAATTCCCGGAAACTTATCGCGATATTTCTATTCTGGTGGATAGACAAGTCACCTCACAGAAGGCATCTGATTTGATTTTAAAAGCAGGTCAGCCACTTTTAAAAAGGGTCGAGTTGTACGATCATTTTGAAGGAAAAAAAATCCAGTCGGATAAAAAGAGTCTCACCTTTGCCCTTTCTTTTCAGTCTAAAGATAAGACCCTGTCGGACGATGAGGTCAGCCCTTTATTTGAAACCATCGTTCAAACGTTAAAGACTGAGTTGGATGCGTCTCTCAGGGAATAGGCGTCCTCATTGATCTCATTGACACCCTAATTTCTGGGTGCTACGATTCTGCCATGTCCAAACCCGATATAGAAAAATTAGAGGCAGGTGTTTCGATTTTACTTGAGGCGTATCGCCAACTTAAAGACGAGAACCAAAAGCTGACATTGCAGGTAGAAGGTCTGATGCGCGAAGGCGAGTTCTTGTCAAAGGAACAGGATTTTGCCAAGGGGAAACTGGAGCGCCTTGCTGAACTGGAAGTGGCAAGTAAGAACAGTGAAAAAGATAAAAAACAAGTTCGCGAAAAGGTTGTGTCTCTTTTGGAAAAACTGGAAAAATTTGATTTAACTTGATTTGACAATGGCAAAAATACAAATTTACGGCAAAACCTATAGCTTGAAGAGTTCTTCTGACCAGATGAGCATGGAAGATGTCGCAGCTTATGTCGATGCAAAAATGCACGAGTTGGCCGCAGCCCTTAGCAAAACCAGTTCTGCTGATCTTGCCATCCTTGCGGCTCTTAATATTGCGCAGGAATTAATGGAGTTGCAAAAGCAGAACGATGCTAATCACAAGTCCCATGAAGAAAAAATTGGGCGGATCATCGAGGCCCTGGAAGATGAGATTCAAACTATTGAAAGATAGATGGTTATGGTGCTTATATAGCTCTTGAGGGTGTTTTGTCTTTGTGATAGGATGTGGCGAAATTAGAATTTGTTGTCTCCCTGTTGTGCTCGAGTAAAAATTTAATTTCTTGAGCCAACAGTTCGTAAAAGGGGTTGATGAATCGGCTGCGGTGTGCATGCCTGCTCCGGTAGGAAGCCTAAAGTAGTTCACGGATACCCCACCTGTCCTTGACAGGTTCAAAAAATAGTTTTTGCACGGCATTACGGGGGGATTTTTTGATTGAGTTAAGAGCTTCAGGGGCAGATAGCCCAGGTGAGCCTCAATATATAAGGTCTGGTTTTGATTGTTTAAAGAGTTCCAGGCTCGTTTGCGGATTGAAGATTATGAACGGACCGTGTTTTTCGTTTTTTTTGATATATCCTTCAAAATAATCTTATTATTTTACCTCACCTTGTCTCGCCTCAGGCCTGAAATTATCAGGCTGACTCCCTGATGTTGCTGGTTCTCACCTAAAGCTTGGAATGTACCCGGTTGGGTTGTGGGTTACGATATCTTTATTTTGCGCGATTGGTTGGGGATACTATGGTTTGCGCTACTCCAAAACTGGATAAGGCAGCCGTCCGGAAGTTGATGAACCGGCGTAGAAATGATCTGACACCGGATGAGGTTGTTGATTTTAGCAGGGAGATTGAAGAAAACCTGTTTTCCTGCGAAGATTTTTTGAGCCGTGACTCTGTTTTATATTATTTGTCATTTGGAAAAGAGGTGTACACGGATGCCATGATCTTGCGCTCTTTGGATCTTGGAAAGAAAGTTTATGTTCCGCGGGTGGTCGAAGCCGAAAATAAACTAGAAGTCTGTGAGATTAACAGTCTGGAAACAGGTTTCGATATCAATGCTTTTGGAATTCGGGAGCCTTCCGGGGTTCCTGCCGTTTCACTGAATAAAATAGATGTCATCGTAACTCCGGGTTTGGCGTTTAATTCCTCCGGCGGGCGAATAGGCTTCGGTGGCGGCTATTACGACAGATTGTTTATGGAGTTGCCGGGCAACTCTTTGCGTTTAGGGATCGCTTACGATTTTCAAATAGTGGGCTCCCTGCATCAGGATGTTTGGGATAAAAAGGTGCAAAAGGTTTTTACTGAAAAAGACACGTTAAACTGCTGAGGTTTCCGGAAACATTCAGTTTGTTTACTTCTAGAGGTTTTTAAATGCATATTTTCACTGCCATAAAAGTAAATTTCAGTACCTTGATCGGGGGAATGCTATTTGCCTTAGTGATCGGGTACGGGATTGGTTATTTTTTGCGGAAGATGTTCACGGAATATCAGATTAAAGAAGCGGAAGCACGCCGCCAGAAAATTATCGCCGAAGCGGAGAAAGAGGTCGAAAGCCGCATGAAATCTGCAGAAATCGAAGCCCGGGAAAAATCCTTGGTAGTAAAAGGCGAATTAGAAAAGGAAATGAAAAGCAAGCGAGATAGCCTTAGTGATCAGGAAAAAAACCTTGAGCAAAAAGGACGAGACCTGAGAAACGAGTCTGCAAAATTTGAGTCACGTGAAAAGGAGATCGAATCTCAGTTCGCAAAACTCAATGTGGATAATAAAGAGATCGAGCAGCAAAAAACAGAATACAAGCGACTGGTTGAAGAGGAGCTCAGAAACCTCGAAGTAATAGGTTCTTATACGGCGGAAAAGGCGCGAGAAGAGATAAAGAATAAAGTCATTAATGAAGCCAAGATGGACGCCGCACGTGAAGTAAAGAAAATTGAAGAAAAAGTGAAATCGCAGGCGGATGACGAAGCACGAAAATTAATCACCATGGCGGTTCAAAGACTGGCTTCCGATCATGTCGCTGAGACGACTGTTGCTGTGGTCGAGTTGCCCAGTGATGATATCAAAGGTCGCATCATCGGTCGCGAAGGACGCAATATCCGGGCTCTTGAGCAGGCAACAGGAATCGATCTGATCATTGACGACACGCCAGGTGCGGTAGTGCTCTCCGGTTTTGATCCGATTCGGAGGCAAGTGGCACGGCGGGCTCTCGAACATTTAACTCTTGATGGCCGTATTCACCCTGGCCGAATAGAAGATGTAGTCACTAAATGCAAAAAAGAAGTGACCGAAGAGATTCAGAAAGCGGGAGAGCAGGCAGTCCTTAATGTGGGGATTGATAATGTGCATCCTGAAATGGTTAAGCTACTTGGCAGGCTCAAGTATCGAACCAGCTACACACAGAATGTTCTCGAACATGTTCAGGAGGTTGCATTTGTTTGCGGAGCCATTGCCGTTGAACTCGGTTTGAACGAAAACATGGCGAAACGTGCAGGGCTATTGCACGATATCGGCAAGGCCATTGATCATCAAACCGATGGAACTCATACTTCTTTGGGGGTAGATATTGCTAAACGCTATGGCGAACACCCTTTCGTGTTAAATGCTATCGCGGCGCATCATGAAGATTGTGAAGCAGAATCTCCATACGCGGTTCTAGTGGCGGCAGGAGATACTATTTCTGCATCCAGACCAGGGGCGCGACGCGAGATGCTGGAAACTTATGTTAAGCGTATGACGCAACTGGAAGATATCGGCGACTCGTTTAAAGGTGTACAGAAAACTTTTGCAATTCAGTCTGGCCGAGAAGTTCGCATCATTGTCACGCCTAGTGGAACTGATGATCAAAGTGCTAATATCCTCGCACGCGATGTCGCGAAGAGAATTGAAAAAGAGGTGACGTATCCTGGTGAAATTAAAGTCACTGTGGTTCGTGAATCTAGATTTACCGAGTTTGCTAGATAATAATAGGCTTATTCCAGCGTCCAAAAAATAGCCAGTTTCCCCTATCACTCAAAAAAAGAAATGAATTCAGCTCATGGAAGAATTAGGACATTTAATCAAGCTCAGGCATGAAAAACTTGCGGACCTGAGAGAAAAGGGAATTGCTCCCTACATAAACCGGTTTAAAGTTGATACCGCTATTAAATCGCTGGTGCAGGATTTTGACGGGGGCAGTAAAGAAGAACTGGATGAAAAGGATCATACCTGCATAACAGCAGGCCGGATTATGACCCGACGCAAACACGGTAAAACGACTTTTGTAAATATTCAGGATTCCACTGGTAAAATTCAGGTCTTTGTCAATAAAAATGCTTTAGGCGAAGAGGCCTATGAGTTATTTGGGAAGTTTGATATCGGGGATATTATTGGAATCAATGGAAGAGTATCCAAAACAAAAACAGGAGAGTTGACCCTGTTTGCAAGCAAGGTTACTTTGCTGTCTAAGTCCTTACAACCCCTTCCGGAAAAATGGCATGGGCTGAAAGATGTTGAACTGCGTTATCGACAGCGTTATGTGGATTTGATCGTCAACCCGGATGTTAAAAAAGTTTTTGTTCTGCGCAGTAAAATTATTTCCGCGCTTCGTGATTACTTGAATGAGCGGGATTATCTCGAAGTTGAGACTCCAATGATGCAGTCTATCCCCGGTGGTGCCACGGCCCGGCCTTTCAAGACACACCACAATGCTTTGGATATGGATCTTTATCTTCGTGTCGCGCCGGAGCTTTTTCTAAAGCGGCTAGTGGTCGGGGGAATGGAAAGAGTTTACGAGATCAATCGAAATTTTCGTAACGAAGGCATATCGACTGAACACAACCCTGAGTTCACCATGGTTGAATTCTATACGGCTTATGCCGATTACAATGACTTGATGGATTTAACAGAAGACCTTTTTCGTTTCATCTGTGAAAAGGTTTTCCCAGAAAAAGATTATAAGTTTCCCTATACGAGCGTTGTGAATGGTGAATCGGTGACGGAAACGATTGATTTTTCCCAGCCATTTCGGCGTTGCACCTTCCGGCAATCCTTGATTGATATTGGAGGCATTGCTGAGGAGCATCTGGGCGATCCAGAAAAGACAGCAGCATTTGCTTTGGGAAATAAAGTGGCGTTGGAAAAAAAGGACAGCCATGAAAAAATCCTCGCAAAATTGTTCGATCATTTTGTGGAACCGAAAATGTCACAGCCCACTTTTATTACGGACTATCCGTTAGCATTGTCACCCCTCTCTAAGCAAAAAGAAGATGACCCGGAGTTGGTTGAGCGGTTTGAACTTTTTATTGGTCGCAAGGAAATTGCCAACGCCTATACCGAGTTGAATGATCCTATAGACCAGAAGAAAAGATTTGAAGGGCAGGTAGCGGAGCGTCAGGCTGGTGATAAAGAAGCTCACTGGATGGACCATGATTTTGTCCGCGCTCTGGAATACGGTATGCCACCAACGGCTGGGGAAGGTATTGGTATTGACCGTTTGGTTATGTTGTTCACCGATAGCTCTTCTATTCGTGATGTGATCCTTTTCCCTCAATTGAAAAAGGAATCAGGGACCAGTCCTTGATTCACCCCTTATATGTCCTTTGAGCTTTTTGTCAGCCTGCGCCATCTTAAAGCCAAGCGTACGCAAAAGTTTATCTCCCTCAATACCTGGATATCCATCGGTGGTGTCGCTCTCGGGGTGATGGCGTTGATCGTGGTCATTGCCGTTATGTCGGGCTTTGGAAAAGACCTTCGCGATAAAATCCTCGGAACCAATAGCCATATTGTTGTTACCAATATCACCCGTTCGGGAATGGATGATTATGAATCCGTTTTGAAAAAGGTGATGCAGGCCGAAGGGGTCAAGGCGGCCGCTCCATTTATTCTCAATCAGGTGATGTTGACGTTTGGTGGCAGCTCTTCGGGTGTAGTTGTCCGTGGTATTGATCCTGACCGGGAAGCGATGGTTTCAGATCTTGAGAAAAATCTGATTCAAGGTGATCTTGCAATGTTGAAAAGAGGTAAGAACGCATCCAAAGGTCCTCGGCGTGACAAAATCATTCTCGGGAAGGAACTGGCGCATAAGCTAGGTGTGCAGATGGGTGACGCGGTGTCTATGGTTTCCCCTGCATCCCGATTAACTCCCATGGGCTTGGTACCTAAAATCAAACTTTTTAAAGTGGTTGGATTTTTTGAATCGGGGATGTTTGAATACGACTCCAGTCTGGCTTTCATTTCCGTCGAATCGGCACAAAAGTTTTTTTCGATGAAAGAAACTGTGAGTGGCGTTGAAATTCGTGTGGATGACATAGACCGTGCAGATAAAATAGCAGAATCCTTGCAGGAAAGTCTTGGTTTTCCTTACTACGCAAGGGACTGGATGAGGATGAATAAAAACCTTTTTTCTGCCTTGCGTCTTGAAAAAATTGTCATGTTCATCATTTTAATTTTAATTATCCTGGTGGCGGCTTTTAATATTGTGAGTACGCTTTTTATGGTGGTCATGGAAAAAACCAAGGAGATCGCGATTTTAAAATCGATGGGAGCATCGCGTACCAGCATAATGAAAATTTTCAGTTTACAAGGGTTGATCATCGGCGTAACGGGGACATTGATCGGTTGTGTCGGCGGATTCACCATTGTTCCCAATCTCAATGAAATAGTCGGTTTTATCGAAAGTATATTTGGAATAACTGCTTTCCCAAGTGATGTGTATTACCTCGATAAGCTACCTTCTGAAATTCAGTATCTGGATTCATTTCTTATTATAATTTTTTCTATCTTAATTTGTTTTTTAGCATCTTTGTATCCGGCGTGGCGCGCTTCCCGGATGAATCCTGTAGACGGCTTGCGTTATGAGTGATCCTGATAATGTAGATCAGGAATGCCTGATCGAAATGGTGGCTGTAGACAAAAGCTATGCCACCAAACGCGAGAGGATCCATGTTCTCAAAGAGGCCGATCTAAAAGTGTTTTCGGGAGAGGTTTTAGGAATCGTAGGTGCATCTGGAGTCGGTAAAAGTACTTTGTTGCATGTTCTCGGCGGATTGGATCAGCCGGCGAAGGGGAAAGTGGTATTTAAGGGGCAGGATATTTATCGACAAGGGAACTCTTTTCTGGAAAAATTCCGCAACGTTCATGTCGGATTCGTTTTTCAGTTTTTTAATCTATTGCCAGACTTCACGGCTTTGGAGAACGCAATGTTCCCTGCATTGATTCAAAATAAACAAAAATCGATTGCCAGGGAAAGGGCGGAGTATCTTTTATGTGAAGTCGGGATGAAAGACAGGATGTCTCATAAACCAGGAGAATTGTCTGGCGGGGAAAGCCAGCGTGTCGCTTTGGCAAGAGGATTGATGAATCAGCCTGATTTGTTATTGGCAGATGAGCCTACCGGAAATTTAGATACCCATGCCAGCGACCAGTTGATCGCGTTGATTCGCAAACTGAATGTAGAATTCAACCAGACGTTTGTCCTTGTTACGCATAGTCAGAGAGTCGCGGGGCAGTTGGACAGGGTACTGGAACTGGTTGACGGAAAGCTCAATCCGATCAATCAAAGTCTGATGATTTGATTTTATTTGATTAAAAATTTGGAAGGGGGAAATATGAAGCTGGAACAGGTTGCTTCATTAGTGTCTGGAACCTTGGCTGGGGAGGGTGCTGCAGAAATCAGCGGAGCGCGTGGCGTCGAGAATGCTAGGGAAGGAGATATTACCTTTCTCATGCATAATAAATATCTTGAAGCATTAAAAAATACGCAAGCCTCGGCAGTCTTGGTTATGGAACCTGTCGATGTATCGATCCCACAAATCGTTGTGGCAAAACCTGAGCTTGCTTTTGCGCGTTTGATTAAAGAATTTAATCCAGAGCCCAGGCCACAGCCGGGAGTCCACCCCAGTGCTGTGATGGGAAATAATGTGAAGCTGGGAGAGAATGTCACACTTTCCGCAGGAGTTTACATAGGGAATGATGTTTCCATAGGCGATGATGTTGTTCTGTATGCAAATGTGGTAATTGACGATAATTGTAAAGTGGGAGACCATTGCACGTTGCATCCCAATGTCACACTCTATCGTAATTCTAATCTAGGAAAACACGTTATCCTTCATGCGGGAGTGGTAATTGGTGCCGATGGGTTTGGTTACACTTTAGATGAAAAGGGTTGCCATTATAAGATTAATCAGTTTGGTCGCGTGGTGATCGAAGACCATGTGGAGATTGGTGCCAATAGTTGTATAGACCGGGCGGCTATGGAAACCACCCTTATTAAAGCAGGAACAAAAATAGACAACTTGGTGCAAGTTGCGCACAATTGTACAGTGGGCGAGCATTCCATTTTGGTGGCTCAGGTGGGGCTTGCAGGTAGCTGTAAATTGGGGCACCATGTGGTATTGGCA
>ENA-OREN01001397-OREN01001397.1-marine-metagenome-genome-assembly--contig:-NODE-1397-length-28566-cov-3.343290_pt1 | contig 28566 bp, 18 predicted proteins | sample MGYA00248624_ERZ508555 | MGnify/ENA primary metagenome ERZ508555 (study PRJEB26222, sample SAMN06267773) | marine metagenome | isolation source: Saanich Inlet, British Columbia, Canada | place...
TTCGAGAAGGATCACATCATTGATCAACTCGAGCGCTACATCGCCCCCGGCTTTTGAGTTTGCGTGTAATCGATCGTCGATCTTAATAATTCATTCGAGAGATCATCCTCATCCGGCCTTCGGCCACCTTCTTCCTGAGGGAGAATGTGGATAACCACCCCATACGGGGTTCCGTAAAATCGGCGAGGGAACAGCCCTTGCACTTGGCCTGTTGCTATTTGCTCCGTTTGGCTTTCGGCGACTTGGCGGACTTTTTTTTTGGTTCGGCCAAGGGCTCGTACGGCGCGGTGAACGCCTCTTCGAAATCGAAGCCGCCGACAAAATCTTCGCGAGTGTCTTTTTCCGTCTTGGCCAGGAGATTATTCTCAACGAGGTTGAATACAATCTCGCCGAAATCGGTCGTGCCGAGAATGCCCCACTCATTGAGCAGCATCTTGGCCATCGGCCCATAGGTTTCGAGCGCGAACTGCCGCATGCCGTCGGTCAACTCCTGTCCGCTGACGTGCTGGGGCTCCGTCGCGCCGGACATTCTGCTCATCTTATTCTGAGTGTAGTCGAGCCCCTCGCGCACGAAGTGATAAGCCTCGCGAAGGTATCGGTCGTCCTTTGCCAAAATCAGGTCCAGCACTTCATCGTAGTCAAACTGTTGCATCAGTTTTCGGCCTTGGCGGGCGGCGGTTCGGTTGGCTTTAGGATGCAGGATTTCACTCCCCACCCTACAAGCAGAAGCAATGCCACCGCGCAGATCATTTTCAGTTCCTGCGGGGTGAGATAATTCCGTAAAAAGTTAAAGCTCAATAAATTCACACCGCGACGATATTCACGAGTTTGCCCGGAATGACGATCACTTTTTTCACGTTTTTGCCGTCGGTGTGCCGCTGGACGTTTTCGCTCTCCAGAGCGATTCGCTCAATGTCCGCCTTATCGATGTCCGCCGGGATTTGGATCCGATCGCGCACTTTGCCGTTGACCTGCACCGCCATCTCGATGGTGGTCTCAACGAGGTGCGCCTCGTCATGGCTTGGCCAAGGTTGATACGCGATGGTCGAGTCGCCGCCGTTGGCCTTGGCGTAAAGTTCCTCGGCAATGTGCGGGGCAAACGGCGCGAGCAGCAGTAGAAAATCGTTCATCACCGACAACGGGCGGATCTCCCAATTCGACGCCTCGTTGGTGAACACCATCATCGCAGAGATGGCGGTGTTGAAGCGGAGATACTCCATGTCCTCGGTCACCTTTTTGATGCAAGTGTGAAGCACCTTGAGTTGCCCCTGCGTGGCTTCCGCCTGGCCAACTGCGTCATTGAGTTTCAGCGCGGCGAGCAACTCCGGGCCACGATCCGGATCCACCGTCAGTTGTTGCTCAAACTCCTGTTCGCTCTGCTCATCAATGAACATCCGCCACACGCGGCCGAGGAAACGGTACACGCCCTCGACGCCTTTTGTGTTCCACGGCTTCACCATCTCGAGCGGCCCCATGAACATCTCGTACAGGCGAAATGCGTCCGAGCCGAACTCGACGAGAATGTCATCCGGGTTGACGACGTTGCCGCGCGACTTGGACATCTTCTGGCCATCCGAGCCGAGGATAAGCCCTTGGTTGACGAGTTTGTAAAACGGCTCGGGCGTTGTCACTTGCCCAAGGTCGTACAGCACCTTGTGCCAAAAGCGTGCGTACAGCAGATGCAACACCGCATGCTCCGTACCGCCGACGTACAAATCAACTCCCGGCGTGGCATCGTCGCTGGCCGAGCCCATCCAGTAGCGCTCCGTTTCGTCGCCGACAAAGCGGTTTTTGTTTTGCGCGTCGAGGTAGCGCAGGTAGTACCAGCAACTACCGGCCCATTGGGGCATGGTGTTCGTCTCTCGTCTTTGCCCGTCCCCAGCGTGGCACCACTCCTCGGCACGGGCCAAGGGTGGATCGCCGGTGCCGGTCGGCTTGAAGTCGCTGAGATCCGGCGGCGTGAGCGGCAGGTCGCCTTCGCTCAAGCCAAGGTGGCCGCCCTCGTCCCAAGTAATGGGGAACGGCTCCCCCCAGTAGCGTTGTCGGCTGAACAGCCAGTCGCGCAGCTTGTAATTCACGCGCGCTTGGCCAAGCGCTTTCCCCTCAAGCCAAGCGGTGATCTTGACCTTCGCCTCGGGGGTCGGCAGACCGTCGAGGAAACCGGAGTTCACCGCCGTGCCGTTGCCGGTGAAGCCAAGCGACTCCCCTCCCCCCGGTGCCTGCACGACGATCTCGACCGGCAGCTTAAACTTCTGCGCAAACTCCAAGTCGCGTGAGTCGTGCGCTGGTACTGACATGATCGCGCCGGTCCCGTAGCCGGCCAAGACGTAGTCCGCCGTCCAGATTGGCACTTGGCGGCCGTTGACCGGGTTGATCGCGTGTGCGCCGGTGAACACGCCGCTCTTGTCCTTGGCCAAGTCGGTTCGCTCGAGGTCACTCTTCTTCGCCGACTCGGCTTGGTACGCCTCGACGGTGGACTTGTGTTCATCGGAAACTATCTGCCCGAGCAACTCGCTCTCCGGCGACACGACCATGTACGTCGCGCCGAACAGCGTGTCCGGTCGCGTGGTGAAAACGGCGAGCTCGACGTCGGAATCCTCAACGCGGAAAAGCACCTCAGCCCCCTCCGAGCGGCCGATCCAGTTGCGCTGCATTTCCTTGAGCGAGTCGCTCCAGTCGATGCCGTCGAGGTCGTCGAGCAAGCGCTGCGCGTACTTGGTGATTCGCAACTTCCACTGCTGCATCGGCCGGCGAACGACTGGGAATCCGCCGACCTCACTCAAGCCGTCCTTGACCTCCTCGTTGGCCAAGACGGTACCAAGCTCGGGGCACCAGTTCACCGGCGCCTCGGACACGTAAGCCAGTCGATGTTCATCCCGCCAGGTGCGGCGCTGCTCGTCGGTGGTGACATCCAGCGGATAAGCAAGCGTGTCGATCGACTCCGCCTTGTTCGTCGCCGGGTTGAACCACGAGTTGTAAAGTTGCAGGAAAATCCACTGCGTCCACCGGAAGTACCCGGGGTCGGTGGTATTGATTTCGCGACTCCAGTCGTAACTGAAGCCAAGCGACTGAATCTGCCGCTTGAAGTTCTTGACGTTCGCCTCGGTGGTGATGCGCGGGTGCTGCCCGGTCTTGATAGCGTACTGTTCCGCCGGCAATCCAAACGCGTCCCAGCCGATCGGGTGCAGCACATTGAAACCGCGCATTCGCTTGTAGCGGGCGAGGATGTCAGTGGCGGTGTAGCCCTCCGGATGGCCAACATGCAGCCCGGCCCCGGACGGGTACGGGAACATGTCGAGGATGTAATATTTCGGGATGTCGCCGGGGTTCGCGTCCGGGTGTCGCTCGTTAAACGGATGGTCGGCGGGGACGCTTTCGCCGGGATTCCACGCCCGGAACGTCTCACCGTCTTGCCAACGCCCCTGCCACTTCGGCTCGAAAATCTGGAACGGATATTGTCTGCGCATTCTTGCGTGTTGAATTATCTTAGTCGGGTTGTCGCTTGGCCAAGCGCGAAGTCACACTTCCAAGTTATAGTCCGTCACCGCGCCAAGCGAGGCCGACGTCACAGCGCTGGCGTACTTGGCCAACACGCCCTTCGTGTAACGCGGCTTAGGTTTGCGCCAAGCCTTGCGGCGCTTGTCCAATTCCTTTGCCGACACATCGAGAGTCAACTCCTGCCGCTCGGCGTCGATGGTGACTGCGTCGCCGCGCTTCACCAAGGCCAACGTGCCCCCCGCATAAGCCTCCGGCGTGATGTGTCCCACGACAAAGCCGTGCGTCCCGCCGGAAAACCGCCCGTCGGTGATCAGTGCAACGTCGTTGCCCAGGCCGGCGCCCATGATGGCCGCCGTCGGGCCGAGCATCTCCCGCATGCCGGGGCCGCCCCTTGGCCCCTCGTAGCGAATGACGATTACGTCGCCCTTCCTGATTTTGCCGCCGAGGATCGCCTTCATCGCTCTCTCCTCGGAGTCGAACGGCTTGGCTGTGCCGGTGAAATTCATGCCCTCCTTGCCGGTGATCTTAGCCACGCCGCCCTCCGGCGCGAGGTTGCCGTACATCACCACCAAGTGGCTGCTCTTTTTGATCGGTCTGGACAACGGCCGAACGATCTTCTGCCCTTTGCGGTATGGCTTCGACTTGGCCAAGTTCTGCGCCATCGTCCTTCCGGTGACGGTCATGCAATCGCCGTACAGCAACCCGGCGCGAAGCAGCGCTTTCATCATCGGCTGAATACCTCCGACGGCGACCAACTCGCTCATCAGGTACTTGCCGCTTGGCTTGAGGTCGGCGAGCACCGGCACTTTTTTACCGATGCGAGTGAAGTCATCGATGGTCAGTTTGACACCAGCCGCGTAGGCCATCGCCAGCAAATGCAGCACAGCATTCGTCGAGCCGCCGAGCGCGATAACTACGGTGATGGCATTCTCGAACGCCTTTTTCGTCATGATGTCGAGCGGCTTTATGCCGAGCTTGAGCAAGTTCAACACGGCGGCACCGGCTTCGCGGCAATCCTTCTTCTTGGCCGGACTGATCGCCGCCTGGGCGCTGCTGCCCGGCAGGCTCATCCCCATCGCCTCGATGGCGCTGGCCATGGTATTGGCAGTGTACATGCCACCGCAGGAACCGGCACCCGGGATGGCGCACGCGGTGATCTCCTCGAGCCCCTTATCACTCAACTTGTTGTTCGCGTGCACGCCGACCGCCTCAAACACCGAGACGATGTCGAGTTTTCTCGTTTGACCCGTGATGCAGCCCGGCAAAATCGTGCCGCCATAAACGAACACCGCCGGTCGGTTCATCCGTGCGATCGCGATCATGCAACCCGGCATGTTCTTGTCACACCCGCCGATGGCGACAAAGCCGTCCATGCACTCGCAGCCGACGACCGTCTCGATCGAGTCTGCGATGACCTCGCGCGACACGAGCGAATACTTCATCCCCTCCGTGCCCATCGAGATACCGTCGGAGATCGTGATGGTGTTGAAGACGATCGCCTTGCCGCCGGCCTTGTTCGTACCGGCCTCGGCCACGCGGGCCAATTCGTCGATGTGCATGTTGCACGGCGTGACATTGCTCCACGTGGAGGCCACGCCGATGATCGGCTTTTCAAAGTCGGACTTTTTGAAGCCGGTTGGGTAAAGCATCGCTCGGCTCGGGGCGCGATCCGGCCCATCCAGCATGATCGCTGAGTGCGGTCGCAAGTTGGGCGCGGCTTTCTTTTTCGTTGTTTTTTTGGTTGCTGTCTTCTTCATCGCAATTCGACGGCCACGCAGTCTCAACAAATACCCGCCTAAAAACAAGCCAAGCGCGGAGATTATGCCTTTAGAGTGAACAGCTTGCGGTTGGATATAAAAGTTGTGGATGGCGTGGAGTGTGTTCCCCTCGAATCCCACGAGCATGATCCTGATACTGGGAACGATCGGGGTAACACTGGAGGTCTGGTTTGGGTTCGCACGCCACATTCCCGGACTCCCTCCAGCGGAGATACTTCGGCATGAACGGCATTCGTGCATTGGACCCGGCTTTCCGCGTTTGACAAACAACGCCCGTTCGCTATATTCGCGGCTATGAAGTTCATTTCTGCTTTGTTTATTTCAATTTCGCTGGCCGCCACCGTGAGCGCCGGGAACCCGACCCTCGACATTCAGTTGAAGGACATCGACGGTAAAAAAACCTCCCTCAAGGCGCACAAAGGCAAGGTCATGCTGGTCGTCAACGTGGCCAGCAAGTGCGGCCTCACTAGGCAATACAAGCAACTGCAGGCCGTCCACGACAAGTTCGGCAAACAGGGCTTCACAGTGCTTGGCTTCCCCTGCAACCAGTTCGGCAAACAGGAGCCCGGCACCGCGCTGGAAATCAAGAAGTTTTGCACCGACAACTACTCGGTTACATTCCCTTTGCACGCCAAAATCGAGGTAAACGGCGACGGCGCCCACCCACTCTACAAGAAACTCAAGAAGGAATCGGGCGGCTCCGATAAGATTAGCTGGAATTTCGAGAAGTTTCTACTGGACGGCGACGGCAAGGTCATCAAGCGCTTTTCACCGCGCGTCAACCCGGACGCCCCCGAGATCGTCGCCGCCATCGAGAGTGCCTTGAAGAAATAGCCGACCGCGCGCTTGGCCAAGCGGCGGAAAGCCTCATCAAGGTAACTCAGCCAGCTTTAGTTTGCGATAGTCGATGCCCATCACGCGGCCGCCGTGTAACTGGATGCCGATGGGGCCTTCGTCGATGGCCGAGTCGGATTTGTAAGTCATCACTTTCTCGCCCTGCAACCACACGGTGTACACTTTGCCGACGGCTTGGATTCGCATCGTGTTCCAGCCTTTTGGCTTGAGTAGTTTTTTGATGTTTTTGGCCTCGACCGGGTAGCCCTTCCCTGGAATGTACGGCGAGCAGGTCATGTCGCGCTTGAGCGAACCGGAGATGCCGATTTGAATTTGGTCCTGGGTGCGAACGTGCACACCGCTGTCCACGATGCCTTCTCCAAAACGAAAATCAAATTCCATCACAAAGTTGCGGTACTTCTTTTTGGACCATAGGATGGAGCCTTTCTTTTGCGGACCACTCTGGATTTTCAGCACGCCTTCGACGGCCTTGTACCATTCGGCCTCATTATTGCCATCGGGTACCTGCCAACCAGAGAGGTCCTTGCCGTTGAAGATCGGCTTGAGTTTCGGCCCGGCGACGAGGGCGGTAGCAGAAGTCAGGAAAACAGCACAGCTAAGCAGATTGGAGTTCATGCCGCGAGTGTGCCGGGTTCGGCCGCTGAATCAAGCTATTCAGTCCTTTTTTCGCGCCTTGCTCGCCCTTTGGCGCTTGAGGGCTTTCATCTCAGTTGCCACGCCTTGGTCGCCTTGTGCTGTCATCCAAGCCGCCAGTTCCTGGCGCAGTCGGGCTTCCGTTTTTTGCGTATTTGGTTGGCCGGCGAGATTGTTCATCTCCAGCGGATCCACCGCCATGTCGAACAATTCCACCGCCGGCCGGTGATGATAGGCGTGCACCAGCCGCTTGGCCAAAGGATCGCCCGTTTCAGCCTTGGCCACCATCGACCTGAACAGCGGCATCTTTGTACAGGCGTTGGTGAACCTGCTTTCGTGATTAAGATTTAAGATGAGCTTGTAGCGCTTATCTCGCACCGAGCGAATCGCAAATGCCTCTGTGCCGTTATTAATGCCCCTCGTGGTCATTATGCCGAAGACGTAATCTTTATGCCGCTTGGCTTTCCCCGAAAGCACGGGGAGAAAACTTTTGCCGTCCAGCCCTGCAACAGGCTTGCCACCGGCAGCGTCGATGAACGTCGGCGTGACATCCACGTACTCCACCATCGCGTCGCTCACCGCACCCGCCTTCACCCGGCCCGGCCAGCGCACAACCATCGCCGATTGCAGCCCGTGATCGTAGCAGGTCCACTTGGCGAACGGGAACGCGTTGCCCTGCTCGCTCACCACCATGACCAGCGTGTTGTCGCTGAGGCCATGTTTCGCCAGTAAGCCGACGATCGTTCCAACCTGCGAATCGAAGTAGGTGATCTCCGCGAGATACTTGCTGAAGTCCAAACGCACGCGCGATGTATCCACGATATACGGCGGCAGTTTGACCTTGGCCGGCGGATACACGGAGGCGTCGCCCTTGTTCCACGGGCTGTGTGGTTCGTTGGAGCAGGCGAACAGGCAGAACGGTTTGCCGCCCTTGGCCGTCTCGGCAAACAGCCGGTCTACATACTTCATATCCGGATTTTTCCCGCCGCCAAAATTCTCAAACGGGAACACATCCGGCGGATTGATGTGCGTCTTGCCCGTCTGCGTCACGCGGTATCCCAGCGGCCGCAGATAATGCACGATACTCCTGATGTGCGGATACGCCCGCGTATGATTCGGCCAAGCGCCGCTCTTCACCGGGTATAGTCCCGTATAAATGTTATGCCGTGTCGGCGAACACATCGGCGCGGCCTGAAAACACCGGGTGAACCGCATCCCCTGCTTGGCCAAGCGATCAATGTTCGGCGTGCGAGCCTGCCCGCCATAACAACCAATATCACGAAAGGTACAGTCATCGGCAATAATGAAAACCAGGTTGGGCTTAATCGCCGCCTGCAATTGGGCAAACGAAAAAATTATGAAAAGTATGGTGAGAGTTCGTTTCATGTTAACAAACTAAAGGCGAGCAGATTGTTTAGAGGGCGCGCGTTTGGAACGCTGTTTACCACGGCGTTGTTTCCGACGCTCAAGGGCTTCTTCTTCCTCTTTTCGCACGTACGCCTCGCGGTAGGCTACGTCGTTGCGTTTTTGAAACACTGCGAGCATCGGGTCTTTTGTGCGCTTCATCCAACCCTCAAGTTCCGATCGCAAACTTGGCAGAGCGGCTTGGTGTCCGGGTTCGTCAATCAGGTTGTGCAGGCAGTCCGGGTCGTTGGCCACATCGTACAGTTCCTCTGGCACGCGGTGTTTGTATAAATCCAGTCGCTTGGCCAGTCGATTGTCCTGCTTGGCCAAGTCGACCAGACGACGGTAGGTCACGGTGCCGGTGGTCGCGGTGGCGAACACGCGCTCGCCATTCGACCAAGGGTTGAAGATGTAAAGATACCGCTTGGTCTGAACCGCCCGCATGGGATCGCGCGAGGCACCGGCATTCTCGTTGTACTCCTTGAAGATGCGATCCCGACCGGTTTGTGTGTTGCCACGAATCAACGAAAGAAACGACCGGCCATCAAGTCGAGCCGGGTGCTTCACTCCAACGATGTCCAACAGGGTTGGCAGCATATCCACGGCTGAAATCATGTGCTTCCCGTCGACCGCTCCGTCCCGGGTCACTCCTGGCCAACGCACTATCCAGGGCGTGTGTGTGCTGTGATGGTAAAGCTGGGTTTTGGCAAAAGGTAGGGGCATGCCGTGATCCGAAAGGAACATCACCACTGTATTGCTGGCTTCGCCACTGGCGTCGAGTGCCTTGAGTATTTCCCCCACGCAATCATCAGCCCGCCGCACACTCGAGTAATATAGGGCCAGTTCCTCGCGCACCTTGGGATCGTCGAAAAGAAAACCAGGTATGGGCACCTCGCCGGCGGTAAAGATGCGTGACGGCACGTGCGGATCTTTGCCATCTCCTTTGACAACGCTCCAAAATGGCTTGTGCGGATCGGAGACATTGACAGAGAGGCAGAAAGGTTTCCCCGCCGCCTTGGCCTTTGCAATACCGTGAGCAGTGGAGATGCCGTACGATTGCGCATCCTTGCTGTGCGCCCCCGCTCCATCTGGAAGGGTGTCGAGATTGATGTCCCAAGCGTACGGCTGATACGGTGTGGAATGACTCGCCTTGCCGCGGATGCCGGTGAAATAGCCGGCCTCCTTCATTAAGTCCACCAAGTGCGGCCAACCGGGATTCCTGACCTGATAAAAACCCTCAACCTTGTTGTTGTGCGAGATCAACCCAGAGAACATGACATTACGACCGGGCATGCAGTTGCCCACCGTCATGTGCGCATGCGCAAAACTCAAGCTCTGCCCGGCCAAACGATCGATGTTCGGCGTGGTGCCGGGCAACTTGCAGTCAAAGGCTCCGACAGAGTCCGCACTCATGTCATCCACCGTGATGATCAAAATATTCACCGGCGCGGCATGCAATGACACGGTAAAAAACAACAAAATGAAGAGAATATGTTTCATGCGATAATGTGGTTAATGACTTCCCCTCGACAATTGGAAAGCAAAATCAGTGGCAAGACAATATCGATTTGGCGGTTACAGCGCCAGTCTACATTTGCCTCAATAATTGTGCTACCACCAAAGCAAAAGAATCAAATCAAGAATTCCGGAAATGCCTTTGTGGCGTTGTTAATTGGTGGGTTTTCCCCTCTTCCGACCTCGGTGGTATCGAGAATCAGTGGGGATCTTTCGCATGGGTTCCACCTTTGCCGGTAGCGCGCTTGCCAAGCGCTCCTTCACCTTGGCCAAGCGCGGATCGTCAGCGAGATTGGTGAATTCGTGCGGGTCGTTTTTGAGATCATACAGCTCCTCAAAGCCGTTGCCGTACCGGATGAATCGATAGCGCGGATCAGCCACCGCAAGCGATGGGGTTTTTTCACTCCAAAACTGAAACGAAGTTAGGGCGAGTTGTTTTTTTGGAGTGCTTGGTTCTTTCAACTGTGGCACCAGCGATGTGCCGCTACACTGTTTGGGAATCGGCAGCCCGGCCAATTCGCAAAGGGTCGGGTAAATGTCGGTGAGCGTCGCCGGTTGACGCGTCTTAGTCCCATCTTTGCTGAGGCCCGGCGCGTGAATGAAAAGCGGCACACGGGTGGTTTGATCCCACAGAGCAAACTTCTCCCAGTTCTCCTTTTCGCCAATGTGAAATCCGTGATCGCTCCAAAGCACGATAATCGTGTTGTCTTTCATCGGCGAAGCGTCGAGTGCATCAAGCAGGCGACCAAGCTGATGATCCACATAGCTGATACTAGCGAGGTAGCCCCGCATGAATTTCGCCCACTGCCTGTTGTCGGTCACCCACTTGTGCCAGCCCTGTCGACCGTGACTGTGTGCGTCCTTGAGATCACCGGGTCGATGCTCGGGCAGTTTCACTTCATCAAGTGGATACAGATCGAACCATCGCTGCGGCACTTCCCACGGGATATGTGGCCGGAACAAACCAACCGCGAGAAAGAGCGGTTTGTCTCCCGGTTGCTTCATTTGCTCGATCGCCCAATCGGTGACGAGATGATCCCCATAACTCTCTTCTGGATCAGACAACGGTGCCGCGCCAAAAAGCTGGCTATTCGCGTGGCCACCAAGCGGGCGGCCCTTCGTCAGTCCTGCCTCTTCATCGGACACCAGTTTCGGCCTTGGCCAATCAGCAGAAATGGGATCGAGCGGATCACCACGGTACGCATCCCACGCATCCGGATCGTTCTGCGAATCGCCCGGAGTCCATTGCAGTGTGTGAAAAATCTTGCCGCTTCCCAGGGCGCGGTAACCGTAATCGCGGAAGTGCTGTGACAACACCACCGCCTTTTTCAGAACTGGTGACTCATCCCTCCAGCGGGGCCCATGCGCACCGAACATGTTCCGGTAAATCCCCGAACGCACGGGATGAACTCCGGTCATAAACGCCACCCTCGAGGGATGACAAGCCGGTGCCGCACAATGTGCGTTGGCGAAGTTCACCGACCGCTTGGCCAAGCGATCAAAATTCGGTGTCTTCACCCCTGGATGATTGTCGAGCGGCGAGATGTAATCGTTCAAATCGTCAATGGCAATAAACAGCACATTCGGCCGTTCCTCTGCCTGAGTCAGCAAGGAAAACGCCCCTATAGCTGCAATTAATAGTTGCCTCATTTTTTAGGAGTTCTTATGTGGCATCGTCCGTTCTAATTTCCCTGAGGTTTCATTTCAGTGGATTCTCTAACCAGACGACATTGTTGCTGGTGTGACCAGCGATGAGGATGTCTTTGTCGCCGTCGTTGTCCATGTCAATCGCGCGAGTATCGTAGGAACCCTGTTTGGCGGCGATGACTCGCCGGGTGAATTTGCCCCTGCCGTTGTTTTCATACCACGCGGTTACATCTACCGGATCCTTGCTGGAGGTCACCGCATCGAGGTCGCCGTCGTTGTCCAAATCAGCGAGATCAAGGGAATGGGGGAATTTTATTTTCGGATCAATCTCAACCGGCTTGAACTTCGGCCCCTTGAACCACAGGACACCCTGCCCGTGCCCACGAGTGGCGAAGTAGTCGGTGTGGCCGTCGCCATTTAGGTCCGCAGGCATGATGTTGGTCGCCCCAGGTTGGTTTGCCGCGAGTAAATGTTTTTTCCATGGCTGTGTGGGGTCCTTGGGCTGTTCCCACCAGGCGAACCATTGGCCGCCGGGAAAGGCGTCCCCGCCCTTGGCCGCGCAACTGATGTCGGGGCGACCATCGCCATTCACGTCCCCAAAACCGGTGTAATGCGAGGCGCCCGGAGCATCGCCTCGGGCAAACACATGGCGAATCCAGCGCTTGGTCGTGTGGGGATTTTGGGGCACCTGCAGCCAAGTCAAAGAATTTGGGATGGAGGTTTTCTCGGCTGTGCGACCGGAGTTGGCGATGAGGTCAAGCTGAGCATCCTGATTTACATCTCCTGTAATGAGGCAGTGCGTGCCGAGGATTTCATCATCGACCGTGCGGTATTTCCACGGGCCGCCTAGCGGATTAGCCGGACATTCCAACCAGAAAACCGTATTGTTAGACCCGATGAAATCCTGATCTCCGTCCCCGTCGACATCCATCAGGCAGCTGTGGATGCAGGCGCTTCGGGGTTTGTTGCGAGATTGGCCTGAGCCGAAAACGTGCAACGTGTGCGACCCCCATTCGGGACCCTCAAAGAGGATGACTTTGTCATCAAGAGAAGCGATCACATCCATCCGACCGTCGCCATTCCAGTCAGCGGCCACGGCCGAGTTGATCATGCCGGAGGATTCTACAATGACGTGTTTATCCCATTGCGCGCCAACGGCGAGTGGAAAGGCAAGAAATAGAAGGTAACTGTTTCGCATGATCAATCAGCGGCGGGTGAAGAGTTCGCTGTTAACGACAGCGTGGACCAGATCCCGGAAGCCGTTGTTGCCGTCGAGGGATTGTTTAGCAATGCGATTCACGGTCTTTTGATCGCGAAATGTGGGTTTACGTCCGGTGGCATGTAAGAGGAGTTTTTGAGTTAAATTCCGCGTCAGCTCAGTTTTGCGAGCGACAAGCAATTGCCGTAAATCCTGCCCGTGGCGAACCTGTTCGCCGGAGGGCAATCGGCTGAATGCATCAATGGGCCGGCCCTTGCCCCGGCCCTTGACGCCTGGATAGTGCGCGCGTAGACCACCAATCGGATCGAAGAATTCCAGTGCAAACCCCCACGGATCTATCTTGGCATGACAATCGGCGCATGCGGCCACATTACGATGCTTTGCCAGTTGCTCTCGAATAGTGACGGACCCACGTGTGTCCGGCTCTATGGGTGTCACGTCCGGTGGTGGTGGTGAAGGAGGCTTACCCAAAAGGCTTTCCAACACCCAAACCCCGCGAGTCACCGGAGAGGTTTCAACCCCGTTTGCCGTGGCGGTCAAAACACTTGCATGACCCAACAACCCGCCGCGGCGCGATTGAATAGGGAGGACTACTCGACGAAATTCTTCTCCTTTGACATCAGGCACACCGTAATGCCGGGCAAGCGCCCCATTGAGAAAACTGTAACGCGCATTAATAAACTCCGAGATAGGACGGTTACCCTGAAGCACATGGCTCACAAAATGATAAGTCTCGTTCTTCATGGCACTCTCAAGGCGATCGCGGAAATAGGTAGGAAAGTGTTTCGTGCCTGGCGGCATCGAACCAATTTTATCAAGGCGTAGCCAGGCATCAGTAAAGTGTCGAATAAATGCTTCAGATCGAGGGTCCCTCAGAAGACGTTCGGTTTCCATCTTCAGAGTAGAAGGCTGACACAAACGCCTCTCGGCAGCCAATCGCAGCAAACGCTCATCAGGAGTTGAACACCACAACGCGTATGAAAGCCGTGAGGCCAACTGAAAATCGTCCAATTGCTTCTCCTTTGTTGCTCCTCCTTCATCTAAAAAAAGGAAACGGGGCGAGGTCAGAATTGCAGTCAATGCCTGCTTCAAAGCCTCGTCTTCAGCCATTCCAGAAGCCACCTGACTTTGGACAAAGCCTATGTATCGGGCAATCTCCTCTAACTGAACCGGCCGACGAAAAGCTTTGCTGGCAAAATTAAGTAGGATTTGTTGAACATCCAAACTGGTCTTATCTGTTTCCTTGCCAACTATCCCTTGATGACTTGCAGGAGGCCATTGGTCATTCAATGGACCCTCGATGCTCATCTCAAAAACCCTCACACGTGGTCCCTGATACAAGTCAGAAATCCAAATCTTCTGCACCAGAGCATCCTTCGGCACAAGCAGGCCCGCTTCCTTCAGTCGATCAACCTCGTAGGGAGTCTTACGTCGAGCCTCAGGATGATAGCGTTGGATAACCTTTCGCAGCGGCCTTTTGCTGGCTCCAACACCATTGATCCAGTGGACAAAGGGCGTGGAACCAGCCGGCATCCATACCGTAGTCTCATAGTTTTTTGGATCTTTGTCGGTGAGGTCGAAGGCACGAATGAAAACTCTTCCAACATTGGTCCGCTTTTTCAGGAACGCCATACCCGGTACATGCCACAAGCCCAACTGCAGTGGATGAGAGAGATCGACAGGAAACAATTCCGGCGCGTAGGGATTCTTTCGTCCAACGGCGGTCGCCCTGACTCGGATACAATAAAGTCCATCTTTTGGTACGCCGCGTACGGCAAATGCCTTCGGATAAGTCGGGCCACTCTCAGCTGGTTTGCCATGACCAATATCCAAATGTTCTCTATCACTGGAAATAACACGGTAACGTACTGTACCCACGTTTTTCTTCGTGTGAATTAAATCCTCAGGCTTGAATGTCCATTGCTGCACCTCGGGTTGTTCCTGACCGAAGACCAACGCCCGATCAAGATAAGAGCGGGCCGCCTTTATATAGATTTGAAGCTGACGACCCGAAAGGGCTTGAGCGGGACCGTAATTTGGGAATCCATGGGATCTAGGATCTTCAGGGAACAAACCAGTAGCATCGGCTGCCGCCGTATCCACGCCGAGCAAATCACGCATGGTGTAATTGTATTCGTGACGCGTGAGGCGACGCATCACCGTGGCGGTGGGCGCCTTGCTGGATTCAATCGCAGCGAGATAATTTTCCAATGCAGCCACCATCTGTCGACGCTCCCCATTCGGCGGTTGGGCGATATTCTTTTTTCGCGGCGGCATTTCACCGAGGTTCAGCTGGTCCAGCATCTCCTTAAGAATCTCGTGATGCTCGGTCTTGCCCGGGTTGGCGAGGAACGGTTCGAAATTGCGATCGCCCTTTTCGCTATCCGCATTGTGGCACTTGACGCAGTAACGCTTGACGAAAACAGGCACGGACGGATCAAGCGCAGCAGCAAATCCGACTCCGGCTGCAAAGCAAAAGACGGTGAGCGATTCAATGAGGTGGACAATCCTCATCACGCTTCCAGTCCATTCAATGTGCCAGTGGAACGGTTGAAGGAATCTGTCTCAACGCCGAACCGTTGCAACATGGAGGCGAACAAGTTTGCAGCAGGAACCCGGTTGGGCTCAAACCGTAGGTGTTGCCCATGACTGAAGCCTCCTCCTGCCAGTAACAACGGCAGGTTCTTGTTGCTGTGCGAACTGGCGTTACCCATTCCACTGCCAAGCAGTGCCATGGTATTATCCAAGAGAGTACGGCCGTTTGGTTCACGTACAGCGGCCAACTTGTCGAGGAAGCGCCCGAATTGTTTCGTATGGAACCGTTCAATAATGGAGAGTTCCTTTATATAACCGGCCACTTTTCCATGGTGGGTCAACTGGTGGTAACTGCGACTCACAGGAAATCCTCCGGAATCTGGACCTAAGTCTGAAAACTCCAGAGTGACAACCCGCGTAGAATCTGTTTGTAAGGCTAGAACCGTCAAGTCGTAGTAAAGAGGCACACGATCCACAAAATCCATTTCGTCGGGCTCTCCAGGAAGTTGATAGCTCACCTTCGGTTTGGGCTGGTCAAGCCAGGTCGCCGACTGAATGAGGCGTTTTTCAAGGGAACGAATGGAAGTAAAATACTGGTCCAGTTTCTCGAAGTCTTCTATCCCAACCCGTTTTTTTAAGAATTTTGCATCCGATTGAACCAAATCGAGAATACTTACCTGCTGTCGATGCGCTTTTTTCAGCACGCTTATCTGCCTCGGCCCGGTTGCCTCGAAAAGCATGGCAAAAAGAAGGCGTAGATCACGGATAGGCGGCACGGCCACGCCGGCGGCACTCCATGAAAGGGTACTCCCGCCACTACTACCTGCTGTCATCTGCATGGAAGGATAACGTGTGGCCGCACCGACATGAACAGCGGCCTTCTGGTCTACGGTGATGTTTTTCTCGCGAAAACCACGGGAGTTCTTTGAAAGGATACCTGACAAAAACGCATGCACCCCACCATGGCCACCCACTCCCTCGGTTCCATGGTCCAATCCGGAAAAAATCGTGAAATTTTGCCTGTGCTGCTGGAGTTGCTGTATCAACTCTGGAGCTTTGTATTTGTGGCCGGTCTCTTTGGGGAAAAAAAGTTTGGGCACAAACCCAAAGTTTGTCCCCACACACACCATCCGCATGGGCACGGCCGCGGCCTGGCCCTTTTCGGCCAACAGGTTCAAGTGAGGCAAGGCGACCAGCGCTCCACCTGTGCCGCGCAGAAAAGCACGCCGGTTAAGATTGCTTCTAATCATGCGATCAACTTCTTGATTAATGTAAACGGCATTAAAAAGATTAGGATCAAGGACCAGCCTGGTTAGGCAATGTGCAGTTCTCGCATGGAACCGGTGCTGGTAGCGAACTTTTCCTCTGGGATACCCATACTTTGCATCAAGTTAACAAACAGGTTCGGCAACGGATAGTTGTTGTTTCGATCGAAGACCAAGTGCTGTCCGTGTTTCAGTCGACCACCCGCAACGAGCATCGGCATGTTGGTGGTAGTATGCTTGTTGGCATCGCCAAAATTGCTACCGTACATAACTATAGAATTTTTCAGCAGATTGCCTTCCACCTCCTCAGCATCCTTTAAACCCCGAATCAACTCGCCAAGGAGTCTCATGTGCGAACGGTCGATGGCATCCAGTTGCGAAAGCTTTTCCGAGTTCATGCCGTGATGCGACAGGTTATGATATCCGTCGGTGATGCTTGTTCCGGAGACCTTGATTGCGGGAGAGTTGTTGCCATCAAGCAGAAGGGTGATACTCCGGGTAGAATCCGTCTGAAACGCCAGATGCACCATCTGGTACATCAGGCGGGTCATCTGCATAAAGGCGTTGCGGTTGGAGGGGTCAGATGGCATTCCGACTGGGGCAACCGGCTTCGGTTTGCGTCCCCAAGCACGGGCCATAACGAGACGTTGCTCGGCTTCGCGCACCGCCGTTGTATACTGTTCAAGCCGATCGCGGTCCGAAGCACTTAGCCGTCGCGCCAGCGTCTTAGACTCCTGCGCCAAAGTATCCATTATACTCTCGCCCAACTGTAGTTTTTGGATCTGCCGCTCAACCTCATCTTCCGAGCCTTGCAAAAATAATTTGCGATAAACCGATGAGGCGCTGTTTTCACAAGGGATCAGCACTCCGGCATCGGTCCATGACAGGCTGCGTCGACCTACGTTTGCGTTGACACCGAGCGTAAGCGAAGGGAACCGTGTTAGGTGGCCAATTTTCCCGGCGATAAATTGATCAAGAGAGATGGAGTTCCTAAAACCACCTCCCCCTGGGTGCGGAGCGCAGGTAAGGAACGAGATATCCGACGAGTGAGATCCGTCCACGCCAGGGTGCGACACACCGCTCAAGACCGTGAAATCGTCCCGATGCTTCCGCAGTAAATCAAGGTACGGCGATAACTCGTAATCGCGTCCGCTTTCAGTAGGAAAGAATCGATCCGGTAACAGACCCAAGTTGTTGCAAATAGCCAAAAATCGCCTTGGAGACTTCGATTGCCTGGCGCGTGCAAAAACCGGCGTCATCGCCTCCAACAAAGGCAGAGCCATTGCGACGCCGGCTCCACGCAAGAATGTACGGCGGTTCAATGTTCGACAATCGGCAATGTGCGGCCCCTTCATGTCTGTTCAGATTTTACTGTCCCTAGCATAGAATACAACGCCTGTTATTGCATCATTTGTGAAGAAATAATTCACTTTGAATGATCCCGTGTATGAGCGATCGCACTCCGTAATTATTGTATGCGCACTGGTCAAGAATCGACTCAACAGCCGCTCGATCACCAAATGTCACAGGCGCGCCGGTCGCGTATACGACCAACCGATTAACCAGATTTCGCGCAATCACCCGTTCGTCGTTCAATAGTAACCGTTTTAATTCTGAAATGTTTTCGAATGATTGACCGTTTTCCAACTTTCCCGAGCAATCAATTGGCTTGGCCAGTCGGAATTTGAATGCGTGTCCGTTTTTGCCTATTCCCTTTACACGGTCGCCTCCTTTCCCCAAGGAACGGTAACGATCGCGCCATCCTCCTGCCACATCAAAACTCTCCAAAGCAAAGCCGACCGGGTCAAACTTGCGATGGCAAGCCGCACAGGACTCTACGTCACGATGCATGTCGAGTTGCTCGCGAATGGTCGTTGCGCCGCGAGTGTCCGGTGTGATCGCCTCAACCCCCGATGGCGGAGACGGAATATGAACTCCCATAATCCTCTCCATCACCCAAGCGCCACGCACAACCGGCGAGGTCGTGGTGCCGTTGGCAGTCACTCTAAGCACGCTTGCCTGCGTTAATAAGCCACCCCGTAATGACCCCTTCGGTATCGCAACCTTACGCAGATTGATCCCCTCGATTGGCTCGAGTTGGTACAGTTTAGCCAAGCGTTCGTTCACAAAGGAAAAATCGGAGTCAACCAAATTTCGTGCTGGTAGATTCCCCGTGATCAACTCATTAAAAAAAGCGCGTGTTTCGAATACTGATGCTTCAGTCAATTCGTCGTCAAGGTAGTAGTTTGGATACAGCACTGCGTCCGGGGCGTTGGCCAGAATATCTCGTAAATCAAGCCAGCAATCGAGAAACGGATTCACAAACCTGGCCAACTTGGCATCGTTTAGTAGGCGCTCCGTTTCCTCGTGCAAAGTCTCCGGCTTGGCCAAATTTTGCGCCTTCATAAGCTCCATATCAGGCGGACTATTCCACAGGAAAAACGAGAGTCGCGAGGCGATTTCCCCATGCCCAAGCGGCCCTGGACTCGCATCGATAAACAGAAAATCAGGCGAACACAAAATTGCTGCGCATGCGGCAACGATTGAGCTGGTGAAATCCTGCCCCAGCATTTGGCTGCGCTCAAAAATAGCAAGGTAGGGGCTAGCGTCCGAGTCTTCAACCGGCCACCGAAGCATCCGTTTCATGAAACCAAGCAACAGCTTACGCGCATCCCGTTCAACCTCCAGCGGCAACAAAAACACTTGGCCTCCGTCGAGCTTAAATGGCATATCACCAGCCACGGCTCGGAAACTCGCTGGTGGCCATTCGTCGTGCAGGGGACCTTCCAGCTCCAGCCAGTTCAAAGCGAAACCGGGGACGCCTTCGGGGGTCGCGTTGGGGTTGCCACTCCACCCGGGCCGGGTGCGCACCAACCGTGTTGCCTCCGGCCGAATGATGTCGTTCTTTTTCAACACCACTTCGCACTCCGAGATGCTTGGCTCCGGGAACGAATCATAGACTGCAAGCCATCGGCTGTCGCCGTTGCGCGATACGGAATAGAGTGTGATCGGCTCGCTACGGATGCCGGGGAACGCCAACGTCCGACTGGGCCTCCACCACGCTTTGTCGCCTCCCGTCAACCCATGATCGCTACCACCACTCGCACCATTTGGGCCCGCGAGAAACGTATATGTCTTCATTCGAATCTTATACCGGCCGTCGATCGGCACTCGTACCCTGGTAAAGTCGTACTTGGTCGTCGCTGTATATGTCCCGGAAACAAAGCCGACTGCCTCTCGCTCGCGCACCTCTGGATTCGATGGTCCCACGGTTACGGGCTGGTTACCCCGAATTATTTCCGGCTGTGGAATAGTGCCGAGCAGGGGGATCGACGCACGAGTGGCAGCCGTCTGGATGTTCGGCTTCCAGCGCAGCGCGCTGATCATCCCCCCCTCTTCTCGGGCATAAAATTTTTGCGTACGCGATTCATGTGCCACCGTCTGCAGAGCCACCCGAACTGCATATTGCGCAACCTCGTAGAATTTTGAAATTTGCACGTGCGACATATCGAGTCGCTCACCAACTTTGTTGAATAAATGTGCCGTTCCATCCTCAGGCAACATATCGGCCACGAGTAGCCAGGGTGCTGACAACCCATCGCGAAGCGAATTCTCAAACTCAAACCGGTTCAAACGGCGCACCGTCGCGCGGCCGAACTTGGCCACGCGATCCTGCGCCGCTTGAGCAAGAACGGGTGAAAGAGAGCTAAAAAAAGTCGCTAATTCATCTTGCTTCGGGCGGCGCTTTTTCTTCGGTGGCATTTCACCGTTCTGCACCTTGTCATGAACTAGCACCCACGCGTCATACGACACGCTGTTGCCCAATTCGAAGTCAAGCGATTCCAAATCCAAGTTTCCTTTCTGCATCTTCTGATCGTGGCAGTCGAAACAATGCTTTTCCAAAAAGAAGCTCAACGCCTCCGGCTTCGCCCAGACAGACACTCCGCTGAACAGGACCGCCATAAAACACGAAATTTTAAAAATAATGTTCACTCCTTAACGGATGATTTGAATGAAGTTCCCAATTTGGGGAGGTATGAAATTGTTCATGATTATACCTCCTCTTACGCAACCAACTCCTTAATCACCTTCCCTCCAAACTGGCTCAATTGCTTGTAACGGCCGGCGTGGAAGTAGGTGAGCTTGTTGTCATTAAGCCCAAGCAGGTGCAGCAGCGTGACATGTAGATCGCGGATTGGATGGACGACTTCGGCCGCTTCCGCGCCAATTTCATCGGTCGAACCCACGATCGACCCCTTCTTCACACCACCACCAGCCATGAGCATCGTCATGGCATCGATGTTGTGCCCCCGGCCTAGCGCGTAAACGCCGCCGCGACGGTTGTTGTCCGGGGTGCGGCCGAATTCACCGGTCCACACGACCAACGTGTCCTCAAGCATCCCCTTCTCTTTTAGGTCCTTGATCAGGGCAGTCATTGGTTTGTCCACACTCTTGATCCGAGAAGAATGACCGCGCTCAAGATAATCGTGGCTATCCCATCCGCCCGAAAATATTTGCACAAAACGAACCCCCTTCTCGACAAGGCGTCGGGCCATCAGGCACTGCCGACCAAACCCTGCTGTTTCCTTTTGATTCATGCCGTAGGCTTCGCGGATGTGCTCAGGCTCGCTCTTTAGGTCAATGACGCCGGGCACTTCCATCTGCATGCGGTAAGCCAACTCGTAGCTCTCCATGCGTGCGGCAAGATCGGCATGCCCGGGATGCTTTTTGGCGTGGCGTTGATTAAGAAAAGCCAGCTCATCAAGTGCCTTGCGCTGATGATCACGGGTCTTATGCTTGGGTGCTTGCAAATCAAGGATCGGTGAACCGCTCGACCGCAGCCGCGTGCCCTGATAATGCGCAGGCAAAAAGCCGTTGCTCCAATTGCGTGAACCTCCCTGTGGCATGGCCAACTCGGTCATCACCACGTAGCCGGGGAGGTTTTGATTTTCCGTTCCGAGCCCGTAATTGATCCATGAACCCAAAGCCGGGTCGCCTCCCAGGCGACTGCCGGTGTTCATATGGAAAAGCGCCTCAGGATGGTTCAGAGACTCGGCCTGACATCCACGGTAGTTGCAAAGCTCATCGGCCACCTCGGGCAAATGGGCCCACTGGTCGCTCATATCCAACCCCGACTGGCCGACCTTGCGCGACCTGAACGGACTGCCGACATAAAAACGGAATCCATTTGCTAAACCCGCCGTTCGCTTTGATTCCAGTTTGTGTTTCGCGCTGAGCGCTGGCTTCGGATCAAATGTGTCCACCTGACTCGGCCCACCTTCCATAAAGAGCATAATCACCGCCTTGGCCTTAGGCGTGTGCATCGGCTTCTTTGGAGCCAATGCTCCGGCGGTCTCTTTGGCCAACAGGTCGGTCATCGCCACCGAGCCCAATGATGAACCGAGCCCATAAAGGAAATCGCGACGACGCAGGGAGGCTGTGTTCGAGGAGAATGGCGCGTTCATATCAGTAAATATAAATGAATTCGTTAGAATTGAAAAGTAACAGGCACAAATCAGCGAGTGCGCGTGTAGAGCCATTTACGTCACCCGGTTTTTTGTCGGGCACATAACCCTCAAAAACAGGGAGAATCTCCTCATACTCAAAAGGTTGACCTGTCAGTTCCTCCACCAGCGAACGCGTAATGTACTTGGGGTATTCCACTTTCTCAGGCTGATGCCTTGCATGGTAACCCTGCATTCTAATCACGTACTGCTCAAGCCGCTCCCACTCCACCTTATCCGGCACACGGCCGAAGACTAGTTGCACTACGCGTTTGACCTGCATATGCAGCGTGTCCGATTCCTTTTCCGCACGCAGGGCCAAAGCGATGGCGCGATCACTCATAACCTGACTGTTGAGCAACGTAAAAGCCTGCGGAGTAACCGCCGCTGAGTCACGCTCCTCACAGGAGTCATTGGGGTTGGGCTGGTTAAACAGCTCCAGGAAAGGATCGGCCTGGCCACGAACCCGGTATGCATAGATCGTGCGCCGATTGCGTTCACCCGGAGTGCGTGAAGGCTGGTAGGCCGGCGAGAGGGAGAACTGAATCATGCGGGGCTGCAGCGCAACCTCCATGTTAATCTCCGGCATCACTGGAAACCCACCCTGAACATGGCTAAGTTCCCCCGTAGCGACCAGCAAACTATCACGCATTTCTTCAGCCGTAAGACGGCGAGGCAGATGATAGGCAAAGAGAGAATTGTCCGAATCTTCATTTTTCAACTTATCTAACCTGGGGTGACTCCCGCTTTGGCGGTAGGTGGCTGAGAGCATAATCATCCTGTGCAGTCGCTTGAGTTTCCAGCCGTGTTCCATGAAATCGGCTGCGAGCCAGTCAAGCAATCCCAGGTGAGTCGGCTTGGCTCCCTTGGATCCGAAGTTGTTGGGGTTGCCGGCCAACGGTTTACCAAAATGATGCTGCCAGACGCGATTGACAACAGAACGGGCTGTTAACGGGTTTCTCGGGTCGACAATCCACTTGGCCAGGGCAAGCCGACGGCCCTGTAACTGGCCGGAAATCTCGTAGGGATCAGGATTCTTTGTCGATACCGGGACAGCTAGGGCACTCAACACACCCGGAGTGACCTCCGCCCCCGCTGCCCCCAAGGCACCCCCCAATAAAATACGACTTGCTGGCAAGATCTTTTGTCCGGACTCCTTGGGAAGACGCATGGAGCGCGCATTAAGGCTCTTGGGGGTCGAACCATTGTACACGCCCTGCACAATCGGCTGGTAACGTTCCAGCCGGCGTTTCCAAATCCACTCATCCTGCCGGCGTACTTTTTTGCGACCCTGCTCCTCTGGCGTGAGGCCGACGTGGCGCGGTGGCTTCTCTTTAACAGGCAAATCCTTGCGAGCATTCTCGTTGATGTACTTCTTACCGTGTTCCTCAAACCATTTTCGCGCGGCGGACTCCTGTTTATTGTAAAGCGCGTTGTGCTTTTCCGTGGCAAACTTGAGTAACCGTTGCGTGGCAACGCGGCCTTCCTTCAGACCGATGATATTTTCGCTCTTAAGAAACGGTGCTGGCCGCTCGGCCAATTGAGTGCCGGCGAAGGCGGCGTACATGCGGTAGTAGTCGCGCGTGGGCAGTGGATCAAACTTGTGATCGTGACACTTGAAACAGCGCATGGTCGTGCTGAGGAATGTCTGGCCAACGGCATTGACGACGTCATCGAGATAAATCTGTCGGGCCTGCGGGGCGAGTGTCATCGCCGGATCCCACGGGCCCATGCGAAGGAACGAGACAGCCACGAGCAGCTCTGGGTTGCGATTCCCCTCCGATTGCTGTTCCCACAGTTCATCCCCTGCAATTTGCTCGATAACAAACTCGCTGTACGGCTTGTCGTTATTAAAGGCGCGTATAACGTAGTCGCGATAGCGCCAGGCGTTGGAACGTTCGTAGTCGTTTGAATAGCCGCCTGTGTCAGCGTAGCGCGCGACATCCAGCCAATGCTGCCCCCAGCGCTCACCGTAGTGTGGACTAGCCAGCAGCTCATCAATGAGCTCATTCCAAGCACTACCCGAATCCTTGTCCCACTGAAGACGAAATTGATAAATCTGGAAAGGGGTGGGAGGTAGCCCGGTGAGATCGTAGTAGGCTCGTTTTACTAGGGAACGAAAATCCGCCTGAGGAGCCGGGGCAAATCCCGCCGCCCTAAGTTTGCGCCCGATAAAGGCATCCACGGGATTATCCGCACCTGCCGGCTGTTTAGTTTTAACAACCGGCTGGAATGCCCAAACGTCCTGTGGCTTGTAACGGCGGTATGTCCAGTCATCAGAAAGCCCGCCACTTGTCTCAACCAACATCCCTTCAGAGGTAACCGGCTTGGCGCGTTCCTCGGCAATATAACTCGCCTGTGTTTTTGCATCCGGCCAATGTGCACCCAGTTCAACCCAACGTTTTAGTGCGGAAAGTTGTGTCGCTGAAAGCTTATCGTTCTCCTTGGGCGGCATGACAGCCCAATCATCCTCGTGCTGACGAGTGGCCGCTAAATAAAATGGACTCTTTGATGGTTGACCGGGAACAAGTGAAGGTTCTTGGCTTTCGCCGCCCTTGAGCAAACCAGTCCGCGAAGTAAGGTTCAGTTCCCCCTTGATCTTCTCAGAATCCTCACCATGACACGCAAAACATTTACTGCTTAAGACTGAACGAACCTTAAGGGTAAACAAACGCTCTCCTTCCTGCTTGGCATCTGCTTGTAGAGAAACCTTACAGACAAAAAAAAGCAAAAGAATTGCAATGACCCTCATAAACCGTACCACCCATTAACACGTTTATGGACTCTATTTCAAGACCTTTAGCTTGAGGTCCTTGAAGTAGACAATCATGCCCGGGTCATGAAGTTGAAGTTGAATCATGCCATTCTTAAGACGTTTAGCCCGTGGAAGGTGCTCAGTGAATTCACTGGAAAGTTTACTGTTAATGTAGAGCTTGAAGTTGTTGCCCTTGGCGATGATGTGTACGGAGTTCCAATCGCCCTTCTTAATATCATCCGCGCTTAGCGCATCCTCAATGGATGTGATAGTGGGTTTATCATCCTCACCAATCACCAGCCTGTCACCACGAAAGCAGCGATGCTCTTTGCGCCCGGGGGTATGAAAATCCCAAGCCCCCATCACGTTTTTACCTATACCGAGATGACCCAGATCCGCATGATAACTTTGAAAATCGCGTTTACGGGTTTTGTCCACAATGGCGCGGATACTTACCCCACTGTTGCCCTTATCGGGAAACCGGTAGCTAAACTTCATCTCAAGATCGGCCACGTTCTTATTTGGGCTGTATGTGAGATAACCCCGCCCCTTGTCGCCATCACCCACAATCATGCCGTCCCGTACTGTCCACGCCGGTGCAGTCTTCGCAGGTGTCGCCTCCCAGCCCTTGAGTGTCTTGCCGTCGAAGATGGAAATAAACCCGTCCTTGCCCACCGCCTGCGCGGTGGCTAGGCCCAATAAGAAAAGCAAACTGGCAGTGATGGTTTTCATGGCGGAAATAATCGGCGCCAATTTAACGGGCGCTCGGTGGTTTAGGCAATCAATTCCTTGATGACATTGCCTCCAAATTGACTGAGCTGCTTGTAGCGACCAGCGTGTAAGTAGGTGAGTTTGTTATCATCCAAACCAAGTAACTTCAGCAGGGTAACGTGCAAATCACGCAGTGGATGAACCACTTCAACGGCTTTAGCCCCAATCTCATCTGTGGCGCCAATCGTGTGGCCAGCCTTAACGCCACCGCCGGCCATCCAGACATTCATCGCCTCGGGATTATGGTCACGACCGTATTTGATGCCACCGCGAATTCCATTGTCGGGTGTCCGGCCGAACTCACCCATCCACACGATCAACGTCTCATCAAGCATGTCACGTTGCTTGAGGTCCTTGATCAAGGCTGCGATGGGTTGGTCCACGTTTTGAATACGCGATGCGTGTGCCTTCGCAATGTAATCGTGACTGTCCCAGGTGCTGGCATAGAGCTGCACGAACCGAACGCCCTTCTCCACCAGTTTGCGGGCGAGCAGGCAGCGGCGGGCAAAATTATCCGTAGGCTCTTTTCCGATACCGTACATCGCCTTGGTTTGCTCGGTTTCCTTGTCGATGTTCACAATTTCTGGCACCTGCATTTGCATGCGGAAAGCCAGCTCGTAATTGCGCATGCGAGCCGTCAATTCTTCGTGTTGCGGATGCCGCTTAGCATGTCGCTCATTTAGCTTGGCCAAGAAATCCAGATTGCGACGTTGCTGGGCCCTAGTCACCCCTGCCGGAGGATGAATATCGAGCAGCGGTGACCCTTTCGGCCGCAACGCCGTAGCCTGATAACTTGTCGGCAAAAATCCGTTTGCCCAATTTGAGGGACCGCCCTGTGGATGTGACAACTCGGGCAACACAACAAAACCGGGCAGGTCAGCATTCTCTGTTCCCAAGCCGTAATTTACCCAGGAGCCAATGGCCGGGTCGCCGCCGAAACGGTTGCCTGTATTCACATGGTAGTTTGCGGTGGGATGATTCACCGACTCCACTTGCAGTCCTCGATAAAAGCACAAGTCATCGGCCACCCCGGCCAGTTTTTTCCAGAGTTTGTTCATGTCCGCCCCGCTCTGCCCGGCTTTGCGGAACTCAAACGGACTCTTCACATAGTACCGCTTGCCCGAACTCATTGCACTTTGCTCTTCACCCGAGCGGTTAAACTCCTTGAGGTGCAACTCTTCAAGCTTGGCCTTCGGGTCAAAGGTATCAATATGGGAAGGCCCGCCTTCCATGTAAAGAAAGATGCAATGCTTGGCCTTGGCCAACGGAAAACGGGGCTGCTTCCGGCTCGCCGCTCGAGCGGACTGAGCCAACATCGAAGTGAAAGCAACACTGCCAAGACTGGCATTGAGCCCGTATAGAAAATCACGGCGATTCATGGCTTTTTTACTTGGTGGCGCTTTATTAGATTTTGCCCGTCGGTGTGAGGTTGAGGTGGAGCTTCTCCCGCCGGACGAGCGTCGAGCCGCATTTCTTCCTGAAACATAATCGCCATGCCGCGCAGCTTCCGGATAATTTCTCGATTGCGCGCGAGCTTCGACTCCCCGGGGTCTTTGCCAACATCATAGAGCTGAAGACTCGGATTCAAATAAAGTTTCCAATTGCGCCAGCGCACCGCGGCCAGTGCGCCCTGGCTGCCGTGATAGAAAAATGCGTCGTTATATTCGTTGCGACTAATCAAGGGCTTCCACTCACCGGGCGGATCCCACCGACGACGAAGCGGGACTGATGCGTTTAGCGATTTTTTTATTCCCGGAGGCGGCACGACCTTGGTATCGCCCTTCAAGAGGGGGCTGATGTCGCGCCCGTCAATCACCCGACCCTCGGGAACCTTGATGCCCGCGAAGGTGGCGAGCGTGGGATACCAGTCCATCGCGCGCACGACCGCCAGTGATTCCTTGCCCGCCTGCAATCCCAGTCCCGGCCCCCACGCGATTGCGGGCACGCGAATGCCGCCTTCGTAGGTCGAGAGCTTGCGCCCGCGAATCTTCTGTTGCGGCGTGCGACCCGGCCCGCGCCCGTTGTCTGAGGCGTAGATGACAATCGTGTTGTCATCAATACCCAGCCGTTTAAGCGCATCAAAGATGCGGCCGACATTGTAATCTAGCTCCTGAATTGCGTCTCCGTATTCGCCCCAGTTTGAGCTACCCTTGAATTCTTTACTCACACCCAGCGGGTTGTGCAGCATGGTGTGGGGCAGGTAGAGAAAGAACGGGCCTTCTTTGTTCTTCTCGATAAATCCAATGGCCTCGTCGGTGTAAAGCCTTGTCAATTCTGCGGGATCAGCCGGGCGCTTGACGACCTTGTCATCTCGCATCAGGGGGACACCACCTTTATCCTCGAAATAGACAATCTCAACCGGGTCAAGATTGTGCAGCAGGCCGAAATAGTGATCGAACCCCTGATTGCGGGGCAGAAATGGCTCGTGAAACCCAAGATGCCATTTGCCGATGCAGGCGGTGGCGTAGCCGCCCGCCTTCAGCAACTCGGCAATCGTCAATTCGTCGGTATGAATGCCCGATCGCGAATCTGCGCGATGCACCCAAATGTGGTTACCGACCCGACGCGGGTAACACCCGGTCAACAGGCCTGCACGTGACGGGCTGCAAATCGGAGCCGCTGCGTAGTAGTCGGTAAACCGTGTTCCCGCCTTCGCCATCGCATCGATCCGCGGTGTCTTGACCTCCGACGCGCCATAACAACCCAGATCGTAGTACCCCTGGTCATCGATAAAGATAAAGATGATGTTCGGCTTAATCTTCGCCCCCATCAAAGAAACACTCAAACAAAACAAAACTGTAATGACGCTTTTCAATTTCCTAATAAACGTACAAAAATTCATTTGCATTAAGCAAAGCCAAACACAGGTCAGCGAAACCACGTGTTCGAGCATCCACTTGATGCGGTTGAAGGTCTGGCTGGTAATCCTGATACTCAAAAAGTTTCTCCACAAATGTAAACGTCTGGCCGGTATTCTCCTCGTTTGCCGAACGAACCACCTCGGTCGGATACGTGCGGGGTTTAGGGTTGCGCTTGGCTTGCTCTTCAGTCGTTTCCTTCCAAAGTTGCAGGGCATCACCAGCCTCGGCCTTGTTCGGCACACGACCGAACGCAAGCCGGAACGCCCGGCTAATCGCTTCACCATCGCCCTTGGTTTCCTTGAGAACCCGCGCCGCAAATGCCAGGG
>ENA-OREN01001403-OREN01001403.1-marine-metagenome-genome-assembly--contig:-NODE-1403-length-28480-cov-5.926733_pt1 | contig 28480 bp, 29 predicted proteins | sample MGYA00248624_ERZ508555 | MGnify/ENA primary metagenome ERZ508555 (study PRJEB26222, sample SAMN06267773) | marine metagenome | isolation source: Saanich Inlet, British Columbia, Canada | place...
TTAAGTTTATTCCTTCTTCCTAAGCGCCCAGATAATCAACCAAGGTGGAAGTATCTTATGGTTGGGCTTCAGTGGATTCTTATCCCTATTACTATGGTAGTATTTGGTGCTATTCCTGCTATAGATGCACAAACCAGATTAATGTTTAACAAACCTCTTGGGTTTAGAGTAACGGAAAAAAAGCGATAACTAGACTATTCAAATATAAATCCAGCAGAGTAGCTTACACCGTTTAAAAAACTCTTAGCATCCAAAACTGGTCTCCCAGATTTTTGGATTTTTTTTATTTCTAATGCAGTGCTATCTCCACACACTATTCCAAATAAAACTTCTTCAGTTATAAAAAATGATCCCACAGCTAATTCATCTGGACACTTCACAACAGTGGCCTCGTGGATAATAACTCTTTCGTTGTTATGATCAAATGTATATGCGTGTGGCCAAGGGGTGTAGGCACGAATCATCGCCTCTATTTCCTGAGCACTTTTGCTCCAGTCTATTCTTCCAGACTCTTTTATTATCTTTTTTGTATAGGTAGCTTGTTCGTGATCTTGAACTTGAGGCATAATTTCCTCAGAAGCAACCTTAGGGAGAGTGTCAGTCAAAACATTTGCTCCAAGAACAGACAGTTTATTGCTTAACGTCTCAGAAGTCTCATTTTTAGAAATTTCTATTGTGCCAGTTTTTAAAATATCTCCATGGTCCATCTTTTCATCCATCATCATAATAGTTACGCCTGTTTCTTTCTCTCTACTCAGTAAAGCCTCTTGAATTGGCGAAGCGCCTCTATATTTTGGTAATAATGATCCATGAACATTAATGACACCTTTTTCTGGAATATCTAAAATCTCCTGAGGTAATATTTGGCCGTAAGCAACAACGACAAAAACAACTGCCTTAAAATCAGTTAAATCGGACTTTATTTCAGATACTTTTTCTGGCTGAAGAACATTTAATCCTAATTCAAGGGCTGCAGATTTAATAGGTGGGGGAGTTAGTATTTTTTTTCTTCCAGCCAGGCGATCTGGTTGAGTTACAACTGCCAGCACGTTAAAAAGCTCGCTTTGAGCGAGTGCTTTAAGTGATGGAACTGCAAAATCTGCAGTACCCATAAAGACAATAGAAATCTTTTCTTTCATATTAGTGAATTTAAAGATACATAAACGTTAATCCATTTCGTCATCCTGATACGCCTTAGAGGCGGAGAAGGATCTCTGCAGATTCAGACTAAACAGATGCAGAGATTCTTCGCTTGAGGCAGGCTCGGAATGACGAAAAAAATAGTAAAACCAAATATCAAGTTTTCTTGGCTATATACCAGATTCGTAAATATCTTTTGCTTTGTCTATAAACAATACTCCATCCAAATGATCTATTTCGTGTTGAATAACACGAGCAAGAAAGCCTTCTGCGGACAATTCTTGCTTTTCAGCAGCAGTATCTACATATTCAACGGTAACAGACATATTTCTTTCTACTTGCCCATATACATTTGGTATAGATAAACACCCTTCTTCTGCCCATTCTTTAGAAGACGATCTTTTTGTAATAACTGGATTAATAAGCAGCTGTGGCTTACGGCCATTATTCGACACATAACAAAACCGTTTAAGCACTCCAACCTGCGGAGCTGCTATGCCAACACCTTTGTGCTTTTTCATGGTGTAGAGCATATCTTTAAAAAAAGCCTGTTGATCTTTTTGAAGTATTTCTGAAACATCAAAATTCTCACTCTCGGTTGAAAGCTTTTCGTCGGGATGATAAATAATAGGAAGTTTTTTGGGCATATTTTAGGTCTTTGGCTTATCTTTATTCTTTTTTGAATTCCACATAAAAAGTTTCACTCGAGATTCTGGAGAAACATTATCATTTTGATTCAACTCAGCAAATATTTGTCGAGCTCTATCTACACCAACTCGATTAATAACTCCAAGATACATTCCAAACTTTTTTGGTTCGTTCCATTTTTGAGTAATCTCTGCTGCCAGCAAATGAGCTGGCGAATGAAGTTTTTCGGCATCTTTCTTCTTAGCAGCACTTTTATGCCTATCGTCGCTATATCCACTTAAAATATGTTTCATATAATTTTTACCGCGAAATAAATTCAGCACTAACATATCCTATCCCAAACGGAGACTCGTAACTTAACACATCACTTTTGGCATTCATCCCTTCAAGAAGCCCCAATAGCCAAATAATCCCATCATGAGACAACGCACCGGCGTCTTCTACTAATTCTGGATCCATACTCCTTATTGCCTCAGAATCGAGCTTTCGTATATGTGACATCATAAATGTGTCATACGTTTTTGCTGCAAGAGAAAATCCAGCAGGTGAATCAGGCGAAAGTTTTTGAGAGAGTGTTCCAAGCACACAAACTGCTACTCTTTGTTGAGCAGAGGCAAATGCATTATTGCTTTCTTTTCCAAATTGATAATGAAGATCGGAAGAAACATCCGCCACCTCAACTGGAATAATTTTAACGCGAGGGAGAGGTTTGGTAAGTATTTCCGCTGGTATACTTATAGTATGATGGAGATCTTGCTTTGTGTGAAGTTGAACAGGAGATGTACGAGCAAGTGACTCTTTCCAGTGATGAGCAAATCCGATAGCGCCTTTTCGTCTAAAAGAAAACTCCAAATCTCCAAATTCTTTTACATGGCCAGTATAGTGAGGAGATTGGTTAATAAAAAAAGTAGAAGCCTCTACTGTTTTATACGAAGATACTACAACAATAATATCTGGCTGAGCAGCATATAAATGAGCCGATAATTCTTGATATGCCTGAAGTGTTGCCTTTAATTTGTCTGTTGCTGATTGCCCTATACTTGGAAACAAAAATGGAGAAGAGGGCACAAGCGCAGAAAACACAATCATATGAGTATTTCAATAATCAATCATTGCAGACCGATCATACAACAAAACTCTTTAAATGTACACTATTCCTATTGCTGCAACAGTTAAAATCTGCAATACTAATCGTTGATATATGGAACATACCAGACAAACAAATCTTGCGCAGGTTGCGAATATTTTAGGAGTTAATATTCACAAAAAAATGCTTCAAGATATACTAAAAGATATTGAACAAAAAATATGTTCAAACTCTTTTTCGTGGATAGCGACTGTTAACCCAGAAATTTTACTTAAGGCCCATAAAAACAAAACATACAGAAAGCTTCTTAACACTGCATCACTCTCTGTGGCAGACGGGGCTGGTGTCATGTTGGCAGCTTTATTTATGGGAGAGGCTCTGCCAGCTCGTATTCCTGGCGTTGACCTTGTTTATAGCATCTGCAACATTGCTGAGAAAAATTCTAAGAGCGTTTTTTTGCTTGGAGGAAATCAAATAAACAACCAAAAATCTATTGAAGAGCTGCATAAAAAATATCCCAGGCTTTCACTAACAGGAACAGCTCATATTGACCATAAAAACAAACAATCAGTTAAAACTATTATTAAGCAACTCTCTCAGAAGCCCCCAGACGTCGTTCTCGTGGCCTTAGGGGCTCCGCACCAAGAAATAGTCATCTACAAGCATCTATCAAAAACACATGGAATATCGCTTGCAATGGGAATAGGTGGTTCGCTTGATATGATAAGCGGCGCTCTTCCAAGAGCTCCAAAAGTTTTAAGAATAATAGGAATCGAGTGGCTATGGAGATTACTCCTACAACCAACCAGAGCACGAAGAATCTTTAATGCTACAATAGTATTTCCTTTAAAAACGATTGCTTACTGGCTAAGAATACAAACAATGTATCGGACAAACATTCTTTCCCTTATTCTCGACAAAGATAAAAACATCCTTATTGCAGAAAGGGTCGACTCTCCAGGCCATTGGCAAATGCCTCAAGGTGGAAAAGATAAAGGAGAAAGCCTTAAAAACACCTTCTTCAGAGAAATGCAGGAAGAATTAGGGTCGAACACATTTAGTGTTCATCGTATTGTAAAAAATTTCTACAAATATACCTGGCCAAAATGGCACAAACTTAATAGCGGATACAAAGGACAAAAGCAATCGCTTGTTATAGCAACCGCCACAGACCCAAACGCTCTTAATCCAGACAAAAGAGAATTCAGCCAACTTGCATGGGTGTCTCGTGCTGAGATTCTTAACAGAGTTCATGCAGTAAGAAAAGAGGCAACTAAAAAAGCACTTGAGCATCTTAACACTTCCAATGTATTATAAAGACACACTATGAAGGTCCGAACTCGATTTGCACCATCACCAACTGGAGATCCCCACATTGGAAATATTCGAACAGCTTTGTTTGAATGGCTTTTTGCTCGCCATAATAAAGGAACCTTTGTACTTCGAATTGAAGACACAGACCAATCACGACTCCAAGAGGGTAGTCTAGAAAAAATCATAGAATCCCTCTCCTGGTTGGGTATATTACCCGACGAAGGTGTTCTTACTCACGATTTAGATGAGAAGGGCAAAAGGGGGCCATATATTCAGTCTCAGAGGTTAGAAATATATCAAAGCTATACCAAGCAATTGCTAGAAAAAGGTCTTGCATATCCGTGCACATGCTCACCAGAAAGACTTGCACAACTACGAGAAGAGCAGCAAAAAAGAAAACTCCCACCAGGGTACGATGGCCAATGCAAAACAGAGGAACCAACTCATAATGCAGATGAATTTATAGGTTCTCATGCTATCCGCTTAGCTATGCCTAATCATGGACATGCTTCTTTTCAGGACCTTATTAGAGAGGAAGTAACATTCGATATTTCACTTGAAGATGACCCTGTTATATTAAAATCTGACGGCTTCCCAACATATCACCTAGCTTCTGTTGTAGATGACCACGAAATGGATATAACCCATGTCATTCGCGGAGAAGAATGGATTTCTTCTGCTCCAAAACACCTCCAACTCTACAACGCCCTCGGATGGAAACCTCCAAGATTTGCTCATGTACCAATGATTCTAGGCCCAGACAAATCAAAGCTTTCAAAACGACATGGTGCGCAGGGGGTATTAGAATACAGAGATCAGGGTTATTTACCTGAGGCTCTTAAAAACTTTCTTGCATTTTTAGGCTGGAATCCTGGAGACGATAAAGAAATCCTTACCGAAAAGGAACTCATAAAGGAATTTAACATAGAAAACATCCAAAAAAGTCCCGCTGTCTTTGATTTAGAAAAACTTAATTGGATAAACCATAAGTATATTCAGTTGCTATCAGACGAAGAACTTCTTTTAAACGCCAAACCATGGCTCAAAAAAGCAGATTGCCCATTTGAAAATTATTCAGACGAGCAGCTTATTTTAATTGTAAAACTAGCTCAAGAAAGAATACAAAACTTCTCACAGCTAGCTGAGTACGTTAGTTATATTTGGAAAAAAGAACTTGAATATGATGCATCACTTCTTGTTCACAAAAAATCAACAAAAGAAGATACTTTAGTCGTATTAAATGGCTTAAAGGAGCTCTTTGAAAGCACTATTGATAGCATTGAGATAGAACGTCTTACAGAACAAGTGGAAAGCTGGAGAGAATCAAAAAGCCTTGATAGGGGAACTGTCCTCTGGCCACTCCGTATAGCTGTTACCGGCTTAAAAAATTCCCCAGGAGTATACGAAACAATCCAAATTATCGAAAAAAACAAAGCTGTTTCCAGAATACAAAAAGCAATAGATCTATTAGAAGCACTGTAGGGTGTGGTATAATTACAACCTTACTGTATGCAAAAAAATTTTAGTATTAAAAATGTATCCCTTTTTAAGATAGAAGCAGCGCTTGCTGTGATATTTTTGGTATTTACATTCATACTCCTATCATATGCACCTACTCATGTATCTGCCGAAGAAGCCCAGATAGAAGAATTAAATCAGGAGTTAGAAGACCAGAAAAGGCGAATTAATGAGCTAGAAGAAAAGAAGGAAAGATACAAAAACACGATCGATGAAAAAAGGTCACAAGCTTCGACACTAAGGAATCAAATTGCAATTCTAGATGCAGAAGTCGAAAAAACGACAATAGATGTCCAAATTAAAGAAAGGGAAATAGACGAGCAAAAGCTATCTATCCTTACTACCGATGCTCAGATTAAGCGTACTGAGCGAAACATTGATGAAAACAAAGAGCAATTGGGAGAGATGATCCGAACAATACATTCACTCGACAAAACATCTCCGCTCGAAATTCTACTTACCAACACAACTCTTTCGGATTATTTTCGATCGATTGATAGAAATGCCCAGGTCCAAAGTGGGCTTCAAGTAAATTTACAGGGGCTTAACACTCATAACACAGAAATGCTTGCATTTAAATCTGAACAAGAATCGTACAAAGAGTCTTTAGAAGTCCTTAAGGACGAAATTGAAGCAGAAAAAGACAACTTGAGGGGGAAGCAGTTTGTAAAAGCAGATTTACTTGAGGAAACAAAAAGCTCAGAAAGAAAATTTCAGACCCTCTTACAGCAACTTCGTGGTGAGCAGGAGGGGATTAATAGCGATATTGTTTCTATTGAGAAAAAAATACGCGAAATGCTCGCCTCTCGTGAAAGAGAAGAAGGACTTGGCTATCTTATTGGTGAAAGCCTCATGTGGCCTGTCCCAAAAAATAAGGTAACAGCGTATTTCCATGACCCAGACTACCCTTACCGACATGTTTTTGAGCACCCAGCAATCGATATTCGAGCAAAACAAGGAACATCCACAAGAGCAGCCTCTTCTGGATACGTAGCCCGAGTAAAGTATGATTCAGGATGCACTGGGTCATACGCCTATGTTGTTATTGTTCACGGAGATGGGTTGTCGAGCGTATATGGGCATATGAGTAAAATATATGTATCAGAAGACCAATTTGTACGACAAGGAGATGCTATAGGGCTCTCAGGAGCTGCTCGTGGGACTTGCGGGTCAGGAAGGCTCACAACCGGCGCTCACATGCACTTTGAGGTCCGTAAAAATGGAATTCCAGTAGATCCACTAGCATATCTGCCATAGTAACTGCGAATAAAGCAAAGAACAAGGAAGTCCTTAAAAGGGACTTTTTGTTTATAGAGGCAAGTAAATAAGGTTATAATTAGCTAGTTCAGAAATTAAACCTCGAGGGATCATAAAATAATCGCCCGTCAAACTTGGGTAATTCTAGCGAAGAAGAGAGGTGTTCATGTGTCGGACAATATATCTTATGCGACGCAAAATAATATCAAGCAGAAAATTTAAAAAAGCAAAAACCCAACTAATGGGGTCTCTATACTCTCTGTTAAAATTTTCTATCCTCCCCACTAAGTAATACTCGCACAAGGTTACCTTCCCCGACTTCTCTGCGACAACAATCATGCGTCGCACAATATACAAAAGGGAGAGCACTATTTATAAAAGACTTTATCTTTAATTCTTAAATCGATATATTGAATTTCCTGCTTCTTCCCTTCAAGTACTCCACCCAAGAGCGCTTGAAGCAGATGCACTTGTTCTTTTATAGGAGTTGACCAATCAAAATAAACCTTCCAGCCCTCTCTCGTTACAACACGTATTTCATTTGGGAGGAAATCGTCCCCTACTTCATAGCTCTCTATAGGAATTTGAATGCTCGGTTCGAATAATTCTTGAAGGGTTTGCATGGTTTGAAACAATTCTTCCTCGACAACAACATCACCAGTCTCAAAAACTTGAGAGGAATAGAACATAAGAACAACTTCTTGTGGTTCGATCGAATCCTTATGAATTTTTTCGAGTATAACTCCCGCGTCAGACAACAAAAATACTTGTTCTATAATTACCTCCTCATATTCATCTTCCAGTGGAATCGTTAATTCTTCTAAATCTTGCCCTTCCTTAACAACTGGTTCCAGAAGATTTCTTTCAACATACGATTGAACAACAACAGAAACAGGATCGTGGCGTTTATAGTATATAGTAATAGCATTGGGAAATTTTTTCTCGATAGAAATATTTTGATAAGAAGGAAATTCCTCAATTTTAGCTTTTAGTGCTTTCTCTGGAATAAGAAAATAATTTTTCGCAGAAAACAAAAACCACCTCTTTCCTGAAAGCAATACATCTACAGATTCAACTATTTCCTGAGGTGGAGTATGAGTGCTTTCTGCTTGAACTCCCCCACCTTCTATTTGTTGCCAAATAATAATATCTACAAGGAAAACATCACTGATAAAAAAAATATATACTAATCCACCCAAAAGAATTAAAAAACCAAGGCGGTTCAAAAAACGGCGAAACTTTTTGCGCCGTTTTCGAGGTGGGTGAATATTTTTAGCTGATGCTTGATTCATAGCACCATTATATTTTTTTCTCTATACGCTTAATGCCATGTGTCCACGGATGCAGCACCTCTGGAATAGTAATAGATCCATCTTCGTTCTGATATGTTTCGAGAAGAGCTAAGAGAGCTCTGTCAGTCATTCCAGTTGCAGAGATTGTATGAGGAAACAAGACCTTCCCTTCGTTGGTTTTATATCTTATATTAAGTCTCCTTGTTTGAAAATCAGTAATATTGGTATTTGAGGTTACTTCTCTAAATTTGTTCTGCCCAGGAAACCAAGCTTCGCAGTCGAATTTTTTATACCCTGGAGCACCTAAATCCCCAACACAAATATTTACAACCCTATAATGAAGTCCTAAACCATCTAAAATTCGTTCTTCTATTTCTTGACATTTTTCGTGCCATTTCACACTATCTTCGGGCGCACACACAACAATCAACTCGGCTTTATAAAATTCATGAACTCTAAAAATGCCTTTCGTATCTTTGCCATAACTTCCAGCTTCAGTTCTGAAACAAGAAGACAAACCAGCATACAATTTTGGTTGTTCTAAGGACGGAAGAACTTCATCTTGATGATACCCTACTAGCGTTTGCTCACTCGTACCTATTAGCGATAAATCTTCACCCTCTATTTTATAAATTTCATCAGAGAAAAAAGGTAAATACCCCGTGCCAAACAATGTTTGTTCTTTTGCAAGATGAGGGGTGAACATTGGAGTGAAACCTTCTTTCATTAACTCTTGTATTGTCCATTGAACAAGAGCAAGTCGAAGTAGAACAGCCTCATTTTTTAAATAGAAAAATCGCGCCCCAGAAACTCGAGCCGCTCGCTCTGTATCAATAAGGTCCAAATCCTGGCCGAGTTCGAAATGGTCCTTAATTGGAAACGAAAATTCTGGCTTTTTTCCACCAAGTCTGATTTCGACATTATCTTCATCTCCACCACCATCAGGAACATCATCTGCCAGCATATTTGGCAGCCAACTCATTTTTTCTAAAAGGTCGGCTTCTACTTTTTTTCGATCTGTTTCATGTTTTTTAACCTCTTGTCCCACTTTTTTCATCTCAGAAATTTGCTCTGGAGTTGGTTTTTCTTTTGATCCTTGCTTTCTTTTTGCTCGAAGTTCCTCTTCTTTTTTTATAATTTCTTTTCTTTTATCATCAAGCTTAAGAATAGCCGAAACATCAGCGTCGGATCCCCTGCGTTTTGTGTTTTCTTGAACACGTTTCGCATTATCGCGAATAAATTGAATATCTAACATAGCCTATAATTTATCTGTATCGATCAGTATTTGAATACCAGTGATTGTAACATCTTCAAGTGGATGATCTTGAGCATTTACCGAAACATTTTCGATAGCTTCCACAATATCCATTCCCTCCACAACTTTGCCAAATAAAGTATGCTTGCCATTGAGCCATGGAGTCGAGGCGGCGGTTACAACAAAAAATTGACTACCATTTGTATTTGGACCAGCATTTGCCATGGCAAGACTCCCTTTTATTAAAGAATCGTCAGGAGAGAATTCATCCTCAAACGTATAGCCAGGTCCGCCAGTGCCGTCGTTGCTCCAGTCATCGTCTTTAGAATTTGGATCCCCTGTTTGGATCATAAAATCTTTAATAACTCGATGAAATCTTACTCCATCATAAAAGCCGCTTTCAGCCAGCTTAACAAAATTAGCAACAGTCACCGGAGCTTTTTCTTCGAAAAGTTCGAAAACTATAGCCCCTTCCGAAGTCTCAAATTGAGCCATAAGAGGCTGCGTTGCTTGTTCTATATGTTCTCCTGCTACATTTTGGTCTGTGTCGTTCTGAGCTTGTTGATCGGAGTCTTTTGTGCATCCTGTAAACATACTAGCTGTTGTCAGTATAATAAATGAAAAAATAACGTACTTCATATTTAAAGCCTTCTAATGAGTAATATACAAGTCATATCATACCGTAACCATGCAAAAAACTCAAACCGCACCCTTCTGAGGTGCGGGAAATAAATATGAGTTAAGAGAGGGGTCTACCCTATCTCGAGGATAGTGTACACAACTTTACCTGCAGGCACCTCTATCTCGACTTCTGAGCCAACTTCTTTCCCCAAAAATGCCTTACCCAGAGGTGATTCATTCGAAATTCTGCCATTAAGTGGGTCTGCCTCAGACGATCCAACAATCATATATTCAAGCTCTTCGGAATCTATCTTCAGCTTTACTTTTGATCCAACATCTACCTTCCCACCCTTTTTACCAGTATTTTTGATAATTTTTACATCTTGAAGCATGCTCTCGAGCTCTGCTATTCGGCCTTCGTTAAATGATTGATCATCTTTCGCAGAGGCGTATTCAGCATTTTCCGAGAGATCACCAAGCTCTTTCGCCTCTTTTATTCTTTGGGCAATTTCTCGGCGTTTTACCTTTTTAAGATCTTCAAGCTCTTCTGTGAGTGTTTCAAACCCAGCCTTTGTAACGTATGTTAATGTCATAGAAAAATATTTACTTAGTTTTTGTTCATTTAAGCAGAGAGGCAGTATATCATATAACACCCCCGTGTCAAACCCTGCTATGAACCATTTTTTAAACGATAGCCAGCGCCTTTTACTGTTTCAATCAGTTCATCCCCTATCTTTCGTCTTAGATAGCGAATGTACACATCGACAATATTACTAAATGAATCAAACTCGTAATCCCATACATTCGATAAAATATCTTCTCTTGAGACAACACGACCAGCATTTCTGATAAGATATTCCAACAATAAAAATTCTTTATTGGTAAGAGAAATTTCTTTTTTACCCTTTTTAGCACTCCTTCTATCTCTATCGAGAGTAATAGGGCCAGCTCGCACAACTTCTGTTCTCTGAGGAAACCTGCGAGAGGTAACAGCTAATATGCGCGCTTTAAGCTCACTAAAACTAAATGGTTTCGTAAGATAATCGTCTACACCAGCTTCGAAAGCACGAACCTTGTCTTTTGTTTGCGATAAGGCAGACAACACGATAACAAACAATTCTTTATTCTCTTTCCTGATAGTCTCGCAAAATTCTACACCACTCACTTCTGGGACCATAAGGTCTAGAATAACGAGGTCATATGGATTGGTTCGAACAAGAAATAGCGCACTCTTGCCGTCGTGGGTAATATCTACTGCAAACGACTCTCTTTCAAGTCGCTTCTTTAGCATTTCGGCAAGTTTTTTTTCGTCTTCTACAATTAAAATTTTCATACGCTTACCTGGAAAATAATACCATGACTATAGCATGTCCCACCTTAAACCAAAATGAGAGAATTTTAACACTTTTACTATGATCTATGCTCAGCCCACCATTCAAGAATTTCGCGTGCAGCTCGAACAGACACATTGCTTGTTTCGCCTTCTTCAATAAGGATAGTCAGTACAATCTCGGGGTTTTCATATGGTGCAAAAACCGAAAACCAGGCGTGGGGGTCTTTTAAACTAGAAAACTGAGAAGTCCCCGTTTTCCCGGCTGAAGATATTGGCAACACTCCAAGCGAACGAGCGCTTCCATATATTACGGTATCTCGAAGACCTGCTCGAACAGCATTAATTGTTTCTTTAGAAACAACCTGGTCATTAACAACAACACCTTCTTTTCTATCTTGATTCTGCTGACGCAAAAAATGAGGAGTATAGAGCGTTCCTCCATTTGCAAAAACAGAAAACGCCGAGGAAATTTGCAGAGGCGTTACCAAAACATCACCCTGGCCAATGGCAAAATGATACGTATCACCCAGATACCATCTTTCTCCTTTAGCTTCTTCTTTCCACTCTGGAGACGGTAAAAAACCATCAGCCTCACCAGGAAAATCAACTCCTGTTGTATAAGATAAACCAAATTTTTTTGAATACTCTTTCATCCTATCAACGCCAAGTCCTTGGAATGAATCATTATCTCCACCACCTATCAAATAAAAATAGGTATTAACCGATTCTGCAAGGGCTTTTCGAAGATTTGTTCTGCCGTGTCCTCCAGCCTGCCAGTCCGGAAAATACCAAGCCCCAATTTCTAGTCCACCAGAACTATAAACCGAATAAGAAGGAGAAACAATATCTTCCTCAAGTGCCGCAGCTGCAATAATAGGTTTAATAGTTGAACCAGAAGGATACTCGCCCGAAGATGCACGGTTAAACAGCGGCACGCTTGGATCGTCAGAAAGAGCACTATACTGTGCAGATGTAAGGCCTTGGATAAAATTATTATTATCAAATGATGGAAGACTCACCATTGCAAGCATTTCTCCGTTTCGCGGATCGAGTGCGATTGCAGCAGCTTTGTCTTGGCCGATATCGTCTAAGATATTCTCAAGAACTGAATACATTTTTTCCTGAAGATCAATCGAAATCGAAAGCGTTAAATCATCACCTCGTTGGGGTGGAATTGTATCAATAACATCTAGTGGTTTACCTACTGCATTTACCTCCACTTTTTGTCTTCCATCAACACCTCGTAGCTGTTGCTCATATTGTTTTTCTAGGCCAGTCTTCCCTATTCTGTCGGAGTATCGATAATCTTTAGCACGATAAAGTTCCCAGTCTGATTGATTCATTACCCCCACATATCCAAGAAGATGAGAAAATGCCTCTCCATAAGGATAAGACCTATAAAAGCTCTCTCGAGTTGCTATGCCTGGAATATCTTCAATAGCAAGAAGAATTGGAAGTGCATTGTCGTAGGGAATTTTATTTTTCAATGGAATGTCTTCAAAATTTGAAACTGGGGCATTGTCTACCGTTTCCAAAAGTTCCTGTGCATCGATATGTAAAAGGGCTGAAAGTTTTTCAAAAACAGCTCGTTTCTCTCCTTCATCTCGAGGCAAATCACCGCGAATGGCAACAACAGTAAATGAAGGAATATTTTTTACAAGTTGTTTTCCTGTCCTATCGTATAATCCTCCTCGAATTGCCGGAATATGTTCTATCCGCGTACGGTTTCCTTCTGCCATCGACTGGTAATATTCACCGCGAACTAATTGAAGATATGCCGTACGTGTTAATAACAAAAAAAGAAAAAATATTAAAACGAGAGAAAAAAGAATAACGCGCCTGGAAGATAATTTAAAATGCACCGGCGCATGAGATGCAAATCGGTCGAATGTTACTTCATGTTTCTTGGGAGGCATTTTATCTTTACGCCCACTCAAGGAAACATCGTCGGTGAGGCCCCAAAATCGAGACATATATTACTATGAATTATTCAAATCGACGAGAAAAAAAGTAGCGAGTAAAGGAAGCCTGGACGATTGCTCGGCATAGATAAAAAATTAAACCAGCTACAATATATACTATTATCATAATACCTGATCTTGTTGATAGCTGCATAACTGAAATATCTAAAACATGCTGAGGAAAGAGAATGCGAAGAAAAAAAAGAAGAAGTAAATAATTTACTGTAAATATCGCCATCCCAGAGGTAACAGAAAGCAGAAGTGTTGTAAAAGAGTAGCGAGCAAAAATTTGTTTTTCAAGAAAAAGGGTCCAAATAAGCATGCCAGCTATTGCAAAAAATGTTACTCCAAGAGGATGAAGACTCAACGCTTCGTACCCTACTGCCAAAGATATCCCAGCTATCCAAAGATGCGTTGAGGACAAAAACCAAGAAAGGATAATAAGTATAAACAATCCCCACCATCCCCAAGAAATTGGAGATAAAAAAAATGAAAGCACTCCCCACTCAAAAAGAGTCCAAAAAACAGGAAGAAAAATCGCAGAGGAAATAAGAAACCATTTACGCATAGTATTAAGGAACAACAACTGAAACAACTCGTTGTTCATCGAGTAAATCCTCGGAAAGAATTACTGCTTTTTGAAAAAGCTCGTCAGAACTATCTTCCAGATGATCTATCTTCCCCACAAGTAATCCGTATGGAATAAACTCCTCTGCACCGCCGGTTATAATCAATTCATCTTTTCTCAAAACAGTATCATTTGGTATAAGCTCCATCGCCAAGGTCGTTCCCTGACGGCCTTTTAAAATTCCAAGCGGTTTCTGGTATGAAGAAAGGGTTACAGACACGCTAGAATTTGGGTCTTGTAAAGCAAGAACCACAGAGGAAGTTGGTAAAACTTCTATAATAGTGCCAATAAGTGCCCCACTGCTTGCTATAACGGGGTATCCAATTTTCACCCCTCGATTACTTCCTTTGTCTATTGTTGCTGCTCTCACTCCTTGTTTATCATGGCGAGCCACAATATGCGATATTACTATGTCTCGACTTGTTGCCTGCTGAAAATTTAATATTTCTCTCAAAGCTTCATTTTCTGCCTTCAATTGAACAAGTCGAGCATTCTCTGCTCTTAATTTTTTTCCATCAGCGAGACATATCGCTAATGTATCGGCAGCTTCCTGATCTGTCAGGTCCGTCCCCCTTGGCTGGATAGTTCTTGCAGCCGGGACAGCAGCAGCAGCCCAGAAGGATCGTAACAAACCTTCTATATGCCCACGGAACAGCAATACAGCAACAATAGCTAAAACAAGAGCTATCCCTAGGGCAGACGAAAATGGCTGGCTGCGTTCTGATCGTCTCATACAACTCTATTCTATGTTATCGTCTTAAAAAGAAATCTTGGGCTGGTGGAAGCAGTACATCCGCTAAAAGATCTATATCCTCGAGAACAATGCCAGTTCCACGAACAACAGCTGTTATAGGGTCATCCGACAACGCCACGGGAATTTGAGTTTCATTGTAAATACGTTTGTCTAAGCCTCTAAGCAAAGACCCACCACCCGTAAGGAGTATGCCGGAGCGATAAATATCTGCTACCAACTCTGGAGGAGAAAGCTCTATTGTTTGCTTAATATGATTTATAATCTGCCGAACCTGTTTTTCTATGGCGTCTCTAACATGAGCGTCTGTGAGTGCGAGTTCTTTAGGAAGCCCAGAAAACAAATCTCTACCCTGTACACGCATTTCCATTGGCTCTCGCAGTGGTATAACCGAGCCTATTTTAATTTTTACTTGTTCTGCTGTTTTTTCACCAACAAGCAAATTAAAGTTTTCTCGAATGTATTGAATAACAGAGGCAGTCATCTCCCCACCAGCACTCCTAATAGTTCTTCTGGTAACGATTCCTCCAAGCGAAACAACTGCTATTTCTACTGTCCCACCACCAATATCTACAATAAAATGCCCAGTCGGCTCTTGAATTGGCAGCCGAGCACCGATTGCTGCCGCCATCGGGCTTTCTATTAAGTGAACTTCTCTCGCACCAGCGGCTATAGTTGCATCTTCTGCGGCTTTTCTTTCTACCTCTGTTACATCCATGGGGATAGAAACAACCACTCGAGGCCGCGGGACCAGCGTCCAACTTTCTCTATGAACCTTTTCTATAAAATAGCGCAGCATTTTTTCTGTTACCTCAAAATCCGAAATAACACCATCTTCAATAGGGCGGGTTATGACTAAATGCTCTGGGGTCTTGCCAAGCATTTTTTGAGCCTCTTCGCCCACAGCTACTATCTGATCTGTTCGTGTATTTAAAACAGTAAGAGATGGTTCATTAATAACAATCCCTTTATCTTTTACATACACCAACGTTGAAGAAGTTCCAAGATCTATCCCCATGTCTGTAGAAAATCTTCCGAGAAGTTTATTTATCATATACATTTCTTAAGCGTTGAAAAAAGCACCTATCCCGGTGCTTGCGCGGAACGTTTCACTCCTATGCAGTTCGACTAAAAAAGGCTTTTTATCCAATCGACTATTTCGAACCTGGCAACATCTCTTACTGTGATAAGCACAAAAAGGAGCATTAAAAGCATGAATCCTATTTGATGAGTCATTCCTTCTATCTTTTGGCTTACAGATTTGCCTCGAAACTTTTCGATAGCAAGGAACAGTGCCCTGCCGCCGTCTAAGGCTGGGAATGGAAGAAAATTAATCACTGTAAAATTCAAAGAAATAACAGCAATAAACTGTAGCACATGGCTTATTCCAAGGTCAATCACACGGCCAGTAAACACAGCTATAGCAACCGGGCCACCAACATCGGATGTTACTGTTCTGGTGGTCACTAAGTCGCGAAGAATCGTTCCAAGGACAACAACTATTCGCCCAATAATATAGAGAGATTCTTTAAGCCCCTTCCATACAGACACAAAAGGGTTGTATCTTACAACCGCTATCTCCTCGAGCCCAAGTCCTAAAATAGGTCTGTCTGGGTCTACATCTTCTATCACCCGTGGCTCTAATACGTAAGAGATTTCTTGGCCTCTTTTATTAACGAAAAGAGTTATGGTTGCATTCTCTGCTATTGCAGCCTGAGCATTCGAGAGAGTACTAATAGGAGCTCCATTCAAGCGAACGATTTTATCCCCCACTTCAAGCTCGCTGTCTTTTGCTGGGCCGTCATCAAGCACGCCAGATACAATCAAATATCTTTCTGTAATAGAACCATTACCTGGCTCAGCAGAAAGCCGTTCTGCATTCATTGGAAACCCTATCATAAAAACAATAGAGTAACAGACTACTGCCAGCAAGAAATTCATAAACACTCCAGCCGACAAAATGATAAACCTACTTAAAAGCGGTTTTTGAGAAAAACTATCAGTATCGCCGCTTTCAGACTCCTCTCCCTTCATTCGAACAAATCCACCCAAGGGGAGCCAGTTCAAGGAATAAAGAACGCCATTTTTTACAAACCCAAATATTCGCGGAGGTAAACCGAATCCGAATTCTTCAACATTTACACCAGCTCTTCGTGCGGTAAGAAAATGACCAAGCTCATGCACAAAAACAAGCAGCTGGAGTATCAGAATAAATCCTATAATAGTCAAAAACATAATGTGGGCTAGCTTCTTATTTCAGTCTCCTTTTGCTGACAAATCGAGTCTACCTTGTCTTGATGTTCTCTAATTGCAGCATCAAGCTTTTCTACATGGCGATATTTTTCGTCCTCGGTTATTTCTTTGTCTTTCTCCGCCTTATGTATCGCATCTTTAATGCTTTCGCGAGTGGTTCGTATTCGCACCTTAGAATCTTCGCATTTCTTTTTTGTTTGTTTTACAAAATCGTCTCTTCTTTCTTCTGTAAGCGGTGGGATTACAATCCGAATCACCTCGCCTTCATTTACCGGGCTGGCACCGATATCACTATCTGCGATAGCTTTTTCGATACTTTTTAAAAGAGATGCATCCCAAGGTTGAATAACAATCTGTCGAGGCTCTGGCACAGACACGCTGGCAAGCTGAGGGATTGGGGTTTTATTACCATACGCATCCACCATAATAGATTCTACAAGCGCTGGAGATGCGCTGCCAGCACGAATAGAAGAAAGCTCCTTCTGAAGCATTTCAAAGGTTTTATCAAACTCTTCCTTTTTCTGGTCTATGTATTCACTCATATAATTAATACGATGGCCCTGCTCCAAGTAATAGAGAGGTAGGAGCATTTTGTGGAATAAACAGATCCCGAACTACTCTCTCCCCCATATAGGGCAACTGAATTGTTTTCCACTCAACGCCTTCGTTCGCACTTACAAACAACCCATTCGAAGTAGCATATGCTATATGATTCTGATCACTCGGGTTAACCGCTAGACTGTAGATCATAACGGTATTTGGTGGAGAAAGCAACGGAACCTGCTTCCAGCTGTCGCCGTTGTCGTAGCTAATAAACATTCCGTAATGAGAGGCATAATAAAGATTTCCAGTTCTATCGTCTCTTTCGAAATCGCCATACTTAGAATTTTTTGCTACATCCGATAGTGCGTCATTCTTTGCCCAAGCTGTCCCGCCGTCTCGCGAAACAAATACGGTCCCTACTAAATTATTCCCCACAACAGCTGTATACAGCAAATTAGGGCTGTCTTTTACCGTTAAAAGCCTATGTACAATACCTCGGCCTCCAAAATCTGACAAGCGCACCGGAACAAACCACGTTTCACCGGCATCTCTCGACTGAAGAATGGTTCCTTCAGAGGTTCCAGCATACACTATTTTAGGGTCGTGATAAGAAATTGCAACCGATCGAATTTGCACATCGTCGCGGCTATCATAATAAATTCGATTCCATGATGTACCTGCATCGTCAGATGTTAGAATGCTTCTTCCGCCAGCAAGATACAGCCGTTGTCTGTCGTTTGGAGCTACTGCAAAAGATTCGACCCTGGTTCCTGCAGAAAAAATCTTATTCCAAGTGTCTCCCAATGCATAGCTTACCCACACCGAGCCGTCATCTGGGACAGCATACACCGTGCGAGGGTCTTGTGGGTCTCGAACCAAAAATCTCACATTCGCATTCCCTATTGTTTGGACCTGTCCTTGGTTTGTACGAATATAGTTCATTGGGACCCAGGTTACGCCCTCGTCTGTTGATCGATAGACACCTCCTTGCCCACCTTGGTTTTCGCTTCCCGAGGATGTATTGCGAGAAACACCAATCCCAAGAGGAGAACACCCGGTAAAGGCAACTGCTACTAATATAACTAAAATGATCCATTTTTTGTTTTTCATATACTAAGTAGTAGAAACACCGGCACCTTCGTGATGAAAGGACACCAGAAGATCTTCTAATTGAAGACGTTTGTTAAAGGCAATTTTTTCACTCCCCATTTCATCTATCAATTTTTCTGCAAGTGTTATAAGTCGAGACGAAGAGAATCTATCTTTTAGAAGCGCCAAATCGGCAGACATCCACTCATTTGTTAGTTTTAGACCTGCGGATTGCTGCAGCAGTAATACATCTCGAATAAGTTCCAACCAATGGTTTCGTAATTCCAAGAACTCGTCTTTGGGTAATTTGGCAATAGATTCTATTTGTTTTAATGAATCTGGCAATTCTGCTGTTAAAACACTACTTCCTTCTTTTATTTTCAGTTTATGCTCCTTCCAAATCGATTCATTAAGCCATTGTTTTGCGACCTCGAGCCTTCCCTGAGCTGCGTGGGCAAGTTGCTCTGCTTGCTCCTGAGATGCTCCAGCCTCTATCAATTCTTTAACAATATCTTTAAACGATCCACGCTGCAGTTGAACCCGCTGGCAGCGAGAAACAATTGTTGGTAGCAATTTAGAACGAGAAGATGTTGTTAAAAAAACCATTCCATGAGCTGGTGGTTCTTCCAGCATTTTTAAAAACGCATTACTTGCCTCTCTATTTAAATAATGGGCATTCCAAATTACAACACAGTTATAAGGAGCATTCACCGGATGGTTCATTAATCGTTGCTGGGCTGTTTTTATTTGATCCAATACAATCTCTGCGGCCTCCTCCTCTTTTTCTACAAACAATACATCGGGATGGATATTTTGATCGATATTTTTTAAAACCTGCTCACTCGCTTCTTTAGATGCAATCCTTTTTACAAGCGCTGTAACAAACTGCTTTTTTCCTATTCCTTGTGCACCTTCAAACATATATGCATGCGCATGATTTCCTTGTTCTATTCTATCAACAAGCTGGTCGAAAAGTTGGGAATGACTGCGAAGCATACAGATATAGTATACATGATTCTTTCTATTTCATCGAACCCTCCAAAAAGTTATCGAGAGGCCAAAACACTTCTCTTATATGCCTCTAAATTATCGAGAGAAACACCTGTTCCCTTTGCAACACACAGCAATGCATCGTCCGAAACATACGCTTCTACACCAATCGCTTGGCTTAATAATTTATCCATATTTCTTAAAAGTGCTGTCCCGCCAGTAAGCACCATCCCTTTGTCTATAACATCTGCAGATAGCTCTGGTGGTGTATTAAACAAAACAGATTTAACAGCAGATATAACGCCTTCTAAATCGTGCTGTAGTGCCTCTGTTATATCGTCTGATGTTACGGTTATAGTCCGCGGCAAGCCGGTTATCATATCTCTTCCACGGACCTCCATTTTTAATTTCTCTTTTAAATACATTGCAGATCCTATCTGAATTTTAATCTGCTCTGCTGTTCTATCTCCAACCGCCAAATTATATTTCTTTTTTGTGTGTTCTGCTATATCAGTATCAAACCTATTACCACCTATTCTTACCGAAGTACTCGACACAATTCCTCCCAAAGAAATAACAGCGATTTCACTGGTGCCGCCACCCATATCAATCACCATATGCCCAGTTGCAGAACCAATAGGGATATTCGCACCAATAGCAGCAGCAATAGGCTCTTTAATAATATACGCCGCCTTTGCACCAGCAGCCATGGTTGCGTCTATAACAGCCCGCCTTTCGGTAGATGTTATTCCAGCAGGAACAGCGACCATAACCTCTGGGCGAAAAAGCCGAACACCACCAAGTGCTTTTCCAATAAAATATCGAAGCATGGCCTCGGTGGTACGATAGTCTGCAATCACCCCATCCTTAAGCGGCCGTGTTGCCACAATAGACTCTGGAGTTCTCCCAATCATTTCTTTTGCCTCGTTTCCAACCGCAAGTATTTTTTTATCTGTTAAAGAAATAGCCACTACCGATGGCTCGTTTATAACAATCCCACGTTTAGGAAGATGGACCAACGTATAGGTTGTTCCTAAATCTATCCCTATTTTTTTAGACCAGAATGCCATAATTAAAAAAATCCAATTCTCCCCCTCTGGGCGATCCCCCAAAGGGGGACAAATCACACAGAACTAACAGACTTTTGTTTGGAATATGTATTTGGATTTTGGATGTTTATATCAACCCAATCTTACCTGCTTCGCCTTTTTGAGTCAACGAAAAAAGGGGCTGGTCCGTTCAACCACCCCCACGTTCTAAGAGCTCCACCATTCCTGTTAGGAAAGCAACTCCTGAGCTTTGACTATTGTGAGCTCTCCAAAGGCCAATACTTGGCATCCCGGTAGACTTAGAGTAGCAGCATCTGTAGGCCGGTCTTCTCCCACGGCCACGATTGGACCAAGGTAGCCTCCTCTACGAAGAGCTCGCAAATAGGCTAGTCGCCCACCCGGCAGGTCAAAGCTCTCTCCAGCCACCACCAGTGAAGGATCCACATCCCCTGCCTCTGTGTGTACATCAGCATCGTGTACGAATACTTCGAGGAGATAGTCTTTCCATGCCACAGATAGCCCAACCAGTAGGACAACTGGCAGCTCAAGCTCTTTTCTGATGGCCTCCCCCAGAATCGCCCAGCTCTCAGGCGTTTTATCGATAACTACGCTGAAGCGACCATCAATTTCGAACACAGTCATGTGGTGAGGATCTGAAGTAAACCCTATAAATGGCACGTCGGGATACCACAGAGATAGGGTCTCAACAAGATCGACAGTGGAACACCCTCCTGCTCCAGGGATATCAGGAACCAGACCGGACATAACAACCAGAGCAACTCTTTCGTTGCCGTCTTCGCAAAGAGCGATGGCCCTTAGTTGAGTTGAAGCGAAGACAAATGCTACTCCATCTCCGCCGGCATACGTCTGGTACATCTGCTGGCCACCTTTTCTCCCAACACCTGAATCAACCACCAGTACTTTCGGCATGATCGAGTATCCTTCTCTTACGAGTGAGCTACAAGCCAAACGACTAGTCTGTCGTTAAGGTTGTAGAAGGCGTGTTTTCAGTTTCCACTAGAGCTGATCAAGAATCCCCTCCACTACTCCGCGGAGAGCTTGCCAATCCGCAGATAGGCCACTTGCTGAAACAAGATGAACAGAGAAGCTGGCCTCTTGTATAGAGGCAATATCAGCATCACTCACCCCGTTTGCTTCTTCTCGAGAAGGCTGAAAGAGCACAACAGGGCCGTGGTATTCTGTAATGCCCTGCCTCATCTCTAATAGCAAAGCTTTGGGTGAATAGGTTTCCACCCCTGAAATCCAGAGAGGAATCTCTCCCTCAATGACTACTAAATCAATAGCAGTCATCGAGTGTGCCACATGCAGTGCTTCAGCCATGTTTTGGGCGAAGGTCAGCTCAACTTCATCACTGAAGCCGAGATGACGCAAGTAGAGCCTCTTTGCCTCAGAATCTCCTTCATGAGGCGTCGTCGCATCTACGATCAACACTCGAAACACGTTCTGCTCCTCTAGTTCTTCTTATTACAAGCTAAACCCAAACGACTGGTCAGTCGTAAGTGTTGTAGCTGTAGTGTAGCGAGTTCCGTTTTCGCGGATTTGTGTTCCAGCTGTAGCCTGGATGTTTAAAGATCGAGGTGATTTTACATCTACAACCAACGGAACATTTACTGTACCGGGTTGCTTTTGTACGTAAAGGTTATAACCATCGCCAGCCACATCTTTCGGAAGGTCGTACTCTAAAGTAATGGTCTTTTTTCGGCCAATCGGAATTTGTACAATCATACCATAGGTAGATTTAGCAAGCTCTTCACCAACTGTTACTCGTGAAAGGCCAATACCTGTTGCTTTTGTAAGTACTGCTCCTTTCGGAACATATACTTGTAAATAAGTAGTATAGATAGGTCGTGTTTTCCAAATAAGACTGTTTTTATTTTGATACTCTATCGTAAGGGTTGCTTTCGGAGTTTGTGAACGAAGGTCAACGCTATAATCAACGCTCCGCTTTATACCAATATCACTCTTAAAACTCCCCAAGTTGGCGTCGGTTACCATTAAGAAATCTCCACTCGTTGGTTGAGCAACGCTGCCATCCCAGCCGTGATCTCTTACGTGCGATTGAACTTTTTCGTCTGTGTGAAATATCATTAAATGTTTTTCGTTCATTCCAGCTTCAAAAACAGAAGACAACGTAATCCATTCAGATACTCCTCGTTTGCCTAATGTTTTAAGAAGAACATTTCCAAGGTCAAAAATGAGTTGTTTTCTGTCTTGCTCGGTAAGTCCGCGTTCTCTAAAGCCTCTATGTGAATCTATTTCTAAAATATCTGCAACGTTTCCAGCTGTCACCGTATACTGCCCAACTTCTACTGGGCCGGTAATATCTAAAAACTTCCCAATAAATGTTGGGGTAATGGCAACAACACCATCGATTGCATCTGGAGAGGTGCCTTGTTTTTGCATTTGCTCTACAAACAATTCAACCATTTCTTTTGCTGCTGTTGGGAAATCTGGTGACCATGAGGAATCGTGAAACAACAGCGATGTTCCTCTGTTATGATCACTATCGTATTTCTGAATAGGCTGTGGGGCAACTTTACTCGTAGATCCAATTCCGGTGTCTAAATTTCTACTGTTGTCTACAACAAATGTCTGAAGCTTTCCAGATCCAAATCCCGTAAGCGCATAGGCGCTAATGTATCCACCAGTTGGTCGAAGCTCGTCGTTATTCATTAAAATCCATAAATAATTTTTCTTTTCTGTAGCGCCAGTAATATGTGGTAACGCTTCTGCTATTGGAATATAGTCAGCAAGCGCTTGATGAACCATCCCAACCTGAAGCCCCAAAATATCTCGTGCTTCTAAAATATCGTTAGAAACAAAAGTATCTGGAATTTCGTTTAGCGATTCTAATGTTTGGTTAAATAAATCGTCTACTTTTAAAACAAGCGATGGAAATTCTACAAGTTTTTCAAATGTCTTTTGGCTAACGAGTGGGTCGACACTCGTAATAGTCTCGCCTTTCATATCAATCGGTAGTTCACTTACCCAATCAGAAACATACGACAACCCTTCTGTCGCGCTAATGCTTGCTGCTATTAATGAATCTGCTGCTTTAATTTGTCTTCCAAGACCAGGGATAATTCTTAAAAAATATACTTGATCGATATTTTCTCGTGCCTCTTTTAAATGGCCTAACCCGGCAGCTACTCGAACATGTCCTTCAGCAAATCGAAGATCTGACATCTCTGCTACTCCCTGGGTAATAGTATTCTTTCCAATTTCGGTTGCATTAAGCGCACGCTGTACATGGATTGATTCTTTTGCAGATATTACAAACAAGATCGCTAGAATAGCAGCAATAACAAGATATCGCGTTCTTTTTTGTTTAGGTTTATGGCCTATCGGCATAAATCCATCGTTTTCTGGGGCCTTTTCTTCTTGATTAAAAGCCTCTTCTAGCTCGTTTTCGTCGTAGGAAATTGGAATTTTTCGCTCTAACATACGTTAAAATAAAGGTTTTTGTGCTAAATTAAGCTAAATTACAACCACAAAAATTACCATATCTTAGGTCTTTAGTCAACAGTTTTACTATCTTCCCGCTGAAGACCCCATTTTTTAAAATAATACACCGCAGATCTTATATGAACCCGAGTTAAAGGGTTAAATAATGCCAAGACCCCACCTTTTTGAGCAGATTGGCGTTTATGGTAATGAACCATCCGCGACTCTGCGCAATAGATAACTTTTTTGTTTTGCTGCCACATTCGCCGGCATAAATCGACATCTTCGAAATATAAAAAATAATTTTCATCAAACCCTTTAAGCTGCTGAAGCATCTCTTTTTTCATCATCATTGCTCCCCCCAAAACCCAATCTACCGACCGAGATGTTAAATGATCCCAATCCGCCATCATAAACCAGCTCAGATGTTTTCTTCCCCAGGGAGTTTTTCCAAACACCGTTCTTCTTAAAATCGGGGTTGTTGTTTTAGGAAACCGATAAGCCGAGTATTGAATAGATTTATCTGGGTGTAAAAGCTGGGGTGCAACTAATCCTACATGCTCGTCTTCACTAAATTTTTCCAGCATCGACTCTATTGAATTTTCTAACACCGTTACATCTGGATTCAAAATTAAAAGATACTCGCCCTTAGCATGCTGTGCTCCTTTGTTGTTTCCTCCGCCGTAACCTATATTTACCTCGGATTGAATAAGCCGAACATGCGAAAGCTCGTGTTCTATCATTTCGGCGCTATCGTCTGTAGAGGCGTTATCGACAATAATAATCTCGTACGGCACAGAAACATTCGACATTTCTATACTCCGCACACATTGCTTTAACAGCCCCCGAGAATTGTGATTTAAAATAATAATCGAAAGCTTCATACAACTCGTATTATATCTTTCCAGGCTTTAACAAGCACCTTTGGTTCTTTTACTAACAAATAGAGCGCCTTTAGAGTTTCGTATATAAGAATAAAAATTCCTTTAGAAATCCAGGTTTTTGTTGAAACATTTTTAAGCAGAATCCATATATGATTCCGATACGACCAATAGCGATTTTGAAGTAGTCTCTCAGAACGAGTAATATTTACTCCTACACCTCGCAGATGAATCGCTTTTGCTTGATTAGTGCACCACGAAATCCAACCAGCATTACGAAGTCTGTATGCTAAATCTGCATCTTCTTTATAGCTATGAAACCATGGGTCGAAAAGCGGTTGATGTAATTCTGTTACTGCGGAGCGACGGAAAAATAAAGCTGCACCAGAAACACCCCACACTTCTCCGGCTCCTTCCTCTTTTCGTTCTTCTATTTTATGCCAAGGTTTTAAAACAAGCCCGGCAGTATCCACTTGCGAACATTGTTCATCTAAGTACAAAACTCCAGTACACGATGCTATTTTTAAGTTCTCTTTCATTACATTCACCATTTCTTGAATATAGTTGGGGCCTAAAAAACAATCTGGATTCAGTAAAAAAACATATTCTTCTTCGGATTGCTCGAAAGCCATATTATTAGCTTTGGCAAATCCGGTATTTGTATTCAGATGGATTCTTTTTGCATCTGGCACATATTCCTTTGCAACATCTAAAGAACCATCGCTTGAAGCATTATCAACAACCGTAAGCTTGCACTTACGGTAGGTTTGCTCGTTTAGTGCACGCAAGCAACGAGGCAAAACATCTTTATTATTATGTGTTACAACTATAACGCGAACCGTATCCATAACGCTGGACTTTAGCCTATTTTTACAAAAATTGCTAGGGTCCAAAGTGGCCTTTTACCAAAACTTTCCCTTGAATAATTTTATGGGCAGGCTTTCGCCAAACCATAGAAAATCGCGCAAATTCTGTAGCGCATTTAGGGCATGTTAAATCTCCCTTTGTATAGTCTTTTGTAATTCTATCAACAAAACACTTCACTAGCTTTCCTGGCCCGTGTTTATGATATTTATACAGCAATGTGTTACACTTTTTACAGTAAATAGAGATGGTAGCCGGCTTCATAGTTGACAAAAAAAGTAAGAAGTGATTTCATAGCTTGTTCTTTCGGAAACACCACCGGGGACTGCTCTTGAATACAGATTTGAGGCAAAATGTAGAGATTTTTGATTAAAATTGATTGAAGAATTTAGAGGAAATGCCTAGCATTACCGAAAAAATCTGAAAACAATTTTGGCAAAAAGATCAAATTTTGAGCCAGGTCGGTGTTCGAGAACAGTCCCTAATAGTCTATCATGGAGAAGATAGATGACAAACCTAGCCCTTGCGATGGATTTTCTTTGGGAGCGTCCCTCAGAAAACACGACTGCTATCATCATAGCTTCTTGTCTTCCCCCAATACAAGACGATGACGATATTGCAGCTCTCGGACTTGAGCCCGATCAAGCGGCCACCCTCAGAACTCTTATTCGAGTTTCTTTCGCCAGCGACGAGCTGGTAGCAGCAACACAAGAGGACTGCACAACGGTATAGCGTTGCGCGTCCTATTCTCTTTCAGAGCAACCATCCGTAGGTTGCTCTTTGTTATTAAAAAAGAAATCCTCGTGATCTGCCGATGCAGCCACGAGGGGTTACGTTCCACCATTACCGTTTTCACCACCAAAGACACGATCGTATGTCTCTCTACTTTCTCGAAGATCTGCTACCAACCCATTCACATGGGCAGCAATAGCAGTCAGTTCAGAAAGAGACCTAGGCGGAGACAGTCCGAGAAGCCAAGCAAGCACCATGTCTTGGTTTACTTTGTCGATCACCCTTCTAATCGGCGACGTTGTATGAGCATACCCACGTCCTTGAGCAATCGAATGGCCTTTGTTTTCGATACCGTACAGAGCATACGCGTCTGTCGTGATATCGAAGTTCCGGAAGATTATCGGTATCTTGTGTTGAATGCAGAATTCAGCAAACTGGCAATTTGCAAGAATCATCAACGACTGGATAACCCGATCCCCACAGCACTTGTTATTCAAGTACCACTTCTCTTCCACAACTTCATCAATCGGAACGGCTAGAGATTTTCCTTTCATCTGAGCACGAAGGTTAACAGCCACCGTAACAAGCCGCCGAACCAAATCGTGATGCTCATGGTTTGGGTTCTGAGAAATTGTACCAACATCCGAAAGATACAGCCTCGCCCGACTTGTAAATTGTGTTAGTTTGACTTCGCTGTCTACAACACAAAATTCATCGTCGAGGTGTATTACAACCGTAACTGTCTGCCGAAGCTGATGAGGAAGCAGACTCAGCGCTGTGTTTGCAAGCCTATTAGTTAGCGCGTGCTTAGTTCGCCAAGGCCCATACCTTGTAAACCCTTGCATTAATGCTGCCAAGTCAAGCTTACTACCTACCCGAACAGCTAAAGCAACATTGGCTATATGTACTTCTAGCCGCCAGCCACCTGGTACTTTTTCTGCAAACACTCCGTCGTCGTAGTCGGTAACACCAGGAAATACTTCTTGATCTGGATACCCGACTATATTCCGCCCATCTATGGTAACACCCGTTACATGTGGTCTATAAGGAACAATCGAATTCACTTCTCTGCCCTTCTGTGTGAAGCTTGTTTATCGATCACCATATCCTACCCCCTTTTTCCTTTTTTCGTCAAAAGAAAGAAGGCCAATGCACACGCTTGCGCACTGGCCCTCAGTTTGAGTATCTCGATCAGAGCCTACGCCGCTTTGAGTACGCCAAGGACCTTTTCGAGTAGAGCTCCACGGACGAAGACTCCATTCTCGACTTGATTCCAGTAGAGCGCTCGTCCGTCACCATCGAAGGTTGGCGGCATTTCCTCTGCACCCTCTACACGAGGAAGCGGATGAGCTACCAGCGTATGTTCTCCGAGAGTTGCGATGAGCTCGTCCGTGAGGCGGCAGGAGCCGAATCCATCAGAATCGTTCCCACTCTTACGCTCATCTTGATCTCGCGTCAGATACAGAACGTCGACAGAGGAATCTCGAGCGACTTCCTGGAAATTGTCCGTTACGACAACAGACACCTTCTGTCGTGAAAGCTCCTGCATCACCCATTCGGGCATCTGCAAAGCTTTGTGAGACACCAGCGTAAGCTTGATACCCGGGTACAGACCCAGAAGAATCGACAGCGAGTGGACAGTCCGCCCATTCTTGAGGTCACCGCAGAGCGCGATGTGCTTGCCATCCAGAGAGCCCATACGCTCAAGCAAAGTAAAGACGTCCAGCATCCCTTGTGTTACATGCTGCCCAGTTCCTTGACCGCCCCCTATGATGGGCACTGTCGAAACTTTCAGCATCTTTTTAAGGG
>ENA-OREN01001404-OREN01001404.1-marine-metagenome-genome-assembly--contig:-NODE-1404-length-28450-cov-4.110492_pt1 | contig 28450 bp, 27 predicted proteins | sample MGYA00248624_ERZ508555 | MGnify/ENA primary metagenome ERZ508555 (study PRJEB26222, sample SAMN06267773) | marine metagenome | isolation source: Saanich Inlet, British Columbia, Canada | place...
ACTTCTGCTGAGATTGCTGCCGTTAAACCATCAATTGCAAATTTGCTTGCAGAATATGGTGCACGGTGGGCTTTGCTTATTTTCCCCCAAATCGAACTAATATTTACAATCCTTCCCCACTTTCTTTCTCTCATTCTAGGTAGTACTGCCTGACATAACATGAATGGTGCTGTTACATTAACTTTTTGCACCCTTTCAAAATCGACAACCTTCAATTCAGATATTGAACCAATCTGGTTGATTCCGGCATTATTAATCAAAATATCTATCTGCAAACCATGTATTTCATTTACAAACCCATGCAAACTATCTCTATTAGAAAAATCAACACAAATGTATTTGTAATTGCAAGATGAGCTGTAATCAGGGTTTGTTCCAGTAATAATTACATTTGCACCTAAGTCATATAATTCCTTTGCAATAGCGGCACCAATTCCACGCGTTCCACCTGTAACCAAAGCCATCTGTCCGGCTAATTTTTTCACCATCATCAGCTATTAATCTGTCTAATTTTGGAGTTCATAATTGTTCTTTCTTAATAAATCTCATCAAATAACTTCCGACTAAGTGATCTAACACCATATGTACATCTTCGGCTGGTCCATATTCTTTCATTCCTGTTGGAACATGCACTCCATAATCAGCTATCTTTTTCATCTTTCCACCATCAAAAGCAGTCAGTGCAACTGTCTTGATTCCAGTGATTGATGCGTATTCAAAAGCACGGAGAAGGTTTAGTGAATTGCCAGATGCAGAGATACCAACCAACATATCACCTTTTTCTCCATAGACTTTCAGCTGACGAACAAAAATATCTTCATAGCCATAATCGTTACCCAATGCAGTCAACACTGGCACATTGTCAGTAATACTCATTACCTTAAACGGCTTTTTATATTCCTTTGTTCCAAATGCCAAGTCATTTGCAAAATGACTTGCTGTTGCAGCACTTCCACCATTGCCAATAAAAAATATAGTTGAACCACGCTCGCGGACATCCAATATTAATTCAACAAAACGCCGTATTTCAGCCACATCGACCTGATTAAATATCTCCTTAAGATAATCAAAATACAATCTTGAAAATTTCTCTATATCTTCTGTAAAGATTTTATCTAAATTATTCATTATTTTACCTGGTGTCAATAGTTATCTGGATTTGGTATCTTGTAGGTTTTTCTCCAAGCAGGATCAGAGTAATATATTTTATAAACAAGTTTCATTACTTGAAGTGCATCATTCGATGTACCATTAGTAATTTGTCGATCATTAATAATACAACTGGCAAACTCACTAATCTCTGCATACCAAGAAGGATCATTATTGTACCGTGTTAATTGTTCTCTCGGGTTACCATTATCATGGTCTGGGTCTGCATTGATAACTGTCAGTGTTTCTGCTCCATAACTTTTTGACCCTGATAATATTCCTCCAAGTACTAGACTTCCTCTTTTCAGATTGATCTCTAGATGAAAACGATGTCTCCACTGAGTTGCTGAAGAGTTCAGCATAGCAACTATTCCTTTTTTTGTCCTCATTAGAGCATAAGCATTGTCTTCCACATTATAATTCCAGTGGTTATTTGCAATAAAGCTATGCACCTCTTCAAACTCTCCGGCGAAAAGACGCATTAAATCAACCATATGAATTCCTTGGTCAAGTAAGACGCCTCCACCAGCAATTTCTCTTTTTGTCCGCCAGTCTGGCTGATTAAATGTTATTAGTTGTGATTTACCATAAACACCACGCAGATTTATAATTTCACCCAATTCATTAGATTGAATGATCCGAAGTGCTTCCACGACAGAGTCATGATACCGATGATTAAAACCGTACATCAGTTTCAGTCCTGAGTGATTTTTTTCAACCTCTCTTACACTAGCAATATCTTCCACGCCTCTACCTGGTGGTTTCTCACAAAAAACATGTAATCCACATTCAAGTCCGGCAATAGTAACTTCTGGGGCAATATCATTGGTCAAGCAAACAATCAGGATATCAAGGTCTTCTTCTAGCAATTGTTTATAATCCTGATAGCTGCGTAGACCATCTACCATCAAACCATTGTTAGAAAATAACCGATCACATACTGCTACCATCTCCATATCTGGATGGCAATCCACACACTCCCGCCTACGCTTCCCTACTACACCGTACCCGGCAATCCCTACCTTTAATTTACTCATGCCCGATCTCGTCTTCTGGTTTCTTACCTAACACCCAAGCATGTGAGCTAAGTTGATTCTCTACCAAAAACTGCTGAAAGGCTATAGATTTCTCTTCATCCTCCAACAGTGCTTGTAAAAATCTATTGCCTTGCATCACATCTGGATTATTGTGTGCAAAGTTCTTTACGATATCAACATCCAACTGCCCTGGCGTTGTGATTGACACGTCAATCAATCCAGCTCGTTGAAATAGCAACTCAAACCCTTTCACAGAATGGAAATTAATATGGTGAGGAGGTGAAATCTGACTAGATCGCTCCCATAACATTTGCAAATCAAATCCGCTGATACAGAGCGTACTTACGAATAGATAGCCACCTGGCCTAACTAATCCTTTCAACACATTAACAAACTCTAGGGGATTGTCTACATGTTCAAGTACTTCAAAACAGACTACTAAGTCCGCATGTCCATCATAACCTGTTACATTTTCTGCAATCGATTCAACAACATTCAGTCCTTTTTTACGACACTCATCAGAAAGTGAAATAGATGGTTCTATAGCAAGTAACTCCGTATCCGGTTTAATCGCCCTCCATTCATCAAGAAAGATACCGTAGCCTGCGCCCACATCAATCAGTTTCGAGACACTAAGTCCAACATCATCACACATTGCCACCAGACGCTGTACTCGAGGCTTGAATATTTTCTCACGACGCGCCTCTGCAACGGAAGGGTAGAACACTTCTGCCCAATAGCGTGACGACTCAGAATCGCGATAAAATGCCTCAAAGGCATCAACTGATGGTCTTGGTGTTTGATAAAGTGTTCCACATTCCCGGCACAGTGAGTATCCAAAACCTTGCTTGGAAAATTGTTTTTCCACATTCTCAGTACCACATGCAACGCATGGTAAGTTACGCCTAGATCTTCTGCTAAAACAACGCTCTGCATCCTTCGCACTAAGTTCAACGTATCTCTGCATTAACTCCTGAGGACGTATATCATGCTCTTTCATAACTAGAGATAACGCTCCAATGTTTCATCACCTGTGAGTATGGCCTCTGCAGCTTCCAGTTCTTCGGGTACATCCACGCCGATTGTTGTTGCATCTGTCAGCACCATGCGAATCTTTCCACCAGTTTCAAGCACCCTGTTCATATCTACTGATTCGATCTGCTCTAGACGCGTCTCTTGCATTGCGTTGAATGCGATCAAGGTATCCCGTCTAAACGCGATAATCCCTGTTTGCATATATCGTGGAAGATCTTCCCAACCATTCCAGGGTGATGGAATAGGCTCTCTCGAATAATAGAGCGCATCATTATTGTTATTTACAACCACCTTGACATTATTCTTGTCCTCGAATGCCTCTTTTGTACCCAGGCGTGACATGATGTTTACAATGTCAACTGATTGATCCTGAAAATGAGGTATCGTTTCACCAATTGTATCCGGATGAATAAGTGGCTCATCACCCTGTACCATCACCACAATATCAACTGTTTCATTGGTCTGCCCTTCAATCTTCTCCAACGCCTCAGCTGTTCTGGTAGTGGCACGGGTATGCGTATTAGCTGTCATTACAGCATTACCTCCAATAGAGAGAATATAGTCATATATTTCTGCATCACAGGTTGCAACATAGGCCTTATCAATGCCTGGCGTCATTGCAGTACGATGATAACAATGACCAACCATTGGCATTCCATGGATTTTCTTCAATGGCTTACCCGGGAATCTTGAAGAGCCCATACGGGCAGGAATAATACCAATCACATTCATTAATTTGGCTTCCTTGCTTCATTCACACCACTTCTTGCAGCAACATCCAACATTCTAATGTCAACACTATAAGCAATAAATTTATACCCTGTATTAATAGCATCATTTAATTTATCAATATCTGGTTCAACTACATGTAAACCACTAATAGCATTTAATTTATTTCCAACTTTGATAATTACATTCATTATTTCTTTAAACTTTGGATTATTGAACTCACCAGGTATTCCCATTGAACAAGATAGATCATAAGGGCCAATAATGAAAGCATCTACCCCGTCAACATTAAGTATCTTTTCTAAATTTTCAACTGCATCAATATGCTCAATTTGAACAACTACGACAGGCCCACTTCCTTTATCTTCCTGCCATGATAAGTATTCCTTAAATGCTGCACCATATCGTTGTGCCCTAGCCAGTCCAACACCTCTTACACCTAATGGAGGATAACGAGTTGCGGCAACAGCTTTAATTGCATCACCTTCATTATTTACCATAGGCACGATAATTCCTTCTGCACCAGCATCCATCACTCTTTTAATTTGATTTGCGTCATTATTGGTTAATCGTACCAATGACGGAACACCAGATAAACTAATTGTACGAATAAGTTCTCCAGCCTGATCTAATGATATTGTAGTATGTTCAAGATCAACTACCAACCAATCAAACCCTGCATTTGCCAAAATTTCGGCTATAGTTGTATTCCCGATAGTAATCCAAGAACCAATAGTTAACTCATGATTAATAATTTTTTTTCTAAAATTCATATAAATAAACTAAATAACAACACTAGTTGATTATCTTCTTAAGTTGACGAACCCACAGCTTATTTTTGAAAATATCTATCAAAAAATATCCTGCAAATACTATTAAAAACGGCTCAAGGGGGAATCGGTATCGTATAGAGCCAATTGTCACCATGTGAACTAGTGTTAGATAACCAAACAAAGAAAATATTGGTGTTAATTTCCAAAAAAAACTACCCACATTCCTAAATATAAACCCAATTGCAAATAATAAAACAACACCATAACTTAACAATGAAGCAGCGATAGTATACCATTGTTGATACGACTCAGCGTGTGGCCATAATCTCCAAAAACGCATGAATTTTGTTCCGGCTAATTCAATGAAGTGACCAGGATTACTAACAATATAATTTAAAGCTTCTTTTTTCATTGCTTCGTTACGATGAATAGGATTTTTAATATTATTAAACTGAGATAGGTCCATATCACTAGTGCCGTTTTTACGCCCAACACCTCCACCAGTTACATTCATAGGATTATTACCTGAAAATAACACAATACCATCACCTAAATTAAGACGAACAAATTCCCCATATTTTTGATATTGGTGCATCCACCATGGCGACATTAGTAATAAATAACTAATACAGTAAATTATTAGATACTTAAATACTATTTTCCAAGGTAAGCCATGAACAAAATATATAAAAATAACAATTAAAATTGGGTTCAATAGATCGAGTGATGGACGCACCAAGATAGATAAAATAGATAATAGAATTGCCCAAAAGAAATGTTTTTTATAAAAAAGTAAAAAGGTTGCTAATAACAAGAATGTATAAAGTGTTTCAGTAAGTCCAGTTACTGCATAAAATAAAAAATGAGGATAAAATGCAGAAATTAAACTAGATAATAATGCTGCAACTTTATTTTTAAATAACTCTAGTGATAATAAATAAACAAGATATACAGTAGCAATAGATATGCCTATATCTGCAAGAATTAAAACTGTCTTGCCTCCAAAAATATATGTCCATATAGGGTATAACGGCATGTATATATGATTCTTAATTACCTGACCAGAAAAAATTTCATTCCCAATAGTCTGATAAGCTACAGCATCAGGGAAATTAACATCTGGATAAACTAGCATAAACGCTAGTCTGACAAAAGCTGCCAATAACAATATTAAGGCAATAGGTAATTTACTATTGATGCTATTCATTGGTCATGCTGTTGCTTTTATTCAGTTCCGCTGGTGATGAGAAAGCCAAATACCTCAATCTCTTTTCGTCAAGTCTTGCTCTGCTAACACTATCAAGAATAACTCCTGCTGATAATGTTACAAACGCTAAAATCATTATTCCAGTACTAAGGATGGCTGTAGGAAACCTAGGAACCAATCCTGTATCAATCCAAGTTGAAAAAATGGGAATAGATAATATGATTGATGTGAATGAAAATAATAAAAAAAATATTCCATAGAATTGAAAAGGCTTCTGTTCTTTAAAAAGAGTTAGTATTGTGATTAGGATTCTAAAGCCATCAGCCCAAGTACTTAACTTACTTTCAGACCCTTCAGGTCGTGAATCATATTTTGACTCAATTTCATCAAAAGGTACAGATAGTTGGAGGGCATGGATAGTCATTTCTGTCTCTATTTCAAAACCATTTGAAGATACTGGGAAAGATTTTACAAATCTACGAGACATGGCTCTATAACCAGATAACATGTCTGTAAATCCGTGATTAAAAATTGAAGAGACAGCTTTTGTTAAAGCCCAATTTCCTATAATATGCCCACTCCTATACGCATCACTAGGAATGATGGCATTACGTGTTGCAACAACCATATCTAGATTATCGGATATAAGCATACTGATCATAGATCTAACTATAGAGGCATCATAAGTATTATCCCCATCTACCATTATATAAATATCTGCATCTATATCAGCAAACATACGACGCATCACATTGCCCTTGCCCCTGACTCTTTCAGATCTTACTATGGCGCCAGACTTAGTTGCCACCTCAATAGTTTTATCAGATGACAAGTTGTCATATACATACACACTTGATTCCGGAATATAATTCTTGAAAGACTCAACGACAATACCAATTGTCGACTCTTCGTTGTAACATGGGATTAGTACTGCAATTTCTATATTATTATTTACGAGCATGTTTTTGGTTGCATTTGGTTAAATCTATATATCGTCATAACTGGCCCTGGTCGATCAAAGAGTAGCAAGGATTTAATTACACCAGTGAAATTGTACAAAATATCACCATAATCCTCAAACTTCTCAGGCACCTCATCGTATGGAATAAAGGTGGACTCAATAGTATAGCTACAATTATTCAGTATCATCTCATATGTGGTTGGGGCTGGCTGATGAAAATAAGCATTAAAACCGAATCTCTCGTTTGTTAATATAGGCTCATATCCAGATTCGAGTAACAACTTAATTAACTTTGGTCCTTTGTACCTACCTTCTTCAATTTTTCTAAGTATGATCCCATTAATTCCATCTGGCAAGTTCAATGAAAGATGTAACTTTTCCCGCGTGCCAATTGCATTAGGGAAATTTTTGTCTATAAACTTAATACCATCTTTTGTTATTGGGTAATAATTAAAGCCCAAAGTGTTATATATAACAAATGACTTGCTCGAGGTGTTTTCTTTCAGCCATTCCAATGTCATTATCCGAGTATCTTTTGCAGTCACAATCGAATGCCAAGATAACAACAATATGATATTAACAAATACCAATACCATAGACAAAGTATTAACTATAGCTGTTCTTTTTATCTTGCAAAGTACGACCGCAGATATTAAAGACATTGATATTATAAGAAATAAATTATATCTTGGTTCAAAATGATATGTTGCGATTAAAAAAAGATAACCTATAAATGGAATAATCAGTAAAAATATCTCAGAATCTCGTTTCAAAATCATATAGAACACTGAAAAAATGAAAATAGCAGATAATACAAAATTGTAATCAACTAAAGCCGAGAGAACATCAATAATAACGGATGGAGAAATACTAGCTTGAACTTGACTACTTACACCGCCATAAACAATCTCACTTAAAATTTTTCCTGGTCCGAGCCACATCGTCAAAACAAAGAAGATCAGTACAATGGAAAATGTTGTACCTATATCTTTCAATGCCTCTTTCTTTGTTCCTTTATTATCAATGAGCAAGTATAAATGATATAAGCCCGCTAAAGCTAGAGGGTGACTAGAGAACATAGCGAAACACAAAGAAATACCCGACAAAATAAGCAATGCGTTTGACCCATTTTTTAGATAATTCCAGTATAAATATATAGAAAGAAAAACCCAGGAAAAATCTATAACCCAATGCTTAGAATAATGTAGATTAATAAAAACCAACAAGTCTAAAACTAAAAAACATAGGAATAAGTATGCCACCCTCTGACTCCATTTGTCAGCAATTACCTTACTAACTAGCCATGCAGAAAATAAAAAGAGAATGGATGATACAGATCTTAAAAAAGGCAATACGTCTATATAATTTGCGGCAACATGTGTTTTGAATATTGCCATAGAAGGCATCCCTTCTATAAAATATTCAAAACCCCAGAATAGAATCGTAAATGGTAAAAAAGAAAGATGGACCCAAACTGTATAATATGTTTCATATGGCAATTTTAAGCTTCCGCTATTTATCATTCCATAGATGTTTAATAATTGTGCCGTTTCATCTGGAATTACTTGAATGGGAAAAGATAAATCAATACCAGAAACTAAAAATATCCAATAAATAAAGAGCAAGAAAAGAGGTGCACTCGTCTTTAAATTGTTAGAAATTCTCATTACCCTTTAGAAAATAGCGCTTCAAAATAATCAATAGTATATTTAAGCCCATCCTTAAGAGAGGTTTCAGGATTCCAAGACATCTTTTCTTTTGCAAGAGAAATATCGGGCTTTCTTTGCATTGGATCATCAGATGGTAGTGGTCTAAACACAATTTTAGACTTCGAATTTACCATAGAAATAATTATTTCAGCAAGTTCAAGAATAGTAAATTCATTTGGATTTCCAAGATTAACAGGTCCAGAGAAATCCTTTGGCATGTTCATCAGCAAAACAAAGGCATCTATCATATCATCAATATAACAAAATGAACGCGTTTGGGAACCATCTCCATAAATTGTAATAGGAAGACCCTGAAGTGCCTGCACAATAAAATTTGAAACTACCCTACCATCATCTGGATGCATGTTTGGACCATACGTATTAAACAAACGTGCAACTTTAATATCTAAATCATGTTGTCTCTTGTAATCAAAAAATAATGTTTCAGCACACCTCTTCCCTTCATCGTAGCAGGACCTCAATCCAACCGGATTAACATGGCCCCAATAACCCTCGGTTTGAGGATGAACCTCTGGATCTCCGTACACTTCACTTGTTGAGGCTTGTAATATTTTAGCGTTAAGACGTTTTGCCAGACCAAGCATATTGATTGCACCGTGAACGCTAGTTTTTGTAGTTTGAACAGGGTCGTTTTGATAATGAATAGGCGATGCTGGGCAAGCTAAATTGTATATTTCATCAACTTCAACATAAAGAGGGAAAGTTACATCATGCCTCAAAATTTCAAAATTTTTATTTTCTATTAATTGAGCTATATTTTCTTTATTTCCCGTGTAGTAATTATCTACACATAGCACATCATGCCCTTCATTAAGCAATCTATTGGAAAGATGGGAGCCAACAAAGCCCGCGCCTCCAGTAATTAAAATCCTTTTCATATACACTTAGCCCTTATGATGAAATCTATTATTTAAAATTTGTCAATGCTGTGAATAAATTTTTCAGCCATATTTTTTGGTGTTGGCAAAATATCAGACCTTTTACTTAAAAATACAAAAGCTATTATAAAAAGAAACACAAGTATCTGAGTTGTCATTAGAACCAAAAACCAAATAATTGTCGTGGCCCACTCTGGAAATGTATATAAATTCACAAAAAAATGTAAACTATACACTGTAGACAAGGATAATATTGCAAGAATCAAAATAACTAAGAAAGTCATTATAGACCTAATAATGACAATCTCACTAAATACTGATATTGCACTGAAACCGTGCAATAATAACGACGAAAAATTCATCTTGGAACATCCAAAGTACCTAACTCCTCTTTTTGTTTCTACATATGAAATTGGTAGTTTAGACTTGATTAGTGATGCAGGAAAATTATTCCAAGATTCTGGCATACTAGTTATTTTAACTATCATTTCAGCGGGTATTAATGAGAAATTACCAAAGCTTATTTTATGACCTGTAAGAAATTTAAATATAGCTTTATAAAGAAAATAAAATAACTTAAAGAGCACTCCTTCTGATCTTTTCCCTCTATGTGCAACAACAATATCTCCTGACGATTGAAAAGATTCAATTAGTCGGCTAATATCAGTCACCTTGTCCTCACCATCAGAGTCCATTACAATTACTAAGTCATATTGCTCTGTATCTATAGATGATAAACCAACTGAAATAGCTCTTTGATGCCCCATGTTTGTAGTCAAATTAATAACTTCAATTGAAACAACACTCTTATATTTAAAATTTATAGTGCAATTATCTATAGACCCATCATTAATTGCTAGAATAGACACACTGTAATTATTAGCAATTAGAGAGTCCAAATCTTCAACTAGCAACCTAAATGCCTCCCAATCATTATAGACAGGCGTGATAATTATCAATTTTATACATTCTCTATTTTTCATAAATATCTTTTTGGATTTTGTTTGAGTTAAAAACTACAATCACTACTCTTAATATATGGATTTGAATCCTTCATTTTAGCTATAGATGCCGAGAAAAATCCATAACCTGGTGGAAGTTCAATTGAATCAACTGTCTTTTTGTTAATAATTGATTCTGCAAGGAAAGCACTTCTGCCGATTACTGCACGGTTCGTAATTGCTGATTTCATTCCATATTTACCACCCTCTTCTGCTAACTGGCAATGATATTCGCCATAATCTTTATATATATCAAAATTATACTTTTCCTGAGAAAATAATAAATTGATCGCAACAAATACCCCTATAAATGTAAAAATAATTGGAATCTTATCATTTTTATATTTCATAGAAGATAAAGAAAATATAACAAATGGAATAATTAACCTTTCGTGTATATTCAATCCAGAGCCTGCTAGTGAAGCAGGTACTAAAAAATAAATCAAAGTAAAGTATAAAATTAATTTATAACTATTTGGTTTTAATATTTTTTCTTTTTTATACTTCCAAAATAAAAATAAAACACTCAACATGTATACTAGATTCAAACTAGAAGAAAAATAATATTGGAAAACTCTATCAATGTAATAATTATCGACTAAAGATGGTAGTAGCACCCTTCTTATTGAAAGAATATGATTAATAAAACCATAATCTCCGCCAACTTCATGATAGTTTATATTTGTTAGTTTGTATGAAACTAGTAACAGAAATGGCACTATGGAAATCAGGATTGTCTTTCTAATACCGAACTTAAAAAGAATGTAAAACATCATTGGAAGCATTGCCATAAAATGAGCATGGTATGCAAGTAAAACAAAAATCAATACCTCCCAAATAGGTATTTTCCTGACTGTTTCAAGTCTATACATGAAGATCAAAATTACAAGTATGCCCATGTAATAATTAATCATCCCTCCAACAAGGATATATGACATTAACAAGGGATACAAAATAGAATACGATGAATTGATTGCGCTTAATCGATACACTGTTATTAAAGCAATTAAAAATGAAACATACAAAATACCTTTCATTAAATTATAGGGCTCAATAAAAAATAACACATCTTTCATGTAAAGATATGTATATATAAAGAGCGCATTAGGAGTGTTTAGTTGATCAATCCTATATGTATTTGTTTCGTTATTTATTACAGCATCTGCAACATATGTAGAAAAAAACCAGTCATTTGCTTCAGTAAATAGAAGGACATCATACCCCCAAAACACTACGCTCATTATCAGTGCGATAATGCCTACAGAAAAGATATGCAGCCATTTGTAATCATTTAACTTCATTATTTAATCAATCCAATTCGTATATAAAAGATTATAAGTTCAGCTTCTTAAAGATTGATTCCGGAATTAAACGAATTATCATCATAATATAGCGCCAAATAGATTTTATATATATTGTATTTTTTTTCTTCGAAACACCTTTATAAATAGCATCAGCAACCTGATTTGGATCTGCTGTCAATCCTTGAGGTAAATCCATATTAGCTGTCATCTTTGTTGCTACAAAACCAGGTTTGACAATAAGAACATGCACATTAGATTTAAATAATCTATGTCGTAACCCTTCCAGGTAAACGGATAAACCAGCCTTCGAGCTACCATATATATAATTACTTGCTCTTCCACGATCTCCAGCTACAGAACTGATTCCAACTATAAAACCAAATTTTCTTTGTTCAAAATCCGATGCAACTGGCTCAAGAACACTAATAGCCGCCATAAAATTCGTATCTAGTGCGAGTTTGGCTAATTCAAATTCTTTTTGTTGCTTTTTCTGATCTCCCAACACGCCAAATGCAAGTATTACACCCTCAGGCTTGGGGGACAAATCTTTGTAAAAATTGGAGTGTGATTTAAAATCTAATGCGTCAAAATATTTCACTTTAACTTTTACTCCGTACCGTATTTCGAGATTGGAAGCTTCTTTATTTAATTCTGTTACATTGCGCGATGCTAAATAAATAGACGAGCCATCTTGTGCAAAGCGATGAGCTGTTGCAATAGCAATATTACTATTAGCACCCAGTATTAATATCCATTTTTTATTCATAAACCTAATCTCTTTGATTGTAATGATGAGAACTTATCTTCCATTTTATTTGATTGACGCAGTTCTCTAAATTCTTCAATTTTTGGGTATCCACTTTCAAATACCTTTTTACTAACCCTAGCATCTTTTGCTAAATAAAATCTTCCCTCATACTCAAGAACTATTTGATCCAGCTCTTTTAAAAAATCAAGCAATCCTTTTTGCATCTTGAAGTCTAATGCCAAACTATAGCCCTCCATAGGAAATGATAGATAATTATCATTGTGTTTCCCGTAAAGCTTTAGTACCGCAAGAAAACTACCAAAACCTTTGTCCGAAATTTTCTTTAGTATCTTTAATAATCCTTCATAACTCACATTTTTAGGCAGGATAAATTGGTATTGGACAAACCCATGACTACCATATACCCTGTTCCAGGAATTGATAGAATCAAGCGGAAAAAAGAAGCTATCTAAATCTACAATTTGGTGTGAGACACCTGGTTTAGCGCTTGCATAATATAATGCATTAAAACTCTTAACAGCTAAATAATTTAACACTAATGATGGAAAATTAAACGGGATTGTAATTTTTTTCTTTGGTACATATTGTAAATTTCTATCTTGAGAAAACTCACCTGTCATTAATAATGAACGTCCAATTGATTTTCCTTTTGACAGGCAATCAATCCAAGCAACAGAATATGTATCATCTGCATATTCTTCAAATGCATCAAACGTTTCTTGAAGATTTCTGGTTTTAATAGTTGTTTGCTCTATATTTTTTGAAGATATAGGTTTCAAACTAAAACTTACTTCTAAGATAATCCCCGTCAAACCCATACCGCCGCAAGTCGCTAAAAATAACTCTCTATTTTTTCTATGAGAACACTGTACAACATCACCACTTGATAACATTAATGCTATATTTTCTACGGTCTCACTAAAACATCCATCTTTATGATGATTTTTTCCATGCACATCACTTGCGATAGCTCCGCCAACTGTAATTAATTTAGTTCCAGGAGCTACTTTTAAAAACCACCCCCTAGGAGTAAAAATTTCAATTATCTCCGAAAGTAAAATTCCAGATTCACACTTTATAATCCCTTTATTCTCATCAAAGCCCAAAATACGGTTGTGCTGTAAACATGAAACATAAGTTTCTGAAAGAGCGCTATCACCGTAACTTCTACCATTTCCCCTGGTAATGCATTGCCCAATTCTATGAATCTTACTCATTAAATCATCTCTATTCTGGTAGTTAATTAAATTAGCCATGATAGAAGGGTACTTGCCCCAACCAGAGATCCTAAGTCGATTGTTACTTAATATTCCCACATTCATTGCCTAAAAGACAAAAACTTATGGCCTATATAACTTGTAAATACGGGCACCATAATACCAATTGCGTGAGATATCTCTGGAACATACGAGGTAACCTTAATATACGGCAAGAAATAGTAAGCTAAGCCCATACTAATTAACCATGTCTGTACTAAAGCAACAGAATTGACAAGTGTAAAGAAAATTATAGAATACCGTAGTTTCTGACGACTTTGAGTAAAAACAAATTTTTTTGCCAAAACAAATGCCGTAATCATTCCAGTAAGGTAAGCAAGAATTATCGCTAGAGAAAAATCTACAAAAGAATTATAGAATATTCGTGATCCAAAATTAATTAATGCTGCAATCCCGCCAGTTATCAAAAAAGCTAAGAATTGATTTGAAAAAAAATGCTTAACCATCTGAAGATACCTTTTTTCCAATCATTCTGCCAAAGTCTATACTTTCAGATATTCCACGATCTTCTGGATAATAATAGGAGGTATCAGCAACCCACAACCCTTTAACTGGTAATTCAACAGGTGGTAAATTATCTAAAAATTTTGGGGGACAAATGGGCTGGGCATATCGATAACGATTTGCGCGAATATCGATAAAATCATCATCATTCAGCTCCTTATTGATATTCTTCAAATATTTTTTCACTTTATCTAGAAAAACTTGATCTGATTCAGAATACTTAGGATGTTCTCCTGGCATATAAAATGGCACATAAACTATATGGTCTTTTAGTGGTCTTAAATTAGTATATTCAACTAGACCGGGGATATCCATGTCAGAATCATTAATATTCAACCAAAAATTTTCAGTCAAAGGTCGTTTCAATTTAACAATCACGCAAACAACAGCTATGCTCTTAATAGATGAAAATTTATTCAATAATTCAACTGGTAAATCAGGCATTAATTTAGGCACGTAAGTCAATGGTATAGTACTAACAACCTTTTCAAATACCTCAAGATGACCATTAACTATTACACCATTCACACTTAGACCTGACATTTTTACCTTTGAAACAGGACAACTTAATCTAAATTCTCCGCCATTCTGCTCGATATAGGTTTTCATCTCTTGGAGTAAGGTTTCAGAACCACCATCTAGATAACCTAATTTTTCACGAAAGATACTATAGCGAGAACTTCCTATGCGACGAATACGACTCCAAATCCAAGCGGCAGACAAATTATTTGCATAATCATAAAATTTATAATCAAATAATCTTTTCCATAAGATGTCATAGGCTTCTTTTCCAACCCAACGCTTTATCCATCCAGATGCTTCAATGTCATCCAATGAGTGCCAATTTTCTCGTTTTCTCTTAGTTGCTAAAAAAGCATGTAGTCCATAACGGATTTTTGCAACTAAACTTAATCCTTTAAATTTTAGAAGTGCAATTGGATTACCCCATGGCTGTACTTGCCTCAGAAACCAATACCCCATTTTAGTTTCTACCCAATTCATCTTATCAGCAATTCCCAACTCATTAAGTACCTTAAGGAATGCCTTGTCTGAAGTACAATGAAAATGATAAAAACGCTCAATGCTTAATCCATTAAAATCAAATGCAGCTGTCATACCTCCCACGCGATCATCTGCTTCAAAAATGATAGGTTGATAGCCTTCCTTTACTAATTGATAAGCAACTGCCAATCCCATTGGCCCAGCTCCCAATACTGCAATACGTTGTTTCATAATCTAAAAATCTAAGATAACCTTACTGTATTCTGGATCATTAAAAGTTACGTTTATAGCCTTACTAAAAGGAGTATATGGTACGTTAAAAATACCAGGCCAATCTATAACTTCAAATTCATCACTCGCTGTCAACGCTTTAAGCTGCTGTAAGGTAAATGGCGGATCTCTATCAAATAATGACCAAATCCAGAGTAATATATAAAACAAATCATAAGGTATTTTCAATATAAGTGTTTTTGCCCTAATTGCGTTTTTAATTTCACGAATCATATCTATGTAATCAATCTTCTCATGACCAGAAATATTAAATACGCCTTCTGAGATATTATTCTCAATACAGCTTATTATAATATCGCAAAAATCTCCGCTGTATAGAGGCTGACGCATATACTTCCCATCACCTGGAATTGGGAATATAGGAACTTTCTTCATAAACCTAGAAAGCCAACCAAGGTGTTTACGGTCAAACCAACCAAACATAAGGGTTGGCCTTAAAATTGGGGCTGAAATACCTGAATCTAACACCATGTCTTCTTGCTCCTTCTTAGTGTCTGTATAGAAGTCACTTGCTACTGATTCAACAACTGATGAGCTTATATGAATTAAACTTGGTACATTATTCTTAACAATCTTTTCCAAAATATTTCGAGTTGAATCAATATTATTACGAACAAATTCTTGGTAATCGTTACCACCAATTTGCGCCTGAAGCATTACTACAACATCGGCGCCAATAAAATGATCTTGCCATTTACCAATTTCGGCAAGGTCTGCGTATTCAGTTATAATATCGGGGTGAACCTGTTGAAGTATGGCAAGGTTGGCTCTATGTTTATCTAACACAACAATATTGTTATAACCTTTTACCTTTAATCGCGCAACAAGATTCTGGCCAACAAGGCCGGCACCACCCGGCAGAATTATTTTTTTATTCACAATAGTCTAACTCCATAAATGATAAACCCAAAGAATAGGGCCCATAAAGCAACAATCAATTGTAAAAATCTATCTCTCAATATTATTCTAGTGGGTGAACCTGAATTATTCTCTACAAAAGTAATTTGAAGATATCGGAGTATACCAATAATAACAAAAAAGACAGTTAAGTATAGATAATTAGCAGAAAGTCTTACTTGTACCGACTCGGATATTGTGTAGAAAATATAGGCTACAATAATAACACTGGACATAACAATCATAGCGGCATTAACAAATTCTAAATTGTAACCATTAATATTCTTTCTGGTTTTTAACCCTTTGCATGCCAATAATACATCATCCCTCCTTTTGGCGAATGCTAGAAAAAGAGCAAGTAAGAATGTCATTAAAATAATCCACATTGATGGTGGTGTTTCTATCACCACAGAACCAGCAAATATCCTCAAAACAAATCCTACAGAAATCATAGAGATATCTAGTATTGAGTAATGTTTAAGGCCTATAGAATAAAAGAAATTTAATAAAATATAAGCAACTAAAACATATGTCAAATTTACTGATACGTACCAACTCCCAAGTAATGATACTGTCATAAGTACGCTAAAAGTAATCCATGCTGCTGATATTGGAACTGAACCCCGAGCAATAGGCCTATTTTTCTTCTTTGGATGTGCTTTATCTTCTTCAACATCCATAATGTCGTTAAGAATATATATTGAACTAGCAGTCAAGGAGAAAAATATAAATGCGTAAAGACTTTGTACTAAAAGGTGTATATCCACCGCCATTCCGGCAAAAAATATCGGAGCCAAAACAAATAAATTCTTAATGTATTGATGTGGTCTTAATAAGGTTACAATTTCTCCTATTAACATAAAAATATACCTCTAATACTTAGTAAGTCGTAGTAACTAAAAGTACTTAACAATATATTGCTATATAAAGTCATAGTAAAGTTTAACCTTTAAATGCTGCCAACTAGTCCCACTAAGAAGAATTATTTCTGACATTAAATATTATTTTTTAAATTTATTCATTATTTTGATGGGGAAATTATATGCCCCAAAAACCGCAAATATCATCAAAAAGGGTTCCAATGGAACTCTAAATCTTGATTGCCCTAGATACAGATACATTGCGGTAAATAATATGATCACTCCAACTATTACAATCATATAAGGCCACACTCTCCTATTTTTTATAAGATAAATAAGTCCCACTATGCCTGCAATCCGAGTTACAAATGAAAATCCGGTTGTTAAAATAAGAATAGTCAAATATGGTAGATCTATACTTCTTACAAAGTTAACAATTCCATGTAGTCCACTATATTTATCTTTTTGGAATGATACAATCTTATCCTTTCCACTCATTCCAAAATAATTCCTGAAATTACTTGCACCGCCACTCAAGTAGAGATACCCCCATGACTGGATAAATGCTTTTACATGATTAGTTATTGGCTCTTTGACAATGCCGCTCAAAATTGAATTAAATAAATAATTTCTACACGACCAATGCCTTTCGTCTTTTATACATAGATCGTCAACTTGATTTTTTTTGTAATAATCTTTTTGTAATAATTTAATATGTTCAATTGCCTGCTTCTCGCTCCATTGTCGACCCACACGAAGTAATTGTATATATTGATCTTTTAAATAATATCCAGAATTACTAGATAAGAAAAATTGTTCTGTTTCTACATAATTTCTAACATACCATGGCATAACTACCATCTGGGCCACAAGTATAAATCCGGCCAATCCATATATATATCCTTTAATTCTATTAGTAGTACTCTGAGGGTTTAATACTCTTTCGTTAATGAAATACGCAACCAGCAAAAATAATGGTATTGCAAAAACAAAGTACATGCCGGCAGGTCTTGTTAGTGCTAGCAGTCCAACAAATAGCCCTCCATATAAGGCACTTTTTTTATTATATCTTTTTAAAAAATCTAACGAAAAATACAATGTAGAAACCAATAACAATGTGAACAACGTCTCACTTTGAATCAGATGGGATGTAATTAGACTATTAGGATTGAATATTACCAGTCCATGTACCAAATATCCACCTTTTCTTAATTCGCTTAACTGTAAAAATATTGACTTTGAAACCATCCCTGTTATAAACAACATTAAACTTTGAAAAAATATAATCGTTGTTTCTGATTCGTAAAATCCTTGTAACTTGAAGGGTATTGACAAAAATATTGAATACAACGGCGTTCCTTTGGTGAATACACTACCACCGCTTTCACTAAATTCTCCATGTGTAGCTAAATTTATTGCCGGCTTAAAGTATTGGGATGAGTCGGCGCCTTCTGTGAAAGTAGCTCCATCTATAGAGTACAACCTCAGAATGATATTTGCTACTATAAATAATGCCAAAAGAGTGGCATCATAACGATATTTATAAACTGCACTCACTTTACAATCTTTAATTTTTTATATGCATACAAAACCATTTTTAGCAATAATACCCCATGCCTAAAACGTGATATCTGGGTCTCTCCATACTCCCTTGCAGCATAACGTATTGGTACTTCAACCATCTTCAAATTAAGTTTAGCAGATCCAAAGATTAGATCAAAGTCACCAAAAGGATCAAAGTCACCAAAGTAACTACGGTTGGCTACAATCTTCATGTAGTTATTCTTTGTCATAACTTTAGTTCCGCAGAGAGTATCAGTGAGGCGTTGATTTAGGAGCCAGGTAAATAGTACAGAAAAAGTACGGTTTGCCCAAAAGTTAAGAAAGCGCATTGCCTGATCATCCATAGGATAGACTAAACGAGTACCATTAATATATTCTCCCTTTCCACTAGCAATCGCTTTGTAGAATTTTAGAAGATCCTCAGGAGGAACGGTAAGGTCTGCATCAAGAATCATGAGTATATCCCCATTAGCACTCTCAAAGCCTTTACGAACAGCGTCACCTTTACCTTTCCCATCTTGCACTAATACCTTTATGTTGTTATCAGGATAAGTCTTTATCACACGATGAATTTCGTCAAGCGTACCATCTTGACTATGGCCTTCTACAAATAGAATCTCAATATCTTTACAGAAAGCAGGAATACGTTTAACAGCATTTTCTATGTTGCCTTGCTCATTACGACAGGGAATAAGTATTGTAGTTGATGGATTATGCAATGCTATGTTTCGTAGAGGTCGCGCAACAAGGTAATTCCTTAGGGACATTCGACGTATTAGGGGCAGCGTCCCTATAAAGTAATTAATAAACGAACCCAACCCCAGGAAACTTCTTGGTACAAGCTGACGCCACTCACGTTTTATCGATTCAAAATCTGCAAGATGAAGAAAGCCTATAGTATCTTCGGTTGAGAGCCAATTCATCTCTACTGATGGCATCTTTAATCCAATTTTTTCCCCCAGCTTAAGAATTGGCTCCCATCTCCATGAATGATAGGCAATGATAAGGCGTGTCTGTGGAGTACAAAGCGAGTGCAAACCAGCAAAAGCTTCTTCGCAATCATCAAGATAGCCAATCGTATCCGAAAGTATAATAACATCAAAAGTCCCCTCGAGAGATTCAATGAAGTCAGGGTCTTCAAGGTCACCCTGAATAAAACTAAGATGAGGAAAATTTTTCTGCGCTACCTCTACCATGCCTTGACTTAAATCAACGCCAACGCCATAAGAAGGCTTTAAAGAGTTCAATAGCCGACCCGTGCCACAGCCAAGGTCTAGTACACGTTGTCCCTCGTTTACAAGAAAGCGCATATATGAATAATCATCTTGATAATAATAACGATTCTTATCCATCCATGCATCACGGCTATCGGCAGTGAAATCTGCCTGTTCTTGTATTTTTCGTTTTCTTTCAGTTAACTTCATTATTCAACATTAGTTTCTAAACCAGATGAATGATCGCCAAGAAGCCAAATCAACCCACCTGGTAAAGCCATTGCCAGCATCAACAGACCATATAAAATAGATAGTGCTAATGCCTCCTCGGGCATAACCCCAAGATAGCCTAACCCTACCACCATTACTCCTTCTCGTACACCCCAGCCAGCAATAGAGATTGGAATAGTCATAAATAGTGTAACTAATGGGACCACCACTAAAATACCTAGCCATTCAATCCCCAATCCTAGCCCCTCTGCAAGAACCATGACAGCTATTATAGATAATAGATGTACGATTATAGACAATATAATTAATTTTGAACCAGAAGATTTTGAGAACATCAACTGTCGCCCCTCAAAAGCCAATGCATACAATCCTCGTATAATTCTCCAATGCGACAATTTCTGTGGAAGAAAATCCAGTATAAAAATTACACTAATAACGCCCAGCATTCCAGCAGCAACAAGAACTACTCCCCACTGTGCAATTGAACCCTCTAACCTATTAAATAAAAGTGGAGTTGTCGACAGAACCAAAACCACCAAACCCATCATGCCAGAAAGGCGATCTAATAAAATTCCAAGAGAGGCACTTCTCACACTACTGCCACCCCGACATAAATAGTAACCCCGTATGGCATCTCCACCAATGCTAGAGGGTAGCGCTTGATTGAAAAATAGACCAATCCAGAGGTAACGTAATATCTTCACATACGTAGAGTAAAAATTAAAGTGTTCTAGTACTCTTCTCCATCTAATGGTAGCAACGAGCGTCTGTATTGTCAGCACCGCTAAAGCCAACAGAAAGAATTTTAGGTTAGTATTTTTTAGTAACTGGATAGTGCCACTAATATCAGTATTTTTCAGGATTAATGTAAGCAGTCCAACGGATAAACAAAGCTTAAATATGATGAGTATTTTCTTTTTCAAAATCAATATTTCTTTCAGTATTCTAACTATTATATTTTTGGTTATTTCTAATCAATAGTCAAATCGTCTGTCCAGGAGCTTTAAACATACAAGAGTGTATATTATTTAGTCGTTTATTATAACCGAACACTTATCAACAATCCTTTCTTGATTGGCAGACTTCAGGTAAGGATGCATTGGAAGGCTCAATATTCTATCAGATACATTCTCTGCTACAGGGAGATTAAATTCACTTGTCTGAAATGCTATCTGACGATGAATAGGAATTGGATAATGAATTGCTGTCGGTATGCCTATTTCTAACAACTCTCTACTCAACTTATCACGATCCTCTACTAAAATGGAATATTGTGAATAAATATGAGTATTCCCAGACAAAACACTTGGGGGCTTGATTGTTGGGCACCTATCACGTATTAACTTTGTATACTGATTGCCAATATTGTTACGCATTAATACCTCTTGTGGGAATATTTCAAACTTTGCGAGTAATATCGCAGCTTGAATAGTGTCTAGCCGCCCATTAATTCCAATTAATGAATGATGGTACCGTTTGTCTTGTCCGTGATTACGTATTTCTCTTAGAAATTTTGCTAGGTTATCATCATTAGTAAAGATTGCCCCACCGTCACCATAGCAACCTAATGGCTTACTCGGAAAAAAACTGGTGCAGCCTATTGTTGAAAGACCACAAGACATCTTTCCGTTATACATTGCTCCAAAACTTTGCGCTCCATCTTCTATTACAGGTAATCCATATTTTTTTGCAATTGCATTAATTTTATTCATATCAGAACATTGACCAAATAAACTAACGGATAAAATTAACCGTGTTCTTGTTGTAATAGCATTCTCAATCTCACTAGGATTAATATTATACGTCTCTTGGTCTATATCTACATAAACCGGCCTTGCACCAAGCAAAACAATCATTTCAACAGTTGCAATAAAAGTGAACGGTGATGTTATTACTTCGTCACCAGGCCCAATACCCAGAGCCATCATTGCAATTAATAGAGCGTCACTCCCTGATGAAACCCCAATACAATGGTTAACTCCAACATATGCTGCTAACTTCGCCTCTAGTTCGGAAATTTCTGGCCCATTAATATAACAACCGTGATCAAGAACTTTTTTAATATTTTTATCAATATTTTCCCTAATCAAACTTTGTTGTGCTTTTAAATCAATAAAATTCATATTTAATGTTTATAGTAATACAAGTATTTGTTTAAACTAACTTCTACTAAAAAATCCCATTTGTATAATTTCTAAAAAAAATACTATCGTTAACTTGTTAAGTTCAAATAGATAATTCTCAATTCTTTAGCGTAACGACTAATACTAAAGTAATTAGTAACTTTCTTGTGTAATTTTTCTGCATATTGAGATAGTCTTTCTGGATCTTGACTGAGTGTAGAAATTCTATCTGCCAACTCAGATGGGTCAATTTGCATTGGTGAGCATAATTGTTGTGTAGTTGGGTCAACAACATACTCAGGTATAGGCATAGCATCAACAGTAGTTTCGAACGTAATTGGTTTTGTTGGTTTAATTAACTCGCCAGTAACATAATTTTCAATAATTTCAGGAATACCGTCAATATTTGACGCTAGCACTGGCACTTTACACAAGCCCGCCTCAATGCAGACATTTCCAAGTGGCTCACGTATTGATGGCACTACAAGTAAATGAATCTTAGTAAGAAATTTAAGTGGATTTTTTACACGACCAACAAATTGAATATTTTTTAAACCTATTGCCTGTATTTTAAGTTTATCTTTAAGAGATCCATCGCCAGCGATAATCAATTTAATATTTTTACCTGTCAAGTAGTGCATTGCTTCAATTAAAACATGGATCCCCTTTGGAGTGTCAAGCCGACCAATAAATCCAACGTAGAAAGTGCCTATAGCTTTAGTTGTTAGTGGTTTTTCTCCACATTTGATAGACGTATCAATACCATTGTGAATAATTTTTATTTTCGTATCTGATATAAAAAACTTCTTTTCCAATATAATCTTAGTTGCTTGGGAATTAGCGAGAATCAAAGTAGCCTTCCATGCAATAAATCTCAACAAAAAACCGTATTTTGATGATAGATTCCATGCAGTTCCTCTTTCATGAACAATCAAGTTAGACACCGGCAATACCAACAGCAGAAGCGCAACCTTTGGACTGGATAAATTATTATAAAAATGAACGATATTGTCCTTAGAAACAATATCCAGTACCAAGGAAAATAAATTTTTCAGATTTTTAACATTATAAACTTCAGCTAAAATTTTATATTGAAGATCAACTTTTCCTAGTGTATAAACTTTATGCAATAAACCATTATCTAAGTCACTCTGACTATTGATATATTCCACAAAATTTCTTTGTACGCCGCCAAGCCCAGATAGGCCAACAAAGTGTGAAACTTTTATAATTTCATTAGGTGAGCTTTTAGTCACTCTAATATTGTCTCGGCATTTACTTATACGCCTTGATTCCAAGTACTCGTTTCACCGTCTCAAATACCTTATTAGTTTTAAAATACTTTTGCGCAGCAGTATTAAACTTGGCATCAATGGATTCATCATACAGATTGTATGAGCTCCAATAGTTATAAAGTGCTTGCGCTGAATCAAATCTCAAAATATTCTCAAAAGTTGTAGTATCTACTTTGTCAAATATCTCTATGGTTTTATCTCGTCCAATTCCTTCCATAAAAATTGACGCTCCCATTACAGGAGAACTCTCTTTACCCAAAATAGAATAATGAAACTCTTTCAACTCTCTATTGTTTTGAGATGATGGTCCACAATAAAATAAAATGCCACCAGTCTTGAGCTTGTCCCATATAGAGCTAATCATGCGCTCTGCATCATTTGTATAGTAAAGAGAATATGAACTAACCACTCGATCAAACTGATTGTCATCTAAAGACAATTGAACATCATCATGACTACAACATAGTGTTGTGATTCGATTATTTACGCCATTGAAATAAGCTTTTTCCATTAAGGAATCTAATGCCTCTTGGGATAAATCAACTGAGCAAACAGACCCACCTTCACCGACAGTCTTTGCGATTGGAATAGACTGTTTTCCTGTGCCACTACCAAGATCAAGCACTGACAAACCATTATGTAATTGCATATTTTTAAAAATCCACTGATTCAGGTCTTTTGACCCAAACTTATCATGAGACTCAATTCGTTTATCTAATGCAACTGCATCTGTATTATATTTACCTTTAACAAACATTTTAATACCTACCTAAATTATTTTTTACCACCACGAACCACAGTTAAATGCTTAGATAATTCATTATCAAAAATACCTATATCTATTTCAGACAGGCCCTTTGTTTTATTATCAAAAAATTCTTGAAGTTTTTCAGGCACTATAAGATGCCTCTCACCCCACCAAATTGGGTGTGTTAATAGTTGTAATATTGGTCCTTGAGGACTTTTTATCCTTAACATCGGATCACCGTCTCTCCAATTGCCTTTTGAATCAGATAAGTACCACCCCATTAATTCCTTAGAGTAAGCATTTATTCTATCACCTATATAAAAAGGGCCATTTATGTACTTCTTTATAGGGCGATGAAAAGATATTGACTCTACTCTACACTCGATAATACTTTCAAGTTTTTTAGCCTCATGTTCTATCGACTCTCTAAAAAAGTCCTGATTACTTGTTACTTTTTTCAATTGTGAATTAGAATCATAGTGCAACCCTATTTCATGACCCATTTCTTTTATCTTTAATATAACACGCTGAGTATGCTTCTCATTTAAAGAGTAGAATGGGCAATCACTCATAAACATGTAACATGAAAAAATACCTATCTTAGATTCAATCTCTGCCAATGACAAAGCCTTGTCAACATCTAAATCAATATCATGACGCAATAAAAGTGCTGGTCTATCAGTATTTTCTACTATTAACCTCTTAGCATCTCTAAATAAATATGGAGTATATATTTCTTTCACTATATGCAATAATTGCTCATAGTATTTATAACTAAAATCTAATGACCAAGGAGATATCATAGTTATACGCTATTCCCTCTTACAATAGACTCTAACAGTTCTGTTTCGGTATTAATCCTTTCATTCCAGGACCATAAAAAATTTTTACTTCTACAAGCAATCTCTTTCGACATCCATTGTCTGTAATCAGGTGAATCACATAGCATATTTAACTTATTAGATAATTGATTTGGTTGTTTAATGTCTATGTATTCAACAGAATTTCCTAGTAACTCTTTAGTTATTATATCTACATGATGTTCTGGCTGCGGATTTAAAATAATCATGCACTGATTAGACTTTATTGCCTCTAAATTAGAATTACTTAAATTCCCGAGATGATTCATAGAAACATAAATGTCACAAAATGAATGTGCAAAGAACACCTGAGAATGTGGCAATCGATCAATAAACATAAAACTATCACTCTTGCCGTGATCGTAAACCATTTTTTTTAGATTATTACTTTCATTTCCAATACCAACAATAACAGCATAAACATCATCCCTCTGCTGAAGAAGTATAAGCATAGCCTCAACAAAATCATAACAACCTTTATATTCCTCTAATCTCCCAATAAATAATATTTTTATCTTATTGGTTGGTATTGATAATAAATCCTTATCTGGATTCTTAGGAAAAGAAATATCGTACACTCCATTCAATAGAGTTACCCTTTTAACTTCAGGGTTTAAAGATCTTTCAAGCCAAGGCTCTACACCACTTCCATCTTGCGTGCAAACCACTAACTCAAATGGAGACCGATAAGCCCAACGAAACATAGTTAAATAAAAGTTTTTTGATGTTGCTGCTTCCTTCATGAAAGGATATGCACCCATCACTCTAAATACAACTGGAAATTCTTTCCAGAATCTAGATAATATTGATGCAACAAAAACATTAGCATGGTCGCAATACACTAGATCAGGTTTAAATTTAATAATTGTACGAATTATTTTAAAAGTTTGACGTATCTCACGAAATATCATTCTAGTCCGTCTTCCCAGCCAATTTGGAAAATAATTTACACCTGTTAAAACATGAATATTCTGATTCAATCCTTGAATCTTTAAACATTCATCTTTTTTATTAGTCCATGATGAATAGTAACCTTTGCCAGTATCCTTTGCAGAAAATATAAACAAAGAATCATGTTCTTTATCAAGATATTCAATAATACTATAAATAGTTGGAACTCCAGTAGGATTCCATATACCGCTCTTAAAGCTACTTTCCAATCCAGAAAATAGGCGTGTTGCATATACTACCTTCATTCCATATCTAATAAAAAATTCGATATACTAGTTGCCGCATTACCACTTCCAAAATGTTCTGAATAATTTTTATCTTTTCTATTGATGCTCATTGCATCTAGAATACTGCTTTCGATATTCTCTTCTGTAAATGGAGAAACTAAGCGATTCCATCCATATTCTAAAGTTTCGATCCATTCTGTTTCATCTCTCAACGTAACACATGGTGTTTTGGAAAAATACGCCTCTTTCTGAACTCCTCCACTATCGGTAATTACAATTCTCGAGTTTATCAATAAAGAAATCATTTCTAAATATGAAACAGGCTCCATAATTCTTATACCTTTAACATCTTCCAATAAGTTTAAACTTTCTATCTTATTTTTTGTACGTGGATGCAAAGGAATTATTACTTCGCAATCCAAAGAAATCTTTTTAAAAACTTTTAAAATTTTCTGTAAACGATTAATACTGCTTGTATTCTCTGCACGATGTATTGTAGCTAAAATATATTTATCTTTTTTAAGTCTAAATTTATCAAAACACTGTCGTTTAAGAGATATTTCTTTATAGAATAAAAATCCATCATATGACACATCTCCAGTTAGATGAACCCCATCTTTTCTTCCTTCTTTTTTTAAGTTCTCTACTGCAGTTTTCGTTGGGCAAAATAAAATATCTGAAATACAATCTGTAATAATTCTGTTTGATTCTTCAGGAATATCCATTCTATACGAACGCAATCCTGATTCTATATGGAATATTTTATATTGTAATTTTGATGCCACCAAGGCGCCAGCTAATGTAGAATTTGTATCCCCATACAATAATACTACATCAGGATCAACTTCTTCCATAATAGGCTCAAGTTTGGTCATCATCATTCCGGTTTGCCATCCATGCTTTCCACTTCCAATATTAAGATTATAGGCCGGAGTAGGTATATTAAGTTCTGTAAAAAAATTCTGAGACATGTTTTTATCATAATGCTGGCCCGTATGAACCATAACTTCAGTAATAGTTTTGTATTTATTTAAAGATAAAACATGTGAAACTATGGCTGCTTTTATTATTTGCGGACGAGCACCTACAACAGTTAAAACCTTCATAAGTCTAACTTTTGACATATATTGTCTTTTAACATGTATTTACTTTTAGTATTTTTACAAGTAAAAATATTGTTATTATCTTTAGTAAATAAAATTCTTTGTCCATACTCACTTATCCATCCAATCTGTTTAGCTGGTACACCAACCATGAGTGCATAATCTGGTACATTTTTTGTTACCACTGATCCAGCACCAATAAATGCATACCTGCCAATTTCTGCTCCGCAAATAATTGTACAATTTGCACCGAGACTCACCCCTTCTCTAATAACTGTATCAATATATTCGTCTTTTCTTTCTACTAATGACCTAGGGTTTATCACATTGGTAAAAACCACACTTGGCCCACAAAAAACACCGTCTTCCAATAAGACATTATCATATATGGAAACATTGTTCTGGATTTTTACATTATTTCCAATTTTTGCATTATTTCCAACAAAAGTATTTTGCCCAAAAACGCATTCATTGCCAATAATTGCCCCTGAACAAATATGAGACCAGTGCCAGATTTTTGTACCTTCACCAATTGTGGCTCCTTTATCCACAATTGCCGAATTGTGCTTCCAATACTTCATATCAATATTCAAGTGGCAGTGATACTGTCTTCCCGTCTCTTGCAGATAAATATGCGGCAATTAAAATTTCTAATGACTTTAACCCCTCTCTACCATCGGTCTCTGGCTCCAACTCTCCTCGAAATACTTTTATTATATTTTTATAATATA
>ENA-OREN01001408-OREN01001408.1-marine-metagenome-genome-assembly--contig:-NODE-1408-length-28353-cov-4.298946_pt1 | contig 28353 bp, 23 predicted proteins | sample MGYA00248624_ERZ508555 | MGnify/ENA primary metagenome ERZ508555 (study PRJEB26222, sample SAMN06267773) | marine metagenome | isolation source: Saanich Inlet, British Columbia, Canada | place...
TAATATTGTAAGTATTTATAATATTACTGATGTTAGAAAGTGAATTATTTACTGTGTTTATTGGTGAATATATAGAGTTAATTATGTTACCAGAATAATCTAAAATTTTCATCTTTACTGTATGGCTTATAGTTGGATAAAGGTATGATGAAAATATCAGCATAAGAACAAATATTAATGAAACAAATGTTAAAATTTTACTATTAGAAGTTTTTTCTTTAATAATAGATTGCACTCTTTTAATATCAGAGAGACCCGCCATATTTTAATAACCCAATATAATAAATTTAATACGCTGTTCTTAATACTCTTTTTAAACTTTTCATTTCATCTAGAACTTTTCCTGTACCTAATGCAACACTTAATAATGTATCTTCTGCAATAGTTACTGGTAGACCAGTTGCTTTCCTCAAAACCGTATCCATTCCAAATAATAAAGCACCACCTCCAGTTAACGTAATACCTCTATCCACGATATCTGCTGCTAATTCAGGGGCAGTATTCTCTAATGCTCTCTTTACGGCCTCTATAATTGTTCCTATAGGTTCAGATAATGCTTCAGCAACGTTTCTTTGTGATAATATTAGCTCTTTTGGAACTCCATTTACTAAATCTCTTCCTTTAACAGTATATTTTTCACCATCACCATCTTCTGGTGGATAAGCACAACCAATACTTATTTTTAATCTTTCTGCACTCATACTTCCAATCAATAAATTATGGTGCCTTCGCATATATGCTATAATAGCTTCATCCATTTTATCTCCACCTACTCTGGCTGATTCAGCATATACTATTCCACCTAAAGATATAACAGCCACTTCAGTTGTGCCCCCACCTATGTCTACTATCATGGAACCGCTAGGTTCAGTTACTGGAAGTCCTGCTCCTATGGCTGCTGCCATAGGTTCTTCAATTAAGTATACTCTCCTAGCACCTGCTCTTTCCGCACTTTCATGAATAGCTCTTCTCTCTACTCCAGTAGATCCTGAAGGAACACAAATTACAATAATAGGAGAAGTAAAAGCCCGTCTATTATGAACTTTCTGAATAAAATGCTTTATCATTTCTTCGGCTACCTCAAAATCAGCAATTACTCCATCTCTCAATGGCCTGATTACTTCTATGTTTCCTGGAGACCTACCCAACATCTCTTTTGCTTCAATACCGACAGCCAAAACTTTGCTTTTACCCTCACTTGTCAAGATTGCAACAACTGATGGCTCGTTCAGAACTATACCCTGACCTTTTACATAAACCAAAGTATTAGCAGTGCCAAGATCAATTGCCATATCTGTTGACCATAATCCAAATAATTTTGATAACATAAATTTGTATTCCCTATTATTTATTCAAAGATTGGCTTAATAGTGATTTTTTTTCTCTTTTTACTATTAATTTATTAAGAGCTACTATATATGCTCTTGCTGCAGCAACCATTGTGTCCGTATCAGCCGCTTGACCATTTACAGACCTTCCATCTTCTAAAAGTCTAACTGTAACCTCTGCTTGAGCATCAGTACCTTCTGTTACTGCATTTACTGCAAAAAGTTGTAAATTATAACTACCTTTGACTAATGATGATATACCTTTAAATACTGCATCAATTGGCCCATCACCATTTATTTCAATTTCTTCAACTTTATCCAATATAGTTAAACTTAGTTTTGCAATTGCAGGTCCACTTGATCCACATGTAAGAGATAGTGAATTAAGTTTTACAAAATCTCCAGAATCAGAAATACCATCATCAACCAATGCTATTATATCTTCATCAAATATATCTTTCTTTTTGTCAGATAAATCTTTAAATCTATGGAAAGCATCATTTAATTGGTTATCTGAAACTTCATACCCTAATTCACTTAATTTAGCCTTAAATGCATGTCTACCAGAATGTTTTCCCATTACCAAAGTTGATTTATTTAAACCTACCGACTCTGGAGTCATAATTTCGTACGTATTGGCATGCTTTAACATACCATCTTGATGAATACCTGACTCATGAGCAAAGGCATTTGCTCCAACAATCGCTTTATTAGGTTGAACAGAAAAACCTGTGATAGCAGACAAAAGTCTTGAAGACCTTGTAATTACCTTTGTATTTATATTTGTAGAATATGGTAATAAGTCTTTTCTGGTTTTAATTGCCATAACAACCTCTTCCAAAGAAGTATTTCCAGCTCTTTCACCTATACCATTAATAGTACATTCAATTTGTCTCGCTCCTTCTTTAAGAGATGCTAAAGAATTTGCCACAGCAAGGCCTAAATCATTATGACAGTGAACACTAATAATTGCTTTATCAATGTTAGGAACTCTATTCTTAATCATTTTAATTAAAGATCCAAACTCTTCAGGTATTGCATAACCAACTGTATCAGGAATATTTATAGTAGTTGCTCCTGCTTTAATAGCTGCCTCTACACACCTACATAAAAAATCATGTTCTGTTCTTGATCCATCTTCTGGGCTCCATTCAACATCATCCACTTTATTTCTTGCATAAGAAACACTATCTACAACCATATCTAAAACATTATCAGGCTCCATTTGAAGCTTATATTTCATATGTAAAGGGCTAGTAGATAAAAAAGTATGAATTCTTTTTCTTTTGGCATACCTTAAAGCCTCTGCAGATCTGTCTATATCCTTATGTGATGCTCTCGACAAAGAACAAATAATTGGGCCATCTAAAGTATCAGATATTTTTTTTACAGATTCAAAATCACCGTTTGAAGCTATAGCAAATCCAGCCTCTATTATATCTACTCCTAAAGACTGCAGAGTTTCTGCTATTCTTAATTTTTCTTCTAAATTCATTGAACACCCAGGAGATTGTTCACCATCTCTTAAGGTTGTATCACATATTAATACTTTTTCTGAAGAATCTTTACTTACTTTTTTAATCTTTTCAAATTTCATTACAACTCCAATAGAATCTTTAAACTAACTAATTACCCAAAGTATCATTTAATACTTTGGGTTAGTAAGTCGATACTGCAGTATATTTCTTAAACAACTGCTAAATAATTCTATAGTTAAATGAAATAAATTCATTTTTTTACTCTCATATTTATAATATTTATAATATGCGCCTAGTAAGTTAAGGATTCAAGCATATTTTCAATATATATATAAATAATAAAATAAAAAAATAAAAATAAAACTAATTTTTATCTTTATCTACTAATTTTTGTTCTGCAATCCATGGCATCATAGATCTTAATTTAGAACCAACTTCTTCAAGTTGATGTTCTGCTGCCCTTCTTCTAGTAGCTTTAAAACTAGGTTGATTAACCTTACATTCCTGCATCCAGTTTCTAGCAAATTTTCCAGATTGAATATCTTCTAAAATTCTTTTCATCTCTTTTCTAGTTTCTTCCGTAATAATTCTTTTTCCTGTTACATAATCACCATATTCTGCAGTATTAGAAATTGAATATCTCATATTAGCTAAACCTCCTTCGTACATAAGGTCTACAATTAGTTTTACTTCATGTAAACACTCAAAATATGCCATTTCTGGAGCATATCCAGCTTCTACCAATGTCTCAAAGCCTGCTGTAATTAGTTCTGATAAGCCTCCACATAAAACAACTTGCTCACCGAATAAATCTGTCTCACATTCTTCTTTGAATGTAGTCTCAATTATACCAGCTCGTCCACCACCTACAGCACATCCATATGACAAACCTATATCTAACGAATTAGAGGATGCATCCTGCGCAATTGCCACGAGTGAAGGAACTCCTCCACCTCTTAAATATTCAGATCTTACTGTATGACCTGGACCTTTAGGTGCTAACATAAATATATCAATATCTTTTCTTGGTTCTATAAGACCAAAATGTATATTCAAACCATGTGCAAAACCTAACGCAGATCCAGCTTTCATATTATCTTTTAAACTTTCTTCCCATATTTGAGATTGTAATTCATCAGGTGCCGCCATCATCATTACATCAGCCCACTTTGCAGCATCAACAACATTCATTACCTCATATCCTGCTTCTTTTGCTTTTGATACAGAAGAAGAATCTTCTCTAAGAGCTATCCTTACATTCTTAACCCCACTATCCCTCATATTAGCAGCATGAGCATGGCCTTGACTTCCATATCCAATAACTACTACATTTTTTGATTTAATTAAATTTACGTCACAATCTCTGTCATAATACACTCTCATTATAGTTCTCCACTTTATGTTAATATTTAACTATGTTTTAAATAAGGCTTTCTCGCCTCTAAGAATGGCCACAGCCCCTGTTCTAGAAACTTCTACTAAACCTAATGGGTGCATCAATTTAATAAATGCATCTAATTTTTCAGCTGATCCTGTTAATTCAAAAACAAAGGATTGATTTGAACTATCAATAACCCTTGCACGGAAAATATCCGCTACTCTTAATGATTCAACTCTTCTTTCCCCTCTAGCTTTTACTTTAACTAGAACTAATTCTCTATTTACAAAAGCTCCTTCATTATTTAAATCTACTACTTTTCTTACTGGAACTATTCTTTCTAATTGAGCTTTTATCTGCTCTATTACCATGGCAGTACCCGTAACCATAACTGTAATTCTAGATAAGTTTCTATCTTCATCCACTTCAGCTACTGTTAAACTTTCAATATTATAACCTCGAGCAGCAAACATTCCTACTACTCTAGATAACACTCCTGATTTATTATCTACTATTACTGAAAAAGTATGAGTATTAATATTGGACAAATATAAACACCTTTCTTAAATAATTAAATATTCATTAATTACATTTAATTCCGCAAAATGTAAAATCATTAAAGCTTATAGATCATATAATAATTAAAATATATATAAAAACTTATAATCTATAAATAGGTGGCTTTGAAACTCCTACTGCCCATATAGCAGAAATTTCATCAAATAACTTTCCATTAATATATCCATCAACCTCTTCATCACTTATGGTTTTACTCGCTATTAAACATGCAATCCCATGAACTATAGACCATGCTGCATTAACTGCTGAATTAATAGAAACTCTTTTTCTTAAATCCTCTAAACTAAAGCTTTCTTCTATAGCGTTAAGAAATAATTTATGAAATTCATCATAATTATTTATCCTATCTTTATGAGTAAGTGTTTGTGAAAACATAAAAATAAATATTTCAGGATTATCATAGGCATATTGTAAATAATATTTACCAATTATAGAAAGTTTTTTATTTTCTTTTAATTCATTAAATAAAATTTTATTCTTTAAATAATTAGTAAATTCATTTTTACAGAATAATATAGAAGATAATATTAATGATTGCTTATCTTCAAAATGATTGTATGGAGCAGCAGGAGAAACAGATAAAACTCTGGCTGCTTCTCTTGTAGAAAAATTTTCTAAATCATTTTTTTTTACTGCTTCTAATACCTTACCAATAAGAAGATTTTTAAGGTCACCATGATGATATTGTTTTTTTTCATCCATATCTAAGGCCTTAGTAATAATTTAAAAAATAATTTTTACAAAATTCAATCTATAATAAACCCATTCCTTCAGAAGTTTGTGCATCTTTGTCATCATTAGCATTTAATTTCATAGCATTATGAGCTGCCCCAGCAGGTATCATGGGGAAAACATTTTCTAATTTATCAACACAAACATCCATAACTACTGGACCATCATGATTAAGCATTTCATCAATAGAGCTTTTTAAGTTTTCTGGATCTTTAACTCTCATTCCTTTTATTCCAAAAGAATTTGCCAAAGCTATAAAGTCAGGTAATGAATCTGTATAAGATTCTGAATACCTTCCTCCATGAAAAAACTCTTGCCACTGCCTAACCATACCCATGTACTCATTGTTCAAAATAAAAACCTTAACAGGAATATTCAGTTGTTTTAATGATGACAACTCTTGTATATTCATCATAAAAGAAGCCTCGCCTGCTACACATATAACAGGTTTTTTAGGATGAGCTACTTGAACACCAATAGCTGCAGGAAAACCATACCCCATTGTACCTAAACCTCCTGAGGTCATCCATCTATTTGGTTTAGTAAAATCTAAATATTGTGCAGCCCACATTTGATGTTGACCTACTTCTGTTGTTATGTATGCATCTTTGCCTTTAAGTGCCTTATTAAGTAATTGTAACGCTCTTTGTGGTTTAATAGTCTTTTTTGAATCAATAAAAGATAAACAATCCTTTTTCTTCCATTTATTGATTATTCCCCACCATTTATTAATACTTTGTAAATTAAGCTTAGTTTTATTTGCTTTTAATTCTTTAAGCATCATATTTAAAACGTAATAACAATCTCCTATTACTGCTACATCAACTTTAACATTTTTATTTATTGAGGATGGGTCAATATCAATATGTATTTTTTTAGACTTTGGAGAAAAATATTTTAAATTACCTGTTATTCTATCATCAAATCTAGCTCCAACACATAACATTACATCACAATCATGCATAGCCATATTTGCCTCGTAGGTTCCGTGCATTCCCAGCATACCTAAAAAGTTTTTATTATCTGCAGAAACTGCACCTAAGCCCATTAAAGTTTGTGTAATAGGAATATTTAAATAATTTACTAAATTGGTTAATGCATTAGAAGCTTTTATACCTGAATTAATAACACCACCACCAGAATATATTATAGGTTTTTTAGCTTTTAATAAAATCTCTAGAGCTAATTTAATATCAATTAATTTTGGTTTTTTAATAGGATTATATGAAACCATACTTTTAATTTTTATATCTTTATAAGTAGTTGATGCATTTTGTATATCTTTAGGCAAATCTATAACAACAGGACCAGGTCTTCCAGATTCAGCTATATAAAAACCTTCTGCTATAGTATTTTCTAAATCATTAATATCTTTAACCAAGTAATTATGTTTAGTACATGAAGAAGTAATACCTACTGTATCCGCTTCTTGAAATGCATCTGTACCAATTAGATGTGTGGGAACTTGACCAGTTAAACATACTAGAGGGACACTATCCATAAGCGCGTCAGTCAAACCTGTTACTGCATTTGTAGCACCAGGACCAGAGGTGACTAGTACAACTCCAACTTTACCTGTAGATCTTGCATACCCTTCTGCCATATGAACCGCTGCCTGTTCATGTCTAACCAATACATGTCTAATTCTATTTTGTTTGAAAATTGCATCATATATGGGTAACACTGCCCCACCAGGATAACCAAATATAACCTCAACATTTAAATTTGTTAAAGTTTTAATTATAATCTCAGAACCTGATAATTTCATTAGTCATCCAATATTTTTTATAAAAATTATTATTAAGAATTTTTCAACTCTATATATTTTTTATTAATAACAACTTATTAATACAATTCTTTATATAAACACAAGATATTAGTACAATATTTATCTATATTATTCTGAAAACTCTTTATTTCATAATCTGTAGTATATTGATGTCTAAACCAAGTATCCTGTCTTTTTGCATATTGATTTGTATGGTTTATTGTAATTTTTGCTGCCTCATCTAATGAAATTTCTTTTCTAATAAAAGATAATAATTCTCTTACTCCATGTGCTTTCATAATTGGTAAACTTTTATCAAAGTCATCAAGTTTTTTAACTTCCTTTATTACATTTTTCTGTAACATTTTATAAAATCTTTTATTTATATTTTCTCTTAGACTATCCCTGGTAGGTGATAATTTAATTTTTAAAAACTTATTTACAATTTTATTCTTAGAATTATCATCTTTAATCCATGCTGATAAAGATTTTCCTGTTTGCAACCATACAGTATACGCTCTAATTAATCGTTGTTTATCATTTATATTGATACTATTTATGATATTAGGATCTATAATTTTTAACCTTTGATAAAAATTATCTAATCCTTCTTTGTTTAATATAGTTTCAGCCTCACTTCTATATTTATTTAATGTAATTGGTATGTCACTTAAACCATCAATTAATGTCTTAATATATAACCCTGAGCCACCAACTAAAATAGGAACACGCCCTAATTTTAAAGATAATTTTATTTCTTCTAAAGCTTTATTTTTCCATAAAACAGCAGAACATCTATTTTTACCAGACATGTAGCCATATAATTTATGAGGTACTATAGATTCCGAAATTGAATCTGGTCTAGCTGTCAGTATACTTAATTCCTTATATACTTGCATGCTATCAAAGTTAATGACTGTTCCATTAATTTCTTTACATAAAGCTATTGCAAATTCTGACTTTCCTGAAGCTGTTGGCCCCGCTATTACTATAGCGGGGCTAGAAACATTTATATCAATACTATCCACCCTATTTAATTAGTTTTTTTTAAGCTTTAAAGCTATATAGGATAAAGTACCTTTTCTATTAATTAACATCAAAGCAAAATCTCTAGAAGACCTTATTTCCTCAGCTACTCTCATTTCAACATCTCTAGGTGTAAAAACTTTGTTTTGAGAAATTTCAATTATTATATCTCCTGGAAGTATTCCTTTATCCGCAGCATCAGTTTCAGATTTCACATTAATAATCAAAACACCATTAACACCTTGGGGAATTCCAAACTTAGACCTCATATCATCTGTTATATTAGATAATAAAAGACCTAATTCTGCTATTTCTTGAGAAACAATATCATTATTTTCTTTCTTAATCTTTGAAACTTTTTCTTCTTCTTCTACCATTTCACCTACAATAACTTGAAGTTTCATAGACATACCATTTCTCCAAACTTCAACAGAAACAGGTTTATCAATTTCAGTTTCAGCAACTATTTTTGGAAGGCTTTTCATATTTTTTACTTCCTTACTGTCAAAGTTAAGAATTATATCTCCTGCTTTTATGCCTGATAATTTTGCTGGACCATTAGGCATTACCCCCGAAATAAGTGCTCCTCTAGCTTTGTCCAAACCTAAACTACTTGCTATATCCTCAGTAACAGATTGTATTCTAACCCCTAGCCACCCTCTTCTAGTCTTACCATATTTTTTAAGCTGAAATATAATACCCTTTGCAAGGCTTGAAGGAACAGAAAATCCAATACCTACACTTCCTCCAGTGGGAGAAAATATTGCAGTATTAATTCCAATTACTTCTCCATCTAAATTAAATAAAGGGCCTCCTGAGTTACCTCTATTTATAGATGCATCTGTCTGAATAAAATCATCAAAAGGTCCGGCACTAATATCTCTACCTCTTGCAGAAATAATTCCAGCTGTAACAGTATTAACAAGACCAAAAGGATTACCTATAGCCAGAACCCAATTCCCCACTTTTGCTGTATCTGAATCTCCCCATTGCACAAATGGTAAATCTTCTTCTGTATCAATTTTTAATAATGCCAAATCAGTCTTTTTATCTCTTCCAATAAGTTTAGCTGTAAAAGATCTGTTATCAGATAAAATCACATTTATTGATACTGCATCTTCAATTACATGATTATTTGTAACTATTAAGCCTGATGGATCAATAATAAACCCTGAACCCATTGCCTGCTGAGGCTTTCTATCTCTCGGAGGTTTTTGTCCACCTCTTTTTTCAAAAAAGTCGTTAAAAAAATCTTCAAAAGGAGATCCAGGAGGGAATTTAGGTGCACCAGGTGCAATTGGGTCCACTGTCATGATAGTAGAAATATTGACTACCGCAGGCGAAAGCCTCGCAGAAAGATCCGAAAAATCTGGAGGGTAACTATCTGCTAGTGAAGTTGAATTATAAAAAACAACAACAAGAAGTGAAATAAATATTGGCTTGATCATTAATAAATTTTTAAACATAAATTATTCCTTTTAAATAATTAAATCTTAATTTAATAATTATACACAACCTCACTTAATAAGATATTTCCAAAATATTAAAAAAAGTTAATATTAAATTATAACATATTTATGTTACATATAAAACCTTCAATCCGATCACTTATGCTATATTATATAAAGTATTAATATTCCTACCATGCAAAAAACAAAGCCTATCAATCTTATTTTATCTAAACTTATACTTAGTATAAAAACTGATACCTTTTTCATGTACTGAGGGAAAAGGCTATACAAAATTCCCTCAAATATAAAAACTAAAGATATAGATAAGAATATTAAACTAAAAATATTTAAATCAAGAAACATAAATAATTTAAATGATTTTTATTCAGTAATATTATTAAAAAATTTAAAAAACTCACTATCTGGAGACAAAACCAAAGTCGTATCTTCATTATTTAAAGCTAAAGTATATGCTTTCATAGATCTATAAAAAGAAAAAAACTCAGGGTCTCTACTAAATGCTTCTCCTAAAATTTTATTTTTACCAGCATCTCCCTGACCTCTAAGTATTTCGCCATCTCTCTCTGCATTAGCCAAAAGTACAGTTCTTTCTCTCTCAGATTCTGAAGTAATTTTTCTTGCTTCTTCGTTACCTTCAGCTCTAAATTGAGAAGCCTCTTGTTGTCGTTCCGTTTGCATTCTTCTAAAAATAGCTTCGGAATTAGCTGGCGGCAAATCTGCTCTTCTAATTCTTACATCTTCAACTTGTATTCCAAAGTCTTTGGCTTCTGCTGCAACTAATACTCCTACTTCATCCAATAATACTTTTCTTTTATTAGAAATTACATCTGCTAATGGAACTCTACCTAAAACTTGACGCAAACTATCATTCAAAATTGATCCAAGTCTGTTTCTTAGCGCGACCTCATATCTTACTGATTGATAGTATTTAAGAGGGTCAACTATTTTATACCTTGCAAAAGTATCAACAATTAATCTTTTTTTATCTGAGCTAATTATCTCTTCTCTTGGATTATCAAATAAAATCAGTCGTTTATCAAAATATTCTACATTTTGCATTAAAGGTATTTTAAATTGCAAACCTGGCTCTTTTATCAGTTTAACTGGCTCACCAAATTGTAATACTAAAGCTTGAACCCTTTGATCTACATAAAAGAAGCTAGAGCCTCCAATAAATAAAAATAATATAATAATAACTGATAAGGCTATTGTTTTAGGTGTCATCGAGATCCTCCATTTGAAGTATTTGCATCACTTCTACTTTTTAATTCTGGCAAAGGTAAATATGGAACTACTCCATTGCCTGAATTTTTATCTATGATTATTTTTTTAGTATTTTCCAATATTTGTTCCATTGTTTCTAAATATATTCTTCTTTTTGTTACCTCTTTTGCATTTGAATATTCATCATATATTGAAATAAATCTCTGAGCTGCACCTTCAGCACGAGCAATAACTTGCTCTTTATAACCCTCAGCTTCAGCAAGAATTTTTGAAGCTTCACCTCTAGCTTCTGGAACAATTCTGTTAGCATATGCTTCAGATTCATTTATAAGTCTTTCTTTATCAGCTCTAGCTCTTTGTACATCTCTATAATCATCTATAACCGTTGCTGGAGGGTCAACTCTTTGCATAAGCAATGATGATATTATTATACCTGCTTTATAAGAATCTAATATTTCTTGTAGCATTTGTTGTGCTTCTTGTCTAATTTGTTCTCTTCCTTCGGACAAAGCAAATTCAATATTAGTCCTTCCCATTATTTCTCTCATCACACTTTCAGCACCATCTCTAATATTTCTAGAAGGGTTTCTAACATTAAATAAGTATTCGGCCGCATCACCCACATACCATTGAACAACAAAATTTACGTCAACAATGTTTTCATCACCAGTTAACATTAATGATTCATCATCAATATTCCGAGTACTAATCTGCCCTCCTCTATCAGATCCTTTTCTAAAACCTATCTCTATATTTCTTGTTGTAGTAACAGGAACTACTGTAACCTTTTCAATTGGTGTAGGAAGATGATAATTTAATCCTGAAGTAGTAGTTTCAATATACTTACCAAATCTTAGAACAACTCCCTGCTCTTCTGGACCTACAGTATAGAAACCACTTATCATCCATATAGCCAGTATCGCAATTATAATAAGCGATATTCCTTTTTTACCTCCTGGTAATAACGAGTTTGCTTTATCTTTAGCATTCTTCAATATATTATCCATGTTGTTATTATTCCATGGATTATTATTACTTCCTCCAGACCCTCCATTATTGGAAGACCCATTCCCAGAGCCCCAAGGCCCCTCTTCATTACTATTCCATGGCATATAATTTCCTTTACTGAAAGTTTTAAAGAATAATTGTTTATATCACTGATATCATTAGTTACAAGTAATCTATTATCATTAGTTACAAGTAATCTATATATTAATATTTAATACAAAATACATCATAGTTAAAATATTGGTATAAAGTGTATATATTACAAGCTATAAATAAATATATTTTTAATAGAGGAAAAAAATGAACATTTTAAATAAAGAAAATATTAGTAATATTCTTAAAAATGTTAAAGACTTAAATTCTAATAATAATATTGTTGAAACAGGAACTTTAAATAATATTATTATTACAAAAGAGCTTGTATCTATCATTTTAATAATCAAACAAGAAAAAAATTTGTACAATAGTCTTGTTAAACAATGCGAAGAACATTTAAATAATAATAATAGTTCAGTAAATTATAATATTGTTTTAACAGCAGAACATTCTGAAAAACAAACAAATTCAATTCCCCATATAAAAAAAACTATTAATCCAGATAAAGTGAAATCTATCATTGCTGTAGCTTCAGGAAAAGGTGGTGTTGGAAAATCAACTCTAACAACTAATTTAGCTATGTCTCTTAGCAAGAAAAACCTTAAAATTGGTATTTTAGATGCAGATATATATGGGCCATCTCAACCAAGAATGCTCGGCATTAAAGACAAAAAACCTACACAAAAAGAAAATGGTCAAATTACAACTGTCGATAATTATGGTATTAAATGTATGTCAATTGGCTTATTGGTTGATGAAGATAAGCCAATGATTTGGAGAGGACCAATGGTCCAAGGTGCTCTAGAACAATTAATTAAAGATGTGGATTGGGGAGAACTAGATATATTATTTGTTGATATGCCTCCTGGAACAGGAGATGTCCAGTTAACAATTAGTCAGAGAGTAGTTCTTTCAGGAGCTATTATTGTCTCAACACCTCAAGATATTGCTTTAATTGACGCTCGCAAAGGATTAAACATGTTTAAAAAAGTTGATGTCCCAATCATTGGTATTATTGAAAATATGAGTTATTATGAATGTCCAAAATGTAATGAAAAAACAATGTTATTTGGAAATGGTGGTGCAAAAAAAACTTCACAAGATATGGACGTGCCCTTCTTAGGAGCAGTTCCCTTAGATATAGAAATACGAATTAATTCAGATAAAGGACAACCTAATCAAATATTTTTAAAAGGAAATAATAAAGCTACATATTTTGATGAAATTTCTAATAATATTATAAATTTTATTGAAAGCTCTAATAATAAAGAAACTAATGAGCCTGACATTAAATTCGAATAAATATAATTACTTATCCAAACTATTCATTAACTCATTCCATTCTCTTAGACTCAAACCACTTGATTTTTGATCTATTTTTTTACCTGCTAGCATAATCTTAATTACATTCATAGCCTCGGCGGATAACTCTATAGAACCTGATCTATAACTATTAAATGCATCAGCTGTTATTGGCACCCAGGCCTTCATTATTTCATATATTATATCAGCATATACTCTAATTTCATATTGAGCATGGCTATCTGCTCGAAGATAAATAAAATTCATAAGGTTATGTAAATTAGTTTTCCAATACCATTGAGTATATGTATTTAATGTAAGGTTAATTCTAGCTAATTCCCTAGCTAATCCATCTCTATTAGAATCTATTATATCTCCATTAGACCTTTCATTTAGCAAATATTCATAGGTTTCAAAACAATTTTCTGCATCTCTCTTAAGCATTTCTAATGCTTCATTTGAATCTTTTTCTGAAAGAACATCCCCTCTACCTTGCATATTAGATTTAGACTGTACTGCCAAATCTTTCGCGTTAGGAATATAAAATTCTTTATCTAAAACTGAATACCTAGCAGAATACTCATTAATACTTGCTGTACGATGCCTTATCCATTGTCTAGCTATAAACATTGGCAATTTTACATGCAATTTAATTTCACACATTTCAAAAGGAGTAGAATGTCTATGCCTCATTAAATATCTAATTAAGCCTCTATCTTCTGAAACTCTCGAAGTCCCTTTACCATAAGAAACTCTAGCTGCTTGAACCACAGCCTGATCATCTCCCATATAATCAACCACCCTAATAAACCCGTGATCTAAAGCAGGATATACTTGGTACAATATTTTTTCAATTCCTTCAGCAACTGGCCTAATAGTTTTGTTGGTAGATGCTCTCAAAGAATTAATTTCAGAAATTTGTTCATCTGAAAGTGTATTATTTGTATTTATATTTTTTATCATTTATGTATCTCAATTAATAAGTTATAATAAATATATAAACCATAATTTTTATTATTTAAAATTATTTTTAAAATAGCTTTATAAATACCTACTATTAATTATAATAAAGATGCTGGTTTATTTCAGCTATGGCAATAAACGGAATATTATATAAATGTTATGGACCCGGGGGCGGTACCCGGCACCTCCACCAACAACTATATGGGGGGGTGAAATAGGATCGACATGCATCGAAGGATATTTACTTTTGCTCGGAATGGTTCCTACGTAATGGGCCAATTTTATAACTGCAAACGACAACAGTCGTGAGGTTGCTCTTGCTGCATAAGCAGTAAGAAAAGCCGTGGTTCAAGTCCCAGCGCGTCACACCGTTTGGGCGGGGTATAATGAAGCACCTGGCAACAGAACGCTCTTGGAAGTGGTAGATTTATTCTGCCACTTCTAGAGCTTAAAAATATTTGAATATATAGAAAAAAATATGGTTGATAAAAATAAAAATATTTTAATACATTATGATTTGCTAACTATTAGTGCTTTAAGGAATGTGGTTAAAGAAGTATTGAAAAATGTTTCTGATAATAAACTTCCAGAAAATCATCACTTTTATATAACTTTTGATACAAAATTTGAAAATGTAAAACTACCAAGCAAATTAAAAGAAAAGTATCCTAGTGAAATGACTATTGTTATAGAACATTCTTTCTGGGAGCTAAATGTTCAAGATAACTTTTTTTCTATTATCCTGACTTTTAATGATATTAAAAGTAAACTTACTATTCCATATAAATCTCTATTAGTTTTTTCTGACCCTTATGCAAATTTTCATTTAAAATTTCCAAAACTTGAATACAATAAAAATACAATCAACAAAACTGATAAAAACAAAGAAAACATAATTAATTTTAAAGATTTTAAAAAGGGTAAATAATTGACTGATTTTAAATATGAAAAACTTTTTCAATATGGCGAAGACACAACAGAATATGTTAAGTTAGATGCTAATCCAATCCAGTCTTACGAGATTAATGGTAAGATAGTTATTAATGTAACTAAAGATATATTAGAAAATTTAAGCAAAGAAGCTTTCTATCAAATTTCACATTTTTTAAGAGAAAATCATCTAAAGCAAATATCTTCTATATTTGACGATGATGAAGCCTCTAATAATGATAAATATGTTGCTCTAACATTATTAAAAAATGCAAATGTTGCAGCAGGCGGAATATTGCCTATGTGTCAAGATACTGGAACAGCAATTGTAGTTGGAAAAAAGGGTTCTTCAATATGGACAGATTTTGATGATGAAGAATATATCTCTAAAGGGATTTGGAGGGCATTTAAAGAAAATAACTTAAGGTATAGCCAATTAGCGCCTTTAACCATGTTTGAAGAGGTTAACACTAAAACAAATTTACCTGCACAAATAGATATTATATCAACAAAAAGTGATGAATATAGTTTTTTGTTTGTTGCTAAAGGAGGAGGATCCGCTAATAAAACATTCTTTTATCAAGCGACACCTTCAGTTATAAGAACAAAAAAAATACTTGATTATTTGCAACCTCTTATAAAAAATATTGGTACTTCTGCCTGCCCACCATATCACTTAGGTATTGTTATAGGTGGAACATCTGCTGAATTAAATATGAAGACCCTAAAATTAGCAACTTGTAAATACTTAGATAATCTTCCAAAAAAAGGAAATAGCTCGGGAAGGGCTTTTAGAGACCTTGATATGGAAAAAGAAATTTTAGATATGACCATTAAATATGGAATTGGAGCCCAATTTGGAGGAAAATATTTTTGTCATGATGTAAGAGTTATTAGGTTGCCAAGACATGGAGCAAGCTTACCAATAAGCATAGGTGTCAGTTGTGGAGCAGATAGACAGGTTAAAGCAAAAATTAATCAAAATGGTATATTTATTGAAAAACTAGAAAAAAACCCTTCTAAATATTTACCTAATATTTCTATATCTTCATTATCTGAAAATTCTGTAAATATTGACCTGAATCAACCTATGGAAAAAATATGTTTTATTTTAAGTCAATACCCGGTAAAAACAAGAGTAATATTAAATGGTACACTAATAGTAGCAAGAGATATGGCACACGGAAAAATAAAGGAAAAATTAGATAAAAATATTAAAATTCCAGAATATTTTAAAAATCACCCTATCTATTATGCAGGACCTGCAAAAACTCCTGAAGGCATGGTAACTGGGGCATTTGGACCAACTACAGCAGGTAGAATGGATAGCTATGTAAAACTTTTTCAAGAAAAAGGTGCTTCACGAATTATGCTTGCTAAAGGTAACAGGTCTAAACAAGTCAGCGATTCATGTAAAGAGTATGGTGGCTTTTATTTAGGTTCTATTGGTGGTCCAGGTGCGGAACTAGCTCAAAATAATATTACTAAAGTAGAATGTATTGAATATCCTGAGTTAGGTATGGAAGCAATTTGGAAAATTGAAGTAAAAGATTTTCCTGCTTTTATAATTATTGATGATAAAGGTAATGATTTTTTTGAATCCTTTGGAATTACTTAATTTATTTATTTTTGTATCATACTTTTAGCTGATTTAACTTGAGTATTCTCATCTGCTCTTGGAGGAATAGTACAACCCTTTTGGCAAGCTGGCCTCGCTTTCATTCTATCCATCCATAATCTAAGATTACCTAAACCACTAATATCAATCTCTGACCATTTATATATTCTTACCCATGACCAGTTAGCAATATCTGCTATTGAATACTCATCACATATCCATTCTCTTCCTTCTAAATGTTTGTCTAAGACTGAATATAATCTTCGACATTCATTTCTATAGCGGGATATAGCGCTTGGAATTTTTTCTTCAAAATATCTTCCAAAAACATTTGCTTGACCTTGCATAGGACCTAAACCACCCATCTGAAACATTAGCCACTCAATGCATCGTACTCTTCCAATAGGGTCCTGAGGTATTAGCTTGTTATATTTGTCTGCTAGATATAGTAAAATTGCTCCACTTTCAAAAACGGTTAAACCATTATTATCATGATCAATTATTGCAGGAATTCTGCCATTAGGATTAATTTTTAGAAACCATTCTTCTTTTTGCTCACCAATATTAAAATCTATTTTTTTAAATTTGTAATTTAAACCTAATTCTTCTAACGCAATCGAAATTTTATAGCCATTTGGAGTAGCTGCTGTAAATAATTCAATCATATTAAACCTTCCAGAATAAAATTAAAATCTATTGTATAAAATAGCTATTAACAATACTTATTACAAATATATTTTAATAATTAATTATCAGGACTTAAAACACTTTCTAACAAACTATCAAGTAAATCTTCTTGGGTTGGCAACTTAGGTTTCAACAAAGAATTTATAATTACAGAAGGTTTATAATATTCATAGTTTATTAAATTCTTTGTTTCTTTTAAGTATATAGGCAACTTAGGTATATTTATTAATGGTTCCGAATCTACTATATTAACTTCTTCTATAGGTTTATCTATTACATTTGCATTAATAATATTATCTATTTTATCTTCTAATAAATTTTGGCCATCCAATTCTTCTACAATAGGATTTTTAGATAAGTCATTAATAATATTATAAATTATGTCATCATCTATAAGTTCATCATTTATGCTTATTTCCTGTTTATCAGTTACATCATTAGGAATAGTAATTTCTTTTATTATATAATTATCTTCTACATAGGCTTTGTTAATATTTTTATCATTTATGAAATGTATAATAATATGTTTTTCATCATCATCCAAAAAATTAACTTTGAAAGAAGAATCATAATTCTTATTATAAATGTTAAATTCACCATTTAATGAAGCATTAATTTGATCATTTTTTAGAATTGTGTTTTTTAATATAAGATTATTATTTTTTATACTATATTCTGAAGAAATACTTTCTAATTCTGTATTTCTATTAGTATTTAATGATTCAAAAACAACCTTCTCTAAACTAAGTTTATCTTTAATACTTTTTGCTGTCATAAGTTTACTAAAATCTAATCCAATAATAACAGGCTTTTTCATAGTAACTTCACCCTCAGCATTTAAGGAGTCAAAAAATTCATCTAAACTAGATGCCTTCCCATTAATTTTTAATTTTGAATTAATTTCTGATTGTATTTTACTATAAGAAAAATAATTATTTATTAATTCATTACCATCAATTTTAGAAATATTAATATTACCTTTATAGTTATATTCATTTTTATTAGACATTTGTCCTTCGACAGAAATATCACCACTTAATAAATTGCCTTCAAATTTACTAAGAATTATTTCTTCTTCTTTAAATTTTACTGATGAATTAAGGTTATAAATTTTAAAATGATTTATATTAAATGATTCAGCTTCTAACTTCATACGGCCCTTAATTGGAAAAGTAGAACTAGTATTAAAATAATTATAAATATTTTTAATATGATTTATTGATGTTAAATTAGTAAATAAATCAACGTTAAGGTCAATATCATTATTTTCAAGAAAACCAATACTTATGTCACCTTTATACTGATATGTAGGATTTTCAAAAATTAAATTTTTTACATTAAATATATTATTTTTCATAACTATATCTGAAGAATAGTTAGTTTTTTCAAAAGCATTATTTTTTCCACTCACTAGAAACAGATCACTTAAATTGTTGATTGCCATATCAACTTTTCCATCAAATTCACTTAACTGGAAATTTTCTATTTCTAAATCACCATCATAAACTATATTGAAGCTTGGAGTTTCTAATTTAATGTTAGTAAATATTGAATTTAATTCACCCTTAGCTATCGCAGAAAGATTACTGTTGCCTACTAAAAACATTTTTAAATATTTAGGTAGTTTATAAAAACTATAAACCTCTTCCAAATTTTTATTTTTATAATCAATCTGAACATCATATATTGTGTTTTTGTTACTATAATTAATATTTCCATTTAAATTTAAATCACCTTTTGCAAAATCTAAAATATTTAACTTATCTATTTGTAGTATCTTATTTTTATACAAACCCATAAATTTGATGTTGTTATATTGATTTTTATAAAAAAGAAGCTGCCCAATATCAATATCAATATTTAAATCATTAAACGTAAAAATATTTAAATCATTTTTATATTTTATGCTTTCCTTATTAGGATTATCACCTAAGTATGCATCTAAATTTATTTTATCAATTTTTATATTAGCAAATAAACTATTTAAATCTTTATATCTTAATCTAACTTCTCCTGAGATTTTACTTGCGTCAATTTGACCATTTATACCTACAAATGTCGCACCACCTTCTCTAAAAACAACATTACTATTAACCATAGTTTTTCTTAATCTAGAATCTGAAATAGCATGTAAATCTAGAGAAAGCCATTTACAAAAATCTCGTATATTGTCACTTTTTATAACTGTTCCACCTTCAAAAATACTAAAATTATTTTTAATATTTCCTTGAAAACTAATATTAGTATTACCTGGGAAAGTAGCTTCCGCCTTATTTAAAATATAATTTTTATTATCTTTTTTAAGATCAATAACTAAATTTCTAATTGGATAATCTAAAAATTTAGAGGTTCCTACTGATAATAACAAAGTTCCTTGATATGAAGTCAAATAGTCATGAATAGCGATCAATCCTTTCTCTTCATCTTTCAAAGGTAAATCATTAAATTTATTTATATTTTCTCTTAACAAGTCTAAATTAATATTGTTTGAAGAAAGAACCATATCAATATTTGGTAACTCTCCATTATTTCCTGAGACAGCGCCAGTTAATATGAATGGGCCAGAATTAATTGATAAGTTATATATAGAATAAAATAAATTATTATTTTTAAAACTTAATGATAATTCGCTATTAAGTTTTAAGTTTTTATTTAATAAATTTAAATATTTATAGTTTTTAGATAAGTTTTCTATATTATTTGAGCTTATCTCTAAGTTACTTTCTATACTTGGATAATAGTTATTATAATTAATATTACCATTTGCTATAATTTTTATATCTTTATTAATTAAAGAAAATGATGACTTCCACGACTTCTCAATATCATTATTTTTTATGAAAGAGGAGTTTAAAGAAAATTTTATTTCATTAATATTTATCGAACCCTTTATTATATCTGCATTATTATTATTTGTAATAACAACATCTTTTAGATTTATTTTATAATTATCATTATAAACAATAGTTCCCTTAGTTATTGTATATTCATTTATTTTTATATTAGGATATTTAATATGGTTGTATTTTGAAAAGGTGTTTTTAATATCATTGCCTTCAAACTGAATATTATCCTCTTTTTTATTTTTATTAAATACCCAGTTTGGTTCTTCTTTAGAATAATTTTCTAAGTTAATTACTAGATCTTCAAAAACAATTTTCTCTATAATTATATTGCCCCTAAATAAGGGCCATAAAGATAATTTTGCTACCACACTATTTGAGTTGAAAAAATTCTTAGTAATTCCTGCCTCTTCGTCTTTTAGACTAATACCATAAATTTTAATTTTTGGAGACGGATAAATACTTAATTCTATATCTCCCTGTATTTCAGCTACTTTTCCAGTTTCCGATTCTAACATAGCTATTATTTCAGGCTTCCAAACCTTTAAATTAACTAACATTGGTGCAAGTAAAGTAAAACCAATAAAAAGTATTATTAAAGATAAAAGTATATATATTACGTACTTTTTTATTAATCCTACTTTTGAATTATTAGAATTATTTATAGTATTACTTTTTTTATTAATCAGTTTTTTTGCTGCCGCTGGAGGTCTATCAGATCGCCTAGCCTTAAGCATACTTAAACATCCTATATAATTTAATAAATATCTTTAATATATTATATTAAAACTACTTTTTATCAAAAAGATAATATAAAAAAAGGCGCTAAATAAATTTAGTAGCGCCCTTAATTAAGTTATAGTTTAAATTATTAAATAGAGTTTTGGCCTAATAATTTAGTCATATTTTCAGCTTGCCTAATGGCCAATGCAACAATAGTTAAAGTAGGGTTACATGCAGCACCAGTTGTGAATTGGCTTCCATCTGAAATAAACAAATTAGGAATATCATGTGTTGCTCCAGTTGATGAACATACACCATCCTTAGCATTTGCACTCATTCTACAAGTTCCCATGTTATGAGTACTTGGGAATGGAGATAATTGATATTGCTTTTGAGATCCACCTGCTTGATATACTGCACTACCTGCTTTATAGGCATGGTTTCTCATAGCTACGTCATTAGCATGATCTTCGAAATTAACTACTGGCACTGGAAGTCCATATGAATCCTTTTCAGATCCATGAAGTTTTACCCCATTTTTCTCTTGAGGCATATCTTCACCAACTAACCACATACCTGCCATATTTTTATAATTTTCTACGACATCTCTAGTATAATTTCTTCCCCATTTGCCAGGAGCATCAGCAGACATATTGCCAACATTACCTGCATACCATCCAAGGCCAAACCCTGGTAAAGTTTGCATATAATATCCTCCAGCAAAGCCACGATTAGGATCATTCTTAACCTCATCCATAACAATACCAGCCATTTGAGTTCCACGATCCCAATGAACTGCACCAGGCATAGTTCCATAAACCGTGCCAGTCATATGTCTCATAAAGTTTTGACCCACTTGTCCTGAAGAATTAGCCATTCCATCAGAAAACATGCTAGATTCTGAATTTAATAACAATCTAGGTGTTTCAACAGAATTACCTGCAATAGCAACAACTCGAGCTTTTTGCTCATGAGTATTTCCATCAGCATCAGCATACACCACACCAGTCGCTTTACCTTCTTTATTATGATTAATTTTTAAGACCATAGATTGAGGTCTTATTTCATAATGACCAGTCGCTTCTGCCCTTGGAATTTCAGTATACAAAGTAGACCACTTAGCTCCAATTGCACATCCTGCCATACAAAAACCAATTTGATGACATCCTGGTCTTCCATCACGAGGCTCAGAATTAATAGACATATTACCGGTATGAACATCTTTATAACCCAAAGCTTTTGCTCCATATTCCATAACTTGGAAGTTATTATTTCCTGGTAATCTTGGAATTCCATGCGTACCAGTTGTACCCATTTTATCTTCAGCCATGGAATAAAAACGTTCCATTTCATGTAAATCAATTGGCCAATCTAATAAGTTCGCACCTTCTATGTTTCCATAGGCAGATTTTGCTTTAAACTCATGCTCCATGAAACGTAAGCTTGCTCCAGCCCAGTGAACGGTAGTTCCACCAACTGTTTTACAAACCCAAAGAGGCAAGCCTGCTACTAGATCACCGGTACCTTTTCGAGAATCAAGCCAACTGAGTCTACCAAACATCGTATTCCAATCATTCTCAATATCATCTAAAGTAAATCTTGGTCCAGCTTCTAGACACACAACATTAACACCTTTTTGTGCTAATTCATTGCCTAGTACTCCTCCGCCAGCACCAGATCCAATAATTACTACTACTGAGTCATCATTTTTATCAAAAGTTTTAGCCATTATCTTCCTCCCTTATTAGGTAGCCAACCAATATCATCAAATCCACGATTGATGTATCCGCCATGTTCAACAGAAGAACCTTCCCATCCAAAAAACGCTGCTACTCTTGGATTCCCATAAAGGCCGGCCATTGTGGCTCCTTTAACAGTTTCAAAAAAATCACTTCCATCAATTCTTTTTAGGTTTTTAAGTTGTAATCCTGATGATTGATCTTTAAATGCAACATTATAAGTACGGTCTGCTGCAATAATTTGACCTAAATCTTTAACTCCATTTTCCAGCTTTTCAGCTAAGGAAGAATCTGATTTAGCTTGCTCATCTAAATTTATCACAACTTCAGCATAATACTGATCTCCTAAGAAATCATGTGGGTAAAGATGTCGAGCCATTATTAATATTGAAAGAGCGGTATCACCAGAAAGAACTTCTGTACTAAGAGCCCAGGCTTCTTCTGTATTTGCTAATATACCACCTGCTCCAGCAGCTGCCACACCAACGGTCGCAGAACCCTGTATAAAGGTTCTTCTACTTACTTTATTTGTCATTTTTTCCTCCCAAGAAATAATAAAATAAAATAAAATTATAAATTATAATTATATGTAAAATTAAGGCTTACACAAAAAATATATGAAAACAAGAAATAATTTAAATTATATTCTTTTACAAATGTATATTTGACCAATAACTAATTGATGTAATATAATAAATTTCATATTGGAAACATATTGATAAAAAAACTTAAAAAATTTAATAGTAGTAAACCTAATTTTAATCCTGCACTACTCAGACTTCCATACATGGTTGCCTTTGGAGTTATAGCATATATACTAATATGGCCAATATTAGCTTTATCTGTTATTCAGTTTGGGTTTCAGTTATTTGAAGGCATACCTAACGCAAGATTAGTAAGCCTTTCAAATCAAATAGTAGCTTATTTATTACAAATATTTGATTATATATCATACAAAACTGACCAAAAACCTTACCCCTTTTCTTCATTGCCATTAAAAACTAAAACTAAAACTAAATCAAAATAATTACTCTAAATATTTCTCACCACCGTTATTTATTAATACTCTTTTTAACGCTTCAAAATGCCTATAAGAATTAGCTGATTCTGTTTTAGCCTCCTCTCTTATCTGGTCAGAAACTTTCTTTGCTATCTGACCATTAATTATTTTTAAATTATTTCCCATAGACATTGATACAATTTGTGCTCTACACGCTCTTTCTAAATAATATAAAGATTCCCAAGCGTCATAAATATTATTACCAGTGACTATAATTCCATGATTTGCTAAAAATAATATATCTACTTCTATCATAGCGTTACCAATAGAACTGGCAGTATGTTTATCTAAGACTAGTCCTTCATATTCATCCAAATAATTAATATTATTATAAAAACGACAGGCATTTTGGTCAGCCATTAATAATCTGCCTTTATTCTGCATAGTTATTGCTAAAGCTGATTCCATATGGGTATGCATTACACATTTATTTTTTTTACTAGCTTTATGAACAGCACCATGAATTAAAAAAGCAGTTGGCTCAGCGTAACCATCACCAGAAATTTTATTGCCATCACCATCTACAATTAATAAAGATGATGCTGTTACCTCAGACCAGTGCATACCATAAGGAATTAATAAATATTTATCATTCTCCTCAGGCAAAACTAGTGTTAAATGGTTATCTATACCCTCCGAAAAGCCAAAACGATCTGCTAATCTATATGCTGCAGCAAGGTCTTGTCGTGCTTTTAACTCACTATCTTTCATAAATTCTAACCCTTAGTTAAATGATATAATTTGCCTTACTGTACTTCCATCTGAAAGCTTATCAAACCCTTCGTTTACCTCATCTAAAGATATATGATCACTCATTAATCTGTCTACAGGCAACCTTCCAGACTTATAAAGCTCTATATAGGCAGGAATATCTCTATCTGGAACACAACTTCCCAAGAAAGACCCTTTAATAACCTTCTCCCCTGCAACCAAATCAACATGCTGTATAGAAAAATTTTTATCAGGGTGAGATAAACCAGAAGAAACTGCTGTTCCTCCTCTTTTTAAAATTTTATAAGCTAGTTCCATTGCTTTTTCTGAGCCCACACATTCAAAAGAATAATTAACTCCGCCTTTAGTAAAGTTTTGCAAATTTTCTAGTATATTAGGATCATCTGCTTGATAAACTTCATCTGCTCCTAATTGCTTTGCTATATCTAATTTTTCTTTTAATAAATCTATACCAATAATTTTTGATGCTCCTGCTGCTTTAGCCCCCATTAATGCGGAGAGACCAGTGCCTCCTAATCCGACAACGGCAACGGTCGAACCAACTCTTATATTAGCAGTATTAAATACTGCGCCAGCTCCAGTAATAACAGCACAACCAAATAGAGCCGCTTCATCTAAAGGTAAGTTCTTTTCCACTTTTACTAACGATTTACAAGAAACAACTGTGTACTCAGCAAAACAAGAAACCCCCACCTGATGATTAATTAAATCACCATTTAAACGTATTCTTTTCTCTCCAGATAAAAGTGTGCCAGCACCTCCTGCAGCTAGTCCTGGCTCACATAAAGCTGGCCTACCTTCCTTACAGGGAATACAATTTCCACACGATGGAACAAAAACAAAAACAACATGATCTCCAACTTTAAAATTTTCTACACCATTACCTAATGTCTCAATTATTCCTGACCCTTCATGACCCAAAACCATTGGCATGGCTCTTGGCCTATTTCCATTAACAACTGACAAATCTGAGTGACATAAACCAGCAGCAGAAACTTTAACCAAAACTTCTCCAAACCCAGGAGGGTCTAATTCAATTTCTTCAACTCTAACCGGTTTACTTTTTGCAAAAGGTCTAGACAACCCCATATTAAACAAAACTGCTGCGCGACATTTAATTTTTTTTTCCATCTTTATCCCTCCGTAATGTCAAATTATATATTCAAAAAGTAAAAATTAAAAACGTTTTTTATTTTCATTAGATAGTAAATATATAATTAATGAAATTAATAATAATATAGCTACAAATAAAAATGCAATTCTATATGCTTCTATTGGGGCTCCAGAAGAATTACCACCCATTAAATGAATTATTTTTCCTGTAAGCCATTGAACTAAAAAAACACCTCCAAAATTAAAAAAATTTGCAGTAGATAAAGCTCTTCCCATATATTCTTTATCAAATAAAACTTGATAATGAGAAATTAAAGCAACGCTAAAAGCTCCAAAAAAACCTAGAGAACAAAATAATATATATAAATAAATACTTTCTGTATTAGAAATAAAAGAAAGAATTATTAATAATATTATCACCCCTGAAGACCCAAATATTACAACTCTCTTGTAATTTCCAAAAACACTACTTAGTCTTCCAAAAACAAATGATCCTATATTCCAACTTATAGCCATTAACATTAATATTTGGCCTCTTTCAATATTATTTAATCCATGACTATCTTTTAAATAAGGAGCACCCCATAATCCTAATATTACTACTAATGAAGAATAACTCATTAAAGACATAGGTATCATATATTTAAAGTTTTTCTCTTTAAATATAACTAATGTATTTTTTAAAGAAATAGCCTTCTTACCAAGATTCAAACTCATTCCTTCTCTTGTATCTTTTAAAACAGTGTAATATAAAATCATTACAAAAAAAGTAATTGCTGAAGCTATCCAAAAAGACAGTTTCCATCCATATTGCTCAGATAAATAAGATAAAGGAGTAGTAGCTAATAAACCACCTAACCCCCCTATAGCTAAAACTGTTCCTGCTAATTTTGAAAAACTATTTCTATCTGCCCATCTAGTAATTAAAACTAGAGAACCCATTAAACATATTGAACAACCTAGCCCCATCAATATTCTACCTATTAAGAGGTCATTGAATGAATTGGATAAAGCGAATAATATAGAACCAATTACAGCAAAAAAGATTGTAATTGACATGACCATACGAGGACCGTAACGATCAATTAAAATACCAGCTGGTATCTGAAATACTGCAAAAGATAGAAAAAAAACTCCACCTAATAACCCCATATCATTAGGGTTAATATTGAACCCTATCATTAAGTTAGGAGACAAAACTCCAATGGATGTTCGTAAAAACTGACTTACAGTATAACCAGCGCATAGAACTAACATTATATAAAAAAATTGATTTCTCTTGTTTAGCATAGAACTTTATAACCCAAATAAATTATTATAAAAATATTTTATTTTATGAAATTAAAAATTTATGATACATTATATTTTCATAGGTTGAGGTTTATAATGTCAAAAAAATTTTTAAAAGGTATAATATTTATATTATTAGTGTCTTCTTTTTTATCCTTAAAAGTCATATCAAAAGAAACTAGTAATTGGGAAAATAATATTAGCCCTATACTAAGTGCAGATTGGACAATATCTAAAGCAGAACATTTATTAGGAAGAGCTGGGTTTGGGGGCAGCCCTGAAGAAATATTATTTATTTATAAACTTGGGCCAAAAAAAGCTGTTGAATATTTGGTTTATTATGAAAATATTTCTACAAACCATATGCCTGACTTTAATGAGTCAGATATACACGATCCTGGTTTAGTAAATTTTCCTCCTAGCAGACCTGCCACAACTAAGCTTGCTAAAGAGAATGGAGAAGCACTAGGAATAAAAGTGAAAAAATCAGGTAATAGAAAAATGCAACCTATTGTCAATAAATTTTTCTTTTGGTTAAGAGCTAGTAAACTTGAAACGCAAAGAGTTTCTTATTGGTGGGCAAATAGAATGTTAAATTCTCCAAGGCCTCTAGAAGAAAAAATGACTCTTTTTTGGCATAATCATTTTGCAAACAATGAAAGTAAAATCCGTGATTACAGAAAATTATTACTTCAAAATAAAACTTTTAGACTGCATGCCACTGGTAATTTTAGAAACTTATTAGTTGCAACTGCAAAAGATCCAGCAATGTTATATTTTTTAGATGCCGGACAAAATATTAAAGGGGCACCAAATGAAAATTTTGCTAGAGAAATTATGGAGCTTTTTACTTTAGGGGTTGGAAACTATGAAGAAAAAGATATTAGAGAAGCTGCAAGAGCCTTTACAGGATGGGATACAAATGATCTAGAGTTCATAGTAAATAAGGATAAACATGATTCAAATAAAAAAACAATTTTAGGACATACAGGTAATTTTACGGGCGAAGAAGTAATTGATATACTACTGTCTCATGATGCCGCAGCAAAATTTATAGTAAAAAAAATATATAAAGAATTTGTTAATGAATATATAGATATTGATATAATTAACCAATATGCAAAAATTTTAAAGTCTAATAATTATGAAATTAAGCCATTACTAAAAGCAATCTTTTTATCCAAAGATTTTTATAGCCAAAGAAATATGGGTTCTCATATTAAATCACCAGTTGAACTCGTAATATCTACATATAAAAAATTAG
>ENA-OREN01001409-OREN01001409.1-marine-metagenome-genome-assembly--contig:-NODE-1409-length-28352-cov-5.086260_pt1 | contig 28352 bp, 18 predicted proteins | sample MGYA00248624_ERZ508555 | MGnify/ENA primary metagenome ERZ508555 (study PRJEB26222, sample SAMN06267773) | marine metagenome | isolation source: Saanich Inlet, British Columbia, Canada | place...
ATATTACGCGCGCGTAATTACACGCGTGTCAACACCCCCCCCATCTGATCTAGTTGCACGGGGCCAGTCACTTGTTGGCGGGCTTTAGACAAGCCACCACCATCCACAAACCATCCACGAGGCGCGACCGCTGACCGCCCGGCAGGTTCGGTCCTGTTTTAGTACCCGACCCACTACGCGGGACCGCCGATACAGGTCAGGTCCAGGTCGTAGCTCACAGCGGCCCAGTAGGCCTCCTGTCCGGCCATGAACTGGATCACGTGCCACAACACGATCTGCTCCTCGGTTACGGGCGCTAGGAGGCACTCAGGGCTGTCCGCACCGCCGATCGTCATCGCCTCGAGGGTCAGTGCCCGCAGGTCCATACAGTCGGCAATTGGTTGAACCAGGGCAGTCGCATCCTTTGGGTCTAAGGTCTCCACGTTGGCAATGGTCATCAGGCGCTCGGTCCCGGCTACGCCGTTCTGCTTCAACATCTCCATGATGGCGCATTCGGCCTCCTTCTCAGTCCAGAGACTGCCCATTACGGGGTGGAGCTGGTAGTTGGCCATCCAGTTCTCCCAGATCTCGAGTTGCTTCTCCATCACCGCTGTCGCCGTCTCTCGATCAACACCCTCTGTCATCAAACGGTCGGCCTCGACCTCTGCGCCCTCAGGGTCGGCACCCCGCTGGATGAGCAGGTCAACCATCTCATCGCGCATTCCAGTGAGAAACTCCGCGTCGTCGACGGTCTCGGGCGAACGTGTGGTCGTGGTGGTGGTCGATTCTTTCACGATGGGTCGTTCATCAGCTTCGAGGCGGTCAGCCAGAGCCGCAGCGGTCACAGGTACTACCGACGAGGCCTCCTGGGTTGGAACACCGGTCTGGTCGACTGGGGTTTCGGACTGACTCGCAACCGCGCACCCCGCTAGGACGGCAATGAGGACTGAACCAGCGATCCATGACCGGGCGAGCTGTTCGTCCACGGAAACCATGATGTCAGTTAGTCCAAAGCAAGGGGGGTCGGGTCACAGGGTCTCATTCGAAGATCACTCCAGCGGCTTCGGGGTCGAACTCGTCGGGCCACACGGTTTCGTTGTCAGCGAAAGCTCCCTGAAGGTTCGCTATTTCAAGATTGGCTTGGTAGAGGTTGGCCCCACGGAGGTTCGCCGTCGCCAGATTCGCTGCGCTCATGCAAGCCCCGATGAAACTGGTGTCTGTGGCGTTGACAGCAACCAGGCTCGCTGCGTACAGATTTGCTTCTTTGAAAAGCGCTCCTGTCAGGACTGCTCCAGCGAGAGTTGTGCCATCGAGCCTGGCCCTAGTGAAGTTGGCGTTAGTGAGGTCGGCCCCTACGAGGGTTACACCACCCAGGTCAGCGTCAACGAAGCTGGCATCGGTCAGGTGGGCACCGCACATGGTTGCTCCTGTCAGATCGGCTCCAACCAAGCTGGACTCGCGCATGTTCGCGCCGACAAGAGTCGCCCCACCAAAGTCCACTCCACCCAGACTCGCACCGTTGATGTTTGCCCCATACAGGTTTGCCCCGTTGAGAGTTGCGCCGATCAGGGTCGCACCGTCAAGGTTGGACCAGTAAAGGTCTGCCCCGCGCAGGTATTCCTCGGGGCGTATCCGGTGTCCGTTTACCTCCATTCGGCTCAGCGCTCGCTGCCACAGCTTGGGCAATGAGTGTCAGAGGAATCCAGCCACTCATTGCAGGCATCGCGGTGCTTGCCGGACCTACCGGCCCCTGTGGCAGACGAACCGTCCGAGCCGTGGTCATCAAACATGTCAGGCATCATCTCAAGCCTCCCGGTGTCATAGGTCGGCATGGCACCGACCTGGCTGCCATGTTCGCGCCGACCTGTGACAGCCCTTCATGGGGCAACACAAGGCTCCTTAAATCAGTTGCTGAGGATGTGTCGGTAGGGACCGTCGGGGGAGGAGAAAGTTGCTTGGCTTTATGGAATTGACTGACTTCTACCTCAGGCAGTTTCGTGACCTGCATGAGGTGCGACTAGCTCTCACAGACCACACCGTGTTAATCGGTCGTAACGACGCGGGTTAGTCGTCAATTCTCCCAACTAGACCGGTGGCTCACAGGTCTTACAGGGCTTCCTGCCTTCAACTGCTGCAGATCCGAGGGCGACGGTTACAACAGGTTCGGGGTTTGCCACGAGAGCCTGGCCCTCGGCTAGGGCATTGCAGTTTGGAGTGGCGTGATAGGCCATGCCACCACCTGTGATGTAGACGCTTGGATTTTCAGCGTTCTTGCATAGAGAACACCACTCTGGCGAACCCATACCGTGCGGGCACTGCTCAGAACTACCAGCCATGTCAGGCCTCCTGCCCACCAGTAGCACCCATCACCAAGCCCTCAAGCTCTGCCACACCGACAGTCAATGTGCCGGTTCGACGGCTTCCATGGATGACCTGCCACCACTCGTCGGGTACAGCCGAGGCGCCCCAGCGTGCCCCCAACAGGCCGCCTGCTATTGCCGCAACGGTGTCGGTGTCATCACCGATCCGGATGGCAGCAATGAGAGAATCGCTCAGATGCCGCTTTGGGTCGTCCTCCGGGACCGGTGTGTGGATAATGGCTGCCAGGGCCGCCTGGAATGCGGTAACGACCCAGCCGTTTGGAGTGAACTGCCCCGGAGGGCCCTCGACCGCCTTGTCGATGATCTTGGTCCAGCGCTCACGTCGGTCCTCAGCCACGCGGTCCATTCCCCGGCGTAGGGCGGCCTCCCAGTCGAACGGCTCATCAGGGTCCGATGCAGTAATCGCCTCTTCAATTGCCAGCGACCAGAGTACGCAGGCAGCGACCGAGTCCCGGTGGGCGTGGGTGAGCGAGGCGACCGCAGCCGCCCTCTCCGCCACCAGGTCTCGATCGCCAAGGGCCGTAAGAGCTACCGGAGTGTTTCGCATCAGGGCACCGTTTCCAGCACCACCAGGGTCTGCATCCAGGTAGGCGGCCGCGCAAGCTGCCAAGTCTCCCGGCTCGAACGCCGCACCCAGGACCGACCGTGTCTGGTTGCCGACATCTGCTGGTCCGCTCTCAAACCATGCCAGGAAGTTCGCCGCCACGGCTTCCACGTCGAGGTCACCGCCGGAGGCAGCGTCAAGTACGGCTACTGCCATCTGGGTGTCGTCTGTCCACTCCCCCGGTGCCCATCCGAAGCCACCGCCTCCTTTCATGTAGATGGAGGTTTCCGGCCCGGGGTGGGTGAACTCATAGCCCGCACCTAGGGCATCACCAGCCGCAGAGCCCAACATCGACCCGAGGATCCTGTCAGACAGTCCCGTGTGTTGTTCCCTGGTGGTCGGATCCGCGTGACAAGCAACTGACACGATCACGGCATCTTCCTCTATGTCGGCGTCCGGTCGGGCTTCCTCGTCCCAGTTGACGATGAATTCACGCTGGTCATACATCTCGGGTGACTCGCGGTGCTGACCATCAACGGCACCGAGGCGAAGGCGGTCCAGCACTTCTTGAACCGTGCCTGGTGTTGCAAGCCCGTGCCTTCTCAACCAGCAGCCGATGGCGGTTCCTGTCCGGCCAAAGCCACCCCAGCAGTGAACGTAAACGACCCGTCCATCGTCGAGGTGTTCGTCGACCGTGTCGAGGATGTCGACCATATGGTCGACGGTTGGAAGGCCCAGGTCGGTGATCGGCAGGCGCACGATGTCGGCCAAGTCTTCAACATGGCGGTCGTACCTGCTGAGCCGGTCACCGCCACCCGGTAGGTCTTCGGTGAGGTTCACAAACATGTCGACGCCGGCGTCGAGTAGTTGCTGGGTCACTTCTGGGCGTCCCCCGGTCTCACCAGACATCTTCTTGCCCGGATAGGCGCCGGCGATGAGTCGGCCCTCGACCACCCAGTAGGACCGGGGCGTTGGGCCGACAAGCCCAATCGGCGCCAGTTCGAAGTTGTCCATGGTCTCGAGTATCCCTGATGTTGCTGTGCTCATCCATTCGTCTCCCTGTTGTCGTCAAACCCGATTACGGAGTGCATCCGGTCGGGATCTCTCTTCTCCCCTTTCAGGGGAGAGAGATCCCGACCGGGTGCCTCGGGAGGTTCAGCGGTTCAGTAGGTCTTCTTCGGCTTCCTTGACGCCATCGAAGAAGGCGCCACGCCGCTGCTGGCGCATGTGGCTGTCCGAACCCCTGTACTCACGCACTGCCCGGCCGACGCTCTGCCAGCTGGCTCGGGTGCCAATGGAATCGCTCCTGAAGTTCTGGGTACTGCCAGGATCGAAGCCGAGGATGCCGCCAGTTGCGTAGGAGTCCTGGTTGGCACCCATGAAGACGAAGGTCCAACCAGAAGCCTTGCGTTTGTCGATCAGGTCGAAAAGTGCTTCACGGGTCCAGGTGGTGCTGGCGTTTTCCATGCCGTCGGTGAAGACCACGACGATCTGCTCCTCGGGTTGCTCGGACGCCTCACCATGGTGGTCGGCAGCCTGAATCAGGTTTCCAAGGGCATCGAATAGCGGTGTCATCCCGCGTGGCCTGTAGTCAGATGGCTTCATGTCGGGGACTGAACCGATCTGGATGGCGTCAAGCATCACCTCATAGGGGTTCTGGTTGTCGAACTGAACGGCTGTGAGGCGACACTCACCGGCCTGGCTGCGCTGTTCCTCGACGAAGGAGTTGAAGCCGCCCACGACATCGCCCTCGAGGCCGGACATGGATCCGGACCGGTCGATGAGAAACCACACGTGTACAGGCTGGTCACTGTCGACCTCATTGCCAGCCACGCTTTCAGGCGTCGCAGGGGTGACACTGGATGACCGAATGGCGCTGATGCGGTCCGCCACGACACGCACCTCGTCGAGGTCTCCGAGGGTCGTCATGTGGTCGGGCCAGATCGTCGAGCCAAAGCGTGCCCCCAGACAGGCGCCCGTCATGGAGGCAACGGTGTCGGTGTCGCCACCGGCCGAAACGGCTTCGAACAAACCGTCTGGGCTGGCGCCACTCGCCGTGGCACACCACAAGGCTGCGGGAACGGCTTCGATGGCGATTGCTCCGGTACCGACGATTGCAAGCACCGACTCGGCGGGCTGGCCGATGAGGGCCGGGAGGACCCGAAGGCGATCAACGACGCTCTTTCCGGCGGCTGCCCCCTGTTCGAACCGTGAAGCAATGTCGGTGACCGCTTCGATCCATGAGCCATCAAGGGGTCCGTCTCCGGTAGCAGCCAGGGCCACTGCAGCCGCCAGGGCAACTGCTGCAGTGGTTCCTACCGGGTGCCCATGGGTGACCGATGTCGACAGTGCTGCCTCGTAGGCCGCTCGTTGCGGATCACCTGCCCAGATGAGGCCGAAACTGACACAGCGTGCTGCACCAGCGGTTCCAGCTGACTTTGGCAGAGACACCTGCCACCATGGCCGCCCAGCCAACAGTTCACCCCTGGCGTGGTTGACCGAACGGCCGGTGGTGACGATGTTTGAACTGAGCAGGCGCGCACCGAACCGGGCCGGGTGGTCCACGGGGTCAGCCAGGATGGCATCGGCGGTCATCAGCGTGAGCAGGGTGTCAGAACCAGTGGCGGGTGAAGCAACGAGGTAACCGGTTACCTGACCGTGGTTCTCGGCGATCCATCGCCGTGTGCGCTCCTCGACGGGTGCGCCGAGGGCCTCGCCGATAGCCGCTCCAACCAGGGCTCCCCGTGAACGTTCCGGGTCTGCCGGGCGAGGTGTGGCCTCTCCGATGGGTGGTGTGCCGATGCGTGGCCCGATCGTCGCAAGGGTTTCCGGGCCGAATCGATTCGCTATGTCTTGTCCTGCTTGCACTGGGGTTGTCTCCTAGCTATAGTTATTGCTAATATGACTATAACACACAGAATAGGTTATTGTCAAGTCAACACTTACTAAACTCTCAAAACGATGCCAGACCACACCCCCACCCCAGATACCGGCGGCGACTACAACCCCCGCGACTACCCAGCAGTAGCGGTCACAGTCGACATCGTCATGTTCACGATCGTCGACGCCGAACTGAAGGTTCTGTTGATTCAGCGCGGAACACCGCCATTTCTTGGCCAATGGGCCCTACCCGGTGGGTTCATCCATCCAGACGAGGACCTCGCTGACGCCGCCAGGCGTGAGTTGGCCGAAGAAACCGGAATCCACCAGGACCCCGGCCACCTCGAGCAGTTCGGCAGCTACGGAGACCCAGACAGAGATCCCCGCATGCGCGTGGTCACGGTTGGCTTCTGGGCGATCGTTTCAGACCTTCCGACCCCTGCTGGTGGCAGTGACGCCCGGAACGCCGAGCTGGTAGCGGTGTCAGAGGTCGAGAGTGGCCGAATCCGCCTGGCTTTCGACCATGCAACGATTCTGGCCGACGCCCTAGAAACGGCCCGATCCAAGCTCGAGAGCACAACTCTCGCAGCAGCCTTCTGTGGCCCCGAGTTCACAGTCAGCGACCTACGCAAGGTCTATGACGCCGTGTGGAACACCGAACTCGACGCCGGCAACTTCCAACGCAAGGTGACCAAATCCAAAGGCTTCATTGAACCTGTGGAGATGCCACCAGCCCGCCACGGTGACAAGGGCGGTCGCCCGGCATCACTTTGGACCCCGGGCCCCGCTGAAACCCTCTCTCCCCCAATCAGCAGGCCGATCGAGGACCAAAGCCCTCCTAGTTAAATGGGAAGACGCCAACACCAGGAACCGTGGAGTGAGTAAGTTCAACAAGTTCGAAGACCTGGGGGCCCGGATGGTCACTGCAGTGTTCGTCGGCGGAGGCCTCTACGGATTCTTTGGCCCGAACCGCCAAATGGGCTGCGACGGAGTCATTGGCGTTGGCCGATATTACGGCTGGATTCATAGGAACCTCTTGTGCCCAACATTCTCAGCACTCATCTACATGGTCGCGATAGTGCTCTGGATGGCAGCAATCTTCGGAGTCTTAATCTTCGTGAAGGACAAATTGGAGAAGTAGGGATCCAGAACTGACCAAAGGTGCCCCGCACATGGAGTGTGTTTCCTGAACCGGTCGCAGGTCCAGTTCCTGATGTGACAGTCAGCTAGATGTTGTCGGCTTTGAGGACTTCGAGCTCGTCGATGGCTTCAAGAAGTATCTCCGAAGGGTGTTCACCGAAGCTGACTATCAGCTGGTCCCGCGCTCTGGTCATCGCTACGAAGAACTGGTTGACCTCCAGAGCACGCTGTTCGGCGTACGCCTCGTCGGACTGGTTGGCCCTCTGTTCGTGCGGAACGGTGCCCGCCTTGACACGAGGTAGCAACACGACCTTGAACTCGAGGCCTTTGGACCTCGCGTAGGTTCCGACCTTCACTTCTGGGCTCGGGATTCCGTCGTATTGCTTAAGTGGGACTGCGCTGACTCCACCTTCATTCAGACGCTTAACAGTGGCTTTCACCATGGAGTTGATAGGAACGAAGACACCGATGTCCCCGTATCCGACGACTCCGGAGGCAACGACGTTTTTGATCTGTTTGACGAGGAATACGTTCTCCCGTTCGTCATCGCCACAGTCGACCAGGAGGGGGCGGAGGCCTGACCTGCTGGCCTCGGCACGTTCCTCCTCGAACCGGTTCGGAGCGTCACTGTCCTCGTCGTCCATGTCCACAACCGGACCGTTGCCCAGCACCGTCGTTGCTGCAGCGAGTATTTCAGCTGTGTTCCGATAGTTCAGGCGTAGGACTGTGGTCCTACCCCTGACCTCGACGCCGGCTTGGCGAAGAGTAAACGCCCCGGGATAGATCCGTTGCGCACCGTCTCCGACGATCAGCAGTCCGTCGTCACGGTCGTCATCACGTTTCCCGTTGACCAACGCCCGGACCAGTTGCAGACCCATCAGCGTCAGGTCCTGAGCCTCATCGATCACCGCAGCCCGGTACCAGGGACCGGTGAAGCCCTGGGCATGTTCGACTGCACGGGTGATCGTGTCAGCAAAGTCAAGGGTGTCGCGTTGGGCCATTCCAGCGTCCCATTCCTTCATGTAGTCCCATGCCTGGCGCCGCCTCGACGGGTCGAACCTGGTACCGCGGCCAGTCCTCAGAACCTTGAGATATTCCTCAAGCGACCGGATACCCCGGCCCTTGATCACAGCCCGAACCTCGGCCTCCAGGTAGGAGCGGTCGATACCGTCGTCTCCTAACGGTGTGCCGGCACGAACAACCTGTTTGAAGGCTGCTTTCGAGGCTTCGGTGACAGCGCTCATATTCACCCATGGGTTGTCACCAGCGGCTCTGCAAACCTGATATGCCAGTTTGTGAATGTGGACGAACTCAACGGCTCCGGGAACACAATCAGGCATCCGGTTGTAGAGATTCTCAAAGACGGGTGGCAGAGTCTTCACGAAGGTGGTGAACAACACAGACAGCCCGTGGCCGTCTGCCGCGGACCTGCGGGCCCGCTCGGCTGCCCAGTGCAACGCCACCACCGTCTTACCGGTTCCTACCGATCCGCGTATCCGAGCCGGCCCGGTGTAGGTCCTACGGGTAGCGGCACGCTGGTCGGGGTGGAGGAAGATCATCCAATCCTCGATCGGATTGTTGGCGATGGAAGCCAGTTCGTCCGGAGTGAAGAGGCGACTGATCCCGTGTAGGGCTCCGAACTCGTCGAGGGCTTTCCGGAGGCGTGTCTCACCGCGGTCACCGAGGAGGTCCGGGGTGCGCCATTCCTCCGGGGTCATCTCGAGCAACTCGAGAACAAGGTCCACGCGATCCTCGTTCCAGGTTCCGTCGAGGAGTTCCAGGAGTCGCTCGGTTGACTCCAGAGATCGGATTGTCGTGATCTCCGCTTCGGTCAGCCCAGCAGCTTCCAACTCTGCGCTGGACCAGTGCGAGAGCAGACCTCTGGAGGAGCGAACCGTCGGTTCCCAAGCCACCCGTTCGGTCGTCTCCGGTTCGGATCGGAGGGCTTCTCGTATCAGAGGCTCGTGGAAGGCGATCGTCTCGTTGACATGATCGATGACGAAACGGCCACGCCGAGCCCGCTCGTAGATCTGGTCCCGTTTACCGGCCAGGACCGCGTAGTGGAGGTTCCCCTCTTTCGCGATGACGACGCGGACATCATGTGCTGCACGAATCTTGAACAGGCGACTGCTGTTGACCCCCTGGATCGGGCCGAATTGGATCCCCTGGTTGCTCGGATCTTGGGAGAAGTTGAACAGTGCCTTCCTGCAACGCTCACGATGCTCCAATGTGAGCTGCTCAAGCGAGCTGCTGTAGCTGGCGGTGAGCCCGATCTCCGGGTGGGTAATACCCGTCATGTCGCTTAGGACCCGTTGGCTTCCATATCGAAAACCTAACCACACCGGTTACGGCCCTGCTCGCGGGCCTCATACGGCTCTGCTGTCAGTGACATGTGCAGGTTGGCCGGATTGGCGAGAGAATGGATGCATGGCGGCTCGCCGGACGCGACTTTGGCAGGGGGAAGAAGGGGAACTGGCGTCGTCTGCTGCGACAAACAACGAGGAACACCTCGGCACGTATGCCACATCACCGAACCGGGTCAAAGAAGACGTCGCAAATGAGAAACAGATCTACGAAGGTGGTTATGCAGGCCGCCAGGTGTTCGAACTCGTGCAGAACGCCGCTGACGCTGCCCGCATCGCAGGAGTCGATGGACGCATCGAACTATTCCTTTCGAAGACCGGATCCCTCTATTGCGCCAACACCGGTGAGCCCCTGACCGCAGATGGATTGACCGCTCTCCAGTTCAATCGGTTGTCCCCCAAGACGAACCAGGACGTCGAACTCATTGGACGCTTCGGCGTCGGCTTCAAGTCGTTGCTGGCGGTAACCAAGTCTCCAGCGATCTTCAGTAGGACGGGCTCGGTCCTATTCGATTCCGATAGGGCGGAAGAGGAGATCCGGTCAAGGGTTCCTCAGGTGCGACAGACCCCGAGAATGCGGCTCACGTTCCCAGTCGAGCCACAAGATGAGTTCGATGCCGACCCGGAACTCGCACTGTTGGCGGACTGGGCAGACACCGTCGTCCGACTCCCAATCGATGAGGAGAGTCGGGCATTCGTCGGGGAGGAGCTGAAAGACTTCCCGCTTGAGTTCCTCTTGTTCGCCCGCCACATAAAGACGATCACACTCCGGTGGGACGGTGGGGAGAGGAAGATCTCAGCGAAGGAAAAGGACGGCGTGATCACCCTGTCCGACGGTCAGAATAGGACGCGCTGGCGGGTTTTCGAAGCTTCGGAGGAGCTCTCCGCTGAAGCGAAGGTGGATGTGCCTACGGGATATGACCCAGACCGTCCGGTGCCCATGCTGTGGGCGGTCCCCGTCAAGGGCGAATCGAACGGTCGGGTATGGACGTTCTTTCCGACAGATGTGGAGATCTCACTCAGTGGGATCCTCAACGCTCCGTGGAAGACCACCGAAGACCGGACGTCAGTCAGTAGTGGTCCGTACAACAATGAACTCCTCGAGGTGGCGAGCAGGCTGGTCGCCGACAGCCTCCCCATACTCGTGGACGACGTCGACCAGCCTGGAGACATCGTCGACATTCTTCCCGAGGAGGATGCGTTCAGGAGGCACGGATGGTTGGAAAAGACTCTCGCAGAGTCGGTCTACGAAGAGTGCAGTAGATCAGAGGCGTTCTGCGACTCGAACGGCGATCGGTGCCTGGCCGAAGATTTGAAACTCTCGGGCCTGGAGCCGCACCCCAAGACAGGTGAGTTGTGGGCCGAAGCGCCGACGGTCCCTCCCGGCTGGGCCCATTGGACGTTCTTCACCGAATCACGCCGTGCTCGCATGGAGGAGCTCGGAGCATGGCTCCCATTCCGGGGGAATTGGTTGGAAAGTCTGGTGGATCCCCAGGCGCCGTTTCCGGAGTCCAGCATCCACGCGGTCAAGGTCCTAGCCGATCACGAGTTACGCGACACGAACGGAAGACTTTCCCGAAGAGTGCCGAAAGAGACCCTATGGCGGCACCTCAAAGTGGTACTGACCCGCAGCGGGACGTTTCGGGCACCGGCTGATGACAACCTGAGGATGGCTACGGAGTCGGACGCATTCGACGACATAACCGTCGACCCGCTCCTTCTCGAAGACGAGGAAGTGGCTGGCTATCTCGAAGCGATCGGCGTGCACCAAGGCATCGATGCAAAGGCGGCAGCCTTGCTGGTCGCCGAACAACTCCTGGATCGACGCGGTGGCAGCAGACCTTTTAACCAAAACCTCTGCGAAGCGCTTTGGGGGCACATCCGCCAGGCTGGTCTTGACGAGCTCGCCGACGATCTATTGGCCATCCTTGGTGTGCCCATCCCGGTCCGCTGCGTAGACGGATCATTCCGGCCAACATCGGAAGTGTTGTGGCCAGGGGCGATAGTCGATAAGGACGGCTCCGGTGGGCCCCGAGCCACGGTCGACGCCAAGTTCCACGACGGTCAGAAGCGGACACTGAAGAACAAGTTCGGAGTAGTGGAATCTCCAGTGATGAAGAGCCTTCGGAATGCGACCGCCGATGCGCGCTGGATCAGACAATACAAAACACGGGGCGTCAACAAGTTCGTCGCCCACCTTCGGCGCCAGAAGAGGCGACCTCGCGCGGACTACCTCGAAGTCAGGTATCCGGGGAGATTCGTCTGGCCGCTGGGCGCGGCCTGGAACCTTGAGGGAGAAGCCTCAGCGAAATTCACCGCAGCAGTCATTGCTGAGAACCCTTTGCCCAAGGCGGGTGATGTGAGCCACCGTTCGGGCGGACGACATGAGTTCGGGACGATCACGCACGATGCGCCTGAGGTCTGGGTCCTGAATCGCCGCCATAGGTGTGGTTGCGGTAAGTACAACTCTTCCAGATTCAAGGGCGTCATTTGCGAGCGCTGCGGTGGGGAGGTCAACGAGGGTGCACTCATCGACACCACAATGGGTCTCCAGCCCTTACATCGCGCCTTCTACTCCAGAAACCTGCATCCCAGGCTTCACGGGGTCCTGCCGTTCTTCGACCTTTCCGAAATCGAAGGCGTAGACGAACCGGATGAGACAGCGGTGTATTACGGGCTTCGAAGTGATCTCGACGACAACGATCTCCTTGAGGTTGTTGACGCAGGGCGTGACGAGACGGTGGAACGGCTTGTTCAGCAGGTTCGTCTCTGGAACCCCGGGAACTCCGCCTCCTTCGGGTTTTTGCATGTCCCCGGACGACTCACAGCGACTGGCGAATGGAAGACATTTGAGGCTTACGGGTGCAAATGTCCCGGCACTTCGAAAACCTGGTGGACCCCTGGTTGGGACGAGCGCGGGAACTCGTGTCCGGACTGTGGCTCACCCCTCACATTCCATGGACAGAATGACCCAGAGGTCCGACTTTCGGTCACTGCATTTCCCGAACTCATCGAATTCCCCGAGCTCATCCGCGAATCCTGTGAGGGGGCGCTGCTTCCGGTCTGGAGCACGGACCTACGCGACTGGCTCGTCGAGTCGACAGGTGTCCACAACCTCGACGACGGGCTCGAAGTCGAGGTCTCCTATGAAAACGACGCCGATCCAGTCGCCCTAGACGAGATCCTCCTGACTTCGATGAAGTTTCCAGAGTCGACGAGTGTGCCGGACTGCGTCGTCTGCAGCGGGCTGGGCTTCAAGCTGACCTCCCCATCAGGGGTCACCGAGTTGCCCCGCAACGTCATCAGACACGGCGGAGTCTGGTATCTCGACATCGACGGGGAGCTGCCGGAACTCGCGACCGCTGTTGCGGACGAGATATGGCGGGAGTTCGGCGTCGTCACGGATCCGGCAGACAGTTCTTGGCGTCAGAAACTGGAACAGGACCTCTCCGAAGCCGGCCAATCCGCCGAATACAACGAAAGAGTCGCGGCTGCCGTCGCCTGTGACACGGTGGAAGAGAAACTCGTAGCCCTCATCGGCCGCGACGCTGTGCAGGAAATCTCGGCTGACGTGCGCCAGGTGATCGACACAGCGGGCGATCTCGACGATTTCCAGCTCGGACGGATCCTCGTCTCCCGCTTCGGCGTATCGGCTCTCAAGGCGAACCACCGCCACCTTCCCCGGGGCCGGGGCGCGCCGAAGCAATGGGCCGGCAATCCGAAGGCGAGGGCGTTCGTCGCCTCCGTCGGTCTTCCCCCCGTCTACGCCGGCTCACCGGCATCCGACAGGCCGGAAATCGAAGAAGTCGACGGACCCGCCCGGTTGCCGGAACTCCACGACTACCAGGAGGTCATCGCCGAAAAGATCGTGAAGCTTGTAGATGCCAAAAAGCAGGGCTTGGTGGCACTGCCGACCGGGGCGGGCAAGACCAGAGTCGCCGTAGAGGGCCTGATCCGGGCTGCGACCGATGATGATGTCTGGCCGGTCCTCTGGATTGCGCAAAGCGATGAGCTCTGTGAGCAGGCGGCAGAGACTTGGCGATCGGTGTGGCGTGTGTTCGGCCAGGACCGCCGGCTCACCATCAGCAGGCTCTGGTCGAAGAACGAACTCCAGCCGGTCGACGGAGACCACGTGGTCGTCGCCTCCATCCAAAAGCTCGCCTCGATAGGCAAACGACCTGAAGGGTCATTCGACCTTGCCCCCCGAGTAGTCGTAGTCGACGAAGCCCACCGGTCGAACGCCACCAGTTACATCCAACTCCTTCGAACCCTGAAACCGGATGTCGAAGACGACGCATACACGCTCCTGGGCTTGACCGCTACGCCTTTCCGAGGTGAGAACGAAGACGAAACCAGGCGGCTAGTGAACCGGTACGGGAAGAACCGGCTCGATCTGGACCTGTTCGAAGGCGACCCCCTCACGGAGTTGCGGCGAATAAAGGTCCTCGCAGAGGCCGAACACCAGATCCTCTATACCGACTTCGAAATCCGCATTGACCCCACTGCCCATCCGATCTACGAGGACATCGGTGTCCTACCTCCCTGGTTGGAAGAACAGATCAGCCTCGACGCGAACCGCACGAGGAAGATCGTCGACCGTGTACTCGAACTCCCCGATGATTGGCCTGTCCTCGTCTACTGCCCGACCGTCAAGGGAGCCGACCTGGTCGCGGCGATGCTCATGCTCGACGGGGTGGAAGCTCAGAGCATCTCCGGTGATACACCCGTCGATGCGCGCCGCCAAGCCGTCAAGGACTTCAAGTCAGGCGCTATCCGGGTCCTGACAAACTACCGGGTTCTAACCGAAGGTTTCGACGCTCCCGGTGCACGCGCCGTCGTGATCTCCCGACCGGTGTTCAGCACGAACCTCTACCAGCAGATCATCGGGCGTGGACTCCGCGGCCCGGCCAACGGCGGAAAAGACGAGTGCCTCATCGTCGACGTGGCCGACAACTTCCTTCACTTCGACGGACAGTTGGCGTTCCACCACTTCGACTACCTGTGGGAGACGCCGATGCAATCCGCAGCCCACGAGGAGCAGGACCTAGCCGTGACGTATTCCGACGTCGACTTGGACCGCCTACTAGCCCACGAGGAGCAGGACCTAGCCGTGACGTATTCCGACGTCGACTTGGACCGCTTCCTAGCCGACGAGGTGCTGGAGCGCTACGACTGGCTAGAGGGTCAGGCCGATTCGGACTGAGGATTATGGCCGCTGTGAAACAAGATCTCCGCGGCCGGTCGACTACTGAGAGTCGGAGGCTTTGGCTTCGACCGGGAATCGTGTGGTCAGCCAGTGGCGTACGTCGTCTTCGCTGCCGAGGTCTTTGGCACGCAGAATCTCGACGATGTCGCGTCCGGAGACGATGACGACTGGATGACCGTCGTCCCGGATCTCCTTGTACGGCTGTGGGCCGAGGTACGAGGTCGTGACCAGTACCCCGTACTGCCGGTGGAGGAGCCGGGAGATCAGACGACTCACCTCCTTCACGCCGACTCCAGCGTCGGGGACGTAGCACTTGGCCTCTAGGGCGAAATCGACTTTTACCCGGTCAGCGGGTGGCCCCAAGGAGTGCTTACCCAGCGCGTCACGGCCACCGTCACCGGTCGGTCTCGTAACCTCGATTTCCGAAGCGTTCGATTCCAACATCTGCCAGATCGCAGCGGCGCAATGCTCGAACCGGGTCGGCTGGGAACTGAAATGGTCATGGATCGCTTCGAGGATCCGTCGGCCTTCCTCGTCATCGGGTAGTTGCTGGGCTTTTGTTCGGACTTTCGTCGTGCTCGGTGCAGTGAGTGGCGTGTAAACACCGGTGTTCTTCCAACGGCGCCAGGCATCCGGACAGTGCTCACCAAGCTGCACACCGGCATAGAGCTCGGCCAGCCACTCTCGGCTGACGGTCCCGGTGTCCAGAACCGTGAACAGCGCCCGATAGTTCTGAAAACGCTTCTCCTCGGTGGTCCGCCAGATGGCGACCAGGTCCTCGTCCGAGCTGAGTGCCGGCCCTCCTGGTGCAGCCAGGCCGAGGAATACGACATCTCGGCTGTTCCCGGAGCTTTCGAAGAGGAAAAACGGTGGGGAATCCATCTCCCCGGAGTGCACGGAAGCGAATACATCGCGGAGTATCCGGTTCCCGCCACGTGTCGTCGCATGCAGTTCCTGGCCCGGACTCCGGTTATCGCCGAAATAGGTGAACAGGCCCGTCTGTCGATCGAGGGTGTCGGGCCAATCAACCTGGTCGCCGGTCGAGTGCAGAACGACTAGGTCGTAGCCGTCCCGTTTCGTGCCAGCAGCCCGGAATCCACCCCGGTTACCGACCCCGCGCTCGCCGATCTTGAAAAGCGGGCTGATGGGTTCGCTGGCGAAACTTGAGCCGCTACCACCCCTGTAGGTGGCGTCAAGGACCAGGTCCGCAGAACCGAGATCCTCAAAAGCGCAATCGACCATCCGCCCAGGGTAGGGCCAGGCAGGTGTCCGATATGTGGGGTGCGACGATTCGGTACCCCTCGGTGGGGTCGGTCACGCCCTCCAGTGCTGAGCTCTCCGGGTGGTGTCGAGTCCAGGTGATCGACGCCGTCGTGCAGGAGGGGTCGTCGCGGATCCGGATCTCTAGTGCCCGCTATGCCTTTCGGCCCGCTTCCGCCGGACCAGTTCGACGATCTCTCCTGCGGCAGCTTCGGGTTCCTCGTGCTCCCAAATACGTATGACCGTCCACCCGGCGTCGCGAAGTATCGAATCCGTATCACGGTCCCGTTCGATGTTCCGCCCGATCTTCTCTTTCCAGAAATACGAGTTCGTCTTCGGTTGGACGAAGTGCTCCGGGCAGCCGTGCCAATAGCACCCGTCGACGAAAACAGCGACTTCGACAGGCCGGAAGACGAGGTCCGCCGTCCTCCTCAGGCGGGGTAGCGGACGGGCGTCCACTCGGAAGCGGAGCCCGGACCGGTGCACTAGCGATCTGATCCTGAGTTCCGGCGCGGTGTCGCGCCCCCGGTTGGCGAGCATCGACCTACGCGTCCCGTCCGAAGATGCCCACGAGCTCGACTCGGTGGTGTTGTTTCTGGACGAACCCATGCTTCCTCAGACCCAGCTGAATTCTGATGGCAGCCGAGGGCCTCCGGCTCCTCTGGATTGCTCCGGAGACGTACGAGTCGACCCTCCGAATCTCCTCGGGTCCTTGGCGCCTACAGCTAGTGCGACGAACCGGAATACATCGCGCATTGGATCCGTGTGAGGTGTTTGGATTTCCGAAGAAGGGCGTCACCGTCGCCTGTAAGGGTTTCAGCGCCCGCCTCGTCCATGATTATTCGACTATCGGTGTTGCTATCGACCATTAGTGCAAGTTTTGCAGGGAGATTGGAGCGGATCGCCGTCTTGAGGATGTCGGCTTTCGGCTGCTGGGTCGAGACGATCACGTGTATTCCGGCGGCGCGGCCTTTCGAGGTGAGACGAATCAGCGGAGATTCCAGCTGTTGCCGATCCTTTGAGCCGGCAGTTTCGACGAGGTCGGTGTATTCGTCGAGGACGAGCACCCGCCACGGTTTGTGCTGGTCTTCGGGAACGATCTCGTTATATTCGGCAAGGTTCTTGGCCTCTTGGGTCTTGAAGGCCGCATATCGGTCTTGCATCTCGTCGACGAGCTTCACGAGGATTGCGGCAGCGTCTGGCCAAACTTCGGCTATCGGCCCGTTGAGATGAGGGTCATTTTTGAAGCCCTGTAGCTCCGTCGTTTTTGCGTCTACAAGATCGAGTCGGAGTTGTTCGACGCTGTAGTGGGTTGAGAGTCCGCGGAGGATCGTCTCGAGGGCGACTGACTTGCCACCACCGGTGGTGCCGCCGATCAAGAGGTGGGGGGTTGTCGAAGAAGAGAAGTTGATTCCGACCACGCCGCCCGAGATGTCCACCCCGATCGGCGCATAAAGTTCGCCGGCCGGCCAGTCGGTTCGCCTCCAGAGATCTTCGGCGTCGACGATATAACGCTGCTCCTCGGACTTCGGAATTTGAAACACCAACGCCCCCAGATCCGTGTAGCAGCGGATGTCCTGTTCTTCGGTGAGAGCGAGACTGAGTTTGAGTTCCTCGACTTTGCTGCGTACGGATGAGATCGCTACGCCCGCCGACGGTTTGATCCTGAGGGTGTAGAAAGCCGGTCCCTCTTCGTATAGCGGTGCCACATCGGGATCAGGTTTTTCGACCGAGACACCGTGAGCTCCGAAGGTGTCGAACACCTTCTGGTAGGCCGACTGAAGTTCGCCCTCGGTCATTCCCTGGGTGGCGGCTTGGTCGTCGATGGACTCGTCGGTCTCGTCGTCGATGGACTCGTCGGTCTCGTCGTCGATGGATTGGAGGTTCCCTAGGTTGTTGAGGATCTGTTTGAGGCCCTTTGTGCGAGTCCGCACGAGTTTCAGATCGTCTGCCAGATCCTCGATTCCGTCGTCTCCGTCATGATTCGAAACCGTTGTGAAGATTGCCCCTTCTATTCGGGTTACCTGGAAAGCTCCACTGGCGATGTCTCCGATCATCCGTTGCCGATCAACTTTGGCCGATCCAGGGTGCTCCCTGTAGGCGGGGAACCGGTTCTTGGAATCGCTGGATTTTTTGGCCACTTGCAAGACGGCGTTCGCAAGAGAGCGGTACCAAAGGTCTCGGTCGGTAGGGGGTTCTTCGTTCTCCTGAGAGCAGAATCCGGCCCGTAGCAGTTCGATCGTGTCCTCTACCTGGGTTTTGGCATCGCTGACGGTTTGGCTGTCCTCGGAAGTGCGGTACTTGGACTCGCAGACGAGCATCTCTATGTCTCCACCGTGGGCTTTCGGGAGAAGTGTGAGTCGCAGGATGTCGGCTCGTTTTTGTCTGGGGCCTCCGAACCAGTGGATCATGTCGTCGAGGTTCAGATAGATCTCGATAGCACCTTCTTGAGTAACGGGGTACGTCTCGCGTACCCGGGACCGAAGAGCCGTCAGACCGATGATCTCCTCAGCGGTCCGTCCCAGGCCGAGCGCCTCGAGGAGGACGTTCGGAGCGATGTCTCGTCCTGTTTCGAAAAGGTGGCCGGATATCTCGAGGGCCTGGGTTCTATCGGCGACGAGGCCCAGATCGTGGACGAGCTTGTTCGCGAACCGTTGCCGGACGAACTCTTTGCCAGAGCTGGAGCTCACCACCAGACAGTGGGCGCCGTTGCTTCCGACACCTTCTTCAACATGGATCACGTCGATGCCTGTATCCATAGCGTCGATCTGATCCCGTCCGACCAGCTGATCGACCGTCACGACCCAGTGGGCTATCGAGTGGAGATTGACGAACTGCTTCTCTTGCTCACCCAGCTGGGCTCGCACGCTCAAAAAGTCGGTATTCTTCGAGTCGCCTACGGGGCTCGACCGTTTCTGACGCACGGTGAGCGTGGACCACGCTTCGAGAATTCCGTCGGGTTGGGTCGGGAGTAGCTCGAGTACCGACTCTCTGCCAGTCGGCCCGTCGTATCGTCGACGTATGGGGCTGTCGAGAAGAGGGTTGAAGTTTCCTGGACGGTGGAGATCTTGATCGACCGTGTTGTCGACGACTGTCACGTCTGTGCTGAACATGTCCGGTACGACAGCGATGTCGATTTGATCCTCGAGGTCCCCGAACGCACCGTTGGAATTCGGTGAGAGTTCTTTGATGTCGTGAGTCGAAACTTGGAATAGCGGCATGAGCGAGGTTGCTCTGTCTTCATCACTGTTGTCGTTTCCAGCTTCGACCTCGTCAAGTGCGATGGCGATGTTGGCGTGGTCCGTCGCTGGCGCGGCCACGTGGATCTTCAAAACAACTTCTACGTCGAGCTTCGCCCGAATTCTCTTTGCGATGCGGGCTGGGAGTTCGGTGTCCAGCGACGGCAGAACGATCAGAAGAGAGAGGCCGTCGGTCTTGTGTGGGAAAGCAGCCATGTACCGTTCGACTTGTCTCACGATGACGCCGATAGCGGAGTCGTCGGCGCCGCCCGCCCATCGTTGGCGACCAGCGGAAGCTGCTGGTTCCAATGGTCGGTATTCCTGACTAAGGCCGACCTCACCCGAGGCGACATTGACGCCGGAAGCATCACGCGGCGTCATGGCGGGTGGTTGCTGGTGGGGTGTCAGGTCGTGTAGCCAGTCGAAGTACAGGTCATCGTTGTATGGGTTGAGGGCCAGCTCCATGCTGAGTCCCTTTATCAGATCGTCCCGGACCCTCTGGAGCTTTCTCCCGAACCAACGGAGCCTGATCGGATGTGTACCCAGGATCGCCGTCCGACCACCTTCGAGCACCGCAGTGTCGACTGCGAGGAGATCCTGCAAGTCGGACAGAGGTGCTCCCTGGGGGACCATCTCCGACCTTGCCTGTTCCAGGATTTCGCCATAGGCGGCGGCATGGTCGATCAGCTCCTCCGCATCGATTCCTTCGGAGGCGAAACGTTCAAAATCGGAGGTCCGACGTTTGCCCCATGATTTCAGGATGTCGCACTCGCCGAGCGGCCGTCGGGCGGGGAGCGTGGCATCACTAACGGCGGCGAGTTCTTCAAGTCGAGCAAGTGATTCGACCCGTGTCTCTCCTGAGACGGCCTTCTCGCTCATCAACCGTCCGAATGAGAGGAGCTGGAGGGCCTTCGGGTCCCACCTCAGTGTGGCGACCGTCTTCCCGTCCAGGGCCAAACGCAGGTGCAGTTCACCCCAACCGTCGTGTTGTTCTTGACCGTTGCTTGGTTCGCCATCGGTGAAATTGCCGAGCTCGAGAAGTCGGGGATCTACTGATAGGCGGATTCCCAGGCCGTCGATGCTTGCCTCGACGATCTGGTTGAGGGATTTTCCGTAGAGAAGCGCGAAGAGGCGGCGGGTGAAGACTGTGTGTGTTTGGAGTCCGCCGAAGACTTCTATGTGGAGTTTTTCGTCTCCGGTTGCCGTTTGGGCGATCAGGTGGGTGTGTCGGAGCACACCGATAAGGGGATCGCGGACTGTTCGCGCACTCTGCGCGACTTTCATTACCTGGCGTCGCAGCTTTGAAGTGAGAAGACCGAACAGTGGAGCGTCCTCGTTGTCTGGAGCTTCGTGAGTGATGAGCTTCTCGGCGGCTTCGGTTTGCGTTTGGTTGAGCCCGTCGATCACGTCGAGGGCTTCGAGTTCCGCTAGACGATCAGGGTGCTGGTCATGGATATGCTCGTATACCTGGTCTCCCAGCCTTCTGGTCTGAGTGCGTTCCTTTTCGAACAGCTGCAACCAGTAGTGGAGTTCGGTTCCGGCATATCGTTGAGGGTTGGATTCCCCGTACCCTGAAATGAACTCTCGCATGGCGTGACGTACAGACGCCGCTTCTTCGTCTGGAAGCGGTTCTCTGTCCGGGTCGACGAATTGGGCGTCGGATACCCTTCTTAGAAGGTCGTCGTCCTCTAGGTGTTTCCCATTGCTCGGATTCAGTTTCAGAGCCATTCGGACGTTCGCGTGGAGACGTTTTGTCGGATCGTCGAAAATGAGGTGATCCGGGAAGAGCTGGAGCGACGTGAGCGCATCGCGGATGGCGGCCTGGATGCTTTCATCGTTCCAGGGGCCCTCCTCTCTTAGGAGGCTGCGGACCGAATGGTTTACGAACGCGCTCCAAGGGCGTACTGCAGGTGTGTTGCCCTTGATCAGAAGAGATTCGAGGATCTGGGATAGATGCGTGGTGAGTTGGGTTGGTCGAGTGCTGCTGCCGTGGATGCGCCAGGCATGGTCAGCGAAGAGGTCGGCGCGGTTGCGGTGGGCTTCCCGGGACCGCTCGTCGTCACTGAATGAGAGGAGGTCGCGCTCGGCGAAACGAAACAGGCTTCCGAGAGTTTCTGAATCCGGCTGGCTTCCGATTTCGATGAAGACCTGTCCGTCTTCCGACAGATCGTTGCGGAAGGCGGTCAGGGTCGCTTTTTCGTCCAGTCGTTCTTGGGGAGGTTCCAGGCCTGCTAGATAGTCCAGCGGTTCGCTTCGCGCTGCGACGATCACCCGCACAGGATCCTCTCGGTCAGGAAGCTTTATGCCGGCAAGGAAAGAGGTGATTATCTCCACTTCTTCGGGCTCGAAGTTGACCACGCGGATGACCGGTCGGGTGGTGGTTTTCGCTGCTTCTCGGAGTCGCTCCTCAAGCATCGACGCAGCGATTGCACCGAGGACCTTTACCGCGCTCACAGCCGAGGACCGACCATTTTGGTCGCGTCGGAGAAACTTGTGATCAGCCCGAGGGACTCGAGTCGGTCGGCAAGTCCTTTGGCGTTCACTTCGAGGTCTTCGTTGTCCACCCAAGCTGTCACGCCTGCTTTCTGACCTGAATGCGGATCGACTACCAGCCCGAGTCTTCGGAAGAGGATTTCGCTGCAAAAGCCGTCGAAGGGAACAGGTTCTCCTGAGTCGACGGTCGCGTAGACGATGGCTTCCAACAGGGGAAGCTTCAATGTGTAGTGCCTCAGTCCCGTGTTGTGATTGAGGGCTCCGACACACGCCATTGTCGTTGAGAAAAAGTCACCCATCGCACCGAGCGTGGTCTCCACGTTTGCTCCACTTGTGCGATGGGGGAAGTCTTCTTGGTTCAGCCGTCTCCTTTTCTCGCTCGGGGTGCCCTCTCCGGCCTTTTCGATGATCGCCATTCGGATGCTGTTCCGACCCTGGCTGAATCCTTGCTGGGATCCCCGTCGGAGCACCTTTCCGGCGCATATATCGATCGGTATCGGGGGTACTGGTTTGTCGAGAACTGCGAATGCCTGTTCCAACATATGTCTGGCCAGGCCGTATGGGAGCCAGTGCATCAAGTGGTCGACTTTGAGAGAGCGAGGTGTGTCGGCGCCGAGGATCCTCGCAGTGCCACTCCGGATCTCGTCCACCCACATGCTGTCGCGTGAACTCACATGCGGTTCCAGATCCTTGTCTTCGAACACCCGGATTTCCTGCGCATCTGCGGTGTGCAGAATCTGGGCCGCCTTTCCAAGAGCGTCCTCGGAATCGGTGACGAGTGCCCGTAAACCGTTCTTGATGTTCTCTCGTCGTTCCTCGTCCGGGTCGGTGCGGAGTAGTTCATAGATGAGAGTGCCACCGCCGCGGTAGAAGACTCGCTCGTGGACGATTTCTTCTACTGCTAGTGGGTTCTTCGGTCGTTTGGCGTAGTCGTGGTGGATCAACTGGCCGAGGTAGGGCTCAAGGTGCCGTTTGTTCGAGTAGCCACCCTTTGAGAAATCGAACTTGACGGTTAGCGCCGAGAAGACTTTCGCGAGTACTCGCAAGGTCTCGGAGTCTTGGGAGACCGTGTCTCTTCGGGACTGACCGATTTCCTGGTCCTCGCCGTTCAACAGCCTTCGCACGAAGTCGTGGGTTCTCTGCGTGAACCGGAGAGGAGCGTCCTCATCGATGTGTCGGAATAGCTCTTCGCCGTCGGTGTTTTCGATTCCCCAGATGACGGCGAGGAGCTGAAGGGTCACGTAGAATCCGTTTGCCTGACCACGGAGGTTGACTCCGTAGATCTCTTTGATCAGCGCATCGGCTTCCTGCCTGAGTTCTGCGTGCGTAGGCGTTTCTGTCGGGGTCATGAGTCTGTCCTGAGGATCATTTCCCCGTCCACCATGAACGTGTGGCGGCTAAGTCCACTGAAGACGATCAGCTGCTCCGGATCTTCTTCGGAAGGCCCTTGATTGATCAACTGTCTAAAAAGTCGGCGGATCTCCGCGGCGAAGAACTGTTCAGAACGAAGTCCCTTCGCCGCCGACAGGAGGAACTCGAACTCGTGGAGCATTAGTTCGAGGCGGCGTCCGGGGGGCGCTGCGTCCCCGTCGAGGCTGAGTACGACGAAACGGTCGATCCAGTCGATGGCATTTCGTACGTCGGTTGTCTCAGTGCCGCTTTGATGTCGCCAAGCGGCACCGACGGACATCAGGCGAATCTTTCCGAGGCTGATCTTGCGGCCGACGACGGTTGTGTCGGCATTGCGGGCCAGAAATGCTGGGTTGGCGACGTAAAGCTCTCCGGGTTGACCTGACCGATGGATTCCTTGGATTGCTTCCAGTCCCCGAACGAGGGATCTGCGGATCTCCAGTTTCCGTCGCTCTGGAAGGTCATCGGTTGCGACAGCGGTGAAGTCCGCGATGTGTCTGAGGCCGACACGTCTGCTGGGATGAACTGTCCCGGCATCCCCGGAGTCGGTCAATGCTTCGAAGAAGCTCCACCTCCGAGCTGCTCTCCATCGGAGCTTGTGTTCGAGAGCTTCAGCTTTCTGGGCCGTCGTCGTCGTCGGTGTTGGGCCACTCGACGCCCTGTAGGGGGGTGGGAATAGTCCGAAGGAGCTGTCGATGTCGCTGAGCCGATCGTCTATCGAGCGGATGGCGCGACGGCCGGGGTCGAGCTTTCGGACCCCCGAGAACACGTCGAGTTCTCGCAACTGTGCTGCAGTGAGCAGTTGCCCAAACGCGACCTGATGGAAGAGATGACCCCATTGCCAGTCCGTTGCGTCGGGCCTTTCTGCTACGCGTTCCTCTACGTCGGTACACCTGAGCCCTCCGGTGATCAGGTGGGCAACATAGATCAGCAGCTCTCGGATCGTGATCGTGTTCCCGGTCTGTTCGGCGACCTGAAGAAGGGTTTCGATCGCCGCAATACGGCCTTCTCCGTTTTGTCCATGTTCCGCGAGTTGATTGCGGTTATGAAATATCGGACAGACTGAGCGCCTAGCGCACCCAGAGCATTCCTCCCATTTGTCGTTGTCCAGAACCCATGACGAGAGAAGCTGCCTAAGGATGCTCTGGTCGTCGCCTGGGGCAACGACACTTTGATGGTTCAGATTGATGAGGGCGATGAAACCGTCCTCGGATCTCATTTGGCCGCGTGTCACACTTCCGTTGACCAATATGGCGACACTTTCCAGTCCCGCTGCGTTCGCGCACGCTCGGAGTTGCCCGTCGTTCCCGCAGACGACAGTGACCGTCGAACCTGGCTCTAAGGCGTTCTTGAGAGTCTCCCCGCCGGCCTCGGGGTTCTTCTCGCTGAGGTCCCTGATCACCCGCAGGGAGCGTCCATCAGGGCACCTCGCTAATTCACTGCCACCGTAATCGTCGCCCCTGAGAAGTTCCGATGCTTCCTTGAGAGACCCTCCGGTGAGGTCGGCGACTAGAAGGCCGCAAAGGTGGGTCTTCCCATGGCCTGCGTCTCCGGTGAGCACCACAAGCCGTACTTCAGGGTCTTCGACCCCAGCTCGAAGGGTGTCGAACGCTTTGGTTTCCAGCTGTAGGTCCAGACTGGAGCTTTCGAAGAATATTTCGGCGAAATCGGCATCGAAGGGTTGATGCGCGTTGAGCATCTCCACATGGCTGTTCACCGCAGCTATCTCTGACATGAGTGCACCACTTTAAGCATCAGACTCTGACTAATACATAGGAACTACGCAAGGCGTGTCAGAAACTGGATGTCAAACACCTTCCCAACTCGACCCTGTCACACAGTTATGCAAGTATCACCGTTATCAACTCCGAACACATGAACAACTCCACGCCGAAGATCAACATCCGGTTTGAACGCACTGGATCCCAGCTATCCAGAATCACCGAAATAGACGACCGTTCATACATCTCGTCGATCAAGTTGAACGGTGCCCCCGATCAGAGTTCTGACCTCGGCAACTGGTGGTACTCATATCTGCGCGGGATTCAACCAGATGCCAAGTCACAGAACAGGAAACTCCGGGTCGCCGAACTGTTCTGTGGCGCCGGGGGCCTCGCCCAAGGAGTCAAGCAGTTCTGCATGGAAGTGGGAATCGGCTTCGAGAGTGTCGCAGTGGCCGACATCGACGAGCATGCGGTGGCCGTCTACAAGGCCAACCACAAGACTCCCCAGCAGCTGGTGCGAGCCGGTCCTGATGGGGACCTGAGGAGGCTCATCGAATACGAGTTGTACGGGATAGCCGAGACCGCCCGCTTCCAAATACCACCTTCGCTCAAGGACTCCGACTGGGACTCCCTGGGAGAGGAGGGCGGTGTCGACCTTCTACTCGCAGGGCCTCCCTGTCAAGGCCACTCAAACCTGAACAACCACACGAGGCGAGACGACCGCAGAAACCTCCACTACCTGGATGTCCCGGCAGTCGCCCTGGCGTTGGACTGTAAGACGGTCATCATTGAGAACGTCCCCGCGGTGCAGTGGGACAAGAACTGTGTCGTCGATACAGCCAGAACACTTTTCGAAAATGCGGGCTACAACGTTGAAGTCGGAGTCCTCAAGGCCGCCTCATTCGGATGGCCACAGAGTCGCTCACGGTTCTTCATGATCGCCTCAAAAGAAGTCGACCCGCTCCCTCTGGAGAAGACAGCCGAGATTCTCGCCGTCCGCGAGAGCTCGCTGGATCTCTGGTGGGCGATCTCGGAGTTCGAAGACGCGGAGGAGGACCAGCACATGTTCCGGCAGGCGAAGCGGACACCAGAGAACAACAAGCGAATCGATTACCTCTTCGCCAAAGAAATATACGACCTTCCTGACGATCAACGACCTCCGTGTCATTCCAAGAAACCGCATACCTACCCGTCGGTCTACGGTCGTCTCAAGAAAGACAAGCAAGCACCTACCATTACCACCGGGTTCCTCACCACCGGTAGGGGTCGTTACATCCACCCCACAAGGCCTCGCACACTCAACCCCCGTGAGGCCGCGAGACTCCAAGGCTTCCCGGACGACTACGTGTTCGACCCTGGCGGAGAACCGCCTCTCACCAACCGGCTGTTGAAATGGATAGGGGACGCCGTTCCAATGCCGCTCGGATACGCGGCGGCCCTCTCCGCATACGCGAACACTCTTGTTGAAGGGTGACGTTCAAACACTTCGCAGTTGACTCGCAGCGGTTCCTTAGTAACTCCAAGTTGATCCCTGTCCGCGGTCATGTCGTGTCGGAGGGGGGACTTGAACTCCCTTCTCCTGGCAGCATCAGAAGGGTTCTTCTTCGGGTTGTGGATCAGGCACTTCAGGTGGAATCGAAATCGCAGCGGCAACGATCAACCAGTGAGACTCCCGACCATCAGGAGGCCGATACGGCTCTCCGAGGCTGATTGTCAAGAACCATTGACCAACGTCAGTCTCACGGGGAAGGCTTGCTCGTTCTAGGCGGCCCTCGACGTCGAGGTCAGTTACTGGAAAATACCGGTAAGGGCAATTGCCGTACTGGAACTCGGTTCTCCATTTACCCCAGTGGTCCTTGTTGAACGAGAGAGCTTGGACTTCAAATAGAGCAATTGACTTCGGTAGGCCCAGTAATGCAACAGATACTGGGACCTCCCGACCACCACCTAAGTCAAACACCGAGCTCGAAGTGTCTGCTACCGAACGGAGGCGGTTCGCGACTTCTGCGATGTCGAGCGTCCGAACGAGAGTTACCGGGCTCGAACCCATTGCCCAGTTCTCCGGCTGGGGTGGTGTGGGAACCCGTCCGGTCAGGTCGACACTGATCACGTCTAGTGGTCGAATCCAACGACGGCCTTCTGGTGAGTTGACTTGGGCTCTGTTGGACGGGACCTCTCCGTGCTCCGTAGTCAGGTCAACTGGGCGAATCCAGGTCTGGAGATCAGGCCAACTCAGACCCGCCAGGCACCGGCCGCCGAGCTTTTTCGAGTTTGCCAGGCAAAGGATCTCGGTGAACGCCATCTTCAAACCTCAAAGGTGAAACATCCGAACGCTACCCCAGCAGTCATTGAGGTACTCGCCGACCAAACGCCGATGGCAGTGCTCTGGGGAGTGCTCGCTGCAAAGTAAGACGGGAGTGCCCTCAAATAGGTCGACACCCACTTCGGTTTCGATCTCTCGTTCCGCCATCAACTCGAGGAACCGGACTTCATATTCATCCCAAGAGATGAGGTCTTTCTTATAAGAGTCGAGGAGTTCGTGTGACGGCGCCAGAAGGGGTTGATGGATGTAGTCGGCATCGCAAAGTTCCCGAAGGAAGAACTTGAGGTCATCCCTCTTAGCGAATCCAGCCAACTGTGAGACGTTCCTCAACCGAACATCAACCAGTCGTGTTACTCCTGCCCCTACTAAGAGGCCGAAGAACTCCTCGGCACTGTGTTTCGTGAAACCGACCGTATGGAGATCCATGGCTGTTCCTCCTGACCAAATAGCGTCGGCGGTGGTCGATCCGCCTCAAGAATCTCACCTGCACGTTGCGTATTGCCATCCGGCAGAATATGAGTAACTGGAATCCCTTCGTTCTCTAGCACTCTTGAGATAAGTAGATGGCGATGGCAGTGCGCCGGAGTTCCCTCGCTGCACATCACTGCCACCCGATAGTTCTTAGCCCCTTCCAACAAGCGCTCAAGTCCCGTGCGAAACAAGTCGGACTCAGCTACCGCGTCGTAGCGAACTCGGTTGTCCTCATCGTAATACTTGTCACCATTGGGCCGCCCACCAAGTTCTTCACCAAGGAAGACATAACTGATTCCAGTGTCGTTGAGAGTCTGACGTAGTCTCTCCTGATTGAAGTGTGGGCAATACGCGGAAATTGGCACGGACCGGACGTCAGCCACGACCTCAACGCTCTTCGCCCTGAGCAGTTCGAGAAACTCCTCTTCAGTGTGGCTTGAATGCCCGATCGACAAGATTTCGATCGACTCTGCCGAACCATCCATAAGTCATCTAAATCTAGGACCAACTTAGGCAACCTATGCCCTAATCGAAGATCGTTCCGACAACTCCAGGGTCAAGACCATCCGGCCACACAATGTCGACACCTGCACTATGAATGGAACTTTCTCAGATCACTGGCACCACCCAGACCGGCTAACCACCTCGGAGGCGCCGAAGAAACCTCTCAGCTTCCTCACGGTCGGTGGTTCTCACCATTGGGGGTAGCGCATCAGGAAATTGAAGTTTGTAACTCCCAGTCGCGAGACGCGGATCTAGCACTGCCACCACCCCGAAGTCGTCAGCCTTACGAATCAGGCGACCAGCTCCTTGGGCCAGGCGGGTCACAGCCAGTCAACCGCTAGTCCTTTTTCTCCCTCTTGATGCGTAGCCAAAATGCACCCAGGTGTGAGCCACTTTCGACGAGCGAAAATCGCTCCGTGCCCCCATTTCGCAAGG
>ENA-OREN01001410-OREN01001410.1-marine-metagenome-genome-assembly--contig:-NODE-1410-length-28320-cov-4.805474_pt1 | contig 28320 bp, 31 predicted proteins | sample MGYA00248624_ERZ508555 | MGnify/ENA primary metagenome ERZ508555 (study PRJEB26222, sample SAMN06267773) | marine metagenome | isolation source: Saanich Inlet, British Columbia, Canada | place...
ATAGTGGTTCAGGTGGTATTAAGTGTAGCTTAGGTATTACAAATAGGGGATTTAATATTAATGCTGTTGGGGTTGAAACACAGACAGCGGCATTTACAAAAGGCAACAGTGATACTGTCAGTTCTGGAGGAACAGAAATTACTTATGCTTTAAATGCAGGAGGAACCACTTTAACTGTTACATTTACGGTTGGCTCTGCAAATACCCTGTCAAGTAGTATTGCAGATGTTGGAGGACTTGCAGCAATTACTCATGTAAAGACGGCAGATGATGGAACTAACTTTACATGCCAATTATTTAATTCATCAGGTGCGGCGATAGACATGACAACAATTGCAAATGCAGACAATGTTTCGTGTATGATCGCAATAATTCAAGGAGGAGCAGACTAATGAGTGATTTACCAAGCGGAAAATTTCACAGTGCAACAAATGATTTACCAAGTAAGCTATGGTTGAAGGAAACCAGAGATCAGGTTTATAATAAACATCTACTTGAGGCGAGGGATAAGCTCGGAAAGTTCCACCAATTTTGGACACCTGCAGAAACCGCAAGGCATAACGGTTATTGGGGGCAAGCAGACAGTGACTATGAATCAAGGAAAGCGGCATTGAGGGCGCAATTGTTACAGCTCTCCCCTGCTGATTTAACTCTTTATTTTAATGAGATTAAAGTTGCGGAGGTATCAGTGAATGAGTATCTTGCGCCTAGCTAACTTTTGAAACATTCTTTTTAAGCCTTACTTCAAAAGTTTTATCGGCGCATTCAGCTAGTTCGTCGAGATGGGTTACAATTATGAATTGAAGATTTAATTTGTTTCTTAATTCTTGTAGCAGGTCACAGGCTCTAGGGAGTAAACTTTTATGTAGGTGTTTAAATGGCTCGTCTAATATAATAGTGGATCTACTCTTTGGAGTCTTTAAAGTCCACAAAGCAATACGCAGAGCAAAGGAGGCGGTGTCGATCACACCGCCTCCAGCACCTCCCATAGGTTTTATATACTTTCCATTTCTCTCAAACAACAAATCACATTCAGTCTTATTCCTTCGTGTAGTAAATTCAACTTTAAACTTATACGGTTTATCAAAGATAGTATCCAGAGCTAGGGTAACTATGTCAGAGATATGATACTCTAGCTGTGCTTGGGTTTCTTTAGCTACCGCCTGTATCAATGCTTGGGCTTTCTCAGAATACTTAATCTCTTTTTTAAGCAGGGAGCTTTTGTCTATGAGGGAAGATATATTTGTTGTTACTAAATCCCTCTGCCCTTTCTTCTGCTCTACTATAGTTCTAATTTCTTTTATTTTCAATCCAGTCTCCACATCTTATACATTCCTCATAATGATATTCAATACCTCTATCAATTGGTTCATGCCCAACTACCCAACATAATAATTTTAATAATAGTTTCATGAACTCACCTCCACAGGGAGTATCATGTTATTTCTCTCTAACTTAACATGTGCTTCTCTATCTATATCATCTAAGTTATCACTTGATGCTCTTCCCTGCAGTCTATCAGCACTCCTCTCTATCCAATCTACTCCACTAGCATTTAATTCTTTTTTCCTCGTTATACATTTAGGACAATTTTTTGCTGTATATAAATAAATCATTTTACCCTCCCTGACAACTTATTAACCTGTTTATTAAATATATCTGTATCCTTTTGTAATTCTTTCTCCAATGTCTTTAATAATTTCTTTGCTCTTTTAATCCCTCTGCACTTCTCTCCTTTCAAAGTTTTCAATTCGGTTTCTTTCTTCCCTTGTAGTTTATGAACTTTGATTTTATCGTCTTTAATCTTCTCCTTCATATTTAATAATGTTTTTGCATTAGGCATCCTTATTCTCCAATTCATTTATTCTGGTTTTAAGGGCAGTATTTTCTTCAAAGAGAATTTGTATTAGAGAACATATAACTGGGAAAGGTTGTTCCTTTCCTGAAAAATGTAAATCATGATTCGTAGCTAACCATTTCCTAAGTTCCTTTCCCTCAATCATCTGTACCATTTTCATCTCATACTCTCCCATACTTTGTTAGCAACTCGTTTTTTAACCTTATTAGTTTGAATAGTCTTCTCCATGTTGTGTTTAAAATTCAACCCTAACTCTTCGAAATCCTCAAGACTATTAATAAAAGCATCTATTCTATTATCCCTTTGTTTTGATTGCTCTATGTGTTCTCGATCTATCACACCCTGTTCGATCGGTAATCGCACCCGCTTAACTGTATTCGTCCTTGCATACCATAAATATATGCTAGGCTCATGGGCGATTTGGTTAGCTGTTGTTCGCATCAAAGATCCAGGGTTAACAAGTAACCTCCCTTCATGCTCTATAACAAAGGATTGATGGTTGTCCCCACTCACGATTAAATCATAGCAGGGGTACTTCTTTAATAATCGTTTTCCGTGGTTAGCTATTTGATCAGGCCACAGTTTATCTCCCTGTGATTGAATAACCATTTGATGAATAACTGCAATGGTTTTATTCTTTGATTTCCATTTATCAGCTTTTTTTAATTTACATGAATAGGGGAAAGGCATCATATTAAATTTTTGGTATTCATAAAGAACTGATTCATGTAAAGTAATTGTTTTCTTTCTAGCCAAGTTCCCTACTGCCGCGTCCCATTGCTTATCTAATCTATGGTTGATTAAATCATGTTGCCCAGCTATAGCTAAAATTTCTGTATCGTCAAAAGTTTGTAAGATATCTATAGCCCAATTTAATAACTTGTCTCCCCAAATAGGTTTGAGACCTACATCGCCTGCCAAGATGATAGGGCATTGATATTTTTCCCCTAAAGCCAGTATGGTTATCAGTTTATTCTTAAGGGCTGTTTTAAAGTCGTCTGTTCTACATACAGGACGATCCCCTCTGATATGCCAATCAGATGTCAGTATTGCAGTAGGTTTTGGTTTAAGTTTCTTTCTCATTTTTACCAATCAAAATCAGGATTACAATTAAGTTCATATAAATGGTACGTAGTGGTTATTTCCATTTTAGATTCATTTTTCCAAACATCAAGATTTGGTTTATATATATCTTCCCTATCTCTTTTATGTACTGGAAATATATTGCAAAAAGGCCCAGACATTAAACAATGCTGATGCCATTCTCTCATAGTAATAGTATGATTTACAATTTGTTTATTCATTATTTTCCCCTCTCACACAAAGGGCAAACATCAGGCATCAGCTTATTAAACAACTTCTCTTCTTTCTTTATTGTTGTCTCCAACACAACTATCTCTTCTTCAATATTTTCAATGTTCTTAATATTGGTTTTTAATTTATCTATTCTTTTTCTTTTCTTCTTTAGTCCCTTATGTTCTTTTAATAACTTATCTATTTCATCTTCGTACTGTAGTAACTTTGAACCCTCTTCTATTTGCTTGTCTATTGTTTCAATAGTTTCTATTGCTGTAGTTAACCTGTGTATCCTAAATCCTTTTTGTGTTAGGGCACCTTGGAACTGTTCTAGTCCAGCCAGCTCTCCCTCAACCTGCTCTACCCATTCCAAGTCTTTTAACTTAATCTCTTCTTCAGTTAGCAAGTCAACAGCATTAGATAAGGCTCGGTTCTCTTCTTTAATAGTTCTCTTTATATTAGTCTGAGCCCTATCAATGTCACTAAGGTTCACAATCTTGTTTAAGTATTTAGCAACCTCTCCCCCCGACACAGCCAAGAGGAAAGGAGAATCAAACTGCTCAGCCATGTTTAAGGGGGAAAAGTTTAAAGTCTTCTTTATGTCCTCAGGAACTCCCTGCCCAAAGGATTTAAAATCTGCTACATCAAATAAGTAACGATTCTCTTTGCCTTTTACTCTATGTATTTGTGTATCGTCAAGAGCTATTCTTACTTCTGTCTCTCCTCCCCAATGACTTCTGAAAGCATCACCAGATGGATTATTATTTACCACCCAATCTAATGCCCTAAGGATAGCAGACTTCCCACTATCACTTTGGCCTATGATAATATTAATACCTTTATCAAAATCAAGGACTGTGTGTTTGTGGCTTTCAAAATTTTGTATGGATAGGGAATCAATCATTTTTATATCCAAAGAATAATGTTTTAATTCTTTTCCAAATATTCATAGTTTCTATTTTGTATCTATAGTCTTCAAACTCTCTATCAATATCAGCGGCAACATTGATATAGCTTTGCTGCATTGCTTCTTGTGTTTTGAGCAATCTTCTTAATAATTCTATAGTATTAAAAGGAGACCCTATTGTCTTTTGAACTTCTTTTGTCATACCTATACATATTTCCCTACCATCAGTTGTTTGACATATTGTTCCAGTAATCATTTCAGTTGTTATAGGGATATCCCTAGAAATAGGTTTATCTAAAGGATAGACTTTTCTATATGATTCAGGAGCGTGCAACCATTCTATTTGGTTTTCATCAATGTCTTGTACTTTTATTTCTTTAACTATTAACATAATAATACTCTCCTTTATTTTTTCTTTAAACAAGAACAATCAACTTCTATTCTAATCATTTCTTTGTTGCCTGTATTAGTGGGAGCAGTTCTTATAGTCCTCCCTCTACCTCTACACTCTGGACAATTCATTTTAGCAACAAACTTCTTCAACAAAGAATAAGCAATGATGTCGTTCATTTCTCCAGGAGTAATTGTTATATCTCCTTTACTACCATCATCGTGCTCTTTTCCATTCCTTATGTGAAAGTTAGCTACTATTTCCATAACAACTTCTTGATTTCGTTTTGACAGGGAATCAAATGATCCCTTTGATTCTTTCAAATGTTTTTCACACTTACTCATTTCTTAACTCTCCTAGCATACTCTGCAATTAAAATTCCATCAGCATCTTTGTGAGATGTGATGCGTGTCTTACGTTTAGGAAATAATCTACACCCTATATCTAAAGATGCTTTCTTTAACTCGTCCCCACTTACCCCTTTAGGCAGTATAGCTTTCTGCCACTCTTTTGAATCTATGTACTCATGAGGAATACCTAATGTCTCTACAACTATTAAACAACTTTCCAAAGCTCTTAAAGCAGATACAGTCGCTTTGAATCTACCTGGGTTGACCATAGGGCGCTCTAAGAAAATTTTACATGTTTTTTTAGAATACGGTTTCAACAATTTGTGAAATGCTTTATGATCTATTCTTGATATGTTTCCCTTTGCCTTAGTATAGTTTTGTTCCACAAAACAAGGTACTTTATAAAAGTTATATCTACCATTATCTTTTACTATTCCAATGCTTCCAGATACTCCGTTGTCTAAGCCTATATAAATCATTCAGGTATCCATTCATTAACATGTTCACAGACTAAACATTTTTCTGTCATGTCTTCTGTTGTTAGTTTCTCTCCACAATTACTACAAAATCTTCTTTTGCAGGCTAGGCAATGCCCTCCCTTGTCATCTGTAAGAAAAGATGTGTTTTCGCAATAGTTACATTTAGCTACTCCTTCTATATTCATAACTATTGTTTGATCCGTTAACCATATATGATCAGGGTCTTCTACGAAATAATCCCATATGATTTTACCATCAAACCATCTTTCTACTACCCATCCTCCAGGCACTAACATTCTTTGAGTATGGGAATTAATTTCATTAGTTTCTATTAACTCCCAAGTAGTCATTATTTTTTTCATTTAGGATATACCTCTTCCCTCTCTTGCACTAATGATTTCTCTATATCATTCCATTTCTTTTTAACCAGTTTAATCAGCTGTTTCTTTTTCTTACTCCATTCAGGTATAGTATCTTTTCTGTACCCCATGAACTTAACCATAGACCCAATATCATCTATCGCCCCTAACCTAGCAGGTGTATATTTATTTGCAAACAGAATGTCTATATCAACGTCTCTAAAACTAGTGGCACATTTATTCCTACTGAACTGGGCTTTAGTAGTTACTCCATAGGGTATCTTTTTCTTCTTGCTTCCAATAGTAACTTCTTTAGTTAGTTTCGTTACTACAGCTAACCAACATACCATGTGAGTATAGAAATCCATAGCCTTTCCACCCTGTCTCTTGTATCTCTTTTCAAACATCCCTGCCCCTATGTTATCTCTAACTTGAGATATAATAATAATAGTGGCATCCTTCTGACCATCTTCAAGAGCACTGCATAAACTAGGGAAGAATTCTCTACTAAGGTATTTAGGTTTCTCCATGCCCATGGTGTTGTCAGCTTCTTTATCTGTTTTAATACTTTTCTCTGATCGTTCCCTCGCCTTCTTTGCATCGTAAGCATCTAGGGAATCAATTACATACAACAGACATTCCCCTTTCTTCAACGCCTTTATCCTTCGCAGTATATCTCTACCGCATTGCTCCATATGTTCTGAACGAGTCCAAATCACAGCCTCATTAAATTCTTTACCCCACATCTTAACAACAGGGAAGTCCATCACTCCTTCTTTGTTATTATAAACAACATCAATTTTCTTTGGTGTGGGCCAAATATTAGACTCCCTGTTCTTTAGAAAATAATATGTTTGAGCACATATTTCTAAAGTTATAGCAGTCTTCCCCGCACTACCGTCTCCAACAAAGTTAGTAATCCTCCCTCTACCTATACCGCCTTTTGTTGCCTTCCCTCCACTAGCCGCTAGATTAAGAAGTGTAGATCCTGTAGGTAGGAACTCAACCCTATCATCTAAATCTTCTTCACTTAGTTTAGTCTTTCTTCTTTTCATGTATTTTGCCTGTTCTAAAATTGTCCCTCATAAACCTTTCTACTTTGTCTGGGAATATTATCCATCTCCCTTTAACCTTATGTCCTAGATCGTATATTCTAACCCAGCTTAGAAAAGTCATCATAGTGGTTTTGATGTTCTTCTTCTTCAGCATCTCAATCGCTTCTCTTGGTGTGCAATGTGTTTTTGCCATTAGTTACCCTTTTTAAAATACGGGAGGACAGGAGTCGAACCTGCTTCTCTACACGAGTTAGTGCGTCACCTTCCCCAAGGCATACCTCCCTTACTGCTCTCCTTCTCTATTAGTAATTAATCATCGTCGTCCTCATCATCCTCATCGTCGTCCTCATCATCCTCATCGTCGTCCTCATCATCCTCATCGTCGTCCTCATCATCGTCTCCATCCTCTTCATCATCGTCTCCATCCTCTTCATCATCATCATCCTCATCCTCATCATCGTCTCCATCCTCTTCATCATCATCATCCTCATCATCGTCTCCATCCTCTTCATCATCGTCATCCTCATCATCGTCTCCATCCTCATCATCGTCTCCATCCTCATCATCATCGTCTTCTTTCTTTTTCTTCTTCCCTTTACCCTTCTTCTTTTTAGCAGGCTTTTCATCTTCCTCATCATCATCTTCGTCCTCATCATCCTCAGGAGCATCTTTTTCCTCAGGAGCATCCTCCATATACAGTTGCTTGACGTCCTCATACTCTGGGATAATTAATGCAGAGTCCAATGCGACAGCGTCCTTTATAATAGCAGGATCGAGTGGGGCTCTCTCCAAGAAGTCAAAAGAAGGTACTTCAATCCATTTACCGTCTTTACCTATTGGTTTCTCTTTGCCCTTGAACTTCAATGTGCGTCCGTTCTTAAGGCTAGTAAGAGTAATGTTTCCCTCTTCACTACTTTCTACTTCATCCCGCAGGTTTTTTTCAAACCCAAAGAAACTTTCTTCCATTAACATTATATCATCAGTCTTTTTATTCCTGTCTATAACATTATAGTACCCTCTCCAAGAAGGTCTAAGTTTCTTAATCTGCTCTTCATTCTTTTCATACCCATCTTTAATAAGCTCGAACATCTGCTCACATATAAAGCAGGGTTTCTGAAAGGCTGTATAGTTACAAAGAACAGCGGCATTGCCTAATCCAACCCTCTTATGAACTGGTATAATTAATGAAGGTTCCAGTTTACCTACTTTTCTACCAGTAGGGACTCCAGAATGTTGCATCATTTTCTCATACCATTTTTCTGATACTCTAAATGGTATGATGTCTATTCTGTTTCTCTTTTTTTCAGCCGTAACTGTATACCAGTCGATGTCACCTTCTAATGCAAGAGGGGTTTTCTTAGTGTTTCTATTCCCTCCCTGCTTTGCTTGCTCTTGCATTCGTAGTGCTAAATCATCTTCATCTTCATCGTACTTACTCTTTTTCTGCTTTACTGCTTTCTTCCCTGCGCCCTTCTTTACCTTAGCCTTAGCTGTGGTAGTTTTCTTTTTCTTTGTTTTTGGTGCCATTGATTAGGCTCTCCTTTCACAATATAAAAACATATAAAATAAATTACCGATGATTTCCCCTTTCCTTTCTTTAATTAACACTAATAATAACATCACCACTAACACGAATAAATTTGTCTGTAGCTTTGTCTCTAAACTCCCAACCATCAGAGCCATCAATAGAGTTCACTTTCCCTGTCGATACATAAGTTTGTATCACTTTTCCACCACTAAGAACTCTGATGGTATGCTCATCTCCATAAGATGCCAGTTTAGATCTTGTAGCATCAGTACAACCTATTACTCCTGCTATACATATGATACAAACTAATAAAATCATATACGGTTTAAATATCATTCTTCTTCTCCCTCTTAATAAGTTTCTTATTTACAATTTTTAACAACTCATCTACAGTCATGTCTTCTGCTGATGGAGCACCATAGTCTGCAGCCATGTAAATAGTAGCTATATCACTGCTATTTACATAAATAACTTCCCCTATTTGATAATTGTGTAGAGCCATTCTATTTCCTCTTATTTAATTTCTTATTAATGGTTTTAAACAACTCTCCAACAGTCATGTCTTTACCGTTTCCAAACAAACACCATTCATTTTGGTTATTAATTGCAACTGTCATCTTCAACTAACTCCTCAAGGTCTTTAGTTAGAGCTTCTTGATATTGTTTCTTTAATTTAGCTAATACTTTTTCTGCTGATGCTATCTCCCTCAACCTTTCTTTTAATATCACTTTGCTCATTGTGTTTAATTCTTCTTCTAACTCTTGCTTTGCTTCTGCTTCTATTTCACTTACTTTCATTCGTTACTCCTTTCTATTTTTTAGATTTAGGTTCAGCAAAGAACCCTTTGACTAATAACTCTTGTTCGTGTTCCAATGCCCTTTTTCGTTGTTCAAACGCCTGTGTGGCATATTTATAGATATCCCTCAAGTATCTATACTTTAATACATCAGGATTTCTATCTACAATTCTATTTAATGCGGCTTCACTCATCTCTCCTTTCTCTTTTAATATTTTCTTACTTATTTTTCGTTTAAGGTTGTCCCTTTTATCTCTGTACTTTGCGGCTTTCATAGCGTAGTGCATAAACAAGTTAGGTTGATTCGCCCACTCCTTCTGCAAATTGAAAACATCTATCTTTAAATCTTTTTCGTTAATTTCTATATCTATTTCAGTATCTATTTCAGGGATTACATCAACCGCTGCAAATGAAGTGTGTCTCCTGCTGTTAGAATCGAAAGGTGATATACGAACCAGACGGTGGGCGCCAATCTCGGATTTTAAATAACCATAGGCGAAACTACCTTTAATTATGGTTGCAACCCTTTTAACCCCAGCTTCGTCACCGGGCAGAAGATCGATCGTTTCCATGGAAAAGTTGTTTTTTTCCGCCCACATACTGTACATTCTCAGTAGCATTGATGCCCAGTCACACGATTCCGTACCTCCTGCACCGGCATGTATACTGAGAAATGCGTTGCAACTATCATTTTGCCCATTCAGCATCATACGTAATTCAAGCTTCTCAAGCTTTTGGGTAAATGATTGCAGGTCCTTCGCTATCTCAGCTTCTAATTCGTCATCGCTGTCCTCATCCTCTGCAAGTTCGGATAAATCAACGACATCACTAAGTGATTTCCGCAGTTCATGAAAAGGTATGGTTAATTCTTTTAATTCCTTGAGCCTTTTTATGGTAGATTGTGCCTTCTCCTTGTCATTCCAGAAATCAGCATTTCCTAACTGCGTTTCAATATCATCCTGTTCTTTTTCCTTGGAATTCAGGTCAAAGAGAGTCCCTTAAATGTACGAGCCTGTTTTTTAATGGATTTAGTTGCTTATCAATATTTTTGATCATTTTCAACCTCTTATTGTCAAATGGTTTCCCTGTTTTCGAGCCGAAATTATAGTTTATGGAAATATTAATGTCAAATTGTTTTTAACAGCAAAAAATATTAGTTGAAATGAGTCGGAAAATCAGGTAAATTGACTAATTCCCATAATATGAGGAAACTTTACAATAACAAGATAAAATGGTTAAGATAACGCTGCCCGACGGTATTGAAAGAAAATATGAAGATAAAGTCACTGTTAAGGATGTGGCTTGCGATATTGCCGAAAAGAATCGCAGCATGGCAATCGCAGGTAAGGTTAACAGTATGCTTGTAGATCTTGATAGCCAGATTGAGACGGATACAACGCTGGATTTTGTGATGGCTGACTCTGAAGACGGTCTTGAGATACTCAGACATAGTACCGCTCACGTCATGGCTCAGGCCGTCACTAATCTATATCCGAATGCCAAACTCGGGATTGGTCCTTCTATCAAGGACGGTTTCTATTATGACTTTGATCTGGAAACAACACTGTCAGAAGAAGACCTTGAAAAGATAGAGGCAGAGATGAAGAGAATTATTGAGTCCGACGAGACATTTGATCGTTTTGAAGAGGCCAGTGATACTGCCATAAAAAGGATGGAAGAGTCAGGTCAGAATTACAAGGTTGAATTGATTAATGGACTGGAAGACCAGACTATTTCCTTTTATAGGCAGGGTGGTTTTGTTGACCTGTGCAGAGGCCCGCATTTGGCCAGCACTAAAAAGATTACGGCATTTAAACTGTTAAGTGTTGCAGGAGCATACTGGCGTGGGAAAGAAACCAACACGATGCTTCAGAGAATATATGGTACGGCGTTTACAAATAAGAAGGATTTAAGAGTACATCTAAAGCTTTTAGAAGAGGCTAAAAAACGTGACCATAGAAAAGTTGGTACTGCGTTAGACCTTTACAGTTTCCATGAAGAGGGTGGTCCCGGTCTTGTATTCTGGCATCCAAAAGGGGCCAGGATAAGAACTATTATTGAAACATTCTGGCGAGAAGAGCATTATAAACGTGGTTACGAAATAGTTTACAGTCCTCACATCGCGAAAATAGATCTATGGAAAACGAGCGGCCATCTTGACTTCTATAAAGAGAGCATGTTTTCTCCTATAGAAGTTGACGGGCAAGAGTATATCTTGAAACCGATGAATTGCCCTTTTGCGATTCTTATGTACCAGACAAAGGTACGTAGCTATCGTGATTTACCACAAAGGTGGGGCGAGCTTGGCACTGTTTATAGATACGAGAGATCAGGGGTTTTGCATGGGCTTTTGAGAGTTCGTGGTTTTACACAGGACGATGCCCATGTGTTCTGCAGACCGGATCAATTAAAAGATGAAATAGTTGGTATTATAGATCTGGCGCAATATATGCTTCAGAGTTTCGGGTTTAATGAATACGAAATAGAGCTTGCGGTCAGAGGTAAGGGAGAATCAGAAAAGTATATAGGAGAAAATGAAAATTGGGACCTTGCGGAAGAAGCTTTAAAGAACGCCCTTGAACAAAAAGAGTTGAAGTATACGAGGGAGGAGGGTGAGGCAAAATTCTATGGGCCTGCAATTGATATAAAAATTAAGGATGCGCTTGGCAGGGGCTGGCAGGGGCCGACTATTCAGGTGGATTTTAACTTGCCTGAAAGGTTTGATGTTAATTATATCGCTTCTGATGGTAAGAAGCATAAGGTAGTGATGGTGCATCGTACCGTGCTTGGCGCCATGGAGAGATTCGTTGGGTGTTTGCTGGAGCATTATGCCGGTGATTTCCCTTTGTGGCTGGCACCTACACAGGTCAAGGTCTTGCCAATAACAGACGCTCATGATGAATATAGTAAAAAGATAAAGGATCAATTGGCCGAGATAGGAATTCGCGCTGATTGCGATTTGAGGAATGAGAAGACCGGCTTTAAGATCAGAGAAGGCAATTTGGAGAAGATTCCGTATCTGCTTATTATAGGAGATAGAGAGTTAGAGGAAGAGACCGTGTCGGTGAGAAGTCGTAAGAATGGAGATGAGGGGTCTCTGCCTTTGTCAGAATTTCTGGTACGTGTCGAAAGGGAGGCTAAGGACAAAGCTTAGTATTTCGTTTTATATGGGAATTTGTGATTATCTGGAATTCTTGCGTTAGTGGTAAATTATAATTTTTTAGAATGGGGGTGTAGAGATCTCGAAATTTCAGAGAATTAATGAGAGAATATTTGCGAAAACAGTAAGAGTCGTTGGTGAAGGTGGAGAGCAATTAGGCATTATGAAAAAGCATGAAGCTCTCAGTAAGGCAATGGAATCAGGCTTGGATTTAGTGGAGGTTTCACCGGATACTGATCCTCCTGTATGCCGTCTTCTGGATTATGGCAAACACCAATACAAACTGAGTAAAAAGTCACATCAGAAAAGCCGTACTGTTCAGTTAAAGGAAATCAGGGTAAGGCCTAAAATTGGCGCGCATGATTTGCAGACGAAAATGAAGAATGCCAGGAAATTTCTCGAAAGAAAGGACAGGGTTCTGGTTAACATGATGTTCAGAGGGCGAGAGAGGGCACACAAGGATATGGCTAAAGATATATTTGACGAAATCATTAGATCTCTGGCAGATATTGCCAAGGTAGAATCACAAGCAAAGTCAACAGGGAGAAGTATGGGAATTATTTTAACACCAAAAGCATAACACTAAAGTTAAAGTTTAGAAAACGAAGGAGTCTTGGAATGCCGAAATTAAAAACACACAAAGGTCTTAAGAAAAGGGTCAGGGTTTCTCCTAATGGCAAGATTAAGAGAAAAAAGGCGGGTACCGGTCATTTGATGTCAGGAAAAACTGGTAATCGCAAAAGGACACTCAAGAGAACAAGTCTTGTGGCAAAGGGGTTTACCAGGTCGTTGTTACGTGCATTAGGAAAAGCATAGTCACTATTTTAGAATAAGCGCAAGAAAGGTTTTAACGATGCCAAGAGTAAGAAAAGGTTCAGCAAGGAAACAAGGAAGAAAAAGACTTCTCAATGCAACAAAAGGGTATTGGGGGGGTAGAGGTAATCTCTTTAAAAAGGCCAGTGAAACGTATGTTAGGGCAATGGCTTTTGCTTATAGAGATAGAAAGTGTAAAAAGAGAGATTTCAGAAAACTATGGATAATACGCATAAATGCAGCTGCTAAAATGCGTGGGATAAATTATAGTCGTTTTATAAACGGGCTAATAAAAGCCAATGTTGTAGTTGACAGGAAGATGTTAGCAGAAGCAGCGGTAAACGATCCTGTAGCTTTTGACGAATTGGTTGAGTTGTCAAAGCAACATATTTAAAGCCGGGATGCGTACCCCGCGTTCTGGCTTTTCCACTCATTTTGGATTGTCTTTTGATTCACAATCCTCAATAATCAATCCGCAATTTGGAATATTGTTATACCATTCCTTTCGGCCCGGCTAAGCCGTACGGACGGGAAGGGTCCAGTGTGACACTTTGAACCCCCGTGAAAGCGGGGTTGACACTTGAGTTAAACAGCATAAAATTCCACTCGATATTGAGCAATTAAAATTGCACGTTATATTTCCCCTTAATATAAAATATTTATTTGCGGAATAAAACTATCTGAATTGGCAACCATTAGGGAACTGATTTATTATGAAGGAAAAGCTAAACGAAATACAAAATCAGGCAAAGGACGATTTGGTAAATGCTGGATCTCCGGAAGAAGTTGAAAGGGTAAAGACAAAATATATTGGAAGAAAAGGCGGAGTTATTAACGATATAATCAAAGCAATTCCCAGTCTGCCTCCCGAACAGAGGTCGTCTACCGGGAAGTCAGCGAATATACTCAAGCAGGAAATTGGCAAATGGATAGAAGAGGCAAAAGAGAAATTTGCTGATAAGAAACAGGCTCCTGGGGCTAAAGAGATTTTTGATTTGTCGCTACCGGGCGAGAACAAACCCTATGGCCGCAAACATCCTCTTACACAAACCATCGATGAAATTAAAGGGATCTTTAAGACGCTATGTTTCGATATAGAATATGGTCCAGAAGTGGAACACGAATACTACAACTTTGACGCGCTGAATATTCCTGCTGATCACCCTTCCAGAGAAGATTTTGATACATTCTATCTGGGTAATAAACGCCTCTTGAGGAGCCAGACCTCTACAGTCCAGATAAGGGTAATGGAAAAGAAAAAACCACCTATCAGAATGATTGCCCCGGGAAAAGTTTTCAGGCCGGATACGGTTGACGCCCGTCATGCCTCAATGTTTCATCAGATTGAAGGGCTGATGGTGGATGAAGGTGTCAGCTTCAGCGATCTGAAATATGTATTAACTCTGTTTGCCCAATCGTATTTCGGACAGGATATAAAGATGAGATTCCGCCCTTCATTCTTCCCCTTTACCGAGCCAAGTGCAGAAATCGATATTTCATGCTCTCTCTGTAAAGGGAAAGGATGTAGCGTGTGCTCCCAAAGCGGCTGGGTTGAGGTTTTGGGCGCGGGAATGGTGGATCCCAATGTATTTGATACCGTTGGCTATGATTCTGAAAAATATACCGGGTTCGCATTTGGTATTGGTGTGGAGAGACTTACCATGTTGAAGTATGGAATAGATAACATCAGGCTTTTCTTTGAAAATGACCTGAGATTTTTATCACAATTTTAAGACTTATGAAAATCAGTTACAACTGGCTTAAGGATTATTGTAAACACGATCTTTCCGTAGAGGAATTGGCAGAAGGTTTGACGAATGCGGGATTGGTAGTTGACACCGTAAACCCTGTAGAAGATGATTTCTGCCTGGAGGTTGAGGTGACTTCAAACAGGCCTGATTGTCTGGGATTTATCGGTGTTGCAAGAGAAGTGGCTACCATTGTCCGCGGTAAGCTTGATATTCCGGATGTGGGTTATGACACAATGGGTGAAAATATAAATGATATAACCAGTGTTACTGTAGAAGATAATGTATTATGCCAGAGGTATACGGCACGAATCATAAAAGACGTGAAAATAGGGCCATCTCCGGGATGGCTGCAGAAAAAAATCAGCAGCATTGGGCTACGTCCCATAAATAATATCGTGGATATTACGAACTATGTATTAATGGAGAGCGGTCAGCCATTACATACCTTTGATTTTAGCAGATTGAGTGAAAGCAGGATTGTTGTCAGAAGGGCAAAGAAGGAAGAGACTATGGAGGCAATCGATGGCAGCAAGTGTACGCTTACGGATGACATGCTGGTGATTGCAGACTCTCAAAAACCGGTTGCCATTGCAGGCATAATGGGAGGAAAAGAGATAGAAGTTACTGATACCACAAAGAACATCCTTCTGGAAAGTGGCTTCTTTGATCCAAGGTGTGTCAGGAGGGCCTCCAGGAAACTGGGCCTCAATTCGGACTCATCATATCGTTTTGAGCGTCGTGTTGATCCTGAGTGCGTTGACTGGGCATCAAGGAGAGCGACAAAGATGATATTGGAGATAGCGGGTGGTCAGGCTGTAGAGGGCGTAATTGATCAAAACTATCTTGAAGACAAAAAGGTGTGTGTTACATTGAAAATGTCTCGCTTGAACCGTCTGTTGGGACTTCAGATAGAAAAAGATACGGCGAAGGATATTCTGGAACACTTACAATTTAGTATAAATTCAGAAACGGAAGACGGGTTCAGTGTGGATGTCCCCAGTTTCAGGGGAGATGTTTATCGGGAAATTGATCTAATAGAGGAAGTCGCCAGGATTCATGGTTACGACAAAATACCCATAAAAAGCAATATAGGAGTAAAACTGACACAGGATAACCAGTTTGACAAAATTACTGAAAAAACAAAAAATGTTATCTCCGGGCTGGGTTTTAATGAAGTTGTCACTGACAGTATTGTCGGAGATTCTCAGAATCGGCATGGTACTCTCTGGTCTGAGACCAGTAGCCTGAAGATCCTTAACCCGATACGGCAGGACGAAGACCTTTTGAGGAAGGCACTGGTGCATAATCTTTTGAGGGTGAAGAAACATAATCAAAACTATGGTGTAGAGAAAACTGATATATATGAATTATCCAAGGTTTATTTGCCTAAGGAGGACGACCAGTTGCCGGAAGAGAAGGAGTGTTTATGCCTTCTCGGGGAGGATGGGTACCTGGCGTTAAAAGGCGTTATAGAGGCAATACTCAATCACCTTAATATTGCGGACAGTCTTGAAAGTACGCATTTTAATTTTGGTCTATTCTGTTCTGAGAAATCTGCAGAGCTGAGGCTTGGAGACAGTGTTCTAGGATTTATTGGAGAATTAAGTAGAGAAGTAATTAGTGATTATGATTTCAGAAGCAAGCCGTGCGTGGCAGAGCTTGATTATAACGTACTGATAGACAAAACAAACCTTGAAAGCTCATACCGAAAAATACCATCATTTCCTATCGTGACAAGAGATCTTGCAGTCGTAAGTGATGAGGATGTCACTTGGGCAGATATAAAAAAATGCGTCGAATCTCTTAAAATGAACTATGTCGATGACATAGAATTCCTAGATGTATACAGAGGCAAGCAGATTGAGAAGGGCAGGAAGAGTATTGCTTTTAGGATTATATTCAGAGCAAATGATAAAACCTTGAAGAATGAAGAAGTAGATGTCCTGCAGGAAAAAATTCTCGCAAATCTCAATAATTCCCTTGGCGTTAACCTCCGTGCATAAAATCGATGGGAAGACGCTGTTAGATGTCGGTGTCTAAGTGAAATCCATGTTAGTAATGCATTTTCATTATACAAGCCGACAATTAGCCCCTCACCATCTGGGGAAGTTATATAGCGGTGAAGGACTGTCGGGAACAGTTACATGTTATGACATAAGAAACTTTCAACAATTTTGGTTGTAAATTTAACAGTCATATTTCTTGTGACTTCGTGAGAAATCATAACTAGAAATCTTTAAATCTTTCATCGTGTTCCGGAATCCTATTCTCGCCCATTGGAATTAAACTGTCGTTCGAGGTGCTTTCGATTAGAACGCCTTCCTTGTTTCCGTTGCCATTACCATTTTCCCCAGTTTTGTTATCAATATCAGGAGCCGTTTCAGATGAACTGATAGATCCTGAATTGATTCCTTTGTCGGATTCATTGCGCTTTCTCAGATTGACAATGGATTTCAAAATATATATTGGCGAAAGAAGTAATTTGAAGACAATGTTGCCTCTCATTTTATTACCGCTAATCTGTTGTTCCTGTGTCTGGTCTCCAGCTTCATGATTCGCCTTTTGTATATGCTTTTTTTTAGGATTAGCAGGTATGTGTTTACGTAGTTTTCTGTTGCCATTGCCACCAACCTGTATTGCTAATAAATTAATTTGTTCCTTCATTGTTTGAGCCTGTGCTGCCAATTCTTCGCTTGCTGATGCAGTCTCTTCAGCGTTTGCTGCGGTCTGCTGTGTAACCTGGTCCATCTGTTGTACTGCGATGCTAACCTGAGTTATACCCTCAGATTGTTCAGCAGATGCTTCCGTTATCTCTTTTGTCAGTAGAGATGCTTCTTTAACGTCCTTAACAATATTTTCCGTATCCTCTTTGCATTTAGCAGCAACCCTGGTTCCATCACCCGCTTTTTGAACACATTCACCGATAAGGACAGTAGTATCTTTTGCAGCATCTGCGCTCTTTTTAGCAAGATTGCTTACCTCTTCTGTGACAGCAGCAAATTTCTCCCCGTTGTCACTTGCACGGGCTGCTTCAACCGCAGCATTAAGGGCCAGGAGGTTAGTCTGATATGCTATGGTTTCTATGTCTTTAATCCCTCTGGCAATTTTCTTAGTATTTTCCTTAAATTCTTCGTTTTTATTTGTTTCATCCCCAAACTTTTCTGCATTGGTAATACAACTTTCAACTATCACCCTGGTTTCTTTTGCCGCAGCCATGCTCTTATTAGCAAGGTTTCTGACCTCTTTCGCAACCACGGCAAAGCTGTTTCCTTGCATTATGATTTTGGATGTATCCTGCCCGGCTTTAAGCGCCAGTGCATTGGTCTGTGATGCTATACCGTCTATTATCTTCGTAATCTCAGCTATCTTCTTGCTGCTGGCAGCTATTTCTTCCATTGAACTGCTCACTTCCGCAGCCGCTTTGTTACCGTTTTCTGCGTCAACAATACACACGTCTACCAATTTCGATGTTTCCTCTGCATTCTCTGCATTTCTTTTCGTCATGGAGGACATCTCTTCCATGGATGCCGATGTCTCTTCCAGAGAGGAAGCCTGTTCTGATGAACCTTCTGCAAGGGACTGTCCAGCAGAAGAGAGTTCTTCAGATGCCGAGGCAATCTGTTCGGAACCATCTGCTAAACTTGCGACGAGCTCGCTCAGGAATCTTATTAATGGACGTGCAAAGAATAACCAGCCGAGGCCGATTACTGCACAGACAATTATTACAGAAAGCGTCTGTATCTTTAGCAGCATCGACATCTTCGCCTTCGATTTTACCTGATATAAAGCTGCTGCGTCATTAATAGCGTCCATCGTGGAATTCGCGCTGGTAAATGCATCATCATATGCAACTATATACTCCGCTGAATTTGTCTCAGCATCCAGAAGCACCTTCAGGTTCTCCTGCGTAGTATCCCAAAGCTTTCTAGCCTCAATTAATTTGGCAAGAATCGGGCGGTCATCACACGTGGGAAGTGTCGTGAATTTTGTCATTTCCATGTCTAGAGGTACTTTCCCACCGTTAATAAGTGCCCCGAGCGTAATATCAAATATCTCTTTTGTCTTGAGGAAGGTGTCTTCACCAAATTCCCCGTCACCTGTATCTGCAAAAAATGCCTCAGTCTTTGCGCTTATAGTACCTATAGGAATATTGACAATGAGGATACCCATGACATCTCCTAACTCGAAATCTTTTTTCGGGCTTTCTTCATGGGAGTTATGGCATTTTACACAGGCCTCGGCATTGGCGATGTCAGGTGTCGCATAGCGAAGAGTAAAAAGTCCTTTGTGTTCCATAAACCGCGAAAATTCTTTTCCTTCTTTTTGATATAAGAAATCGAATGCCTCTTTTTCAAAATCTGTGCTCAGATTTTTCTCCTTATTTATATTCCACTTACTCAGGAGGTCGTAACTGTATACACCATGTTCATTGATAGCGCTTGATACTTCCTGTACAAAGGTGGCTGGAAGGGGAATACCGCCATCCAGGTTTGCGTAGCTCCTGTTTGGATGTACATTGGTTACTCCGTCCTTCTTGAGCTTTCCTATTATGTTCTTCGTATACTGTTTGCGATCCTCTACAATCTGAATGGTTGCAATCTCGGCGGCTTTTTTTGTGCTGTGACGAACCTGAAGAGGTATTAATCCGTTAATGTATTCTTTAAAGTATTTCTGTGTAAGCATGCGTTGCCGTGCCGCCAGATTAACAATTTCCAAGTCAGACTGCTGATCTCTTGTAGTTTTAAAAACAAAGAATGCGCCAATTAATACCGTTACTAAGAATATTGAAAATACTAGTATAAATTTCCTGCTGATAGTCATTATTTTTCCCCTCCCAAGTTAAAATTACTGACTGAAACATGAAATGTTGTATATTTTTTATACAACTACTTTTAGTGTTATAAGTTCTAATATTTCATCAAAAAACCACTTTGGTTAGCTTCTAATATAATCGAGTAAAGTGTAACTATTTAGTGAATAGGTACTTCCGGTAAGATTCAATATGGACGCTCATTGATACTATTTTCGGTAATTGTCTAAATAAACTTTAGGTAATAAAAATTAGAGTAAGTGCTCTATAACAGGAGTTCGCAAAAAAGATACCGAATTAATAAAGCTGAACACAGAAGTTTATGGTAATTATAGTTTACACTTTTAAATTATTTGCGTTGTTACAAGATTAAAGGAAAGGATGCCGCTGTAGGTAGTTTGAATTATGAACAAAAAGGAGGATACGTTATCTCAGTATTGCCACCTGCGTACACCTGGCATGTGTATAGTGTTAAACAAGAACGATATCAGAATTGTAAAAGATGTCAATGCAGTACGTGAACAATCATAATGGCCAGAATTACATTGGAATTACAACTCATTGTATTATAAAATGATCGCAACATAGCAGACACATAATCAGACAAATATAATTTGTTATAAAACTATCTTCTTATGATTCAAATACAAGGTGTTTCTAAAACTTATGGACAAGCCGCAGCACTTCATTCCATTGATTTGACGATTCCTGCCGGCCAGACAACAGTGTTCATCGGCCAGAGCGGCTGTGGGAAATCAACTATACTTCGGCTGATCATAGGCCTTATACAGGCAGACAGTGGGTCCGTTTATTTTGAAGGGACCAGGGTTACTCCTGATGTTGTGACTTCCTTAAGACGAAAGATGGGTTACGTTATCCAGGAGGGAGGCCTTTTTCCACATCTTACGGCATATGACAATGTGGCGCTGATGGCACGTTATCTGGGATGGAGTGATGAACGGATTAAAGGCCGATTGAATGAGCTGAGCGAACTGACACACTTTCCATCTGAAGGACTTGAACGTTTTTCCGTACAGCTTTCCGGTGGTCAACAACAGCGTGTGAGTTTGATGCGGGCCCTCATGTTAGATCCTGACGTGCTTCTGCTGGACGAACCCCTTGGCGCCCTTGACCCGATGATAAGGGCTGATCTTCAGGTGGATTTGAAAAGGATCTTCCAGGCACTTGGCAAAACAGTTGTCCTGGTAACTCATGATATAGCAGAAGCCGGATTCTTTGGAGATGTTATTACCTTACTGAAGGATGGGAGAGTTCTACAGAAAGGCACACTGGAAGAACTCATACAATCACCTGCCGATCCATTTGTTACCCGATTTATCAATGCACAGCGAAGCCCTCTAGATGTTATGAGAAAGGATTCCAAATGAAAACATACTTTATCATCATACACTTGGTTGTGTGCAATATTATCATTGCAAATTTTTTTTCTCCTACAGCACATAGTTCCGCACAGCAGATCAAGGTTGGTTCTAAAAAGTTTACTGAATCTGTAATTCTGGGTGAGATAGTGACCCATCTGATAAAGAGCACTGGCGAACAGCCCGTTTACCTACGGGAGCTGGGAGGCACACGTGTGTTGTGGAATGCCTTGATAAAAGGTGAGATTGATATTTATCCTGAATATTCGGGTACGATTAGCGAGGAAATCCTGTCAGGTGAGGGAGTGTATAGTGAAGAGGATATCAGACAGGCCCTGGCCAAGCATGGTATTAAGATGACAAATCCATTGGGATTTAACAATACCTATGCCATTGGTATGAAAGAGGAAGTTTCGGAAAGGTTAAAGATTGGAAAAATTTCAGACTTACGCCAACATCCTGACTTGAAATTCGGTTTCGGAAATGAATTCATGGATCGGGGAGACGGCTGGCCAACTCTTCGCAATGATTACCATTTACCTCAGCAGAACGTAAGAGGCCTGGATCATGATCTTGCCTATCGAGGTTTGGAAAAAGGTACTATCCATGCGATTGATATCTATTCAACCGACGCCAAGGTTCGGTATTATAACCTGAGAATACTGAAGGATGATCTGAATCATTTCCCTGCGTATAATGCCGTAATCCTGTATCGGGCAGATTTAGAGGAACGTGCTCCGCATGTTATAACTGTTCTCAAAAAGCTTGAGAGTAAAATTCCTGAATCAGAAATGATCAAAATGAATTCCCGTGCCAACCTGGACATGGTATCGGAAAGTCAGATAGCCTCTGACTTTCTATCAGAGAGTTTCTCTCTGGAGACTGAAACTTATGAAGAAACCACAATTGGTCGCCTGTTACGTCATACAGGAGAACATCTCTTTCTGGTCGCTATCTCATTATCTGCCGCCATAATAATCTCAATACCACTGGGTATCCTTTCTGCAAAAATGCCTGGATTGGGACAGGTTATTCTGGGAATTGTTGGTATCATCCAGACCATCCCGTCGCTGGCCCTTCTTGTTTTTATGATTCCGTTACTGGGCATTGGGGGGCCTCCAGCTATTATGGCGCTCTTCCTCTATAGTCTCTTGCCGATTGTAAGGAATACATATACCGGCTTTCAGGATATCCGTCCACAGATACGAGAGTCTGCAGAAGCTCTTGGACTCCCACCGGGAGCAAGGCTTAGATTGGTCGAATTGCCAATGGTGTCCCGTTCTATTCTGGCAGGCATAAAGACATCGGCTGTCATTAACGTTGGAACGGCAACATTAGGTGCTCTTATCGGTGCCGGTGGTTATGGGCAACTGATCCTCACCGGTATCAGGTTGGATAATATGTCACTGATCCTTCAGGGGGCCGTGCCGGCAGCCGTACTTGCTCTTATCGCACAAGGCTGTTTTGAGATCCTGGAGAGGCTGTTTGTGCCAAAGGGCTTACGTTTAAAACCTGCATGCTGATTTTATTATTTTTTAATCCTTTGGACTAAAACATTTAAAAAATCCTATGTTCTCTTGATTTTCAAGTGGAGTATATTGTAAAATGTGTGTTTTATAATAATGATTATCAAAAGGAGTAAATAAAATGACACTTTCAGGGGTTGAAGAGCGATTCTCTCTTGTAACAATCGACAAGGAAATCTTCATAAATAACTTCTCAGAAGATGTTAAAACCGGACTTACATCCGAATCCAAATACCTTCCCTTTGTCTATTTCTATGATCATATCGGATCACAGTTGTTTGAGCAAATATGTGAACTTCCGGAATACTACCTGACGCGTACAGAAACGAAAATCCTTGAAGCTAATGCAGATAAGATTGCCTCTCAATTTTCTGAAAAAACAGTCCTTGTAGAATTAGGTAGCGGAAGTTCTACAAAAACAAGGATCCTGATAGAGGCGTTTCTCGAACGTCAGAGCCTGGCTCATTATACGCCGATAGACGTTTCCCATCAGATGCTTGAGGAGAGTTCTTATTCCCTGCTCGAAGCATACCCGGATCTGGAAATAAATGCTATTGCTGCCAGGTACAATGAAGGAATTGATCATCTGGATATCAAGACAGATCAACAGAACCTCATTACATGGTTAGGGTCAAGTATCGGTAACTTTGATAGGTCTGAGGTGGCTACTCTTCTACGGCATATACAGAAAATAATGCTTCCCAATGACAGGTTTCTGGTCGGTATCGATTTACAAAAAGACAAGACGATTGTAGAGAATGCCTACAATGATACACAGGGTATCACCGCTGAATTCAACTTGAACCTCCTTACACACGTGAACAGGGAACTGGGTGGTAATTTTGATCTTGAGAATTTTGGTCACAAGGCAATTTACAATGAAAAAATTGGACGAATTGAGATGTACTTGATCAGTCATATTGACCAGAAGGTTTTTATCCGTGAACTTGATCTAGAGGTTTCTTTTGCAGCAAATGAAACTATTCACACGGAACACTCATTCAAGTATTCACTCGACGATATTGATACGCTGGCAGAAGAGACAGGTCTTTACGTCCAGGAGCAATGGTTTGATACTGAACGACTTTTCAGCCTGAATCTTTTCGCGCCGGCTGTTGATTAATTGTAGTAAAAGGAATATTTATGGGGTCAAAAAAAAATATCAATGATAAACATGCAATCTGCGGCATCTGTCCGGCAGGCTGCTGGGTTACCGTTACCTATGATGAGAAGGGCATGATTAACGAAGTACGTCCTGATGAGAGCTCTCATTTAGGGATGATATGCAAACTCGGAGAACACTCTGCGGAGATCGTATATTCTAAAGATCGCCTTCGCTATCCGATGCGGAGAAAGGGTCCAAAGGGAACATATGAGTTTGAGAGAATTTCCTGGGATAATGCCTATGATATTATTGTTGAAAATCTCAATACTATTAAGGAAGAGTCCGGGCCGGAGGCTACTGCTATATATACCGGAAGAGGAAGCTTTGAACTTGCCATGTGTGATATCTTTCAGCCAAAAGGTGTATCGGTGTCTTCCGCATCAAGCGTCTTGTTTCCATTCGGTTCACCGAATACCCTTGGCGTGGGAGCTCTCTGTTATGTTTCGTTTGCTATGATTGCTCCTCATATTACTATGGGGGGGATGCTGATTAATATGTTTTCTGATATTGAGAATGCCCAGATGATAGTAGTCTGGGGGACAAATCCTGCTACCGATTGTCCTCCTCTCGATCTCAACAGGATTGTCAGTGCGCAAAAACAGGGAGCACAGGTTGTCGTAATTGATCCGCGCAAGACCATGACTGCAAAACTTGCCAATGCAGAGTGGGTCCCGATACGTCCCGGTACTGATGGTGCCCTGGCTCTCGGTATGTGCAATGTACTCATAGAAGAAGAGCTATATGATGAGGACTTTGTAAAAAACTGGTCGGTCGGATTTGATGACCTTGCCAGATATGTTCAACACTTCAGGCCGGATGCTGTAGAAAATATTACGGGTGTTCCTGCCGAGACAATAAGATCTCTTGCCAGGAGAATTGCAGAGGCAAACGGTGCATCACCCATTATGTATAGCGGGCTTGAGTATAGTGACAGTGGTGTACAGGCAATACGAGCAACGATGGTCCTCTGGGCACTTGCAGGACAGCTTGATGTTCCGGGAGGACGTTGTTTTACAATGAAACAGAACAATTTTTCTGTAAACCGTGAAGGCCACGTTCCCAATCCTGATGTACGAAAAGCACTGGGTAGAGAGCGGTTTCCTGTCTACAGTGCGTATCGTGGCGAATCTCACGCAATCTCGTTACCGGAATCTGTTTTAGAAGGAAAGCCATACCCTATTCGTTCTCTTATCATTCTTGGAGGATCAATCATTACCTCCTGGCCTCAACCTGCTATCTGGCGTAAGACACTGAATAAACTTGATTTCCTTGTAAGTATCGATCGTCAATTAACAGCAGATGCTGCGTATGCAGATATAGTTCTGCCTGCAACAACCATGTATGAAATAGAATCATACATGACTTATGGCCCAATCTTTAGAATCAGGGAAAAAATTGCTGAACCAGTGGGTGAGGCCCGCAATGATTTCTTTATTTTAACAGAACTTGCTGAACGTCTTGGATATGGACATCTTTACCCTGCCAATGAGGAAGAGCTCCTTCGACATGTATTAAAGGGTTCTGGTTTTACTCTCGAAGATGTTCGGAACGCAAACGGAACAGTGCAGATTCCAACAGTTTTAACGGAGTATAAGAAATGGGAGAAAGGATTGTTGCGTGCCGATGGCAAACCTGGGTTCGATACTCCGACAGGAAAGTTTGAAATAGCCTCTACTATACTTGAAGAGCATGGTTATGATCCGTTGCCCGTCTATACAGAACCTGGTGAAGGTCCACTGTCACAGCCTGATCTTGCAGAGAAATTTCCCCTGATATTCAATTCAGGATCACGCGTAACTACGGATTTCCGTACACAGCATCATGGTATCCCCGGGCTTTCGAAAGAGAGGCCTGAGCCGACGGTTACGCTTAACACTCTGGATGCAGAAACTCGTGGTATAAAAAGTGGAGACCTCGTTGATATCATAACAAAGCGTGGTAAAGTTACCATGTGCGCATTGGTTACCGATGATATTGTTAAGGGTGCCATTGATGCTAATATGGGTGGAGGTGGGCCTGTTGGGCCGGAGAAATGGCAGAATTGTAATATAAATGAATTGACTGATCTCCAGCGTTATGATCCTATCTCAGGTTTTCCTGTATATAAAACACTCTTGTGTGAAGTGGTAAAAGTAACAGAGAGAGAAAAAATGCTTTCGGTAGATTCAGGTGAATACCGTGATACTGCCGGGATGATAGATACAGGCTCAGGGTCTCAGCATGTTGAGAAGCGTATTTATCTTGATCACAATGCGACCACTCCCCTTGATCCGGAAGTTAAGCAAATTATGCTCCGGTTTGCTGAAAGTGGTCATGGAAACCCATCCAGCATCTATACTGAGGGAAAGGATGCACGGTTTGCAGTTGAGGCGGCACGCAGGAGTGTTGCCCAGTTGCTTAACTGTACAGCACGGCGCATAACCTTTACCGGTAGTGGATCAGAGGCTAATAATCTCGCTATAAAGGGTGTGGCTTTTGCAAACTGGAATTCAAAGAATCATATTATTACAACTTCCATAGAACACCCTTCTGTCATCGATACATGTAGGTGGCTTGAGAGGCATGGGTTTGCAGTAACATACCTGGAGATTGATAAAACGAAGAAACTTAATCCGGAAGAGTTGAAATCTGCGATTACTGAAAAAACATGTTTGGTAAGTGTGATGATGGCCAATAACGAGACCGGTTCAATTAATCCGATAGTAGATCTGGTCAGGATAGCGAAAGAACGGAACGTTCTCTTCCATTCTGATTGTGTGCAGGCGATTGGCAAGATTTCGATAGACGTAGAAGCCCTCGGTGTGGACTTACTCACCATGTCAGGGCATAAACTATACGGCCCGAAAGGTGTTGGTGCTTTGTATATTCGCAAAGGAGTTGTTCTGGAACCCCTGGTAAGTGGTGGAAAGCAGGAGAACGGAATGCGCGCGGGAACGGAAAATGTATTAGGGATTGTCGGGCTGGGTAAGGCTGCAGAATTGGCTGTCCAGCGAATCCACGAAATGGACAGGATTAAAAGAATGCGTGACAAGCTGGAAAAAGGTATACGTGAGTTAATGGCAGATGCAACGCTGAATGGAGACCCGGAGGCACTGTTACCAAACACACTAAATATGACATTGCCCGGGATACGCGGGGAGTCAGTGGTCCTCGCCCTGGATCAGAAAGGCGTTTCTCTCTCTTCCGGGTCGGCATGCAGGGCCGGTTCACCTAAACCTTCACATGCCTTGCTGGCAATGGGGCTTTCCGAAGAAGAGGCACATTGCGCTCTGCGTTTCTCGTTGGGACTGGGTAATACGATGGAAGAAATCGATCGCACTATTGATCTTCTTGGAGAAGTCATCAGGGACAAGAAAACCATGGTACGCTTCATACCCTGCCGTTGAGATACTGTTTGTAGTAGACGAGTTAATAGGGAAAAAGCTTGCATTTCTATGATTATTTTATACTATAGCCGCAGACAGAAAGAGCAGTTTATAATTCATTACCTTAAAAACAACGTTGTAATTAAACTTAATCATCATGGGTTGCTGTAAGCAAATGCTAATAGCTATTTTACCCTGGATAATAGTTTCACATCTTCGCCGCATCAAATATAGCGGTATATCTTTTTAGTTCTGACTGAGGGCCTCGTTATGGAGGAAACTCAAAAAGAATATAATTTACGGGTCTCGGAAGATGGTACGGCAGTCTTCTTGGACTGCGATCTGTCCACCGTTGAGTTTGATACGTTGGTGGGCAGCATTAGTAAGGAGCTTGAAGAGCTTGGTGTTAAAGACCCGCCTGACCAGAGTCAATTAAAAGATCAACTCCAGCAAATAGGACCTGTAATCCCCAGTTTAGTAGATTTTGTTCTCATCAAAGGAGAGTCACCTGTTTCTCCTACTCATGGACGCGTTGAGTGGGACGGAGACTTCTTCAATACTGGCTTTGTAGCGGACAAAGAAACAGGCAAGGTAGACTATCGAGAAAAAGTATCACATGAATCCGTCAATAAAGGTGCTTTGTTGGGTCATCAGATTCCGGTCAAGGAGGGGAAGGATGGACTTAATGTATTTGGGGTAGCAATTCCCGCCGATAAATCGGAACAGTACTACCCCAAGGTTGGGGAAAATATACGATTTGATCTGAATAAGAACGCCTACTATGCTGAAATAAGTGGGCGTGTCCGCCTGGTTAATGACACTCTTTATGTAGATGAGGTGTACACGGTTGATGAAGATGTTGATATTACAACTGGGAATATTCGGCATACGGGTGCGGTTGTAGTCAAAAGGGATGTGCTTGGTGGTGCGAAGATTGAGGCTGACGGTAATATAGAGGTCAGTGGTATCATAGAAAATGCAGAGATACAGGCAGGTGGGGATCTTGTAGTCCATGGTGGTATTAGACAGTCAGAGGGTCACAAAGTCGTGGTAGAGGGTTGTATTAATGTAAAGTATATAGACGGAGGAAATATTCAGGCCAACAAAGACATTGTAGTGGAGAGAGAGATTGTCAATTCAACAGTGCATACGCTCGGCGCGGTCGTGATACCAAAAGGCCGCATAGTAGGTGGAGAAATAGTGGCTCTTAGAGGTATTTATGTTGGACGGGCTGGCAGTAAAACGTATACACCCACAATGCTTGTGGCGGGTGAAGACTTTAGTGTTAGAGGTAAACTGAATTTAAAAAAAATAAAGATCAAAAGACTGGC
>ENA-OREN01001411-OREN01001411.1-marine-metagenome-genome-assembly--contig:-NODE-1411-length-28313-cov-4.415994_pt1 | contig 28313 bp, 27 predicted proteins | sample MGYA00248624_ERZ508555 | MGnify/ENA primary metagenome ERZ508555 (study PRJEB26222, sample SAMN06267773) | marine metagenome | isolation source: Saanich Inlet, British Columbia, Canada | place...
TCTTTCTTAGCTAAAGGTGACCTCCTAGGAGACTCTAAGAACATCTTTGACCTTTCATCACTGTTGATGGTCAAATCTAGTGACATCAACCTTATAGGTATTGCTTTCTTCTTCTCCTAGAAAAGCTAAGACTAACTTATTTCCGTTACCATTATGTCTTAATTCATCTATTTCGAACCCTTTTCCTTTGAAGCACTGGTGCTAAACCTGATTGTTTCCACATCTTGCTCCTGATCGTCCCTGCTTTACGGATAAGTAGGCTTTGTAGGGCTTGGTATTTCTGAATTATTGATAGTCATATTGCCGCTTCTCAAGTTTTCGTTCTTTAAGACATTGATGTTGAGAACTTTATATTCTTTGTCTTCATGTTTATTCTCAGCAGGCAATTCAAACAATTGGAGTCCTGAATACGTACCAGGTTCTTTATTGGGATTTTCATACAATAATGTTCCCTCTCTTTGCCATACAGTAGAACATAAATATTTAATAGCGTTTTTCTTGTCTTCGCAAGAATACTTTTTCTTACACATCCTTTTCAACGTTGCACAACTACTATTCATTCTTTATAATATAACGCAATATTATAAATAATTGCTAAATATGATTAATAAATCAAACACTTTCTTAGGTGTGTCTTTAATGCAACATTAATTGTTTTTTTTAACAATAAATATAAAAATAATCATATAAAACTTGTTTTAAAGCTTTGATTTCAATATTGTAGAGAAGTATTTATTTTATAACGTCTCAGAATAATTTTTGAGATTCAAAAGGAGGTTTCTACAATGAAACTAAAGAGATTTTTAACGGCCACTTTAATGGCTATAATGACAACAGTAGCGATGTTTTCTATAAATGCCGCTAATGCTGCCGGTACTTACAACATAAGTTGTAAGAATAATGCATATGGTATGCAATTGGGTTCTGATTATACAGCAGTAGCATACGTTTATTCAGGGCTAATGACTGCTACTAATGCAAATAAAATTGCTAACCAATACTTGATACAGGGTACAGAAGCTTACGTAGGTAATGACTGCATATATGCTGGATCAGGAGATACAAACGGAACAGCAGTTGTTGCTGGTGATGTGGCTCGTTTAGCAATTAATGCAATTGTAGGAGCTGTAAGTAATCGCATAGATATGGCATATTCTGCCGCAAATTCAGGTGCAAGTGCAACTGGATTAAGCTTTACTACACAAAGCGATGGATTCTCTATGTCTGCAAACAAACTGGTTGGTGGAGTAAGTTTCTGGGCTGATTATGGTAATAACAGTCTAGAAAATACTCAATCATTCACAAATGTAAGATTAGATTCTATGAGTTTCGATGGTAGTGCATCTTCATACTCTATAGGGGTTGATAAAACATTTGGTAAAGCTCTTATCGGTATAGTGGTTTCTAACCTAGATACAGATATTACAACTACTTTTAATAGCGGTACATACGCCCAAGATGTTTCGACTTATGGTGTATACCTTGCTTATAAAACTAGTAGGTTACAACTTGACTTCGGAATGGGTCAGGGAGATTCAAATATCACTACTACTCGTAGAGATTTAGGTAACGATAGTGTTATCAATGGTAGTACGACGGCAGATATTGAATATACTCATGCTCGAATTGCTGCAAACTTTAACAGAGGTAGATTTACTTTAGTACCTAGTGCTTCTTATAGAACTCTGGATATGGACATAGCAGCGTTTACGGATGATAGATCAGATGAACAGGGCACTATCACAGGTGATGGTTTTCTATTTACCGCAAACAATGATACAACAGGGGTGACTGATGACTCAATTGCAAAAAATAATGTTACAACAGAAACTATATCACTTGGTATGAAGTTGTCAGCAAATTATGGCAAGATGGTACCGTATCTTGATTTATCATATGATAGTGAAGATACAACAAAAGCTAGCTATAAATCAGAATCTGGTTCTGATGGCAATAATGGTGAGACTAAAGCGACTGACTACTCTGACTCTATACGTGTAGGAGGTGGAGTAAACTTCATGTTTGGATCAGCAATAACAGGTGGTCTAAGAGTAGGACGAGTTGCAGGTAGAGATGACTGGTCAGAAAACTATGTTGCTGGAAATATAAGCATAGGTTTCTAAGTATTTAGTTAAAAGTACGAAAATTTAAGGCACCTAATGTTAAATTAGGTGCCTTTTTTTATGTAATAAAAAGAAATAAAGTACATGATTTTCAAAGATCCACAGATAAAAAATTTTGTTAGTTACGCATCTAAAATATTCTCAAAAAGTACTAATAGTAATACTGGACAGATATTTTTTATAAAATATAATAGTAAGCCTATAAAAGGTATGCCTAAAGAAATTTATAATTATTATAAAACTCATACTAGTAACCATGTAGATGGTAAAATTATGTATTTATTACATAAAGATAATAATAAAAAATGCATAGTTTTATATGGAAGAGACAGATTTAAATTTATTTCGAATGATTTTGGTTCCTACATAAGTTCTAAGATACACAATGGTTATTGGGAAATATTTCCTAGCATAACTAACTCACTGATATATAAATTTATCTTAGGTTGGGGCTTAGACCAATATAGTTTTAAGAAAAAAAAAATATTTAAATTTATTGCTATACCAAATAAGTTGAATAAATCTAGTTTAATTAGTATTTTATCCGGCATTTTTTATGGAAAAGATTTAATAAATATTCCTTCATCTGATATGGGGCCTGAGGCGCTAGAAAAGTCTTTTATAGATTTTTCTAGGTTTCATAATGTAAATTTTAATATAATTAAAGGTGCAGAAATTAGACAAGGTTTTCCTTTAATACATGCTGTAGGTAAAGGCTCCATTGAATCTCCCAGGCTTTTAGAACTTAATTGGGGGAATAATCCTAATCATCCATTAATAATTTTGATTGGTAAGGGTGTTTGCTTTGATACAGGTGGACTAGATTTAAAACCCTCTCAGTATATGAGAAATATGAAGAAGGATATGGGTGGAGCAGCTTCCATATTAAGTTTGGCTCATATTGTCATTGAATCTAAGTTAAAGGTTAATATAAAGGTTCTAATACCTTGTGTTAATAATGATATTGGGCCTTCATCTATGAGACCTGGGGATGTTTTTAATAGTCGCGCAAGTATAACTGTTGAAATTGGTCATACTGATGCAGAAGGCAGGTTAATATTAGCAGATGCGCTAACCTATGCTAATGAATATAAACCAAATTTAATAATTGATTTTGCAACTTTAACAGGGGCTGCAAGGGTAGCTTTAGGTCCTGATTTACCTGCTTATTTTACTAATTCAGATAAACTAGCTTTATTAATAAATGATGTAAGTTCTAAAGTAAATGATCCACTATGGCGTTTGCCAATTTATTTACCCTATGAATCATGGCTTGATAGTGATGTGGCTGATACTAATAATATTTCACAAGGATCATTTGCTGGATCTGTAGTTGCCGCTTTATTTCTAAAAAAGTTTGTTAAATCTAATATTAGCTGGTTACATATTGATACTTATGCGTGGAGTGACCAGAATAGAGCAGGACATTCCAAAGGAGGGGATATTCTTGGAGTAAGGTCTATTTATGAATTAATAAAAAAATATATTAGTAACCATTAGTATTATCAACTGTATTAGAAATTTTTTTATTCTGATTTAGTGCTTCAAAATTTTTCTTTAACAAGCATGCAGAATAATTAGTAGCATTAGTTATGCCTGCAATATGTGGAGTCATATATACATTATTTAGTGTCCATAGTTTACTTGTTTTATGTAATGGTTCTTTATTAAATACATCTAAAATTGCTCCGGTTAATATAGAATTGTTCAACGCATGGATAAGTTCTTTTTCATTCACGGTATTGCCTCTTCCTACATTAATAAAATAACATTCTTTATTTAGTAATTTAAATTCTGCCAGTCCAATTATATTATTAGTAGTTGAAGTAGCTGGTAATAAAGAAATAAGACATGAAGAATCTTTAATACTATCCTTTAATTGATCTGCCCCATAATAATATTTTATATTTTTAGGGCGACGTTTTTTTTTACCCCATGCTTTAATATTAAATCCCATATATAAAAGTTTTTTAATAACTAACTTAGATATAGTTCCATATCCAAGAAGAGTAATAGTAAATGTTTTCTTATCTAGGGGAATTAATTGATTCCAATATTTTTCTTTTTTATTCACTGAATATTGAAAAAACTTTCTGTGACACATCAATACAGACATTAAAACATATTCTGCCATTTGATTACTTAAATTTGGGTCACTTAATTTAAGTATATGAACACCTTTGGGAAATGGTTTTTTCAAAATATGATCAACACCTGCTCCCAAAGATTGAATAATTTTAAGGTTTGGAAAAGATTGCCACATATCTTCTGGAGGATCCCAAACTAATGCACCATTTATATTAGGATATAAAGTATTTAGGTTAAAATCTTTAGGCCACATAAATAATTTAATATTTTGTTTTAAGAGAACATTCCTCCATTTTTCATATGAATCCCATTTAGAATAAAATACTAAATTTATAGGCTTTAATTCTTTAATTGACATAATCATGTATTCCTAACGTAATGACGATCTAATTAATGATTTTGTGTAACTTTTCTTAGGGTTTTTAAAAATTATATTAGCATCATTATATTCTATGATATTACCATCTTTCATTACTAATACTTTATCTGATAAAGCTTTAATTACTTTTAAATCGTGACTTATAAAAATATAAGATAATTTTCTAGTAATTTGTATATCTAAAAGTAGATTTATTATTTGTAATTGAGTGTTCATATCTAAGGCAGAAGTTGGCTCATCAAGTATTAAAACTTCAGGCTTGAGAATTAGTGCTCTGGCTATAGCAATCCTTTGTCTTTGACCTCCAGAAAATTCGTGAGGATATTTATTTAGGCTGTTGCTGTCCATACCCACATCTTGTAAAGCTTTAGTAACTAGTTTCAATCTTTCTTGATTATTTACACCAATTTGATTAACTTCTAACCCTTCTGCTATTATTTCATAAACAGAGAGTCTAGGACTTAAAGATGCAAATGGATCTTGAAATACAAATTGAAGATTCCTTCTAAATAAATTATTATTTGTTTTAATATTTATATTAGTATTTTTAAAAAATATTTCTCCCTCTGAAGGTATTAATTTAAGAATTGCCTGAGCTAAAGTTGTTTTCCCTGAACCAGATTCTCCCACAATGCCTAGAGTAGTACCTTTATTGAGAAAGAAAGACATGTCATCTACTGCCTTAAAATAGTCAATAGTTTTTTTAAAAATACCCTTTTTAATAGGGAAATATACTTTAATATTGTTAAGTACTAGAATTTTAGCTCCTGGAATAAATTTTTTGTTTCTTTTTAAAGTTTTAGGTTCTGCCTTTAGAAGACTCTTAGTATATTTATTTTTAGGGTTAAAAAAAATATTCTTAACATTACCAAATTCTACTAAGCATGCATTTTGCATAATGTAGACTTCTTTTGCCATGTACTTAACAATATTTAAATCATGAGTAATTAATAATATACTCATACCTAATTGTTTTTGTATTTTTTTTAATAGTTTCAGTATTTGTGATTGTATAGTGACATCAAGAGCGGTAGTAGGCTCATCAGCAATAAGTAAATCAGGATTATTAGCAATAGCTATAGCTATCATTACCCTTTGTCTTTGCCCACCAGAGAGTTGATGAGGATACCTATTAAGATATATTTTTGAATCTTCAAGCCCAACTAAATCTAATAGTTCTAAAATTCTATCATTTATTTTACTACTTGATAAGCTTTGATGTAGTGTAATGGATTCTCTTATTTGTTTTTTTATTAAATGAAGAGGGTTTAGCGACATCATAGGTTCTTGAAAAATCATGCCAATTTTAGAACCCCTAATTTTATGTAAAATATTTGTTTTGGCCCCTAATAATTCTATATTATTAAATTTTATGCTTCCTTTGGTATGAAAGGCTAATGGGTAGGGTAAAAGTCCTAAAATAGAAAGAGCAGTAGTCGATTTTCCTGAACCACTTTCACCTACTATGGCTACCGTTTCTCCTTTTTTTATAGTTAAAGATAGATTGTTAACGGCCGTAATATTTCCATTAGGATTTGCAAATGATACATTAAGATTGCAAATTTTAAGTAATTCATTAGTCATGAATTATTATTTCTACCATAAATATCATCAAATCTTTTAATATCGTCTTCTCCGAAATATTGTCCAGTCTGCACCTCAATTATTATAAGGGGGATTCTAGATTTGTTCGCTAATCTATGCTTTATTTTTACTGGAATAAATGTTGATTCATTTTTTTTTAAGATGAATTCTTTGTTATTCTTTGTAACGCTTGCTACCCCTGAAATGACTACCCAATGTTCGGATCTTTTATTATGACTTTGCAAAGAAAGTTTTTTACCAGGCATAACCGTTAATTTTTTAATTTTATGAGTTTTATTAGAACTTATATTTTCAAAATATCCCCATGGCCTATGAGTAATTACATGCTCAGTCAATTCGTTTTTTTTCTTTCTCTCTAAAATATTTATTAAAGATTTTATTTCATTCGATTTCTTTATACTGGTAACAAGAATAGCATCTTGAGTAGCAACTACATTCACATCTTTAATGTTTGAAACAGAAACTAAGTTTTTATCTGAATAAATATAAGAATTTTTAACATTATCTAAAATAACGTCACCATTAACTACATTATTATTGCTATCTTTTTTGCCTATATCCCATAAGGCACTATATGTGCCAAGATCATTCCATTTTAAATTTGTGAAAACTACAAAACTATTTTTTGTTTTTTCAAATATTGCATGGTCTATTGATATAGAGGGTATTTTTTTAAATGATTTGGAGTCTAATCTAATAAAATCCATATCAGGTTTAGCATTATCTAAAGATATCTTAACATTTTTATAAATTAATGGACAATGAAATTGTACTTCATCTAATAATGAGTCGGTATTAAATAGAAACATTCCTGAGTTCCATAAAGCATTACGTTTTATAAGATTCTTAGCTTTCAAAACGTTAGGTTTTTCTTCAAACTTTTTAATCTTTTGGATTATTAAATTATCTGTAGTTATATTTTCACTAAGGATATATCCGTATTTAATTTCTGGAGAAGTAGGTTGAATACCAAAGCATATTAATTTTTTTTCTATATTAGATTTACTAATTTTTCCCATTAGTTTTATGAATTGTTTAGTATTTTCTATATGATGATCCGACGGTAGAATAAGTAAAGGTGCTAATTCATTAATATTTTTAGAGTATAGAGCTCCTGCAGTAATAGCTGCTGTAGTATTTTTAGGTTCTGGTTCCAATATGATATGTGGTTTTTTTAAGCCTATTAATCTTAATTGTTCCGCCACTATGAACCTATGCTGTTCTCCTACAATAAATATTGGATCATTAAAAATAGTATTTCTACATCTTAAAGTAGTGAGTTGTAGTAGAGAGAAAGAATCAAATATTTCTAAGAACTGCTTTGGCTTATTTTTTCTAGATATGGGCCATAGTCTTGTTCCAGAACCACCAGCTAGAATTAAGGGAGTAATTAATTTATTTTTCTTCATTAGTTAATTTTCCTTGGATCAAATGCATCTCTAATTGCCTCTCCAATAAAGACTAGTAAAGAAAGTAAAATACTTATAGCAGTAAATCCAGTAATTCCAAGCCATGGTGCTTGTAAATTATTTTTACCTTGATTGAGTAATTCTCCAAGTGATGCACTTCCAGGAGGTAATCCAAAACCTAAAAAGTCTAAACTGGTTAAAGTAGTGACGGAGGCGGCAAGTATAAATGGTAAATAAGTAATTGTAGCAACCATAGCATTAGGCAATAAATGTTTAACAATTATTTTATAATCTGACATTCCTAGACACTTTGCCGCTTTGACATAATCAAAATTACGCGCTCTTAGAAACTCTGCTCTCACTACTCCAACTAAATTCATCCAACTAAAAATTAGTAAAAGTATTAAAAGTATCCAAAAATTAGGCGTGATGATAGATCCTACTATGATTAATAGGTATAAAACTGGCATACCACTCCAAATTTCTATAAATCTCTGACCTAATAAATCTGTTAATCCACCTAGATAACCTTGAATAGCACCAAAAGTTACCCCAATTATAGATGAAAAAAAAGTTAAGAGTATTCCAAACAGTATAGAAATTCTAAAACCATATATTAACCTTGCTAATACATCTCTTGCTTGATCATCTGTGCCTAAAAGATTTTCTAAACTAGGCGGAGAAGGTGCCGGTACTTGCAAGTTATAATTAACTGTCTGATGATTAAATGGTATTAATGGCCATATAATCCAACCATCAGATTCTATAAGCTCCATCACAAAAGAATCTCTATAATCAGCTGAAGTTTCAAAATCTCCTCCGAATACTGTCTCAGCATAATTTTTAAATACTGGAAAATAATAACCATTATTGTACTTTACTAATAAAGGTTTATCATTTGCTATAAATTCTGCGGGCAATGTAAAAAACAATAGTAAAAGAAATATGTAAAGAGAATATAATCCTCGTTTATTATTTTTAAAATTAAGTATTTTTCTTTGATTAATATTTATCATCTGTATTTACTATCTTTTATCAAAATCTATTCTTGGGTCTACTAAAGTCATGGTTAAATCTCCAATAATATTCATAAAAAGTCCTAATAATGTAAAAACATATAGTGTTGCAAACATTACAGGGTAATCCCTGTTAATAGCTGCTTCAAATCCCAGTAATCCTAGTCCATCTAGGGAAAATATTATTTCTGTTAATAAAGCACCTGTGAATAAAATACTAATAAATGCTGTAGGGAATCCTGCTATTATAATTAACATTGCATTTCTAAAAACATGTCCGTACAAAATTTTATTTTCGGTATTACCTTTAGATCGTGCAGTTAATACATATTGTTGATTGATTTGATCTAAAAAAGAGTTTTTAGTTAACATAGTTAAGCTTGCAAATCCTCCAATTACTAAAGAGAATACAGGTAAAGCAATATGCCAAATATAATCTAAGATCTTTTCAATAGCATTAAGTTCTTGCCAATTTTCTGATATGATTCCCCTCAGAGGGAATATATCTAAATATCGACCTCCTGCAAAAAGTATAATAAGTAAAATAGCAAATAGAAATGATGGAATTGCATTTCCTATTATAACAACCACGCTTGACCATATATCAAATTTTTTCCCGTCATTTACAGCTTTATAAACGCCTAGAGGAATAGAAATTAAATATATTAATAAAGTGGTCCATAGACCTAAAGAAATTGATACCGGAAGTTTCTCCATAACTATATCTATAACTTTTCTATCTTGAAAGAATGATTCCCCAAAATCAAAAACTAAATAGTTTTTAACCATTCTATAAAATCTAATATGAGGAGGTTGGTCAAAACCATACATTTTTTCTATTTCTTTTATTATGCTAGGATCTAAACCTTGTGCACCAACATATTTACTATTTGAAGATATAAAGTTATTTTGATTATCTAATCCATCTTTCATTCCACCAGAAACGCGTTCTGTGGCACCTACGTCTATACCTTGAAGTCTTGCTATAGTGTTTTCTACGGGTCCTCCAGGAGCAAATTGTATAATTAAAAAATTAAGTAATATTATTCCAAATAATGTAGGAATAATTAGTATTAAGCGTCTAAGAAAATAAGATATCATTTTATATATATTTTTTAATTAATCATTTGTAGAATTAAAATTATACCACCAAGTTTCAGGAAATCCTAAATTATATTTAGGTATATTACTTGGTCTTTTTAATTTATTCCAATACGCTAGTCGCCATTTTTTAATATGCCAATGTGGAATAACATAGTGATTATTTAGCAGAATTCTATCTAATACTTTTGTATATAGGGTTAATGTTTTTCTATCTGAGGCTTGAATGATTAATTCTATTAGTTCATCTACAGTTTTATTTTTTATTCCTATCCAGTTGGCACTTCCTTTTATATCAGCACTTTGAGATGACCAGTAATTTCTTTGTTCGTTGCCTGGATTTAAGCTTTGCCCTCGAGCCATGACTACCATATCAAACTCATAATTATCTAATCTATTTTTATATTGTGCGGTATCAACTATTCTTATACTGGCTTTTACCCCTAGTTTACTCATATTTTTAATAAACGGAGCAACTATTCTTTCAAATGCTGGACTTACTAAAAGAATTTCAAATTTAATTTCTTTGCCTTCTGGGTTTTTTAAAATTTTATTTTCTAAAGTATAATTTGCATTTTTAAGAATTTTAATTGCTTTGCGTAAATTATCTCTATTATTTCCGGAACCATTTGTTACCCCGGGTGAATAAATATTAGAAAAAACTTCTGATGGAATATTTTCTTTATATTTTTCTAGTATCATTAATTCTTCATCTGAAGGAAGTCCAGAAGAGGCAAGATCAGAATTAGAAAAATAGGAAGTACTTCTAATATATTGTCCATAAAACAATGTTTTATTAGTCCATTCAAAATCAAAAGCTAAAGAAAGAGCTTTTCTAATATGAATGTTTTTAAATATTTCGTTTCTTGTGTTGTAAATAAAAGCTTGCATACCTTGTGGTAGCTCATGATCTATTTCTTCTTTAGTAAAAGAAACATTATTTTTTAAATCATTATATGCAGTTGCCCATTCTTTAGAAATATTTTCAGACCTAAAATCATATTCTTTAGCTTTAAGAGCTTCTATCATCACATTACTATCTCTATAATAATCATATTGAATAATATTGAAATTATTTTGTCCTACATAAACAGAAAGATTTTTAGCCCAATGGTCTTTTATTCTTTGATATATAATATTTTTTCCTGCATTAACATTTTTTATGCTATATGGACCAGAGCCTAAGGGAACTAGGAAACCACTTGAATTAAAGTCTTTATCTTTCCAAAAATGTTTAGGAAGTATTTTCATTTGACCAATAATAATTGGTAATTCACGATTTTTAGTATTTTTAAAAGTAAACTTAATGGTATATTGATTAATAATATCAATACTTTTGATGTCGGAGTAATATGATTTGTATGAAGGGTGCCCTTTTTCTAGTATAGTATTAAAGGTCCATTTTACATCGTTTGCAGTAATAGGCATATTATCATGCCACTTTGCATTTTCATGCATGTAAAAAATAATAGAAGATTTATCAGGGGCTATTTCTATAGTTTTTGCAAGTAATCCATAGGCAGTAAATGGTTCATCTAATGAAGTAACTAATAAGCTTTCATAGATGCTATCTAGACCAACCGCTGGAACACCTTTTAAAATAAATTGATTTAAAGAATCAAATGTGCCTCTTTCGGCAAGACGGATTGTCCCTCCTTTTGGAGCGTTAGGGTTTACATAATTGAAATATTTAAAATTCTTATCATACTTAATTTCATCAAATACTGAAATTGCATGATCATAATTATTATTATATTGAGCCTGAGCAACATTAATTATAAATAATACGCCTATTAAAATATTTATTTTTAATAAAATATATTTTTTTATAATGAACATACTAGTTATATAATTTATCTATTCAAGACTTTGCAAGTATTTAATTATATTAGCTCTCTCATTATCTTTTTTTATTCCAACAAAACTCATTTTTGTTCCAGGTGCCCATTCTTTAGGGTTTAATATAAAATTATCTAAATTGTTAATATCCCAGTTATCTTCAATATTAATTAAGGCTTTAGAATATTTGAAATTTTCTATTGACGCTATTTTTCTTAAATATATTTTATTTAAATTAGGTCCAATTTTATTAGGTCCATTTTTTTCAAAAGAATGACAGGTAATACATTTTTTTGCACTTAATTTTCCTGCATTAAGATCAGCAGTTTTTAGTCTTTCTTCTATGTTAATTATAATATTTTCTGAATTAACATTAACTTGCTCTTCTTTATTAATAATATTGATATGTTCTTCTGTATTTTTACTATGGAGAGTTATATCTTCTTCTATATATAAAATATTACCTAAATTTTTAATTATTAGAAGGAGTAAAGTAACAGAGAATATTGAACCCATAATCTTATTAATTTCAAAACTGGACATTAAATTATGCTCTTTCATTTATTGTTTAAATATGTATACTTTGAAGCTCAGCTTCTAGAATTGAAATATGTTATTATTATGAATTTATCAAGCAGAATATAAACAAAAATATAGATTAAATAATGAAAAAAACTTTAATTATTATACCTAGTAGAATGCAATCCTCAAGATTGCCTGGAAAACCTCTTTTAGATATGGAGGGAATCCCTATGGTAATTAGAGTAGCACTTAAGGCCAAAGAGTCTAAGGTAGGTGAGGTTTTTATAGCTTGCTGTGATGAGATTGTATCTAAAGCTGCTAATAGTCATGGTATTAATGTTGTTAGCACTAGATCTGACCATATTTCAGGTTCAGATAGGATACATGAAGCATTAACAAAAATTGACCCACTAAAAAATATTGAAACAATTATTAATTTACAAGGTGATATGCCAACAATTTCTTCTAAAACTATATTTAAACTCGCGAATTATAAACATTCTATCAATTCTGATATTTTTACATTGGCAAATGAAATTAAAGATGAGGAAGAGGCAATGGATCCTAACGTCGTAAAAGTGGTTATTTCTAAAAACAATAATGATGAATTTGGAAAAGCTTTATATTTTTCTAGATCGCAAATTCCTTATGGTAATGGCCCATTATATCATCATATAGGGATATACGCTTATAGTAGAGAATCTTTAGAAAAATTTATTAAGCTTAAAGCTTCTGAGTTAGAGCTAAGAGAGAGTCTAGAACAACTAAGAGCTTTGGAAGCTAATATGGATATAAAAGTAGGCATAGTAGATGAATTTCCTATTGGAGTTGATAATTTAGCTGACTTTAAAAAAGCATGTGACTATATTAGAAATAATAAGAATTAAAAATTAATCAGGAGATATGATTAAATTGTCTAAAAGTAAGTTAAATAATGTAGCATTTCAGGGTCAATCTGGAGCATATTCTGAAATGGCATGCGCAGAAGTTTTTCCAGAAATGCAAACTGTACCCTGTGAGAATTTTGAAGATGCTTTTGATGCAGTAATTAATGGCACAACTAAGTATGCTATGATACCTATTGAAAATTCTAGAGCAGGACGTGTAGCAGATATTCATAATTTATTAAAGGACTCTAGATTACATATTGTTAAAGAGTACTTTTATAAAGTTAATCATCAACTTTTAGGCTTAGAGGGTGCCAATATTAGTGATATAGCCTCAGTATTTAGCCATAATCAGGCTTTATCTCAATGTAGAAACTTTATAAATAAACATGGATTGTCACCTATAACTATGGGAGATACTGCAGGTTCTGCAGCATATATTATAAATAATAATGATATAAAATGTGCAGCTATTGCATCTAGTCTAGCTGGAAAAATACATGGTTTAAAAATCCTATCTAACAATATTCAAGATTCCAAAAATAATATTACACGCTTCGTAGTTCTTAGTCTTGAACCAAATGATCCAGATCCAACTGATGGTTTAATATTAACCAGCTGCATTTTCTCTCTTAGAAACATACCTGCCTCCTTATATAAAGCTTTAGGAGGGTTTGCCACTAATCGAGTTAATATTTTAAAATTAGAAAGTTACATGTTAGGTGAAAGTTTTACCTCCGCGCAATTTTATATTGATATAGAGGGTCACCCATCAAATTCTTCTGTACAACTTGCTTTAGAAGAATTAGGTTTTTTTTCAAAAGAAGTAAGAATTCTTGGTGTTTATAAAGGGGATGTAAATAGAAAAAATGGTTAGTTTTTAGTCTAACCAGTCTTTAATTAATTTGCGGGCAATAGAGATTTTTCCTGGCATTTTAAATTCTTGATTTTCAGGGCTAGATCTTAAAAAGTCTTTGCTAAACCAATTAGCTGTTTCTAATTCAGAGTAATCTATATTAAGGCTTTGATCTATAGCTTCGGCATGAAATCCTAACATTAATGATGAAGGAAAAGGCCATGCTTGAGAGTATCTATATTGTATATTTTTAATTCTAACTCCTGTTTCTTCAAAAGCTTCTCTTTCCACGGCTTGTTCAATAGTTTCTCCATGTTCTACAAAACCTGCTAGAGTAGAATGCATGCCTTTAGGCCATACTTGCTGTCTACCTAGTAAGCAACTTTCTTTGTATGTAATAAGCATAATAACAGCAGGGTCTAATCTAGGAAAAATTTTATTTTTGCATTCTTTGTTTTTACATATTCTGGAATTGCCATAATCATCACTTTTTGTGAAAAAGCCGCACGTACCACAATGTATATTTTTTTTATGCCAATAATTAATACCCTGAGCTGTGCTTAAAAGTGTTAAATCAAACTTATTAAGTAAAGGGTTTAATGTTCTTAGGTCATAATATTTATCTTTGTTATCAGGAATATTTTCTATATTTACAGAAAAATAAAATAACCCTTTTAGTAATCCTAAAAATATTAGGGGATTTGATTCTTGTATAAATTTATAAGCCTTTTCTCCAGAAATCCATAAAGCTAAATAATCATTATTAATTATATTTACTGGAAATTTACTATCCCAAATAATAGTAAGTCTTATTTTAGCCATATTAAAATCTTTATGGTTAAAAATATCTTGTTCTCTTAAATAAGAAGCCTTATCAACATCTTTATGATTAAGTAATGTGTTATATAACATTTAACATCCTATGTTTTAAAAAGTTTATTTTAACTAAATATAACAATATAATCAATTGATCTAAATAAATTATTATCTTTATTGGATCTAATTTAATATTTGTTTATAATAGTTTTGGGAGACTAAAATGGACGTGTCTTTTGTGAATTCGGTCAGGTCTGAAAAGAAGCAGCCGCAGCATTATGTACATGGGTTATTTTGGTCTCCTTTCTTTAAAAATATATGTTAATTGAAAGACATGGATTTGAATAATTCTCAATCAAAAATTGATAAAAAAAAGGTAACTAATCCATATAGAGTATTAGCTAGGAGATATAGACCGAGAACCTTTGAAGATTTAATTGGACAAGATTCTATGGTGAGGATTCTTAGTAATGCATTTGAATTGAATAGAGTAGCGCATGCTTTTTTATTTACTGGTGTTAGAGGTGTTGGAAAAACTACTGCAGCAAGAATAGTTTCTAGGGGCTTAAATTGTATTAAAAGTGAGATGCCAACTATAGCGCCATGTGGAGAGTGTGAATCATGTATAGCAGCAAAAAATGATCGACATGTAGATATTATAGAAATAGATGCTGCTTCACATACAGGTGTAGATGATATGAGGGAATTAACGGAAGGTGTTAGATATAAACCATCTGTGGGAAGATATCGTATTTATATTATTGATGAAGTTCATATGTTATCTACTGCTGCTTTTAATGCATTGTTAAAAACGTTAGAAGAACCTCCGGAACATACTAAGTTTATATTTTGTACCACTGAAATTAGAAAAATTCCCGTAACAGTATTATCAAGGTGTCAAAAATTTGATTTAAGAAGAGTTTCTAATAACGTATTAGGTAAGCACCTTAAAAATATTTCAGAAAAGGAAAAAGTTTTAATTGACGAAGAGTCACTTAATTTAATTGTGAGATCAAGTGATGGAAGTGTCAGAGATGCTTTAAGTCTTTTAGATCAGGCAATTAGTATTAGTAATAATGATATAAAAGAGGAATCCGTTAAAACTATGTTAGGACTTTCAGATAAGTCTAAAGTGTGGGATTTATTTGACTCTTTAATGGAGGGAGATTCTTTAAAAGTTATTAATAATTATGAAGCATTATTAAATGCTGGCTCTGATCCAATATTATTAATAGAAGAATTAATGGTTGTTTGTCATAGTGTTACTAGAGCTATTGCGGTTCCTAGTTTAGATGTTTCTCAAAATATGTCAGAATTTGAAGTCAAAAGATCTCGAAAAAGTGCTGAAAGTTTAAACATTCCTTCAGCAACAAAATGTTGGCAGTTATTACTTAAAGGCTATTCAGAAGTTCAATCAACTTATTCTGTTAAGGAAGCAACGGAAATGATTTTATTAAGAATAACTTATGCAGCAAACCTTCCAGATCTTATAAATTTGATAGAGCGATCAAAAGTAAAAAAAAAACCTAACTTAAGTAATGAAAATAATGATATTTTAATAGAAAAAGAATCAATCAATATTATTAGTGATAATACATTTGCAACATATGAAAAGCTTTTGCATTTTATTAAATATAACAGAGAATTATCTTTTTATACGATGTTGATCGACAACATACATGTGATTGAATATAAACCATATTATATAAAGCTTAGTTTTGTTTTAAAAGAGTATAACGATATATTAGAGAAGATTAGAAAGTCATTATTAGTTATAACTAATAATCATTGGAGACTTGAGGTTGTAGAAAGTATAAACACATATAATTCCATTTCAGAAAAAATAGAGATTGAACAAAGTGTAATAAAAAATAATATTAAAGATAATTTATTAGTTAAATCTATAATGGATAAATTTCCAGATTCAGAGATTATAGAGGTAAAAAAAATAAATAAATAATATAAGAGAGATTAATTTATATGAAAAATATGTTTGGCATGCTTAAGCAAGCCCAAGAAATGAAAACTAAATTTTCTGAATTGAAAAAAAATGTAGAAAACACATTCTTTTTTGGTGAAAGTAAGGATGGTAGAGTTAAAGTTAAAGTTACGGGCAAAGGCCTATTAGTAGATATATCTATTGCTAAAGAAAATTATGATGACAAAAATATGTTAGAAAATGAAATAAAATCTGCTTATTTTGAAGCAAAAATTAAAGCAGATGAGTTTTGTGAATCGGAAATGAACAAAGCTACAGGCGGAATGCCTTTGGCGTTTGATATGAAATTTTTTTTATAAAATGGAATCAGAAGAGATTAAAAATCTAATCAAGTTAATGTCTAAAATACCTGGCTTAGGACCTCGCTCTGCACGAAGAAGTGTATTAAGTTTAATAAAAAATCCAGAAAAATTAATGCTACCTTTGGCGAATGCTCTTATACAAGTTTCTGAGAGTATAAAATTATGCTCTGTATGCGGAAATATTGATTCTGATACTATATGTGGAATATGTAAAGATGAGAAAAGAGATAAAAACATTATCTGTGTAGTAGAGGATATTACTGATTTATGGGCCTTAGAACGTTCTAGTAGTTACAAGGGGCGTTATCATATACTAGGAGGCGTGCTGAGTGCAATAGATGGTATAAATCCAGAAGATTTAAGGATAAAAGAACTTTTAGAAAATATTAGATTAAATAATGTGAAGGAAGTAATTTTAGCAACATCAGCTACATTAGCAGGACAAACAACTAGTTTTTATATTATGGATTTATTAGAGGGTGAAGGTATAATGATTTCTAGGTTAGCTCAGGGGATCCCTATGGGAGGAGAACTTGATTATTTAGATGATGGCACTATTGGTGCAGCATTAGATTCTAGAATAATATTAAGTGGCAATAAATAATTTATTTATTTATTTTTTTTTAAATTTAACCTTGCTTTTTTAGGAGCATTTTTAATGTTTATGTTTTCCATTATACCAAGGTTTGATATTTTCTCTATTTGAGGGATCATTTTGTTTTCTATGGAGCCTATTGCCTTATCATAATTAGTGCCGGCAGATTCTAACCCTTTCTTTATTCCTTCCATATGCGCAAAAAACTTTAAAACTCTTCTTTGTAGTTCCTGAGAATGGATAGCTATTTCTTTAATATTTTTGGCTAGTTTATCTTGTTGCCAATTAAAAGAGACTCCTTTTAACAGGGCTATTAGAGTGGCTGGTGTGCAAATTAATACATTATTCTTTAGTGCATTTTCAAAAATATCCGGATCAATTTGAATTGCAGCAGAAAAAAAATGATCACCAGGTATAAACATTATGACAAAATCTAAATCTCCTTCAATTGAATTTTGATATTCTTTTTGCCCTAACATTCTAGCAGTGGATTTAATATTATTTGCATGCTTTTTAAGTTTTTCGTCTTTTTCTAACTGTGATTCTGCTTCAGTGTATTCAATATAAGCAGATAGTGGTGTTTTTGCATCAATTGCCAAAGACCGGTTTCCTGGAAGATGTATTACAGCATCGGGTCTTCCTCCACCTTCTGATAATCCTTTTTGTAAATTAAAATCAACATGCTCAGACATACCAGCTAATTCTAGAATTCTTTGTAATTGAACTTCACCCCATTTCCCTCTAGACGTAGGAGATCTTAGAGCTTGTTCTAATTGACGAGTTCCATTAGCAAGAATATCGACTTGTTCTGATAATCTTCCATAAGATTCAATTCTATTTTTTTCTATATTATTTACGTTGTTGTTTAGTTTCTGCAGTTCACTAGTTAAAGGTTCTACTAATACAGATAACCTTCTTTCTCTAAGTTCTAATTCTGTCTCATTATTAATCTTATTATTATTAACTTTTTCTTCTAATAATTCGTACCCTCTTTTTTGCATTATATATATAATTAAACTAAAAATTAGTAAGCATACAATACTGGTACCTAGCATAATAAAAAGATTTAATTCATTCATATATTTTTACCTTTTATAATAAAAAAATATAGTTTATTACTATATATTTTAAATGTATTTCTTTAATATATATAGGGATAGTTTTAATTAAATAAAATTATTGATAATTTAGATTATGAGTGTACTCGATATAGTTTTTGCCCCATCTGAAGTTTTAAGTAAAAAAGCATTAGTAGTTGGGAATATAGATAAATCCATAAAAGATTTGGTGAATAATATGTTTGATACTATGTATGAAAATAATGGAGTAGGTTTGGCAGCCCCGCAGATTAATCAGTCTTTACAAATTTTAGTAATGGATTGTTCCAGTAAAGATAATAATTATAATTCCACAGTTTTAATAAATCCAAAAATAATAATTAAGTCAGAAGGCTTCCAGGTTCATGAGGAAGGATGTTTGTCATTTCCCAATCAATACTTTGAAGTTAAAAGGCCAGAATTTGTTAAAGTTAATTATTTAGATATAGCGGGTAAAAGGAAAGAAAAAATATTTAATGGTTTTGAAGCAGTATGCGTCCAACATGAAATAGATCATTTAGCGGGTACTTTATTTACTTCTCATATATCTAGATTAAAAAGACATATGATTCATAAGAAAATGCAAAAATTTAAGAAAAATTTAAATAAACCTATATAATATATTCATGTATAAAAAACTTAAATTATGTTTTATGGGAAGTCCTCAATTTTCCATTCCTAGCTTAAAAGCAATTATTAAATCTGGACATGAAGTATCCGTAGTATTTACACAAGCTCCTAAGCCTGCAAATAGGGGAAAAAAAATACAAAAACAACCAGTGCATGAATATGCGGACAGTATAGGTTTAAAAGTTTTATTTTCTAATAGTTTAAAAGATAATATTGAATACTTAAAAGGGTTAAAATTAGACATGATTATAGTTGTTGCATTTGGATATATTCTACCTGCAGCCATAATACATTTGCCTAAATTAGGATGTGTTAATTTACATGCATCTTTGCTTCCTCGTTGGAGAGGAGCTGCACCTATACAAAGAGCTATTATGTCAGGAGACAAACAAACAGGAGTGGCGGTAATGTTGATGGATGAAGGATTAGATACTGGAGCTGTTATATCTTCCTTATCAGTTAATATTAACCCAAAAAATAATGCAAATGATCTAACTAATGAATTATCTTTAAAAGGTGCAAAACTATTAGATAAAACAATTTTGCAGTATGCTAATAATTTTATAAAACCCATTCCTCAAAGTAAAATAGGAATTACTTATGCTAATAAAATTTATAAAAAAGATGAAATTATTGATTGGAATAAAAACGCCTATGAAATAGTTAATCAAGTTAATGCATTAAGCCCTTTTCCTGGAGCGAAATGTCTAATAAAAAATGAAATGATTAAAGTCATTGATGCAGAGATAATAGAAAATAATGAAAAAATTGATAACGGAGTTATTATTGATGATTCTGTAATTATAAAATGTGCTGAAAATGCTATAAAAATTAATGTTTTACAAAGACCAGGTAAAAAAATTATGACTACCAAGGATGTCTTAAATGGTTGGAATATTCCTAAAGGTTTAAAAGTACAAAATATAATTTAAGCTATATTAGAAATTAACTGTCTAACATTTTCAGGGGGTCTTCCAATTATTGCCTGACTTTTCGAAACTACTATTGGCCTTTCAAGCAGAATTGGGTTTTTATTAATCATTTCAATTAATGTATCTTCATCAGCATTTTTTAAATTATATGTTTTATATATTTTTTCATTCTTTCTAATTATTTGATCAGCAGAAATTTTGAGTAGTTTTAGAATATATTTAATTTCTTCTGTGGATAAAGGATCATTTAAATATAGATGAATTTCAGGTTTAATATTATGTTCTAAAATAATATTGAGTGTTTCTCTTGATTTTGAACATCTAGGATTATGATATATTTTCATGCATTGCCAATAAATAAATTTTTTTATATATAATTAGTATACTTATTACAATTTAACAGGTTATATATTTTCATGCAAAAAAATAAAAATATCTCGGAAAATAAATTTATCTCTGAAAGATCTAAAGAAGGTATACATTCAGTTAATTGGATTGGAGTTTATACTCTCTTTAAAAGAGAGGTTATGAGGTTTTTAAAAATATATCTACAGACAATTTTAGGACCAGCTTTAACTACTTTGTTATTTCTAATAATATTTGCAATGGCTTTGGGAAGATCTACAAAATTAGTTCAAGATATTCCATTTTTAGAATTTCTAGCACCAGGTTTAATTATAATGGCAATGATTCAAAATGCTTTTGGTAATACTTCATCTTCTTTATTAAGCGCAAAAGTCGCAGGTAATATTACGGATTTATTATTACCACCATTAACAGCTATAGAATTTGCTTCAGCTTTTTTAGCAGGTGCTATATGCAGAGGTTTATTTGTAGGTGCTTCTGTATCTTTATTAGTTCTATTTTTTGTACCTCTTACAGTATATAATCCTTTAGCTTTAATGTATTTTTCAGTTTTATCATGCTCATTTATGGGATTATTAGGTTTAATTGCAGGTATATGGGCTAGTAAATTTGATCATATAGCTGCAGTAACAAATTTTTTAGTAACTCCACTTTCTTTATTATCTGGAACATTTTACTCAATAACAATTCTTCCTAAGAATTTTTATATTATTAGTCAATTAAATCCTTTTTTTTATATGATAGATGGTTTTCGATACTCTATGATAGGTTATGCTGACTCAAATATTTATCTAGGTGGCACTGTTTTATTAATTTTAAATATATTGCTATACTTTATAACAATTATAATGCTTAAATCTGGCTTTAAATTAAAAGCATAAAATTTTTCTTTAGCATTTTTAGCTTTTTTCTGATATACTTTTAGACTTTTTATGTAAGGAAATAAATGTATAATATAATGCCTACATACGGACGTATAGAATTATCTTTTGAGAGAGGTGATGGTCCATGGCTTTTTACTGAAGAAGGCCATAAGTATTTAGATTTTGTTTCTGGTATTGCTGTAAATACTTTAGGACATTCAAATAAAGAATTGATCAATATTTTAGCCGAACAGTCTAAAAAAGTATGGCATACATCAAATTTATATGAAATAAAACCTCAAAGTGAGTTAGCCGAAACAATATGCAAAAATTCTTTTGGAGAGAGCGTATTTTTTTGTAATTCTGGTGCTGAATCTCTGGAGGGTACTATTAAATTATGTAGACGGTTTCATTTTAATAATGGAGATAAAAATAAAACAGATATTTTGGTATGTAGTAGTGCCTTTCATGGAAGAACATTAGGAACATTAGCTGCAGGTGATAATGAAAACCATAGACAGGGATTTGGCGTAAATACATCAGGGTTTATTAGGGTCCCTTTCGGAGACATCGAAAAAATTTCAAAATTCATTAATAAAAACACTGCTGCCATATTAGTAGAGCCTATCCAAGGTGAAGGTGGAATTAAAATAGCTCCTGAAGGTTTTTTAAAAAATCTAAGAAATTTGTGTTCAGAAAATCAAATATTATTGGCACTAGATGAGGTGCAAACTGGCATAGGGAGAACCGGGAAATTATTTGCTCATCAGTGGGAAGAAATAGTACCGGATGTTATGGCAATTGCTAAAGGATTAGGGGGAGGTTTTCCAATTGGTGCTGTTGTAGCCACAAATAAAGCTGCTTCTGGAATGACACCAGGGACACATGGGTCAACTTTTGGAGGTAATTTTTTAGCAAGCTGTGTTGCTAAATCAGTTATTAATCAAGTGCTGGAAAATAAGGTTTTAGATAATGTTATAAATTTAGGTGACAAGCTATTTAAAGGAATTAATTTGTTATCTTTAAAATACCCTAAACTGATTAAAGGGGTTCGTGGAAAAGGTTTAATGATTGGGATTATATGTAATATCAATAATGCTGAGTTATGTTCTAATTTAAGAAATGAAGGCTTATTAAGTGTACCAGCTGGTGATAATGTTCTTCGTCTACTTCCGCCTCTTAATATTACTTCAGAACATGCTGACATATGTTTAAAAATATTAGATAAGACACTTAAAAAATTAGAGGTTAATTAAGATGAGGAACCTTCTTGATATTAATGATTTAGATAATGGTGTACCCAGAAAACTTTTAGAAACTGCCAAATTTTATAAAAATAAAGGCAGAGGTTTAGTAGAAGGTGCTCCTTTGTTAGGAAGAACTTTAGCAATGATTTTTGAGAAACCATCTACTAGAACTCGTATCTCTTTTGAGGTTGCTATGACGGAGCTTGGAGGTTCAGCTATTTATTTAGATGCAAAGACTATGCAGATGGGTAGGGGGGAGACTATAGCAGATACAGCAAAAGTATTAGGAAGATATTTAGATGGAATAATGATTAGAGCTTTAAATCATGAAACTTTATTACAAATGGCAACACATTCTAATATTCCAGTCATAAATGGCTTAACTAATTTGAGTCATCCTTGTCAAATTTTTGCAGATATAATGACATTTGAAGAAAAATTAGGAGAAATGGAAAATAAAACAGTCGCATGGATCGGTGATGGAAATAATATGGCTAATTCTTGGATACATGCTGCAAAAGTTTTTAATTTTAAATTAAGATTGGCTTGTCCAAAAAGTAGGATGCCGCATGAGAGTGTCATAAAATGGGCTAAAGATAATAATGCTAACATTGAAATTACTGATGATCCAAGAAAATCATCTAAAAATGCAGACGCAATATTGACTGATACCTGGATATCTATGGGAGAGGAAGATATAGATAACCCAGAAAAAATCTTTAATAAATTTCAAGTTAATGAAGATTTATTTAAAGAGGCTAACGAAAATGCAATATTTATGCATTGTCTACCTGCACACAGAGGACAAGAAGTAACAAAGGAAATTATTGATGGGCCAAGATCTGTAGTATGGGATGAAGCAGAAAATAGATTGCATATACAAAAGGCTATTTTATCATGGGCTCTTGCAGATAAGTTAATTTAGCAATACTATAAATACATGAAGTTTAAAAATAATAGTATTATTTTGTTTTTAATAGTTTTTTTTGGAGCATGTGCAACACAGGAGAACTATTTAATTAAAAATATTAATTTTGATGGTTATAAATCTTTAAATATAGATTCTTCGAACCTAATTATAGATCAAAAATATAATATTAATATAACTCACCCTTTTATTGATCACTTAGTTAAGCAGAATTTAATATTGTTGCTAAGTAGTTGGGCAGAGGCTCGGTTGCAACCATTAGAAGTTAATAATCCTGGAGCTTTGAAGGTGATAATTCATACTGCTAGTATTAAAGCTTTGCCAATAAGTCAAAACGCAAAAATTGAAGATCTTTTTGTTTCAAATGCAGCAGTTAATATCGAAATGAATTTAGATATAACTATTGAATTGCTAAATGAAAATGGTAATGAAATTTCATATGTAGATGTAAAAATTTTTAAAAGTAAGGAGTTAACGGATAATATATCATTATTAGAAAAAGATTATATTATTCAAGAAATGTCGAAGACTTTAATAAAAGATTTTGATAGCTTGGCAATAAATAAGCTAAAAGAAATTTTTTATAAAAGTATATTACCTAATTAACTAATTCTCCTTTTATTGCTTTATTTATTAATTCTATAGTTTCATCACATCCGTAAATAGCAATAAAAGAACCTATTCTTGGTCCTTGTTTCTGTCCTAAAAGTATTTCATAGAGGGCAGAAAACCAGTCTTTTAATTGTGCATAGTTATATTCTTTGCCTGTTTCATAAACCTCACTTTGAATTTCCTCAGCATCTTTAACATTTTTAATTTTAGATAATCGATGCTTTAAATTCGTTAAAGCAGCTATTTCTAATTCATTAGGATTTATATATTTTTTATTTGGGGCAATAAAATCTTTATAGTATTGAAGTGCCTTATCTATTAGATTGCTCATTAATGAATCTGATTTATCCTTATTATTCGTATATTTTAATATAAAACCCCATAAAATATCTGAGTTAGTCGCATTACAAACTGAGGCTAGGTTTAATAACATAGAATAACTAATTTCTTGATTCATTTCAGGAATATTTCCATTGTGAATATGCCAAACTGGATTTTTTATTTTATTTTCAAGGTTTTGTTCTTTTGCAGAAGATAAATATCTTGAGTATTCGTCAACATGCTTTGGAATTGTATCAAAATGTAATTTTTTGGCGCGCTTTGGGTTTTGATACATATAGAGTGAAAGACTTTCTTTAGTACCGTATGATAACCATTCTTCAATAGATAATCCGTTACCTCTAGATTTAGAAATTTTTTCTCCATTTTGATCAAGGAATAGCTCATAAACCATATTAACAGGAGGTTTAGCACCAATTATTCGAACAATATTTTTAGAAAGGTCAAATGTAGGGCTTAAGTCTTTACCATTCATTTCGTAATTAACATCTAATGCGGCCCAGCGCATAGCCCAATCTGCTTTCCATTGTAACTTACATTTCCCTCCTGTTACTTTAGTAGTTATTGTATTTCCATTTTTATTTGTATATTCAATTGTGTTCTTTTCTGTATTAATTTTATTAATAGGTACTTGTAGTACTTTTCCTGTTTCTTCACAAATAGGTAAGAAGGGGCTGTATGTTGCCTGCCTTTCTTTTCCTAAAGTAGGTAGCATAATATTCATTATTTTTTCGTAATTATTTAAAATGCTAATTAAGGTGTTATCAAAATCACCATTTATATAGCATTCTGTAGAAGACATAAATTCATACTCAAATTCAAATTGGTTTAAAAAAGATTTTAGCTTTTCATTATTATGTTCGCCAAAGCTATTATATTTTTCAAATGGATCAGGTACACTAGTTAAAGGTTCATCTATATGCAGTGCTAACATTTCTTGATTTGGAACATTATCGGGAACTTTTCTAAATCCATCCATGTCATCTGAGAATGTTATTAGTTTTGTAGGTATATCAGATAGCACATTGAAAGCATTTTTAACTAATATTGTTCTTGCAACCTCTCCAAATGTTCCTATGTGAGGTAACCCAGAAGGTCCATAACCTGTTTCAAATAAAACGTATCCTTTTTCTGGTATTTTACCGTTAAGACTTTTTAATAGTCTAAGTGCCTCTTGAAAGGGCCAAGCATTAGATAACTCTGCAATAGATTTAAGGTTTGTATCCATTTTTTTTAATCTTTTCTATATATTTAAATATATAATCTTTTTAAATTATTTTACTTAAAATAAAAAGGCCTTATATTTTTATAAAGGGAAAAAATGGATTATATTACAAATAATGAGCCTATATTAAGATTAAGTGCTTTTTTTTTCTTTTTATTATTTATATTTACCATGGAATCAATTTTTCCTATTTATAGAAGAAGTATTAAAACTTATAAAAGATGGTTAATAAACTTTACTTTTGTATTTATAAATACACTAGCACTAAGGCTTGTATTTCCAATATTATCAGTAAGTTTTGCAGCTATTTGTAGCCAACATAATATAGGATTATTAAATTATTTTAACGTTTCTATTTGGAGCGCTTTTATTTTAGCGTTCGTATTATTAGATTTTGGAATATGGTTCCAACACTTATTATTCCATCATATTAGTTTTTTATGGAAGTTTCATAAAATTCATCATAGTGATGAAGAAGTAGACTTTACTACAGGTGTTAGGTTCCATCCCTTAGAAATAATTATTTCAATGATTTATAAATTAATATTAATAGCAGTTATTGGTCCGTCAGTAGCTTTAGTAATTGTATTTGAAATTGTATTAAATGCATCTTCTATATTTAATCATGGAAATATTAAAATTTCAAAAAGTTTTGATATTTTTCTTCGTAAATTAATAGTTACCCCTAATATGCATAGAATTCATCATTCTCAAGAAGAAAGAGAAACAAATTCTAATTACGGCTTTAATTTATCTATTTGGGATAAGTTATTCAGAACTTATAAGGTAAATTCTAAAAATAGAGATAATATAATTACTGGATTAAAAGAACTTAATAATAAAAAAAAGAGCTTATATTTTTTATTATTAAGTCCATTCAAAACAAGTAAAGAATAATTACTTTTTTATAGTTTCTTTTAAAACTAGTGGCATTTGAGCTAATGTCCATAAGATTGTCAAAGGCATTATTCCAAAAAGTTTAAAAGTTATCCATGTATCTGTCGAATAATTTCTCCATACTATTTCATTCAGTATAGCTAAGAAAATAAAGAAAAATGACCAGCGTATATTTAAAACCCTCCAGCCTCTTTCTGTTAAATTAAAAGCTTTATCAAATATAATTTTTAAAACATTAATTTGAAAAAATTTTCTAGAAATAATTAATCCAGATGCAAATAGTAAATTTACAATAGTTGGTTTAATTTTAATAAAAGTTTCGTCTTGAAAAAAAAGTGTTAAAGAACCAAAGAATACTACAAATACTCCTATAATAATTGGCATAATTGGTAATTTACCCTCTATTTTCCATGAAATAGGAATAGCTACAGCCGTTGCAGCCATAAATGCGGCAGTTGCATAGAATATTCCAAATTTAGCATTTCCTATAAAAAATACTGCTAATGGACCGACTTCAGTTAATAATTTTATTATAGGCTTCATTTTTACTCCTCATTCTTGTTTATTTCTAAACCCAGCATAGCCCTTGCATAAGGTTCAGCTTCAAAAATATTCAAATCCTCTTGTTTTTCTCCGACTCCTATAGCATGTATTGGAATTTTATGAGTATTACTAATAGATATAATGATACCTCCTTTAGAGCTTGTATCTAATTTAGTAACTATAATTCCATTAATATCTATAGCTTCCCGAAAAGCAAGGATTTGATTTTGCACATTCTGCCCTGCTGTAGCATCTACGATAAGAATTCTATGATGAGGTGCATTTTCATTTTTTTTATTTATAACTCTATGAATTTTTTTTAATTGTTCCATTAAGTTAGTTTGTGTTTGAAGCCTGCCTGCAGTATCTATTAATAAAATATCGGCTTTATCCTCTATTGCTTTATCATATGCTCTAAATGCTACTCCTGCTGGATCACCTCCTTCAGGACCAGAAACTAATTCAGCACCAACTCTTTTAGCCCAAATTTCTAATTGTTGCACAGCTGCTGCTCTAAAGGTATCAGCGGCAGCAATAATAACTTTATTACCTTTTTTAATTTCTTGAGAAGCTATTTTGGCAATAGTAGTAGTTTTTCCTGCTCCATTAACGCCAGAAAATAAAACAACCTGTGGACCATCTAATTTTTTAAACACTAGAGGATGAGATAGTACAGAAATATTTTTTGTAATTATTTCTGCCATTCTTTCTTTTATATTAACATCATCAATTTTATCAAATTTTTCATTTTTTAGAACTGAGATTAACTCGCTTGCGGCCGTAGCTCCAACATCCGCCAAAATTAAGTTTTCCTCAATTTGTTCTAAGGCATCATCATCTAAACGTCCAGATTTCAAGGCCTTAGTAATTCCTTCACTTATTCTTGAAGAGGTTTTAGATAGTCCTATTCCAAGTCTAGAAAACCAGCTTTTAAAAACATAATCTTCAGCAGCTTCTTTCTCTGCTAATTCTTTTGTGGCAAGTTCAGTAGCTTCTTTCTCTGCTAATTCTTTTGCAGCCAGTTCAGTAGCTTCTTTCTCTGCTAATTCTTTTGCAGCCAGTTCAGTAGCTTCTTTCTCTGCTAATTCTTTTGCAGC